>Ga0315270_10001780_pt1 | contig 11437 bp, 8 predicted proteins | sample C1_bottom_MG_FD_204932 | JGI IMG/M metagenome (GOLD analysis project Ga0315270, IMG submission 204932) | Sediment microbial communities from Yellowstone Lake, YNP, Wyoming, USA - C1_bottom | ecosystem: Environmental > Aquatic > Freshwater > Lake > Sediment | place: USA: Wyoming | collected... | reverse complement strand
GCTGACCATGTCGCCTTCTTTTTCGGCTATGGATGTCGAGCCTTTGAGGTCGGTGAACATCACCGTAATGAACTTCTGGAATTTCTCTTCGAACATCGAGTCGAGCTTGGCGCGCTCGGCCAGGTACTTATCCATGTCGCTTCCGCCAGCGCCCCCCTCGCCTGCGCCGCCCTTGCCGGTAACTATCGTTTTCTCGGCAGATTTCTGCGCACCGCCGGTGGTGACTAAGGTTTTATCCGCAGCAGCACCGCCGCCAGCAGCGCCAACTATCGTTTTTTCATCGTCCTGCGCAGAGGCTGCCTGTTGTGCAGCCCCCACGGACAAAAAGCGCTTGATGTCGTCGGCAAACTCGCTGGCACGCGCGTAACGGTCTTCCGGCTTCTTGGCCAGCGCCTTGTTGACGATGCGATCCAGCGCAGGCGGTAGATTCGCATTCAGGGTGGAGGGTGGCGCATGGTCGTCGTTGACGATCTTCTGCTGGATGGTGAACACGCCCTCGCCGGTGAACGGCTTCTTCCACGTCAGCAATTGGTACAGCACCACACCGGCGGCGAAAATATCCGAGCGCGGACTAACCGAGGTGCCGAGTATTTGTTCCGGCGACATATAGCCCGGCGTTCCAACCATGGTTCCCGCCTGCGTGCCTTCCTGCTTGTCCAGCACCTTGACCACGCCGAAGTCGGTCAGCTTCAACCTGCCGGCATTATCTATCATGATGTTCGCCGGCTTGATGTCGCGGTGAACGATGCCTTGTGTATGCGCATAATCCAGCGCGTTCAGCAATTCGATCATATAGCCCAGCGACTTGGGCAGGGCGAATTGCACATCGCTGTCGAGGTATTCCTTGAGCTCGTGCCCCTGGATGAACTCCATCACAAAATAGGCGATGTCGCCTTCTTCGCCGAAGTCGTAAACAGTAACTATGTTGGGATGATTGAGGCGTGCGACCGACTGCGCCTCACGCATAAAGCGCTCTGAATAATCTGCCGCCTGCTCCGCATCCACCATCGCGCTCTTGATAATGGTCTTGATCGCCACCCGGCGATGCAGCTTGCTGTCCTGGGCTTCGTAGACAACACCCATCGCACCGCTGCCCAACACGCGAACGATTTCGTAACGGCCCAGTTGCTTAAGTTCCCCCATGGGATCCTTTATATAACTTAATGGCGAGCGGCATTCCCTGAGTGTTGTAATTATCTGCGGTGCGTCCGCAGCGGGAAATGCTCTTGCCTTGTTATTTTTCTCCAGCCTACTCGGTTTTGATTCTACCCCAAAACTCATCCATAATTAAAGTATTCTATTTATACTATTATCGACAAAGGGAAGCGCTTTTTCTGCCCGTTGCACTTTTCACCCAAACACACAATGAAACCCGCCCGCGAAAAAAAAATTAATACCGGCATTCCTTTCCGTCTGTCGCTCATGGCAACTAGTTGGCTTTTAGCCGCCGCCTTGTTATCAATCAGCGCATGCAGTTCCGCCACGGACATGGGCTGGAAAAAATTCCGGCAAAATTTTGTCGGGCCGGACGGTCGCGTGGTTGACGCTGCACAGGGCGGCATCAGCCACTCCGAAGGCCAAGGCTACGCCATGCTGTTCGCCGTATATTACGGCGACCGCACCTCGTTCGAGCAAATCTGGCGATGGACGAAAACCCATTTGCAAGTACGCGGCGACAACCTGCTGTCCTGGCGCTGGGCACCGCAAACGGGCATTACCGACCAGAACAACGCCAGCGACGGCGACCTGCTGGTAGCCTGGGCTTTGCTGCGTGCTTCGAACAAATGGCACGTCGCGGAATACCTGCAAGCCAGCCAGAAAATCGCGCGCGACATCCGCGAGAAACTGTTGCGCAAATCAGCCCAAGGATTAATCCTGCTACCCGGAGCAGAAGGCTTCAGCAAGCCGGAAGGAAATTCCATCAACCTTTCCTACTGGGTATTTCCGGCACTGGATGAAATCGGCCAGGCCGACCCGGCTCCCGAATGGGCGGAGCTTGCAAAAACCGGCATGGATATTTTGCAATACGCCCGCTTTGGCCGATGGGGGCTGCCACCGGACTGGCTGATCCTTGCCGAAAAAGTCGGTCCCGCCAACGGACTGCCCAAACAATTTGGCTACAACGCCGTGCGCATCCCGCTCTACTTATTGTGGAGCCATCGCGAATCACCGGCGCTGCTCAAACCCTATCGTGAATTCTGGGGCTACTTCAAGGGAGCGCAATTCCTGCCCGCGTGGACCGACCTCAAGGATGACAGCGTAGACTCTTACGATGCGTCGGCGGGAATACATGCGCTGGCAGAATGGGTGCAGGCCTATCCGCGCACGCCTGCCACAGGACAATACCAGCCCGGCGAAAAACAGGGCTACTATTCTTCAGCCCTGCTGCTGCTGGCCGAAATGGCCATGAATGAACGCGGGACGCGCTAGCTCACCACCTTGGCGAAACGGTCATCCACCGCCCGCAGCCTGTCCGCCATGGTGCGCAAAAAAGCCAGATTGAAACTCAACTGGCAGTGGTCGGAAGTTTTGGCCAGCAAGGGCGGCGATATGCGCATGACCATCACATCGGAGTTGGCCGTGATCGTGGCGGAACGCGGAACCGACTTGCCGCTGATATAAGCCATTTCACCGAACGAATCACCTTTCTGGATCACGTTGAGCAGGCGCTTGCCTTTGGTGACCCCGACGGTTCCTTCAATCAGAATATAAAAATCATCGCCCAACTCATCCTCGCGCAGCAGAACAGATTTCGCCGGATGCTGCTTCCATTCACCGATGCGCAATATCTCCCATAATTCAGTATCGGTAAATTCCCGGAACATCTCCATCTCGCGCAGGATGGTAAATTTCTCCGCATCCCCAGCCGCCTGCCCGTCTTGCACGCCGCCATCCAGATGTCCGACTGCCGCCAGATCGTTGCCGAAATCCTTCCAATCCTGATAGCGATCATTTTTATTTTTCTGCATCGCGCGCAGGACGATTTTTTCAAGCTGCTCGGGAATTTCGGGACGCAAGCTGCGTGGCGGCGTAAATTGGGCATTCAAAACCTGAAAGAACAGTCCGGCCAGATTTTTCGCGGTGTAAGGCAAGCGCCCGGTCAGCAAACAATACATCACCACGCCCAGCGAATAGATGTCCGTCTGGTGCGTCAGCAACTCGCCCTGAATTTGCTCCGGCGACATATATACCGGAGAACCAATGTCGCTGATCTGGGTCTGGTCGGCGTTATTCAAGACTATCGCCGCCCCCATGTCGGATATCTTGATATCCCCATCCTCGCTCAACAGCATATTCGCCGGCTTGATGTCGCGATGAATCACGCCATTGAATTGCGCATAGTTCAGCGCCCGGCAACACTTGAACATATACTCGACCACCCGCGCGATCGGCAGCAGGTTATTCGGTTCCGCATACTTTTCCAGCGTGCCGCCCGCCACATACTCCATCACGATGTAACTGGATTCGGCTTCGATGACCGCATCGTAAATCGAAATGATGTGCGGATGGGAAAGCTTGCCCGCCAGCGAAGCTTCGTTGAGCAGTTGTTTCTTGTGAATGCCGCCGGTCTTGGGGTCATTCAGAATTTCCTGTTTCAGCACCTTGATCGCCACCTGCCGCCCGGCGAAAGGATCGTAACCGAGATAGACCGTGCTGGTCGCCCCCTGCCCCAGCTTTTTGATCACCTGATACTTGCCCAGATTTTGCGGTTGATCCATGTGATTAACCATCCCCGAATTATTTGGTGCTGATGAGACGAATCGAACGTCCGACCTACTGATTACGAATCAGTTGCTCTACCGACTGAGCTACATCAGCAAATCGCCGCAAATTATAAGCGTTTACTTGGGCACCAGCTGGGGATTTTAGCGGATGCCCCATCCCGCCCGGTACGGCGCGACATCGAACGGCTGCGGCGCTCCCGTCATTTCGTTCAGCAGAATTTCCACGCTGGCCGGCATCATGGTCACGCCGTAGCGGAAATGCCCGCTGTTCATATAAAGATTTTGCAATTGTGGATGCCGCCCGACAGTGGGAATGTTATGCGGCGATGCGGGACGCAGTCCCGCCCAATGCTGCACCAGGGGCGTTCCGCGCAATTGCGGCAGCACTACCTGCGCGCGCAGCCACAAATCATCGCGCGCCGCCTGGGTGATGCTTTTATCAAAACCCGCCTCTTCCAGCGTGCTGCCCACCAGCAAATGCCCGTCGCGGCGCGGAATGAGATATAAATTTTTATGCAGCACGATGTGCTCCAGCGGCGGCAGCTCAAATTTGAACAGCAGCATCTGCCCGCGCACCGGCTTGATGTCCAATTGCAGTGCATACGGCCCCATCACCTCCTTGCTCCAAGCCCCGGCAGTGACAATATAGCTATCCGCGCTGAATTCGCCGCACGCAGTCGCGAGCTGCTGTACACGCTGGCCGTCCGCCACAATTTCCCGCACCGCACAGCGCTCGACGATGCGTCCGCCCAAGGCTTCCACCCGGCTGCGCAGAGCGTGCAGCAAACGCGGGTTGCGCACCTGCGCGACATCGGGCAAAAACAGCGCCTCGCCCCCACCCTCAATCCCTCCCCCGAGGGGAGAGGGAAGACATGACACATCCATCCCGTGCGCCGCACACCACTGCATCGCAAGCTGCCGATCAAAAGGTGGCAACACCCGCATCCCGCAGCGCACATACTCCGGGTCTATACCGGTAGCCTGATGCAATGCCTGCGCCCACGCCGGAAACAATGCCGCCCCACGGGCGGTCAGGCGCGTAACCTCATCGGGATAATCCCACGGGCACAGCGGCGAAAGTATCCCCCCTCCCGCCCAGGAAGCTTCCCCGCCGCATAGTCCGCGCTCGACCACCGTCACCTGTGCGCCGCGCTGGCAAAGCGCCAGCGCACAGCCCAAGCCCATCACCCCTGCGCCAATAATGATAATATCCGAGTCCAAGCGAACGTCCCAACATAGAATAACTTCCGTTCATTCTAGCAAACCGACCATTTGTCGGTTTATGCTAGCGCCGTTGCAAAATCCTGATTAGCATCCAAACCGTGAATAAAGGAGTGAACATGTACCGTCAAGAAGCAATTGCATTCAGAAAAAAACAGCAGGGGTTTACCCTGATGGAAATGATGATAGTTGTCGCCATCGTAGGCATACTTACCTCCATAGCCATCCCCATGTACCGGGATCATGTGCTGAAAGCCCACCGCACCGATGCCGAAAGTTTCATGATGCAAGTCGCCAACAAAGAAGAGCAGATTATGCTGGATATGCGCAGCTATGCCCCGGTATCCGGGAGTAATGCAAATTTCGCGAATGCACCGGCTTCCCCCGCCACAGCCACCAGTGGCGTCAACTTGCCGGTACCCGTGCATGTTGACCTGGACTATGATCTTACCGTCAGTACGAACGCCGCAGGCACCTCGCCGCCCTCTTACCTCATCACCGCAACGCCCAAGGCCGCGCAGCAGCAAGGCGATACCCGGTGCAATGTCCTGACCCTGAATCAGGCCGGGACAAAGACCGCAAGCGGCCCGGGTACAGCGACTACGTGCTGGTAATAACCGGGAATAAATCATGGCCGATGCCGACATCAGAATGAAGCAATCCCGCAATGCCCGCGGCTTCACCATGATCGAGCTTCTGGCTGTCATCGCCATACTCGGCATACTCAGCACCATGGCCGCGCCCTCTTTCAGGTCGTTCATCGTGAGCCAGCGTATCAAGAGTGCCTCGTTTGACATCATGTCATCGCTGATCATGGCGCGCAGCGAAGCAATCAAGCGCAACGCCTTGGTGGATATAGTCCCCAAGGCGCACCCCGTAACAGGCGTCGTCAGTTGGTCAAGCGGCTGGGATATTGTATCTCCCAGCGGCTCCTCCACCATCCTGCAAAGCAAGAGCGCGCTCCAGGGTGTGTCGGACACCGGGCTGACCGTCACCTGCTATTACGGCACCACCGCCGGTGCCTGCCAGACCATAACCTACAACGGCAACGGCAGGCTTAACCTCACCGGGAACGCCCCCTCCATCCAGATCGTCGCCAGCGATGCCAGCACCGCCACCGGTTTTGGAACGCGCTGCATTTACCTGGATCTGAGCGGACGGCCCAGCAGCAAGAAAGCGAACTGCCCATGAACATCTCCCGGAATAATTTGCGACAATCCGGCTTCGGCATGGTCGAAGTGCTGGTCACCCTCGTCATCCTGCTGGTCGGGCTGTTGGGGCTGGCTGGACTGATGGTGCAAAGCCAGCGCTCCGAAATGGAATCCTATCAGCGCGTACAAGCGCTGGTTCTGCTGCAAGACATGGCCGGGCGCATCAATGCCAACCGCGCCGTTGCACAATGCTATGCTTTTACCACGAATCCTACAGCCGGCACCCCCTATGTGGGCACAGGTGTAGGCTCAGGAGGCGTAGGTGCACTACCCCTCCCGGCGGCCTGCGCTCTTGGCACTGCGGCGCAAAATACCCGGTTCACAACCGACATCACCGACTGGAATAATGTGCTGCTGGGCACGGCAGAAACCTCGGGGGGCAGCAACGCGGGTGCCATGCTCGGCGCGCGCGGCTGCATCAGCTACGATCCCTCGACAGAGCTACCCCCGCTAGACCCGCTTACCGGCCTGCCCACTGGCGCGCCTAACATCCCCGGCACGGGCATATACACCGTATCCATAGCATGGCAGGGAATGGGCAAGACCTTTGCCAACACCAGCCTGCTCTGTGGAACAGGATTGTATGGTGAGCCGGCAAACAACGACCCATCACGGCGCGTAGTCAGCCTGCCCGTCAGAATCGCCAACCTGAACTGACCATCATGCGCACTCTCACCCCACCCCACACCCACATCATGCCCCGTCGTCAGGGCGGCTTGTCGCTGGTCGAGATGATGATTTCGCTCACCATTGGCATGCTGCTGCTGATGGGAATCACCACGCTCATCGTGCGCCAGAGCAGCTCGCGCGACGAGCTGGAAAAATCCAGCCGCCAGATTGAAAATGGCCGTTATGCCACGCAAGTCTTGCGCAACGACATTCAGCATGCCGGGTTCTATGGCGTCTATTCTCCCGCGCCCAACTACACCTACACCACGCCGGACCCCTGCGCGTCATGGAGTGGGGGCTGGAGTATTGCCAACCTTCAGGTGGCCTCGCCCATCTTTGGCTACAGCAACGCAACCGCCGCCCCCAGCTGCGTGACCAATCGCCTGCCCGGCACCGCCATCCTGGTGGTGCATCGCACCGACACTTCTCCGGTCACGACAGCCATAGCTGCGACCAATCCCAATACAATTTATTTGCAAACGACAAAATGCCAAAACGAAACGATCACCCCGTTTTTACTGGGAGCGATAAGTGCCGGCGCTGTTTTCAACCTGCACCAGAAGGACTGCACCAGCTTTGAAGACGTTAACAAATACTACACGCGCATTTACTACATCAGCTCCTGCAACACGGTAGACGCGAGCAATAATTGTACCGACACCACCCCCACGCTCAAGATGGTGGAAAACAATGGCCCCGCTATACCGTTAGTCGAGGGCATCGAAAACATGCAGTTTGATTACGGCCTGGACTCCAATAACGACGGCTACCCCGATGGTAACTATACCGCCACCCCCGCCGCCACCGACTGGCCGAATGTGATGGCGGTCCGCATCAACGTTCTGGCACGCAATATCGAGTGCAGCACCGGCTATACGGACACCAAACAATATAACTTGGGGGTGGCAGGAACGGCGACGGGTTATTCGACCGATGGCCAATCTCCACCCCATATCTCATACAACCTGGGATTGACGGGCGCACCGACAACGGCAGCCGTCTCCCCTTGTACCAACGGCGATTACAAGCACCACGCCTTCAGCGAACTCATACGCGTCGTCAACCCAAGCGCACGGAGGGCTCAGGAATGAACTCACAACGCAAACAACAAGGTGCCACGCTGGTCACGGCGCTGGTCATGCTGGTGGTGCTGACCCTGCTGGTAATCTCGGCGATCAGGTCATCCACGGTCAACCTGCGCATCGCGGGCAACATGCAGATACAGGAAGAAGGTATCACTGCCGCCCAACAGGGGATTGAGCAGATTATCAGCAACGACTTTACCGGCAACCCTATAGCCAGCTCCATCAATATTGATATTGATAAAAATGGCACCAATGATTACATCGCCAATGTCACCAAACCCACCTGTAACGGTGGCAAGATATTATTGAGCAACGATCCAGACATCGCCTCCCCGGCATTCAACGGTTGTCGCGGCGGCGATACCTATGACCCCACCATGCCCGTCAAAATGACGAATTGCGCGAAGCAGCAATGGGAAGTGCAGTCAACCGCCCAGGACGCCAACGCGGGGGCGACGGGAACGTCGGCAACCGTACATCAAGGGGTAACCTTGATCGTCCTTTCAGACACGACTTGTTAAATTTAATAAATCCGCAGCACCTTTAGCGTAAACGGAGGACAGCATCATGAAAACCACACAGCCCACCCAGAACAGCCCGCTCACCCGGCTCTCCCGGCTCTCCCGGCTCACCCGGCTCTCCCGGCTCTCCCGGCTCTCCCGGCTCTCCCGGCTCGCCCGTATCAGCCTGTGCGCAGGCCTGCTACTGCTGCCTTGCGCCAGTCGCGCGGCCGACGTTGACATCTACAGCGGCTTGACCAGCGCGGCAGGTGCCCCCAACATTCTGATCGTGTTCGACAACGCGGCCAACTTCTCATCCAATGCCGCCGCCGGCGCGGGTACCTGCAATATCACCGGCAACACCGAATTCAATCCCGCCAACCCGCTGAACGGCACCGCCAACTCGCTGGCCGGCACCGTGGGCGGCATCGAACAATGCGCGTTCTACAGCGTGCTGCGTGCCCTGCCGACCAACACCGACGGCTCGGCCCGCGTCAACATCGGCTTCATGGTGTACAACTCCAGCGGCATCCATGATATTGATCCGACGACCGGCCTCCCGGGACTAAATTGTGGCGGTTCCAATGGCGGTTGCCTGGTGTATTCGCTGCAGCCGATGTCCGGCACCAAGCGCACCAGCATGCTGAACTGGATCACCACCTGGCAAACTTCCAATGGCGGCGCAGGCAGCTACTGGATCAAGGCTGCTGGCGAAGCCACTGCCGCCGCCATGCAGGAAGCCTGGGCCTATTACGAGGGTAACATCGGCATGTCCGGTCGCGCTTATCCCGGCATCGCTGGCGGCTGCCAGAAAAACTTCGTGGTCTTCCTCGGTAACTCCTACAGTTCTTCCGGTACGCCCGGCGATGGCGGCAGCGCCAGCCCGGTCACCTATTTGAATACGGCCTATGGAACCAATCCACAACCGACGCCTATGCCTATTCTCGCCGGCAAGAATACTTCCTGCGGCGCCTTCACCTTCCCCTCCGGCAACAACCATGAGACGGGTGGTTACTATGCCGACGAGTGGACGCGCTTCATGTACAGCACCGATATTTCCGCCAATACCGGCGTCCAGAACATCGTCACCTACACCATAGGCGTGTTGGGTGCCAGCTGTCAGGCCAGCTATGCCGCGCTGCTTGACAGCATGGCCGGTCAGGGCGGCGGCAAATATTTCCCCACCTCGGACGACGCCTCCATCGTGCAGGCACTGCTGAAAATCCTCAACGAAGTGCAGTCGGTCAACAGCGTGTTCTCCGCCGCCACCCTGCCGGTGAGCGTGAACACCCAGGGCACTTACCTGAACCAGATTTACATGGGTATGTTCCGCCCGGATGCGAGCGGCTACCCGCGTTGGGTGGGCAACGTAAAACAATTCCAGTTCCAGTTCGACATCAACAAGAACCTGTACCTGGCCGATGCCACCGGACAACCCGCCATCAGCTCGGGCGGCACCGGCTTTATCGTGCCGTACTCGGCCAGCTTCTGGTCCTGCACCAATTCCACCAACGCCGCCACGCTGACCGGCCCGGCTTCGCCGCCCGCCCCGCTGCCGCCCTACACACAATATAGCGCGCTGCCCATCTGCAATCTGGATCCCAGCGTGGGTTTCTTTGCCAATTACCCGGATTACGTGGCCCACAGCAACGGTGGCGCTTTCGATTTGCCGGACGGAGAAGTGGTGGAAAAAGGCGGTGCCGGGCAGCAACTGCGCCTGGCCAACCTGACCGACAACTACACCACCTCGCCCACCGGCCCGCGCAAGATGTACACCTACTGCCCGCCTAACCTGTACGACGCGAACGGCAATTGTATCGGCGACACCACCGCAGGCGTCCTGTCCAATAGCATCAACCAGTTCGCCACCACCAATACCGCACTCATGCCGCCCACGCCGAGCGTATTCGGCACCGGCCTCAGCCTGGCGATAACCAGCCTCACCCGTCTCGGCACCACCGCCAGCGCCACCACTTTCGGCAACCATGGCCTGGTAGTCGGCAGCACCGTCACGATTTCAGGTTCCACCCCGAACGATTACAACGGTACGGTGATTGTGACCGGCGTGTCGGCCGGCAACAAGTTCAACTACACCGTGCCGGAATATCCGCCCTGCTTCAACAACATATCATCACCCTGTTCTGCTACCACCACCACCACCGGCGGTGTCGGCGGCTATGTGGCGAACTACCTGAATCCCGGATACGCCATATCCGGCTTGAGCCGCCCCGCTGCCGGCACCGCAGCCAATGTCACACTGACCGTCACCACGGCGGCAGCGCTGCCTACGCCTGCCTTCGCCAACGGCACAGTGGTGAATATTTCCGGTATCACGCCCTTCAACTACAACCTGACGCAAGCGATTTCCAACCTCACTAGCAGCGGCTTCCAGTTTGTGGCGACCGGGACAGCGGGTACCGGTATCGCGGTCTACCCGCCACCGGCACCGGCCACCACCAACAGCTATAAAGCAGATATGGCGACCAATGTCACTTTCACCGGAGTAAGCTCCCACTGCAACAGTACCAGCAAGGTGGTCACCTACGCCACCAGCGCCTCCGCCGCACATGGCTTCTTGACCGGAGACTATGTCACCATCTCCGGCGATACGGGTAGCGGCGCAAAATACAACGGTTCGTATAACGTGACCGTGACCAGCTCCAGCCAGTTCACCGTTACATTCGCCAACTGCCCCAACTATTCCGGCTCCGGCCTGACCGCGCAATCCGGCCCCGCTGCGCCGCTGACCGCAAACCTGAGCCGCAATGAAACGGCGGTGGGTACCGCCACCGTGACCGTCACGACGGCCACCGCCAGCCAGTTCGCCCAAGGCGACCAGGTGAACATCAGCTACAGCAGCGCAACCCCCCAGCCGGCTGGCGAAACCTACTACCTGTCCAGTTCCGCTGTCATCAATTGCGTCAACTGGAAAACCACAGCCGCCGCCGGCACCTGCGGCACGCAGTTCTCTTACACCATCAGCACCGCACCCGCTACGCCCAGCGCAGGCAGCACCGCCCAGGTTG
>Ga0315270_10001779_pt1 | contig 11441 bp, 9 predicted proteins | sample C1_bottom_MG_FD_204932 | JGI IMG/M metagenome (GOLD analysis project Ga0315270, IMG submission 204932) | Sediment microbial communities from Yellowstone Lake, YNP, Wyoming, USA - C1_bottom | ecosystem: Environmental > Aquatic > Freshwater > Lake > Sediment | place: USA: Wyoming | collected... | reverse complement strand
CGTGAACTGATCGAGCCCGAGTCTCGCTTGATGCTTGAAGGCGTGTTGCGCATGGCCGAGCTGAGCGCCGGCGACGCCATGGTGGCGGTAAGGCGCATGGATTTGCTCGACATCGACGCGCCTTACGAAGATCTGCTGGCCGCGGTGATAGACACCGGGCATTCGCGCTTCCCGGTGTTCGAGGATCAGCGCGACAACATCATCGGCATCTTGTTGGCCAAAGACTTGCTGAAGCTGCAGCGCGCGCCCGAGTTGAACTTGCGTACGCTGCTGCGGCCCACGGTGTTCGTGCCCGAGTCCAAGGGCTTGAACGAGTTGCTGCGCGACTTTCGCTCGAATCGCAACCATTTGGCCATCGTGATCGACGAGTTCGGCAACACCGCAGGGCTGATCACGATTGAAGATGTGCTCGAAGAAATTGTTGGCGAAATCGAAGACGAGTTCGACGACAAAGACGGAGAGAGCAGCATCTACACACTGGCCGATGGTGGCCAGCGCGTGGCGGGTGACGCTTCCATCAGTGCCGTCAACGCCGCCTTTTCGGTGAACCTTCCGGTGGACGAATTCGACACCATCGGCGGCCTGATCGCTCAAGAGTTGGGCCGCGTACCGCGCCGCGGCGAAGTCGTTGAACTGGAAGGCCTGAGCTTTGCCGTGATGCTGGCGCGCGGTGGTGCGGTGCGCTGGTTCAAGGTCACGCGTGCGCCTGCGCCCGCCCCCGAGGCGGGTCGCGACGGAGCGCCCGGCGCGTGAGATTTCGCTCCTGGGCGAGCGGCGCGCCGGCGGTGCTGCTGGCAGGCGTTGCCCACACCGCCTCGTTCGCACCGTTTGATGCCTGGTGGCTGCAGCCGCTGGCGCTCGCCGTGTTGGCGTTTGCCACCATGGCTGCGCCGCCGCGCCGCGCCGCGTTCCTTGGCTGGCTGTTCGGCCTTGGCTGGCTTGTGTCGGGCCTGTGGTGGCTGTACATCAGCATGCACGACTTTGGCGCCATGTCGAACTGGCTGGCGGGTCTGGCCGTGCTGGCCCTGGCGGCGGCGCTGTCGCTCTATTACGCTGCATCGATGGCCTTGTTTGCGACCCTGCGTGGCCCAGGCATCGGACTGAACGCCCTGCTGTGGGCGAGTTGCTGGCTGCTGGCCGAACTGGCGCGCGCCGTGTTGTGGACGGGATTCCCGTGGATTGCCTCGGGTTACGCGCACAGCGTGGGCCTGTTGAGCGGCTGGGCACCCTGGATCGGCGTGTACGGGCTGTGCGCGCTGGGTGCGCTGCTGGCCTATCTGTTGGCGGTCTTGCTGGGCCCTGCCGGCGCAAGGCACAAGCTCGTAGTCACGGCCGGCGCCGCAGCGCTGCTGCTGGCAGGGCCGCTGCTGCCTTCCGAATTCACGCAGGCTGCAGGCACGCTGAAAATCAGTTTGTTGCAACCCAATGTGGCGCAGGATCTGAAGTTCGATCCAAACCGGATGGATGGCAATTTGCAGCAGTTGTTGCGTCAGATCACCGGCGCCAAGGGCGATCTGGTGGTGACGCCGGAGTCGGTCGTGCCGTTCACCCGCGCCGATCTGAGCCCCTCTTTCTGGGCCGGTCTGCAAGCACCGTTCGAGGCCCAAGAACGGGGTCTGTTGATCGGCATCTTCACCGGCAACGAGCAGCAAGGCTATGTCAATTCGGTGCTGGGTCTGCCTGGACCCGCAGGCGCCGAATACCAGTATGGCAAGCGCCATTTGCTGCCCTTCGGCGAATTCATACCGCCCGGATTTCACTGGTTTGTGCGTCTGCTGCAAATCCCGCTGGGCGATCAGGCCAGCGGCCAGAGCACGGCCAGTTATGAGATCAGAGGTCAGCGCATCAGGCCCTTGATCTGCTACGAGGACTTGTTTGGCGAAGACGTGGCCGACAGCGTGGTGGGACCGCAGGCAGCGACGCTGTTCGTGAACATGAGCAACCTGGCCTGGTTCGGACACCTGTTGGTGCAAGATCAGCATCTGCAGTTCTCGCAAATGCGCGCGCTCGAATTCCAGCGTGCCGTGGCCAGATCCACCAATACCGGCGCGACCGCCCTGGTCGACTACCGCGGTCACATCACGGCGCGATTGCCGCCTTTGCAGCAAGGCATTCTGGAAGTGGTTGTGCAGGGCCGCGTTGGTGCCACGCCCTACGCGCGTTGGCTCGCGGCCTTTGGCCTGTGGCCGCTGGGCCTCATAGCAGTGCTGGTGACGCTGCTCGCCTGGACCAGACGCTCGGAGTCTTGACCGGGCTCAGTCAAGCACCGGTGCGGTCTCGCCGTGCAGTGAGCCGCGCAGATTTTGATAATCGGGCACCACCGAACGCACCACTTCCCAGAAGCGCGGGCTGTGGTTCATCTCGCGCAAATGCGCCAGTTCATGCACGACCACGTAGTCGATGGTCGACTGTGCAAAGTGGATGAGCCGCCAGTTCAATCGAATCGAACCATCGGCGCTGGCGCTGCCCCAGCGCGTCTGCGCCGAACTGAGCGACAGCTTGGTCATGCGCACGCCCAGTTGCGCCGCAAAGTGCTGACAGCGCGCCATGAACAAGGTTCGCGCCTGGCGCTGTAGCCAGCTCTGTACGGTGTCGCGGATTTGCTCGGGGCTGGCATGCTGCGCCAGGCCCACATGCAAGGTCAGTCCCGACACCAGGCCCGGTTGCTGCGGGTCTTGCCCGCTGCTGAGCAGCGCCGAACCTGTCTCGGCAGCGGCGCGCGGATCAAGCACCACCACCATCGGTTCGCCCAGATAGGGAATGCTGGTCCCGTCGCGCCACTCGATCCTGTTGGACTGCAGCCGCTTGGCGCGCTCACGTTGTTCGTGCAGCTTGCGCAAGATCCAGACATGTCTTTCCTGCAAGGCGCTATGAATGTCGCGCAGCGGCACCCACTTGGGTGCGCTCACGCGCAAGCCTTCGTCGCTGATCGTGAACCCTATGCTGCTGCGTTTGGCGCGGCGCAGTTCGTAGCCCACCAGATGTTCACCCAGACGCAGTTCATGGTGAGCGCGCGGATGGCGGAAATCGGGCGTCGATGGGACCGGCTGCTCAGTTGCTTTGGTCGCGACTTGAGCACCATCATCGGGTTGGCTTGGCGCGGGCATCGGCGCTGGCGGCGCGGCCGAAGCGCTCAACGCACCGCTCACCTGCACGGGCTCGGCATCCAAGTCGAAAAGCGACAACTGCGCGGGGGCGATCAAGGCCGGAGACTGCATGGACCGCGAGTTTACCGGGTGCATCCTCAGGCCGCGTCAACGCGGTCATTCTTCAAGTAGGCGTCGGGGTCGAGGCGGCGCATTTCGGTCTCTATCCAATGTTCGACCTCGCGCATCAACTCATCCGGTCGACGCCCCACCGAGGCGATCGGCTTGCCTATCGAGACGTCGATCACGCCCGGTTTGAGCAAGAAGCTCTTGCGCGGCCAGCATTTGGCCGAGCTGACTGCAATCGGCACCACCGGCACACCGGCAGCAATCGCCAAGCGCGTGCCGCCGCTCTTGTAGTCGCCCTTGCCGCCGCGCGGCGCGCGGGTCCCTTCCGGAAACATGATGACCCAGTTGCCCTGCGCCATCAGGCGCTTACCCTGTTCAGCCACCTTGGCCCAAGCCTGAGAGCGCTTGCTGCGGTCGATATGGATCATGTCCATGCGCGCCATGGCCCAGCCGAAGAAGGGGATGTACAGGAGCTCGCGCTTGAACACATAGGCCAGCGGATGCGGCATCAGCGCGGGATAGGCAAAGGTTTCCCAAGTGGACAGATGCTTGGACAGCAGCACCACGGCGGACTTGGCTTCGCCGGCGGTCGGCACGTTCTCCATGCCGCTGACGCGGTACTTCACGCCGCAAATCACCTTGGCGCCCCAGATGGCGGTGGCCAACCAGCCAGCGCAGGTCCAGTAGATCGGCGCGCCGCCGACGAAGATCGACAGAATCACCACCGCCAATGCCCACGGCACCACGGTAATGCCCAGAAACAGGACAAACAAAAACGAGCGGATCACGGTCAACATCAGCTCAAGCCTCCGGGCTCGGTAGGCGGCGTCAGCACCTCGCCACGGGCATCTGCTCGGGCGCGGCGTTCACGTTGAATCAATTCGTCGGCAAATGCCGCCAGGTCGGCATGTACCCGGGCGCCGGGCACCTGCGCCACTTGCTCTGTCAGCTGTTCCTCGGAGAGGCTGCCGAGCTTGCCGGTGCGCACCAGATGGGGCACGCAGCCCGCGGCGAACGCCGTCTTCAGATCAGTCAGGCTGGCTCCCACCATATGCACCTGGCCCAGGTCGACACCGAAGCGTTCGCCGATTTGTTCTATCAGTCCCGGCAGCGGCTTGCGGCAGTCGCATCCGTCCTCGGGCCCATGCGGGCAGAAAAAGGCGGCTGAGATGCGGGCACCTTTCTCGGCCAGCATCTGGTTCAAACGCAGATGCACTGCGTTGAGCGTAACCATGTCGAACAGACCTCGGGCAATGCCGGGCTGGTTCGTGGCCAGCACCGTATGCCAGCCTGCATGGTTGAGGCGTGCCACCGCCTCAAGCGCACCTGGTATGGCGGTCAGCTCGTCAGGATCCTTGACGTGATCATCGCGGTACTCGTTGAGCGTGCCGTCACGCCCGAGGATGACGAGCTTGATGGCGTGGGCATGGTCTATGCGCATCCGGTACCTCGGACTGGATTGTTCATGACGCCAATCTTGACAGATCGGCCACCCGGTTCATCGCTTCGTGCAGGCACTTGAGCAAACCCAGTCGATTCGCGCGCAAGTGCGGGTCCGGATCGTTCACCATCACGCTGTCGAAGAAGGCGTCGACCGGGACTTTGAGCGCCGCCAGTTCGCGCAGCGACGCGGCGTATTCGCCGTTGTGGAACAGGCTGTCGGCAATCGGCTGGATGTTCTTCAGCGCACCGGCCAGGTGCCGCTCGGCCCCTTCACCGAGCAAAGCCTCGTTCACCAGCGCCTGCACCGGCTCGTCGCTCTTCTTGAGGATGTTGCCGATGCGCTTGTTGGCGGCAGCCAGCGATGCAGCCTCGGGCAGATCGGCGAAGGCGCGTACCGCGTCCAGGCGCGCGTTCACGTCGGCCAGTCGCTGCGGCGCCATCGCCAGCACGGCGTCGACCTCCTGCGCGCTGTAGCCCTGCTCGCGTAGCATGCCCGCCAGACGGTCGTTGAAGAAATCTGCGAGTTTGAGTTCAAGCTCCGAATCGATGATTCTGGATACAGTAACTACGGCGGACATGCCACCACTCGCAGTAGCTGCTGCCCCCCGCTCCATCGCTCTCGCTGCCCATGCCTTCAGATCTTCATCGCCACGGAGAATCTGTGCGGACGTGTGAAGCAACTCGCCAATTTCCAACGGTAGTTCACGCTCGATCAATATGCGAGTCACGCCCAGCGCATGGCGGCGCAGCGCGAACGGATCCTTGTCGCCGGTAGGCAGCTGGCCGATGCCGAACATGCCGACCAAGGTCTCCAGCTTGTCGGCCAGCGCCACCACCAGCGCGACTTCATTGCGCGGCAAGGCGTCGCCGGCAAAGCGCGGTTTGTAATGATCTTCCACCGCTATTGCCACCGCCTCGCTCTCGCCGTCGTGGCGCGCGTAATAACCGCCCATGATGCCTTGCAGCTCGGGGAATTCGCCGACCATGTCGGTCAGCAGATCGGCCTTGGCCAGTTGCGCGGCGCGGTCGGCCTCGGCAGCCAATTCCGGGCCTCCCAATTGCAGACCAATCGTCCTGGCGATTGCGCGCACACGCTCAACCCGCTCGCCCTGCGTACCGAGCTTGCCGTGATAGACGACCTTGTCAAGACCTGGCACCCTTGATGCCAGAGTCTTCTTGCGGTCTTGGTCGAAAAAGAATTTGGCGTCGGCCAGGCGCGGGCGCACGACGCGCTCGTTGCCCTGGATCACGGCGCTCGGGTCGGCCGGAGTGATGTTGCTGACGATCAGGAACTTGTTCGTCAATTTGCCTGCCGCGTCCAACAGCGGAAAGTATTTCTGGTTCGCCTTCATCGTCAGGATCAGGCATTCCTGCGGCACGTCCAGAAACTCGGCTTCGAACTGGCACAGCAGCACGTTGGGGCGCTCAACCAGTGCCGTCACCTCGTCGAGCAGGGCAGCGTCATCAATCGGCGTCAGGCCTTGCCGGCTTGCGGCAGCCTGCAGTTGGCGCACGAGCTCGGCGCGGCGCGCGTCGAAGCTGGCGATCACCGCGCCCTGCTCCGAAAGCTGGCTTTCGTAGCTGTCGGCATCGACCAGGATGAGCGGCGCCACACTCGCCTCGAAGCGGTGGCCATGGGTTTGCCGACCAGCCTGCAAGCCCAGCGCGCTGACAGCCACGATGTCTGCGCCGTGCAGCGCCACCAGGCCGTGCGCCGGGCGCACGAACTTGACGTCGGTCCAGCCGTCGGCCAGTTGGTAGGTCATCAGCTTCGGGATGGGCAGCTTGGCGATGGTCTCATCGATCGCTTTTTGCAGACCCTCGGCCAGCGTCGCGCCAGCCAGCATCGAATCCAGGAACAGGGCCTCAGCCTTGCCGTCAGGCGCGCGCTTCAGACTGGGCACGACCGAGGCGTCGGCGCCCAGCGCGGCGAGCTTCTTCAGCAACGCAGGCGTGGCCTGGCCGCTGGCGTCCAGCGCCACCGCCACCGGCATCAGCTTTTGCTGCACGACGCGGTCGGCGGCTTTCGCGGCCAAGCCCTTGACATGCACGGCCAGACGGCGCGGCGACGCAAACGGCGTGCCAAACGCATCAGCTTCGGCCAGACCCAGCGACTTGAGCCCCGCCACCAATTGCGATGCAAACGCCTCGCCCAATTTCTTCAATGCCTTGGGCGGCAACTCTTCGACGAACAGCTCGACCAGCAGATTGCGCGTTGTCATCAGGCGGCCTTCTTCTCGTTCTTTTCGATCTGGGCCAGCACCTCATCGGCCCAAGCCTTCGGCGCCATCGGGAAACCCAGACGCGCGCGGCTGTCGAGATAGCTCTTGGCCACCTTGCGCGCAATATCGCGGATGCGACCGATGTAGGCGGCGCGCTCGGTCACGCTGATGGCGCCGCGTGCATCGAGCAGATTGAAGGTGTGCCCGGCCTTCAGCAATTGTTCGTAGGCCGGCAGGGCCAGGTCTTGCTGCATCAGGTACTTGGATTGCTTTTCATGGCTGGCGAATGCCAGCAGCAGGAACTCGACGTCGGAATGCTCGAAGTTGTAGCTGGACTGCTCAACTTCATTCTGGTGATAGACGTCGCGATAGCTGATGCCCGGCGCCCATTCGAGGTCGAACAGGCTTTCCTTGCCCTGGATATACATCGCCAAGCGTTCCAGCCCGTAGGTGATCTCACCCGTGATGGGCTTGCAGTCGAGACCACCCACTTGCTGGAAGTAGGTGAACTGGGTCACTTCCATGCCGTTGAGCCAGACCTCCCAACCCAGACCCCAGCAGCCCAGCGTCGGGTTTTCCCAATCGTCTTCGACAAAGCGCACATCGTTGCGCTTCAAATCGAAACCGAGCGCTTCCAGCGAGCCGAGGTAGAGCTCAAGAATATTCGCCGGCGCTGGCTTCAAGACCACCTGGTACTGGTAGTAATGCTGGAGCCGGTTCGGATTTTCGCCGTAGCGACCGTCCTTGGGCCGGCGGCTCGGCTGCACGTAGGCGCACTTCCACGGTTCGGGGCCGATGGCGCGCAAGAAGGTGGCCGTATGGCTGGTGCCTGCGCCCACTTCCATGTCGTAGGGCTGGAGCAAGGCGCAACCCTGCTGGTCCCAATAGGCTTGCAATTTCAGAATGATTTGCTGGAAGGTCAGCATGGCGTGCTCGGGCTTGGCGGAAACGATTGATTTTAGGGGCGCTTGCCTCTGGCGCGCGGACTCCTACATCTTTTCGGTCTCGCCCGCCTTGGGTTGCCACTTCATCAAACGCTTTTCAATCATCCCGACAACAGAGTCAAGCGCCAGCGCGAATGCCGTCAAGACCAGAATCCCCGCGAACACGGTGTTGATGTCGAAAGTGCCTTCGGCCTGCAAAATAAGATAGCCGACACCGCGCGCCGAGCCCAGGTATTCGCCGACGATGGCGCCGACAAACGCCAGGCCCACCGAGGTGTGCAGGCTCGAGAACACCCACGATGTGGCGGACGGCAGATAGACGGCGCGCAGCAGTTGGCGCTTGCTCGCGCCCAGCATCCTGGCGTTGGCGAGCACATTCGGGCTGACTTCCCTGACACCCTGGTAGACATTGAAGAAGACAATGAAAAACACTAGCGTGACGGCGAGCGCCACCTTGGACCAGATACCGAGGCCGAACCACATCGAGAAGATCGGCGCCAGAATCACCCGCGGCATTGAATTGGCCGCCTTGATATAGGGGTCGAATATCGCCGAGGTGAGCGGCGACAAGGCGAGCCACAAGCCCACGCCAAGGCCCAGCGATGTGCCGATGCCGAAGGCCAGCAAGGTCTCGGTCAAGGTGATCAGCAGGTGCGAATAGATCTCGGCAGGAAAATTGAGCGTGAACCAGGTACTGTCGCCCAGGCCGACTTCCAGGCTGCTTGAGCCCGCCGTGAACCAGTGCCAGACCTGCAGCATGACCTTGGCCGGCTCACCAAAGAAGAAGGCCGTTTGGGGGTTGCGCGTCGCCGCGTGCCAAAGCGCGAAAAAGACGACCAGCACCAGCGCTTGCCAGATGCGCAAGGTCTTGTGGCTGGGCTTGAGTGCTTGCCACATGATCAGGCAACCGCCTTGTGCTGTTGGTAGCCCTTCAGCACCTCGTCGCGCAGCACGCCCCAGATCTGGCGGTGCAACTCGACGAAACGCGGATCGGTGCGCACCTCGGCCACGTCGCGCGGACGCTGCAGGTCGATGGTGAATTCGCCGATGGGGTGGGTTGCCGGGCCCGCAGACAGCACGACGACCCGGTCCGACATCGCGATCGCCTCGTCCAGATCGTGCGTGATGAACAGCACGGCCTTTTTCTTGGCACTCCACAGTTCGAGCAGCTCGTTTTCCATCAACTGGCGCGTCTGGACATCAAGCGCCGAAAACGGCTCATCCATCAAGATGATGTCGGGGTCGAGGATCAGGGTCTGGGCCAGGGCAACACGCTTGCGCATGCCGCCCGACAGTTGATGCGGGAAGCGGTCGCCGAAACCGGCCAGACCCACGCGTGCCAACCACTCTTCGCCGAGTTCTCTGGCCTGGGCCTGAGCCATGCCGCGAAACTGCAGACCGACGATGACGTTTTGCAGCGCGCTGCGCCAGGGCATCAAGGCCTCGGACTGAAACATATAGCCTGCTCTGGCGTTGATGCCCGCCAGTGCTTGGCCAAACACCTCGACGCTGCCCGATGAGGCGGCAAGCAAACCCGCACTCAGGTTGAGCAAAGTCGACTTGCCGCAACCGGTCGGGCCGACCACCGAAACGAATTCGCCGGGCGCGATATGCAGCGTCGTGTCCGCCAGAGCGGTGTAGCGCTGAGCGCTATCGTCTTTGGAAATGAAGGTGCAACTGATGTTGACGAGCGAGAGCGCTGGGGTCATGAGGATGTTGCCCGCCACGATGGGCGGGCATAAACGCCTTGCCTTTGGGTCGGGCTGATTATTTGTATTTCGCGTTGGCCTTCTTCACGAATTCGTTCGTGAAGGTTTTGGACAAGTCGATCTTCGTTTCCGCCAGACGGGTATCGAATGCCTGCAGCGTTTTCAGCGCGGTTTTGGGACCGGCTTCGGGGAAGGAGCCGTCAAGCGAAATTGCTTCGCGCACTTTCATGAAGGCTTGCAGGTACAGCGCGCGGTCACCCAGCAGATAGTTCTCAGGGACCACCTTGATGATGTCGGACGGACCGGCATGCTGCAGCCACTTCAGCGCGCGCACCATGGCATTGGTCAGTGCCTGCGCAGTGTTCGGATATTTCTTCAGAAACTCTTCGGTCGTGTACAGACTGCCCGCCGGCATCGGACCACCGAAGATCGCGTTCGTATCCTTCAGCGTGCGGGTATCCGAGATGACCTTGATGTCATTGCTTTGCTCCAGCATCGTGATCACCGGATCAAGATTGGAGATCGCGTCGATCTGTCCCGAGCGCAATGCCGACAGCGCGCCAGCCGCTGCACCGACGCCGACAAAGGACACGTCGGTCGGCTTGAGCCCGCCCTTGGCAAGCACGAAATCGGCCATCATATTGGTCGAAGATCCCGGCGCCGTGACGCCGATCTTCTTGCCCTTCAAGTCGGCAATCGACTTGTAGTTCGGCAGCGTCTTGGTAGAAACGCCAAACACGATTTGCGGGGCCCGCCCTTGCAGCACGAAGGCCGTGATGTGCTGTCCTTTGGCCTGCATATTGATGGTGTGCTCATAAGCACCCGACACCACGTCGGCGCTGCCACCTACCAGCGCCTGCAATGCCTTGGAGCCGCCGGCAAAGTCGCTGATCTCGACCTGCAGGCCCTCGTCCTTGAAGTAGCCGAGCTGTTCGGCAATCGTCAAGGGCAGGTAATAGAAGAGGTTCTTGCCACCGACCGCGATCGAGACCTTGGGTTTTTCTATCGTTTGCGCCACTGCGCTGCCAAGCGTGAAACACGACAAGCTCGAGAGCAACAGTGCGGACGCGATCTGTTTGATGAAATTTCTCTTAGGCACGGCAACTCCTAGGGGTGGTGGCTCAGATCAGGTATGCACGGTGGCATTGCTGCCCAGCCGGATGCGTGAATGAATTGACTCTGATTCGCAGACTGCAATTCATCATAGCGTAGCGAATGCGCTCGTCGTATGGAGCACCGAAGTCGGAATGCGGGGAAGTTGATACTAGAACTAGCGTGCAGGCGCTCGGCTGAACAGCCGTGTCCCGGCATAGATGAGCGTCAACACGGCCACGTAGGCAGCGAACTGCGCACCTGAGGGTTGCGCCTCGTAGCCAACAAGCGCGTGCAGGACGGTGCCCAGCGCGGAGTTGGATGCCAAGACATGCGAGGTGTTCCACAACGGCGAACCCCACAAGTCAAGCAGACCGGCCTGGCTGAGCGCTTTGACCAACTGGCTGGCAATCGATCCCGCGAGCAGGGCGATCAGCAGATTCGTGGTCCAGAACAGGCGCCGCACGGGAATGCGCGACAGACCGACATAGAGCAGGGTCCCCAACAGCGCGCCGAGCGCCAGGCCAACGGCGCCCGACACCAGCACCGACCCGCTTGAGGCATCGGCGCCAGACAGTGCGCCGCCGACGAACAACACGGTCTCGGCACCCTCCCTCAATACGGCGAGAGCAACAACCGTCAGGAGCGCCCAGGGCTTGCGCTGCCCGGCCCCCACCGAAGCGCCGAGTTGGCGCGCGTCTGCTGCCAGTTCACTGGCGTGCGTCGTGACCCACACGCAGTGCCAGATCAACATGACCAGCGCGAGCGACAACACGCCGATGTTCACCAGGTCTTGTCCGAAACCATCAGCCCAGG
>Ga0315270_10001778_pt1 | contig 11441 bp, 10 predicted proteins | sample C1_bottom_MG_FD_204932 | JGI IMG/M metagenome (GOLD analysis project Ga0315270, IMG submission 204932) | Sediment microbial communities from Yellowstone Lake, YNP, Wyoming, USA - C1_bottom | ecosystem: Environmental > Aquatic > Freshwater > Lake > Sediment | place: USA: Wyoming | collected... | reverse complement strand
CTCCCGCTTGATCAGATCGTCCACTTCCGCAGCCACCCGGCGAAGGGTATAATGGTCCGCATCCTTTCCCCAGAATGTCAGGGCCAGAATCGGGACATCATCGATGTAGCGGGGTTTAATCAGCGGCGTGGAAACCGACGGCGGAATCCGGTCCATGTTGGCCATCAGTTTGGACTGAAGGCGGACAATGGATTTTTCCTCATCCTGGCCCACATAAAACCGCACCACCGCCATGGACATGCCGGGACTGGATGTGGAATAGACGTACTCGACGCCGGGAATCTCCCAGAGGAGCTTTTCCATGGGGCGCGTGGCCCTCTCTTCCACTTCCTTGGCGCTGGCTCCCGGCATTTTCACGAAAACATCGATCATGGGGACGATGATCTGTGGCTCTTCTTCGCGGGGCAGGGCAATGACCGCAGCCATGCCAAGAAGGACCGATGCGATGATGAAAAGCGGCGTCAGCTTGGAGTTGATGAAATAGCCGGCGATCTTGCCGGCTATGCCGGGCTGGGTCATGACGGCACCTCTACCCGAAGGCCATCGAACAAATCCGGCGGGGGAATCACCACAAAACGGTCGCCGGGACGGATTCCGGACAGGGCCTCAACCCTGGCACCGAATGTCCGGCCGGTCCGCAGGATGCGAAATCGGGCGATCCGGTCGGAATCCAGCAGAAAAATTCCGGTAAGCTGTCCCTGGCGGATGAGCGCGCTTGCGGGAATGAGCAGTTTTTCCTGATTCCCCCGTGAAAGGGTGACGCGGCTGAACATACCGGAATGAATTGCCGGGTGAAAGGGAATGGCTACTTGAACCATAAAGGATCTGCTGGCTGCATCCGCGGCAGGAGAAATGGCCTGAACTGTTCCTTCAAAAGCGGTGCTGCCGGCCGATGGAATAGAAACCGATACGGTTTGCGAAAGAGCTATGGACTGAATGAAGGATTCAGGAACAATGATGTCCACACGAAAAACATCGGTGCTTTCGAGTTTTAAAAGCGGTGTTCCGGGAGAGGCAAGACTTCCGGGGTCCGCCAGTTTGGCGGAGATGGCGCCGTCAAAAGGGGCGAGGAGCCTGGAGTCTTTATCGCTGACATCTGCTCCCGCTACAGCCGCTACAGCCTGCTGGGTCCGGAATCGGGAGGCTTCCACCATGGACTGGGTCTGATCCAGCGCGGCTTCGGCCTGGTGAAACCGGGCGCTGACCTCATCAAATTCTTGGCGGCTTGCGGACTCGGTTTTCATCAGGTTCACGTACCGGTCGTAAGTCGCCCTGGCCAGATCGGCGGATGCACGGGCTGCATGCTGTGCGGAAAGTGCGGCGGACTCCGCCTTTCTGGCCTCGGACAGGGCGGCTTCCACCTGAAGCAGTTGAGCTTTGACCTGCCGGGGGTCAATGTCCACCAGAACCTGATCTTTTTTGACCCGATCGCCTTCTTTGACATAAACCCCTTTCACCACGCCCATGATCTTGCTGGAAAGTATGCTGGCGTTTTTCGCGGACACGGTGCCGGTCGCTTCATAATGAATGGGTTCCTGGCTGATGGCGGCTGTGGCGACCGGCGCTTTGATTGACCGGACCTGGGAAGGTTTTACGGTGCCGGGTTCGATTTTTTCGCTGCATCCTGAAAACAGGATGCATACCATGCCTGCCACTCCATAGATTAAACGGTGTTTCAGCATAACAGTCTCCATCAAGGTGGGTCTTCAAGCCGCCTTCGGCGATGATCATGGCCGGCCAGTCCTGGCGACCCTTATTGAAAATTCGAATCCAGCGTTCCTGCGGCCAATGACAACTGAATTCGCGCCGCCAGATAATCGTGCAGGAAGCGGTATCGGTTGGTTTGGGCGGATTGAAGCGCAACCTCCGCATCCAGAAGGCTGACCAGGGTGAGTAGCCCGTTTTCATAGCGGTCTCTGACGATACGAAGCCCTTCTTCAGACTGTGAAACCGCGGCTTCGGCCACGGATATCCGGTTCCAGGCGCTTTGGGCCTGTAAGAATGCCTGCCGGGCCTGGACCTCGATGCCCGCAGCCATATCGTTTCGCATGGCCCGGATTCGGCTGAGCATGGCTTCGGACTCGCGTGTCTTGGCGCTCATCCGGTCTCCGCTGTAAAGATTCACCCGCATCATGGCGCCAACGGTATAACTGTCTCCGCTGTTTCTGAAATCCGCCGAATTCAGTTCATAGGTGCCGATCAAGTTGATATTGGGAAGATGGGCCGCCTTTGATTTTTGAATTTCGTCTGCGGCAATCTGTTCCTGAAGCTGGAGATATTGCATATCGGGTCGATGGGACTGGGCAAGGCCAATCCATTCATCGATGGGGCCGAGAACGGGTTCGCCTTTTACAAGTTCGGTTGCCAGTTGCCAGGTGCTGTCACCCGGGGTGCCCATGGCGGCGTTCAGAGCCGAAAGCGCCATGGATATACGGCTTTCAGCCTGAATGCGATCCTGATCCAATTCGGCAATATGGACCTGGGTCCGGAGCAGATCGCTTTTGACAACAAGCCCGTTTTCATAGCGGTTGCGGATCATCTCCAGATGCACGCGGGCGGTTTCCAGGGATTTCCGGATCACATCAAGATGGTGATAAGCCAGAACCATCCCCGCATAGGCAGTCGCAGCCGTTGCAATCACTTCCTGCCGGGTTCGCGTTAAAAAAAAGTCCTGGGCCTCTCTGTCGAGTTTGGCCTGGTTTACGCCGATCCGGGTCTGACCGCCCTGATATACGGACCATTCCATGGAAAGCGCGGAATTGAAGTTGTTGATGGGATCGGGGTGGTTCAACCGGTCGGGGTCAAAGTCCGTCTGCGTGATGATTTCCTGATTGAGCCGGTTTCCGAATGCCCACATGGGATTGTTGGTATTGCTGTATGTTTCGGTAAAAAATACCTGGGGTAAAAAGCCGGATTTGGCCTGAGTGATGCGATGATCGGCGGCTGTTGCCTGTGAAAGCGCCGCCTTGATTCTGGGATTCTGCTTGTCTGCCAGTTGCATGGCATCAGAAATAGTTAACGATGGCGTGTCTGCGGCCTGGAGATTTAAAGGAAAAAAGCAAAGACAGACGAAAAACAGCATCGGCCATTCTGACCGAAGAGATATTCGTTTCATTGTGCAATTCCCTTGGAAGATTTTAAGAATCATGGGTGCGATTGCGCCAGACTGGCTATGGTTCTTTCACATTGTCCATTCACAAAAAGGGGAATTATTTCATTATCACTATAGAGGCGAATGAGCAAGGGCTTTGTCGATTCGTTGGGCAACGCACTAGCGGTCCAGGCCGCAAGCCCTCTGAGGAAAGGACTCGGAGAGGTTAAAAAAGGGATCAGAAACTCAGATGCACCCTCTGCCCGGTGGGGCCGATCCCGGGCCAGCCGCCCCAGTCCCCAGAGAATGCCTTTTTGCAAAGCGAGGTTATCAATGAAGTTGCCGCAGGGGTTGATATAGGAGATCAGCATGCAGGCATATTCTTCGGCCATACGGTCGTTTCTTGCCATAATTTCGCCCATGGCTTCCGCAGATCCCCAGCCGATACCGCCGGACTCGTCATTCAGATTCCACATCAGGCGCCGCATCACAACACGGGCCGATTCCACGTTTTCATCGGCCAGAAGGGACACCACAGCGCCCATTGCGGTGATAGCCTGCCAGAAATGCAGGGGGTCCTTGCTGTAGAAAAAAGGAAAAAGCGCATTCACAACCTTCCGAAGAGGCATGCGGCAAATGGCGGTCAGCGCCTCTTCCGGTGTTCCTTTCGAGAACAGGGCCTTCAGTTTTTTTTTGAGATCCCGAATCGAACCGGTTGTTTCAGGCATATTACCCCCAGGCAATACAGTCCGCCGGACAATTCTTTATGGCTTCGTCCACACCGGACCGGGGATAGTCCGGCCTTTCAATCACTTCAAAGTAGCCGGCATCGTTCAGCCTGAAAACTTCCGGGCAGACATCCTGGCATACTCCGCAAAGAATACAGTCACTTAAATCAATAACAGGCTTTTTCATCAGGGTCATGAACTCGCAAAAAGTCAAAATGGGATGACTTTGTAGAAAATTCAAGATCAAGGCGAGCAAATCCTGAGGAATGAGGCGTACAATTATAGTACGCCGCAATGAAGAAGGATGAAGCTCAACGCAGATATTGGACTTTCTACGAAGCCGGCAGAAATTGATTGATTACATTTCACTATAGGAATAAAATTATTTCTGTCAAGGCAGACAGGATCGTTTGGAAGGGAAATCGCTTCCGTCAAATTGCCGCAAAACCGGAAATCAACAATAAGCTATTATTTTTCGCTTGCATTTCTTAATGTTGTCATATATCATCATGAATGATCTAACTGTTTAAATTGTTTGGTGAACCGGGAATAAAATTCCCTGTTTCCGTCAAGTTTCAGATGCTTACCGGCTCCGGATCGATTGATTTTTGATTCGGGAGCAGAAGGGTTAAGCTATAATTCATTCGTTAACGTGAGGAGGTGCAGGCATAGTCCCAACAATCAAAAGACCCATCAAAACCGATAAGACCAATATCAACCGGGATATCCGCGCCAAAGAGGTCAGGGTGATTGATCCGGATGGTAATCAGATTGGAATAATCCCCACATACAAAGCGCTGGCTGTTGCCAATGATTTCGGGCTTGATCTTGTTGAGATTTCACCCAATGCAGCCCCTCCGGTTTGTAAAATAATGGATTATGGCCGTTATCGTTATGAGCAAACCAAGAAAAAGCAGGAGGCCAAAAAAAAGCAGAGCTCTTTTCAGATCAAGGAGATCAAAATACGCCCCAAGACCAGCGAGCATGACCTGCAAACCAAAATTGATCACATCAAAAAGTTCCTTGATAAAAAAGATAAAGTCAAGTTAACCGTGGTCTTCAGGGGTCGTGAGATAACGCTGTCTCAGGCAGCAAAGGATTTGCTGGAAAAAGTCATTGTTGAAACCCAGGAAATTGCCGTGGTCGAACAGGCTGCCAAATTTGAAGGGCGGACAATGGTGATGATCCTCTCTCCCAAGTAACCTTCAAATCGGGCATAAACAGCCCGGTCAGATCTGAAAAAGGCTTTTTTATTATTCAGAGTGTATAGGCGTGAGCAGATAATTTTGGCTCACGCTTTCTATTTTATATGCCTTCTGAGATAAACGCTTAACAGATCAATGAGTTTAAAACATCATTGAATCTTTAATTTTAGGAGATCAAGCCATGCCAAAAATCAAAACCAATCGTTCTGCTGCAAAGCGGTTTAAAAGAACGGGAACCGGGAAATTTGTTTTCTCAAAATCTCATGGTAGTCATATTCTGACCAAAAAGACCACCAAGCGAAAACGATCTTTGAGAAAAAGTCAGATTGTTGATAAAACCAACGTCAGAGAGTTGAGATTATTACTTCCAAACGGGTAAGACACGAGACGTGTTGTCGATTCAGCTTACCCAGCCAGATGGATATTCATGCATTGTCAGCCGATTGCATGCAGCGGTTTTTACAAGACGATGCAGGATTAAGGAGATAACGATATGAGAGTAAAACGTGGCTTTAAGGCAAGGAGACGGAGAAATAAAGTATTAAAACTGGCCAGGGGGTTTCGCGGCGGCCACAGCAAACTTTTTCGGACAGCTGCGGACACCGTTGACCGGGCGCTTGCCTATGCTTACAGGGACCGCAAGGTCAGGAAACGGGATTTTCGCAGCCTCTGGATCGCCAGAATTAATGCGGGTACGCGGATGAATGACCTGTCCTACAGTAAATTCATGCATGGACTCAAAATGGCCGGTATTGCTCTGGATCGGAAAGTTCTTGCAGAACTCGCGATTGCAGACCCAACCGGTTTTTCCAGTTTGGTCAGAACCGCCACGCAGCAAAACTGACAGTAAGGTAAAAAACCACCCGTTTGATTGTGTATTATCCCTTATGGATGAAGATGGTGGCTGGGCAGTTCCCCAGTGTCTGCTCAGCGGATCGGGATGACCGGATGATAAAGATCGTCCAGTCATCCACGCGATCCATTTCAATATAAAGGGAGTCCGCCTACCCGTGGAGCTTGGAAAAAGTCATCGCCTGTTTCTCTAATGATCTAACCCCGCCTTTCTTACAGCAGAGCATACAACCGTGGAACAACAGATAGAACAGATTCTTCAGCAGGCACTGAGTGAGCTTCAGTCAGCTTCGCAAGCAGCTCAACTTCAAGCCTTTTCGGTCCAGTATCTAGGACGAAAGGGACTTGTCACCCAATTTCTTCGGAATATCTCCCAACTGCCGGCCGAACAGCGTCCGATGGCGGGGAAAAGAGCCAATGAGATAAAAAATATCCTGGAAGAAGCCCTGCAAAAGACGCTTCAGGAAATTGAGACCCGTCAGGCTGCGGAAGATGTCGGCATTGATGTCTCATTACCGGGTCGCGCTGTCTTTCATGGCTCCATCCACCCGATTACCCGGATTACCCGACAGATCTGTGAGATTTTCACGTCCATGGGGTTTGCTGTTGCAGAAGGGCCTGAGGTGGAATTGGACCACTACAATTTTGAGTCCTTGAATATTCCCAAAAATCATCCGGCAAGGGATATGCAGGACACGTTTTATGTGTCGGAAGCCATCGTCCTTCGGACCCACACCTCGCCGATTCAGGTCCGATATATGGAAAAGCATGCCCCCCCGTTCAAGATCATTGCTCCCGGCAAGGTGTACCGGTGCGATTCAGACATTACACACACCCCCATGTTTCATCAGGTTGAAGGGCTCGTGGTGGGAGCATCCATATCTTTTGGGGATCTAAAAGGCATTCTGACGGCTTTTGTCCATCAGATGTTTGATGATCAGACCAGTCTGCGATTTCGCCCCAGTTTTTTCCCCTTTACCGAACCCAGCGCCGAGGTGGACATCCTGTGCGTCATGTGCCGGGGCAAGGGATGTCGGGTGTGCAAGCAGACCGGATGGCTCGAAGTGCTCGGATCCGGAATGGTTCACCCCGCTGTTTTTGAGAATGTCGGCTACGACACCTCCCGCTATTCGGGGTTTGCTTTTGGAATGGGCGTTGAGCGGATTGCCATGCTGAAATTCGGAATTGACGACATCCGGAAGTATTATGAAAACGACATCCGGTTTTTAAAACAGTTCTAACCGAATTTTTCAGCGGGCTGCAAGGATGCCGGAGTGGCCTGTCGTCTATGAACCCCAGTATTTTTAAGGTTTACAAGGTTTTGATCCGATGAAAATAAGCTTAAACTGGCTAAAATCCTATGTTCCGATCCAAATGGATGTCGACGATCTTGCGGAAGCGCTGACCATGACGGGGCTTGAGGTCGAAGCTGTTACCGACCGCTACGATTATCTAAAAACGGTCGTTGTCGGCCGTGTTGTCAGCCTTTCACCGCATCCCAATTCCGCCAAGCTTCGGTGCTGCATGGTGGATTCCGGAAATGCCCGGATACAGGTTGTCTGCGGAGCGCCCAACGTTCATGTCAACTGTTTGTCAGCATTGGCGCTTCCCGGAACTCAGCTTCCCGACGGCACGGTCATCGAAGCCGGCGCGATTCGGGGTGCCGTTTCCGATGGCATGCTGTGCAGCGAAGCGGAGCTGGGGCTCGGGCCGGATCGAAGCGGTATCATGATTCTGTCAAAAGATCTCTTGGCATCCCTTACGGCCGGCCAGTCTCTGGCTTCGGCGCTTGATCTTTCGGATACAATACTGGAGATCGGCTTAACACCCAACCGTTCCGATTGCCTCAGTTTGATCGGCATCGCCAGAGAGGCTGCCGCGATTCAGAAAACCACGCTCTCGTATCCGGAAATCAGACTTCCCGACGGCAAGGGCGACATCCGCCAGATGACATCCGTCTCGATTCTTGCGCCCGACCATTGTCCCCGGTACGCGGCCGGAATACTGACAGGGGTCACGGTGGGTCCTTCTCCGCACTGGCTTCAGGATCGGCTGATGTCCGTTGGCATCAGACCCATCAACAACGTGGTGGATATTACGAATTTTGTGATGATGGAAACCGGCCAGCCTCTTCACGCCTTTGACTTTGATCGTCTGGCCGGGCATCGCATCGTGGTTCGAACGGCAGTTTCCGGAGAGTCTTTCACCACCCTGGATCATAAATCGCGCACCCTGACCGCAGATATGCTCATGATCTGCGACGGGGAAAAACCGGTTGCCATTGCAGGGGTCATGGGCGGGTTCAATTCCGAGATCGAGCCTGCCACGCAATCGATTTTGATTGAAAGCGCCTGTTTTGATCCAACCAGCATTCGAAAAACATCCAAATATTTCGGGCTGAACACGGATGCCTCCCATCGGTTTGAACGCGGCGTGGATCCCGAAGGCACGGTCTTTGCGTTGAACCGGGCTGCGGCACTGATGGTCGATATCTGCGGCGGCGTTTTGATTGAAGGGGTGATTGATGAACGTCCGGTTGTTCGGGAACAAACGCCGATAGTGCTCAGCGCCGAAGCCGTCAATCGACTTCTGGGAACACAGATTGATGTTGCGGTCATGGACGGCTTGCTTCAATCCATCGGTTTTACGGTTGAACCGTTGAACCCGGATCAGCGAAAGGTGGTTCCGCCATCATTTCGAGTGGATGTTTCCCGGTCGGTTGATCTTGTGGAAGAAATCGCCAGACTTTCCGGTTATGACCGGATTCCCACGACGTTTCCCGTCATCTCGGAAGGATCGGCCCGCTCTTTTCCGTCTCAAAGTCCCAGGGAACAGATCCTGCGGCTGATGACCGGTTTGGGCTTTTCAGAAACCATTGCCTACAGTTTTGTTCACCCGCAATCCTGTAAATACCTCAGACTTGAATCCGGCGATCCCAGGATGCGCGCCCTTCGTGTCCTCAACCCGCTGAGCGAAGATCAGGGGATCATGCGCACCTCGCTGATTCCGGGCATTCTGGAGACAGTGTACCGGAACATTTCCAGGCAGTCCAGAAATCTGAAGCTGTTTGAAATTGGCAATGTATTTGTCAGCAACGGCCAGGACGCCCTTCCGGATGAAATTGAAATGCTTTCAGGATTGTGGACAGGCGCTCGTCAGGAAGTATCGTGGCATACGCCGGATACGGCATGTGATTTTTATGACCTGAAAGGGGTGGTTGAAGCGCTTCTGGCAGCGCTTCATATTCCAACCCGATTTTCCCGGAACACGGCCCTGTCCTGTCCTTATCTGAAACCCGGGGTTGCGGCCGGTATTCAGTGCGGCCGGCAGGTGGTGGGAGTTATCGGTCAGATGCATCCGGAAACGCTGGGCTTTTTTAATATCAAACAGCCGGCCTATGTCTTTGAGATCGATATTCAGAAACTTTTTGCCGGTTTGCCCGATTTCCATCAGACAGCAGCCATCCCCAGGTTTCCGGCAGTCGCAAGGGATATTACGCTGATTCTTTCAAAAGCCATTGAATCCGGTCGGATCATAGAAATGGTTCAGGAAATGCATGATCCGCTCATGGAGCAAATCATACTGTTTGATGTGTTCGAGGGAGAACACCTTCCATCGGATATAAGAAGCCTTTCTTTCAGGATGACCTATCGTTCTGCTGCCTGTACTCTGGAAGATGAGGCTGTGAATGCGCTTCATAAAAGCATTTCAGATAAACTGATTCAGAAATTTGATGCAGCGCTGCCTTAGTGAGCAGATAGCCAAGTAAATATCAGATATCGATCAATGCTCACTTTGGGTCAGGAATGTTCATGGGGATCACTATGCCTGATCAAAAGATTCAGCCGGATAAACTGTATTACAAGATCGGCGAGGTCAGCCGGATTGCCGGTCTGCATTCACATGTCCTTCGGTTCTGGGAGCATGAATTCTCGAAAATCAGGCCCCAGCGAACCCCGTCCGGCCAGCGTCTGTACACCCGGCGAAATATTGAAATCATCCTTGAAATTAAGCACCTGCTTTATGATCAAAAATATACCATTGAAGGCGCCAGGCAGTTCATGAAATCCTGCAAATCCAGTGCATTGCCATCGTCGGTTCTGGCCGAGATTCGACTTGAACTTGAACGAATCAAAGCCATTTTGTCCTGAAGACAGAAACGCCGGACTTCGGGGTCCGGGGGTCAGGATTCAGTAATACCAACGATCCCTGACCCCCGGACCCGTATCTCCGATTACGATTTTACGAAAAATATTGACAATCTTGCAATTTTAACGTAGTCTACTGAAGATAATTAGCGGGCATAGCTCAGCTGGTAGAGTACAAGCTTCCCAAGCTTGGTGTCGCGAGTTCGAATCTCGTTGCCCGCTCCAAAGTGAGCCCGTCTTTTCGTTAAATATTAAGTGAAATGCAGCGTTTTCATCTAAAGTGGTGGGGTTAAAGCGTGTAATTCTTCTTGCGGTTTATTACATCAGACATTTTTTTGATCTCACTGCATTAAATCAAATGAGAGGAAACGGGCATCAGCCCGTTTTTTTATTTTTAATGACTGAACGATTTGACCGATTGAAGCCGTCACAAAAAAAAGGCAATAGAGCGGAAATCCCCTTGCCGAAGGCCTCTCGCCTGACAAGGGACGAAATCATTTCCAAAGTCAATGAACTGGCCGGCCCCTTGTGCGATACTGAAGGAATTGAGCTGGTTTATACAGAATATCAGCGTGAACCTCAGGGAATGATTCTCCGTATTTATATCGATAAACCCGGAGGGGCGACTGTACAGGATTGCACGCATGTCAGCCGTCAGATGCAGGATCTTCTGGATGTTCATCTGGATATCAGTGACAGTTACTACCTTGAGGTTTCATCGCCAGGGGTAAATCGCCCATTGGGAAAGCTGTCGGATTTTGCCAGATTTAAAGGGTGCCAGGCCAAAATCAAGGCCCTTCAGCCGATTGATGGTCAAAAAAAATTTACAGGTGTCCTGTCCGGCGTTTTGCTGGAAGCTGTTGCCATTCAGGTTGGCGACCGTATCGTTGAGATTCCCTATAAGGACATTATCCGGGCAAGGCTGGTCAATTATAATGGAGACATCTGATGCTCATTACCGACATTAAGCGAGTGGTTGAACAAATAAGTCGAGATAAGGGAATTGAAAAGGATATCCTGATTAAAGCCCTTCAAGAAGCGCTGAAATCCGCAGCCCGGAAAAAATTTGGAAACAAGATTGATATCGAAACCCAATACAACGCCAAAACCGGAGAAATCGAAGTCTTTCAGTTCAAAGAAGTCACTGATATTATAACAGATCCGGACATGCAGGTGAGTCTGGAAAAAGGGCGGAAGCTGGACCCGGAATGTGAAATCGGCGACAGCCTGGGCATGAAAATGGATACGGCGGATTTTGGTCGAATTGCAGCCCAGTCTGCAAAGCAAGTCATTATTCAAAAAATGAAGGATGCTGAAAGAGACGCGGTTTATTCCAGTTTTGTGGACAGAAAAGGCGATATCATCAACGGGATTGTTCAGCGGATCGAACATGGAAACATCAGTGTCAATCTGGGGC
>Ga0315270_10001777_pt1 | contig 11451 bp, 8 predicted proteins | sample C1_bottom_MG_FD_204932 | JGI IMG/M metagenome (GOLD analysis project Ga0315270, IMG submission 204932) | Sediment microbial communities from Yellowstone Lake, YNP, Wyoming, USA - C1_bottom | ecosystem: Environmental > Aquatic > Freshwater > Lake > Sediment | place: USA: Wyoming | collected... | reverse complement strand
GCGCGGCGGCAACCGTTTGCAATTGAAACGCCTTGCGCCCTTGCTGCGAACCCATCGCAATCCGATATTGAATCGACGAGCTTTGCAGATGAGGCATCGGGTTGCTCTCGTCGAGATCGAATGCGAGGTTGCTTGTCTAGCACGGCATTAGAAACTGTTTCGCCATCGTAGGCACCATCGCATAGGAAGATATCAAAGAACGAGTGGATCCGATTGAGTAGACCGGGAACGGCGGTCATGTCTCCGACGTCTGGCGGGGTCAGCTCACAGGCCAGGATCTGATGCTTCCCATCAACTGCCAGATGAAGCTTACGCCAAGTGCGGCGATTAGGAGCAGCATGCTTCTCCTGATGCCATTCGTCTTTGCCGTAGACCTTGAGTCCAGGGCAAAATCCACAATCACGATGCTGCCAGGTTCCATGGCCTTGTCCAAAATATGCCGAGGTAGTTCAATGTTGCGTTTGGACAGGTTGCTGAAATTCGGAATCCGAAAATCGACCTTCATGAGCTCCGCGAGCGAGTTCATGAATCCTTCGGTCTGGCGGAGTGGAAAACGAAATACTTGGCGGATAAGCAAGGCGGTCTCGATAGCGAAATCGGAATATTCCTGCGGTCGACCACGTGATCCCGTCTTAGCAGGACACCAATCGGCGATCGCCTCTTCCGTCATCCAGATTGTGATATTGCCGCGTTGTCGTAAGGCTTCGTTATACTTACGCCAATTCGTTACCTTATAACGTGTTTTTCTGGACTTGTGACGGCGGCTCTCGTTGTGCTTGTATGGCATCGGCTTCTCTGCCGGTGAAATTTTACAGGATCATGCCAAATTGATATCCTGATTGCTCAATTTTTAATTTATTCAACAACGCCTTCAATCCGCCCTAATAATGGGATTCTGCCGCATGACAAAAAATAGGGCGGATCTACACTTCATATTCTTCTTTTTGCAATTGCTGCCGCAACTGTTCGGTATCTTTAGACGGGCTCACATGAAGCCGCTTGTGTAATGTACTTCGGCAGCGCTGATACACCACTATGCCGTTCGCGGACTTGCCGAGTTGCACACAACAACGCATCGCGCCTTGATAAAACCCTTCGTGTACATCGTCTAACTCCAGAGCACGCTGGTACAGCGCGAGGGCGTCATCGTACCGCTGGGTTGTTTCCATCTGTTGCGTAATCTTGTGAATGGCAGCAATTAATTTTTGTTGGAGGCGTTCTCGCATCGACAGACTCCAGCTTAAGCCTTCGTCGCTCCCGAGAAACGGACCCTGATATTGTTTAAGTATGATTTGCAATAGATTTTGCCCACGGCGCCCAAGCAGTTCGTCTGTCATGTTTAACAGCTGATTCATTTGGCGCTCGACATGCCAGATATCGACCCAGTACACTTTTGGATGGAGCGTCACCCGTCCATCGGAATAGAGTATGGAGTCATGACCTATTAATTTGCGCAAGCGATGCAAAGTGGTGGTAAAGGTATTGTAACCAGAATCTCCATCCTGATCAGGCCATACGGATTGCGCGAGTTTTTCGCCACTCACCTCTTTACCGCCGAATGCAATGATCGCCTTTAACAATTCGAGCATCTTCTTCGGTGCCTTACGGCCGGCAGAAACGGACTTGTCATCAATCAACAGACTGAAGCGGCCGAGGGTGCGGATTTTGATCGGGTAGGGCCATTGTTCCAGCGCACGTCCATGCTCAGGAGGCGGCAATCGAAGTGCATGGATCATGCGTTGGGCTTGTAAGGGCTCGATGCTGTTTGCCAGCGCAAAATCCAGTACCTGGGCTAGCAAGCGCATATTCAATCCCGGCGTCATGATAATCCCAGTATCCGCGCTAATGGCCAAAGCCTCTGTCAGAAAGGTGTGGACTTCCTCTTCATTTTGTTGCAACCAGGAAATGAGCACATTCGTAATCAATAGCTCATAGCGAATACGCAGGCTGGGAATGGTGTTTACAATCCCTCTTGCTTTTTCAAGCACCTCGGTTGCTTTGTCATGTTGGCCAAGCTCGGTGTAAATACAGGCAAGTGGAAAATACATATTGAGCTTAGGATAATAAAAGTTAAATGTCTGAGCCTCTAATGCGTCGCTGCCTTGTTCCAGTCGTTGTGCCGCCTCCATTAATTTGTTTTCCTGCCAATTCAGCCACGCAGAAATTAAGATGTAACGTGTTTGTTCGAGATTGTTTTTTCGCTTTTTGAGTTCCGCTTGATACGCCGTCAAGCAATTTTCGGTCGCCTCTGGATTGTTGGTCAGGATCGTAAAATAGGTGCGAAAGGCGTAGAAGAAAGCATTCAGCATGGTGACGCCCGTTTTCTCGGCCAAGGCCAACGCCTGGTCAATCCAGTGCAGACCCTGTTCGATCTCTACTTGCGGCCAGGCATAGAGTGTTCTGTACATCAGAAATACTAACTGTGGGAACGTAGGGATGTCATCGCTCATCCATTGTCGTTCGAGGGTATCCAACAGGATCTTGCCCTTGTTGAAATCCCCGAAATACAAATGGTGCCCAATCATTTGTAACGCGAGCCCGATTTTGGTCTCGGCATTTTCGATTTTAAGAAGGCTCGCTTCGCCTTTGTTCAACCAAAAGGTACTACGAGCACTTTCTGGACAGTTTAAACTGATCCCAAGTAACACCCCCGCTGCTGCACACGCCTCGGTCTCGCTATCGAGCCCATGTGACACCTCGGCGTAGGCCGCTTCAATCCGGCTCATCCAGCGATCGCCAAGTCGGAGATCCTGGAGTGAATATTGAATCGAATGCACGGCTTTCGAGGCCGTGCGAATGATGTTTTGATAATCGTGGATTGCATTAAACCCCTGAAAGGCCGCCTCAAATTCGGCGACACTTTGATGCAAATCTGTGGACTGCTTACACAGGCCATTGATAAGACGTAACTGTGGGAGTTTTTGATACCATTTTTCGGGAATTGAAGTTAACCAGCTCTCGACCAAGGCGACGCGACCCTGGCTCAAATTGGATTCCGCATATTGCAAAATAATGTCAATACAGCGCGCAACATCCTGTTGTTTCGCACACACACGAAAGGCTTCATCAACGTACTGTTTTGTTAGTAAGCTATCCACAGCAAAGGTGAGAAAGTCCTGCATCTGCTCTGCGCTGACCAACGAGTGCAGTTGGTTCTGTAAAAAGTCCTGGAACAACTGTTGAAAGATATAATCGACCTGTTGCGAGCCATGGCGCGTTAGAAAACAATTGTCCAACGCGAGACGATGAATAAAGTCCGCCAGTGATTTCTCGAAGTAGTGCTGAATGAGACTTTGCGGCACCAGCGTCAGACAACTACACAACACGAGCGCCTGCTGCTGTGCGAGTGACATGGTTTTAACGATTTCGGTGGAGAAAAAGTTAAATACTAACTGCTTGTCATCCTGCGCCATGAGGCTGTCGATCGCCTTGTGTGGGGCTTGTAGGCCAAACAAAAATCCGGTTAACCAGCCCTGGCTGCTCTGATAGGATGTCAATATGGCGTTGTCATTTAATTCTGTTGTTTTACGAGATTTAGCAATAGCCTGTGCCTCATCTTTATCTAATAGCAGATGCGTAGGCATGATCTCGATGAGGGATTGTTTAAGAATGAGCGAGGAATATATTACTGGTGGTTTCGTGCGGCAGACGAAAACAAACTGGATATGGGTAGGAAGTTCCTTGATGGCCTCGATCAGCAGTTCGTGCATCGGTGAGGTAGGCAAAATCTCCTGAAAATTATCGAGTACGATGACACACCTTTTTTTACCCAATGCAGGATAGGCCTGCCGAAAGAAATAGCGCGTGAATTGGCCAGGAGCTGCATGATATTCTGACGTAAAATGCTGTAATTTCAGATGCGTTTGATTGGATGCATTCTGAATCGCCAACCCCATGTAGTGGAAAAAATTGGCCGCGTCATTGTCATCTTCATCTATCCGGTACCAGATGGATTTAATACGCTGGTTCGTTACATAAGAACTGACGAACGTGGTCTTACCGGAGCCTGCCGGGGCATGAATCCAAACGGCGCGCGCTTCGGCGGCGGCATCAAGCAAGCTAAACAATCGCGTGCGTGGTGTGACCCCTTTGCTGATGGGGTGAGTAATTTTCGGGTACGCGTGAAGTGCTGCACTAGACATCGTTATTTACATTGTTTATGTGTTAATCGGTAAACGACGTGATTCAGGGTCAGCAGAATGCCGAGCAGACCATTCGGACGGTAAGGTTCAAAAGCGCGTAGCGACTTGATTTTATTATTTTCCAATTCCACCAGAAAGACCTGATCGAATACCAACTCCTTTCCAATACGCATCATATGTTCGCAGTGTGTTTCCACAGCATAATGCTGTGTTTCAGGTAATGGGTAAAGGCGCACAATCTCAAAATGAAAGGTTTTCATTCCCTGCATGCTCCAGTCCAACCCAGCCCGGATATTCTCCAGGCCACGCATTGTGGGGTATGGATAATGTGGATCTATGAGCGTTGCGTCTTCGGTAAAGCACGCCAGGGCTTCGGGCAAATTTTTATTATGTATTGCCTCGAGTATTTTATTAATGATCTGCATTCGCATTCCCTGTATGGAGTTTAGGAGTTCAATAGGCCCTTTTCTCCCCAAATACAAGGATCATCTTCGTCATGACCTGCGCCTACCAGAGGTATGCAATAAGAGGGATGTGGAATCGGAGTAGTTTTGTGTAATTTTCTCCGACCCGCCAATTCTGTGGTCGATTTAGGTGCCTGTCAATTCAAGAAAAAATAATTTTGCCCAATCTGTGCCTGATCTGTAAATCCTCCCGCCTTATCCTATTGGCAAATCGCAATGCGGAAAACATTTCGATAACGCCGATGGTCCCGCCAAGGGTGACTGCTAGGCCTTGCTACCCTGACGCGATGGCTTGGTTGTTGTGCTCTATGGTACAAAAAGAGAGTCTTTAGTATTGCTATTTTAGAGCTACTCGGTGGTCCTACTAACGATTTGCTATCGGCATCGATGCCATAAACATGAAAAGCGAATTAAAGCCTGCAGAATATAAAGGCAATCATTGGAGACCCGGCTATACCTGTGGCGATTTACGTGGCTACTCGTACGATGAATACCGTGATTGCCGCTACTACCGCTGTTATTAAGGCCACTATTATTACTAGTTGAACTTTGTTGTCGTGCGTCCGAGGAGACCCGTTGTGGAGACGATATGAAAGCTCTCAACGGGGCGGAAGTGAAAATGGGGGCTGCGTTAGCAGCTCCCATTTTTTCGTGAAAAATTCTCTGCGACTTTTTGCTCAGTGCGGATTATATTTTTTGCTTCCATGCAATATCAAATGACACTCTAGCCACTGATCCTGGATCGGATCTCGCAGATCGTTTGCTAATACTGGAATCCTAAGATTTAACGGCGCACTCAAAAGGTTTTTCCCAATCTGTGCCTAATCTGTAAGTCATCGTCTTGTATTTTGGTGTTGAACAAAAATGCAGGACAAGTGAGCCCCATTTGCCGATTAGGTCCCTTTTTTTCCGAACCTGTTTTTGAAAGTGCATGTATAAGAACAATGAAATCTGAATCAGTCTTAAGCCAAAGGATTATTAAATGAGATCAACACAAATATTTCAAACCACTCCTCTCCGCGTTGCTTTGTGGGCTGCGTTAGGAGCCAGTGTATGTATACCGATGAGTGCGCAAGCCAGCTACTACTGGGCGTGCGATGCGGCTAACTCCAACTGGGAGGAGATCTGTTGGAGTAATCTTCCCGATATAAGCGCCAGTCAGCAACCGACGCTTTCTATCCCGCCTACATTAACTGGCGATCACATATATCTTAGCACCACAGACGGGCTGCATCGAACTATTCAGTTCAACGGTGCTTATACACAGTCAACAGATGGGTTCTTCCATGTCGATGCGATTAACGGTGGCTCGACACATTTTGTTCAATCAAATGCTAATTCAACTTTAGTTGGCACCACTCTAGTCGGCTCCGAAGGGTCAGGTACTTATACGCAGGTAGAAGGCTCTCATTTGGGAAACGTGAATTTGGGTGGGACCAGTAGAGGGACCGGCACTTATAACCTGCAAAACGGCAGCTTAACGGCTAGCTATTTATACATCGGAGATGAAGGTACTGGCATTTTCAATCAAACGGGCGGCACTAATATAGCCAGTGCTTTTCAATTGGGGTTAGATGCCGGCAGCAGTGGCACGTACAACTTACATGGCGGTAGCCTGACGACGAATATATCGGAATATATCGGGTTCGCTGGCACTGGAGCTTTCCTGCAAACAGGCGGCATCCATTCCATCTCTATCGGTGACCTTGCCCTGGCTTCTTCTGGTGGCAGTACAGGCACGTACCGCTTAGAAAACGGAAGCTTGAATGTAGGCGAAAATGAGCGTGTTGGCGGGGGTGGCAGCGGTGCGTTCACCCAAACAGGCGGCACTCATACCATCGGTAACGATCTCGCGGTAGGCTATTCCGGCGCTGCTACTGGTACCTTCGACTTGCAGGGTGGCAGCCTGACAGTGGGTAATAATGTTGAGGTTGGTAGATCTGGCGCAACTGGCACCTTTACTCAAACAGGTGGCACTCATACGGTCGGTGAAAATCTCCGGGTGGGGTTTGTAGGCGGCCTCGGAAGCTACAATCTACAAAATGGCAGCCTAACAGCAAACAATGAGTACATCAGCTACCTGGGTGATGGCGCCTTCAGTCAATCTGGTGGTACCCATACCGTGAATGAAGATTTGCATGTGGGATATGAAGATGGTGATTCGGGTTCTTTTAATTTGCACGATGGTACTCTTACCGTAGGTGGCACTGCTCATATTGGCGAACACGGCGGCACGGGTACCTTCATTCAAACAGGTGGCTCTCATCGGGTTAACACACTTAATTTGGGTTACAACCCAGGCGAAGTGGCTGGCATTGGTATCTATAACCTATCGGGCGGTTTGCTGGACGCCCACACCATTAACGCCGCAGGCACTGGCTCTTCCTTCGGTTTCACCGGTGGTCGTTTAGATGTAGAAACCTATAACGGCGATCTCACCAACAACGGTGGCACCTTGGCAGTCGGTGGTGGTGACACGACCGTAATCAATGGCGACTTCGTGCAACTCTCTGGCATCACCGAAATACAGTTGGATGGCTTGCTCACAGAAGATGGCGATGCCATTGCTGAAGCGGGTGAAGCCTATCTGTCGATCTTCGGTGGTACAGCAACCTTTGGTGGCACATTGGATATTGCGCTGCAAAATGGATTCAATGTTGCCGTTGGCGACTCCTTTGACCTGATCATGGCAGAAGATTTCTTTGGCGCCTTCACCTATAACAGCGGATTGCTCGGTAACGGCATGGGCTGGCAAATCATCGAACTCATCGATGAGAAAGGTACCAATGACATTCTGCGTCTGACGGTTACTGCCGTTCCCGTTCCTGCGGCTGTCTGGCTGTTCGGCTCTGGCTTTATCGGCTTAATCGGAATGGCAAGACGCAAGACTGCATAGAAACCTAACGGTACAGAACCGCAATCCCGACGAACATCGGGTTTGCGGTTCAAAGCTGGCGGCGCAGTAATACACAATTCACCCATATGGGTGATTCACTCCCTGGCATTGATCCGTACCATAACCATAGTTGTCGATGCATAGAGCAATGTGTATGTCTCATTCGATAACAACATTTAAACATTTAGCAACTACTAGAGGAACTACTCATGACACAGACCCGGCAATTTCGCCTCTTTGCATATCTTTCGTTTTTTTCCATTGCAGCTCTTTTGGCTGGTTGTGCTGCCACTGAGGTTGCACTATCCAAGAAAGATTTGGATGTTCAAACCAAGATGAGCGATACAGTATTTTTGGATCCAGTTTCTCCCGAGAAAAAAGTCATTTATATTGATGTTCGTAATACTTCTGATAAAGCCAACTTTGATATAAAAACGCCGATTATTACTGCAATTCAGTCAAGAGGATTCCGAGTTACTTTGGATCCTGAAGAAGCCCATTATCATTTACAGGCAAATGTACTGCGCGTCGAGAAGGCAAGTCCATCAGCAGCGCAGCTTGCTCTTTCGAACGGCTATGGTGGTGAGGTGCTTGCAGGAGCAGTAGCGGGTGCAGTTGTTTCCGATAATTATTATCAGGGCGCGGCAGTCGGTGGCTTGCTTGCGGGGGGCGCTTCAGTCATTGCCAATAGCTTAGTGCATGATGTTACTTTCATGGCCATTACCGACATTCAAATATCTGAACGCGCCAAAGAAGGTGTGATTGTTCGCTCTGACAGCCAGCAAGATTTAAAACAAGGCATTGGTGGATCGCAGCGCCAATCATCCTCAGAAGTAGGCGACATGAAAAAGTACCGTTCTAGAGTTGTCAGCACCGCCAATAAAGTTAACCTTGCCTATGAGGAAGCCTCACCAAAACTTACCGAAGGTCTGACTCGATCGATCTCTGGGCTTTTCTAATGGGAGGTAATATGAATTCGCGGCTTGTGTGTTTTCACATTTTTTTCACGCTAGGTATTTTTCTGTCGGGTATTGCACAGGCAACCGATATGGCAGAAATGCAGAAGCAGCTTAATCAGGATGTGATGGACAAACCTTTCTCTGTGGCAGAAGAATCAAAAATCGATGCGTACATTCAGAATGCAACGAAGAGTGGTTCCAAGCCAGAGGAGTATAAGGGAAGAAATTGGCAGCCGGGTTATACCTGTGGTGATTTACGGGCTTATTCTTACTATGAATACCGAGATTGTCGGTATTATCATAATTATTACGGTCACTATTATTACTAGCTGGCAGTTGTGCATACATGAGGCCCATTTTTTGTCGTTAATTAACGTTAACGCTCCGAGTGGGCCGGGCAATGTAGTTCGTTGCAAGTCTTGGTATTCGGTCACGAATCTTTAAGATCACAAAACGATACAAAGGATTTGTGTCGAGAAAAATATAAAATATTACGGAGAGAGAGTATGCGACTTTTTACAACTAGCTTAATCATAACTACCGCTTTGGCAACCAATGCTGCACAAGCTGCCAACATCACACTAAATGATCTACCTGCACAGATACAAACTGAGTTGCTTGATTCGGGTTGTGTATATCCCGCCTGTGGATTTGCTAACACCAACTCCATTAACAGCACTACCGATCTCAATTATCTGGAAGCATTCACTATTCAGCGTGGATCTTTTCAAAGCGGGGTTCAATTCAACTGGTTGATTCGTTATCATCTGGATCGCAGCTCTAAAACAAACTCAACCCCATATACCGGCGACATTTGGTTGGAAGCGCCCATGTTTCTCAGCTTATCCAACCCTAACGAATTCCGTATTTACACCGACCAAATTTCACCGAATCCTGATGGGTCATATAATTATTGGCCAGCCAATAATTCTACCTGGATTTTCAGCATGAGCGCTTCTGCCGCAATGAACGGTGGTGGATTAGGTGGATATGGCTACAACGGCGATGACAACAGTTGGAATCCCCTACCAGGAAGAGACACGCTTGAGATTATTGACGGCATTGTAGTTTGTATTGAATGCAGCATCTCAGTTGATCTTAGCTTAGTGGGACTCACCTACAATGACTTTGGCCAGTCATGGATCAATCCGGCAGATAGCCGTTCGACATTGCTTCATTATAACGATTGGTTTGATACCACAGAATCAACCACTCGTGAATTCAACGTCCAGCCCGTTCCGCTGCCTGCCGCTCTCTGGCTGTTTGGTTCCGGCATCATCGGCTTACTGGGTACAGCAAGACGCAAAGCCTCCTAAAACGCTATTTGAAAAAACGCGACCCCGACGGTAAGCGTCGGCCTCGCATATATAAACAAAAATCCGCCCTTGGCGAATGATCTTGATCTATTTCTATTTTTTAACCGAACTAAACCTCTTAAGGAAAACACATGTTAGATGACTACCTGTCTGGCCATTCTTTCTCGAAAACTGTCTTAGCTGCGAGCCTCGCATTCACCCTGGCTGCCTGCGGAGGCGGAGGCGGAAGCGGAAGCGGCGGCGGCACCTCGTCTGAAAATTCCTCAGGATCTAGCACTGATAGTCCAGAGCCGAACACTACCGCAGCTACCACTCCGATCACTCCCGATAACTATGTCAAGATCGCATCGCTGTTGTACGGTTCCAGTTTTCCTACCGTAACTGACACCTCCGAGGCTACCGCTCCGGCAGAATCCAGCACAACTGAAATTGATGGCGAAGAAGGACTCGTACAAGCGATGGCCGTCGAAACTAATACATACCCCTGTGATTCCGGCACAGTTACCAATATCTATGACTATCAAAACACGTCTGGCTTTGCGGTTACAGGCGACTCATCAAGCGCCATATATGAACAGTGTTATACCTACCTGGGGTCACCTAATGAATATACATATCTCGATGGCTACCTGGGGTTGGAATATCTTGCGGTGACAGATAGTACCCCCCCTTACTTTAACGGCATCATTCGCTATGACTTCCAAAACTTCACGATTGGTGGAACCGATGAAACTGATCTGTCATTTTCCTCCAATACGATGAATGGCGTAGGCACTCAAACGCTAGAGGAAACGATATCTGCGTCTAGTGAGCTAATGGAGTCAGAACTCTTACAGTTGCATATATCTAGTGATTTACAGGGCGATTTAATCCTTAAAGATTATCGCCAGCAATTAACCAATTACTATGATGTAGAAACACTTTCTGATGGCACCCTTATTCGGCTCGAAACGGGTACGTTTTCGAATGAACAGGACTGTATATGTGAATATAACGTACCCGAATTCTATGTCGGCGAAGTAACCGTAACGACTGACGTGCCTTTTAGTGGGAATATCGGCAGTTATCCCAACAGCGGTCAAATGACATTCACAGATTCCCTTGGCTCACAGGTCACCGTTTCGGTGTTGAGTGGATCCGAGGTGGAAATATCCTACGATGTTGATGGCGATGGTTCTTCAGAGAATGTTGCTGTCATTGAATGGGGAGCTTTTGTCGATGCCCACTAAATGACAATCCCGACCTAAACGGTTCTGTCGCGTTGGGCAATTTCAGCAGAAAAGTATTCAATGTTGAAATCAACATTAATTTTGGCAGGAAAAGCTCAATGCGACAGAATCCAATAGTATGAAATGCCTCCCCCTATAAGACCTGATGGATCAAAAATAACAATGCATCTCGTTAATTTCACAACATCATTGATATGAGATGGAAAGCAAGGCACAGTGAGAAATTGGAAATTAAAACAGATGCTTTGGGAAACTCAGTTTTTTATTGGGTTTTTCTACAACCTCGTTGGGCGTCCTATGTTTCGTAAGCTACTCGCCGCCGTTGGTTTTATTGTCGTCACCACGGGTATAGGAAGCATAAAGCCACTATCTCCCAAATCAGACCCCAATGTAAAGATCCAATCGTCCTTATTTCCTTCTGATCAGCAATCCAATTCGCCGCCAG
>Ga0315270_10001776_pt1 | contig 11457 bp, 5 predicted proteins | sample C1_bottom_MG_FD_204932 | JGI IMG/M metagenome (GOLD analysis project Ga0315270, IMG submission 204932) | Sediment microbial communities from Yellowstone Lake, YNP, Wyoming, USA - C1_bottom | ecosystem: Environmental > Aquatic > Freshwater > Lake > Sediment | place: USA: Wyoming | collected... | reverse complement strand
CACGACGGCATACCGCCTCAGATTCAAATCGCCGTATTTCTCGTTTATAGCATCTCCGTAGGCCGTTACCTGGGTGAGCGCATCGGCCATTTTTTCTTTCATGGCCGGTATGGCCTGCAATGCGTCACTGCTCAGCCTGCCGGCATCCTCCCCACTCAATCCCGCTTCGGAAAGCGTTACGAATTTAAACTCGATTAAGATGTCGTACACCTTCACCTGTCGCATGTCCGTCCGGCGGATCATGGTCAGATCCGCATACCTCCGGCTGATCTCCTTCTCCGAATCCATCACGTACAAGATATCGTTATAGAGCAAGGTCAGAAACGCGGTTTTTACCGTCAGCTCGTTGGCCCAGCGATAATCCCGGTTGTGAAACACCTTGAAATACCGCTGCTCCACAAATTCGCACAGTGGCTGTATATCTCCATACATATAGAGCTTTTCCGCCGCCAGACGGCCATCGTCTCGCATGGCGGGCTCCGGCAGCAACATCTGCTGGAGCCGCTCCACATAGAGTCCGCGCATGACCAGGTTGGGAACCTTCAACCTCAATTTGTGCTGCTCGGTTTTTCCCGCCAGAGTCAATACGCCGAAATAATAGAGCAGGGAGGCCAGAAACGTATTGTCCTTGCCGGTATCCGACAGCATTTGCCGAATGCCAAATCGATCCGATATGGACTGAAGTTCCACACAGTGATCGGTTTGCACCAGATCCAGTATCATCTGTCTGCCCTGAGCCATTCGGGATATGTATTGTAGCCTTGCCTCATCCGCAGCCAGGTTGGCATCCAGCAGTTGATCCGGATGGGCGCAGGTTTGTTGAAAAACTTTCATAAAATACAAGGCGAGAGTAGGATTGTAGACCAGTTCTTTGGCAGCGGCTGCAAATTGATAACCGTTGTACCAGGTGCGCATCATTTCGAGTGCGTCGATCGTCCGGCTTTCATCCAGTTTGCAGGATTGAACGATGTTGGAAAGAGCCGTCTGGACTTCACTTTCTTCGAAACCACACAAGGAGTTGAAAATTGGATTCAGATAAATGTTTTCGGCAATGTTGTACCCGCTGGTAATATCACTAAGCACAACCGGCGATACCCCGGTGATAAAGGTACGTGCAAAACCGCTACTCATAGAAAGCGATTTCACCACCTTGAACAACGTTTTCAGCGGCCCCTTTTCATACACCAGGGCCTCATAGGTTTTATGGTCGTCCAGTGCATCCATCATAACGCCATTGGCAAAATTGTCGTATTCGTCGATCAAGAGATAGAGAGGGTAGGACGTCTGGCGGACGGCATCGACAACAGATTTGATGGAATTTATCGCGTTGTTTGGATCGATTTCAATTTTGGTGGATAAATAGGGATGATAGTAAAGTGAAAAAGAACGGATGCAGGCATTCACATGATCATGCAGGGATTTCCGAATATCGTTGACACTTCCCGTCTGATCCACACTGGAAAAATCCCATTTCAAGATAAAAAATTTATTATGAAGCGGTGTGGGTTGCCGCCCGATGTTCAAATGTCCGAAAAGGGATTCGAACTGATCCGCCAGGGCCACATCGTAATAATTCTCAAGCATGGACAGCAGCAGGCTTTTCCCGAACCGGCGGGGACGGATGAACAGCAGATAATTGCCCGTGTCTTCCAGGATGCGAATAAAATGGGTCCGGTCACAGTAGAAATAATTCTGCGTGACGATTTCCTTGAAGTCGAAAATGCCATAAGGAAATTTTATCATGGATGCTCCAGAATGAAATCCGGTTGATGACAGCTTACACTGCGTTAAAAAGCGGATGCAAGGTTTCAATCAGGATAATTTACAGTATATCTTCCCATATACGGATTATATGGTCAATGGGATTTGCGGGTTACGGTAAATTTGTTCTACGCTTTTCAAGCAGAGCTGGTAGCGCATGAGTTTTTTGTCATCCGCAAATAATCGAAGACCAGGCGGGTGGTTCTCAGAACACGCTGAGCGTCGGCATGCTCCGGTGTTCGGCGGTGATGCCATAGGCTTATGGTGCATTGTCGACGCCCGTGAGTTCTGACAGGTGCATTCCGGTAAGACCCATGTTCTTTCTGAGAAACCGGATTTCGTTTCCAGCCAGGGGAGAGTCTTTTCGAATCAGAGCTTCTCAGATTAGCGCATTTCATTCCGGCACTTCATTCTGACCTTCAGCAAAATACCGTAAAACGCATCACAGCATCTGCAGGGTATGACCATTATTATTGAGGTATCAAGGTTACTGTATCGGATTGCCGGGGGGGGGGGATGTCAATACTATACGGGACTGGTAGGGGTGCCTATTTCCCCATGGCCTGCTCGATTTCTGCCTTTCGTGCCTGAAGCGTGTCCAACCGCTTTTTCAGATCGGCCATTTCCTTTTTGATTTTGCGTAACTCGGTCCGGTTTTTCATGTCGGACAGGTAACCGGTTCCCAGTTCTTCCGTGATGTACTGCTCAAGCTGGCTTCTTAAAATCCTCAGCCAGGGATTGCCATATATGGAACCTTCCCGGTATTCCAGTTTTTCTGCCTTGGTGCCTTTTACGATAAAGCTCCGGTCCACGCCGTATTCTTTTTGAGCCGTCACATCACTCAGTGTTGAACCCTTGCGGTTCCATTCACCATATTCAGCCATCTCTCATCCCTCCGAAATAACGAAAAGACCATAAAATTCAGTTTGAAGCATGCAGTCCGGATCGTCTAATTCAAGGTCTAATCCGGTGGAGGTTTTCTCGATTTTATGCATAATGCGCTCCCTGATATGAAGGTGGAATGAATTTCAAGGATTTGTTGTGTCAGGTTACGCAAATCCTCAGGAGAAAGACCGGCATGATTGGGATCAATAAATAGTTCGATGCCTTCGGGTACAATAATGCGACTGCATACCGATTCATCACCGGGTTTGGGCCGTGGATAAGGCGGAAGGGCCTGTCCGAACGCAGCCCGGACAGGATCTCGCCAATGCTCTATTGATGTCATTGTCAAGAGGGCTGTCGGCATGTGAAAAAGTGGCGGGAATCAGCTTGCATGTCTTCCGGTCCTATCCGTAATCCGGAAATATGAGTTAATATCAATGCTCTGCACCGCCCGTGCGCGAGCCGTGTCGGGTCGTCAAACCGTTGTGAATCCTGTTTGACAATATGTGATCCATGATTTACAGTTGAGCCGAGTTCGAGATCATCAGGACCAGGAGCCTTAAGCCAAGAGCCCTGACATAGCTCACTGCTTTCGCAGCACGCGCTTTCCGGTCAGTTTCCAGCCATCATTCAAGGTAAGCGAATGATCGACAATCAGCGTCCTGCCTTTATCCTGAAGATAACGCCGGGTGGTCCACTCTGCTTTTTGATCATCTGGCGTAGCGTACTTTATGACGTTTACAATGACTGTGCCGTGTTTGTCCCAGAAACTGCGGGATGCCGCTTTGCCGATATTCAGACCCATGTCGCGAATCTCGGTATTGCCATCCAGGGTCATGATCTGGGTATAAATGCCCATCGTGGTTTCGATCTTGATGGTCAATGTCTTGTCGGTCTGGGTGATCACCTGGGTCAAGGGCATGGTGTTCATGACCTTTCGTTTGATCCAGGGAACCCCCTGAGCTTCCAGCATCGCCTCCAGGGAAGTGGTTTCCGGTGCATTCAGTTCCAGTGTCCAGATGCCCGAGAAATTCGGATGATCTGCTGCCTGAAGCGAATTCCCCCCTATTGCCACCATCAGACTCAAAATGAACAGCAGTCGAAAACGTGCCATGTTTTCCCTTGACCCTTTGACTAAATTCTGAAAAGTTATGATTCCGGCAAGGATAACATTTTGCAAATTAGAGATAAAGAATTAAGATGACTGCTGAGGGTTTTCCCGGGAGATGTTTATGAACATGCCGGCAGCCAACCGGGAAGCGGATTTAGTCCCCGGCCTTTCGATGATTCATGCCAATCATCTGGAAGACCTGCGGCAGGTGGCGGTGGAGTGGATAAGGCGCCGGCCGCTGAAGCCTCTGGAAAATGAGTTATTTCTCGTCCAGAGCAATGGCATGGCCCAGTGGCTGAAGCTGGCGCTGGCGGAAAACGACGGGTGCGGCATCGCAGCCGCGTTGGATATTGAGCTCCCGGCGCGCTTTTTGTGGAATGCCTACCGCGCGGTCCTGGGGGTGGAGGCAATCCCCAGGGAATCGTTTTACGACAAAGACCGCCTGACCTGGCGGCTGTTTCAGTTGTTGCCTTCCCTGCTGAAAGAGGATTGTTTTTTGCCGCTGACCCGGTATCTCCTGGACGACCACGACCTGCGCAAACGATACCAGCTTGCCTGTCACCTTGCGGACATTTTTGACCAGTACCAGGTTTACCGGGCCGACTGGCTGGAAGACTGGACGGGCGGCCTTGACCGGCTGCGAAACGCCGGGGGCGAGCTGCCTGTAATCCCCGAGAAGCAGGTCTGGCAGGCCGAGCTCTGGCGAAGAATTCAGCAGAGCATTCACCCGAATCAACGCGGGAACAGCCGCTCCAACCTGCATCGCCGGTTTCTGAAAGCCGCGAAAGGCCTGACGAAAAGACCCGACGGCCTGCCGCGTCGCGTGATCGTCTTTGGCATCTGCTCCCTGCCCAAACAGGCGCTGGAAGCGCTGCATGCCGTATCCCGCCATAGTCAGGTGCTGATATTTGTTCACAACCCCTGCCGGCATTACTGGGCGGATATCATTGAAGACAGGGATCTGCTGCGGATTGAGCGCGCCAGGCATCCGCGAAAGGCGCAAATACCGCCGGATCTGAAACCGGAGCTTTTGCATCAGCATGTCAATCCGCTTCTTGCGGCCTGGGGTAAGCAGGGACGCGACTATATGGGACTGCTTTACGGCTATGACCGGCCGGAGACATACCGGGGAAACTTTGCCGAAATTGATCTTTTTCGTGACGTTGCTCCGGATGGCGGCAAGTCCTCTCTGCTGAAGCAGGTTCAGCAGGCGATTCTGGACCTGCGGCCCTTGCCCGCTTCTTCTGAGAACAGGCAGGGTGTCGATCCGGACGATGGGACGATCCGATTTCATCTGGCCCACAGCCTTCAGCGCGAGGTGGAAATTCTGCAGGATCAGTTGCTGTCATGCTTTGCCGGAATTCCGGATCTCAAGCCCCGGGATATCATTGTCATGACACCGGACATCGATGCCTATGCACCCCACATCGAGGCCGTATTCGGCAATATCGGGAAGCTGGATGCCCGGTATATCCCGTTTACGATCGCGGACAGCCCGGAGCGCGCCGGTGTTCCCATTCTGCAGGCTCTGGACAAACTCCTTCACTTGCCGGATTCGCGCATGGCGGTGAGCGATGTGATGGATCTGCTGGATGTTCCCGCCTTTCGTGCGCGGTTTGGCCTGGCGGAAGCGGATCTGCTCAGGCTGCGGCAGTGGATTGAAGGGTCCGGTATCCGCTGGGGATTGAGCGCCGAGCAGCGCAGGGGGTTCGGGCTTCCTGCCGGTCTGGAACAAAACACCTGGCTGTTCGGGCTGCGCCGTATGCTCCTTGGGTATGCGGCGGGCGCCGGGCAGCCCTGGCAGGGGATTGAGCCTTATGACGAAATCGGCGGTCTGGAAGCCGCGCTGGTCGGCCCGCTGGCAGCCATGCTGGAAACGCTGGAGAAGCACCGGCGGGTGCTGGCTCAGCCGGCTATTGCGAGCATCTGGCGAAGACGCATCCTGGATCTTTCGAGAGATTGTTTTCTGCCGATTGACAGCCCGGACCGGCTGATCCAGGGCCGGGTGGAAGCGGTGCTGGAGAATTGGCTGAACGCCTGCATGGATGCCGGCCTGAAAGAATCGCTGCCCCTGACTGTGGTGCGTGAAGCTTTTCTGGGGGCAATGCAGAAATCCGGCATATCCCAGCGGTTCCTGGCCGGAATGGTCAATTTCTGCACTCTGATGCCGATGCGGGCCATTCCGTTTAAAGTGGTCTGTCTGCTGGGAATGAACGATGGCCAGTACCCGCGAAGCCATCCGCCGCTGGATTTCGATCTGATGGCTGCCCCGGGCGCCTATCGGCCGGGAGACCGTTCCCGCCGGGAAGACGACCGCTATCTGTTTCTTGAAGCCCTGTTATCTGCTCGGGAAAAACTCTATATCTCCTACATCGGCCGCAGTGTCCGGGATAACAGCGAGAAAATGCCTTCGGTGCTGGTTGCCCAGCTTCGCGACTATCTGGCAGCCGGATGGCGGCCAAGAGATCTTTCGGCGGGTTCTGACACAGGGGCCGGGGAGGCGGCGAATCTTCCGGATCAACTGACCTGCTTGCATCCGCTTCAGCCCTTCAGCAAAGCCTACTTTCTGTCCGGTCGGGATCCGGGACTGTTTACCTATGCCCACGAATGGCGGGAAACTCTGAACCCGCAGTCAATCCCGGCCCCTGAGACAGCGCTGCCAGGAAATCTTTTGGCACCCCGAATCGAAGGCGCCTTGCAGCTAAGCGACCTGATTCGATTCCTGAAAAATCCGGTGCGGTATTTTTTTAATCAGCGGTTGAAAGTCTACTTTGATGAAATCCAGGGAACAGTGGCGGATCAGGAGCCTTTTGCCCTGGATCGACTGGCGCCTTTTAACCTGGGGGCGCAATTGCTTGCTGCGGGGCTGGCCGCTGATTCGGATAAATGCCGGGAGGCCGTTCATGAGGAGGCACAGCGCCTTCGCCGCACCGGCAGTCTGCCGCTGAACGGTTTTGGCGAGCTGGCCGCAGCGGAACTGGCTGAGCCTGTATTGCGCATGCTGGAATATCACCTCGATTTAAGCCGAAAATGGCCATATCCGGTGGATACGATGGAAATCCGCTTGCGGACTCAGAACCTGGAACAGGTTGAAAAAATCTTAGTTTCTCCAGCTTTTATTTTAGAAGACTGGCTGGATGGGTTGCGGCGGGTGGATCCGGACCCTTCCAAATCCTCTGGTCCTGCGCGTTATGCTCGCTGGGAGTTTTATCATCAGGGGATTATGGGGTCTGGTCAGGATGTCTCTCGCTTGTACCCCCTGTTGGGTCTCTGGGTCAGGCATCTGGCCGGTTGTGCGCAGGGAATTTTCATGACCAGCTATCTGGTGGCCCCGGACGGTGTCGCGGAACTGCGCCCCCTGGATCAGGATTGCGCCGAAAAATGGTTGTCCGAAATCATTTCACACCAGTATTCGGGCCTGATGCAGCCTCTGCCGGTAGCAGCCAAAACAGCCCTGGCCTATCTGGCGGCCCTGCATTCCGATCATCCGACGGACACCCCGGAAATGAAACGGCAGAAAGCGGTGGATGCGGCCCGCAGGGCTTACCAGGGGAATGACTTCAACTCTTCGGGAGAACTGGGTTTCAGTCTCTACCTGGCGCGAACCTATCCTGATTTCAACGCCATCTGGCAGGCGGACGGAAATCAATTTGATCGTTTGGCAGCGTCTCTCTATGCGCCTTTGTTTCAAGCCATCCGGGTTCACGAGATTGCGGAGTAAGGAGCAGCACCTATGGAAAATCTTCTGGATCCGCTGAATTTTCCCCTGCACGGTGTTCGCCTGATCGAGGCCAGCGCGGGTACCGGCAAGACTTACACGATCGCGGCCCTGTATCTGCGGCTGGTGCTGGGGCATGGGGGGGAAAACGCTTTTTGCCGGCCCTTGACGCCGCCGGAAATTCTCGTGGTGACCTTTACCAATGCCGCAACCGAGGAGCTGCGGGACCGGATTCGCAGCCGGCTGACCGAGGCTGCGGCTTTTTTTCGCGGGCAGGGCAGGGGGGACCCCTACCTGAATGCCTTGAGAGGGGATTACGATGCCGGCCGGCGGCCGGTTTGCGCCCGGCTGCTGGATCAGGCGGCGCAATGGATGGACGAATCCGCGATCCATACCATTCATGCCTGGTGTCAGCAGATGATCCACCAGCACGCCTTTGACAGCGGCGGTCTCTTTGACCTGGAGCTGGCGGCCCGCGAAGAGGATCTATTGGAAGAAGCGGCGTGCGACTACTGGCGCAGCCATTTTTATCCCCAACCCAGGGAAGTTTTATCCGAGTTGACGGGTTTATGCGCCACGCCGCAGGAATTGCTGGAAAAAATCCGGCCATTGCTCAAGGAGAGTCTGAGCCCTACGGACGACCCTTTTGTTCTGATTGCAGAGCGCCGTCAGACGATAGAAGAAACCCGGCGGATCTGGGATTCGGACTTTGCGGTTGCAATCGAACGGGTACGGCAGGCTCAGGCCGATAAAACCCTGAACGGGAACAAATACCGAACCGATTCTCTGAGCAGATGGCTGGAAGCGTTGCGGTCCTGGGTGAAAGACAAAGGTCCGCTGCCGGATGTTCAGATCCTGGAAAAATTTTCCAGCTCCGGGCTGAAAGCGGGGACAGCCAGGAATAAAACAGCCCCACAGCACCCGGGTTACGAGGCGCTGGATCGGCTGAACGAAACACTGGCAAAACTTCAGATCGATACCGCGCTCTTTGGCCATGCAGCAGCGGACATCGGACGGCGCGTCCGGCAGGAAAAGGAACGCACTGCTAAAATGGGTTTTGACGACCTTCTGACCCGTCTGCATGAGGCCCTTTACAGGCATGGAAACGGTCGACTGGCCCAGGTCATTCGAGAGCAGTTTCCGGCAGCGCTGATCGATGAATTTCAGGATACCGACCCGGTGCAGTACGCCATCTTCAGTAAAGTCTATCTTGGAGAGGGGGCAGAGGACAGAGGACAGTTTTTTCCGTCATCCGTCATCCGTCATCCGGATGCCGCGCTGATAATGATCGGTGATCCCAAACAGGCGATCTATGCTTTTCGCGGAGCGGATATTCACACGTATCTGGCTGCGGCCGGGGATTCCTCCGGTGCGCCCTACACGCTGGGGAAGAATTTCCGTTCCACCGAAGGCCTGGTCAAGGCGGTCAACCAGGTGTTCGGGACAGGGGCCGGACACCCGGAAGGCGCGTTTCTGTTCAAGGAACGCATCCCGTTTGCGGCAGTTGCGGCCGAGGGGCGCAGGGAGCATCTCAGGGTTTATGGAAAGCCGGTTAAAGCCATGACTTTCTGGCAGCTTCAGCAATCCGGAACCCTCAATAAAACCGGTGATGATGGCTATATCAGCCTGATGGCCGAATCCGCGGCCAGTGAAATTGTTCATTTACTGAATTCGGCGGAAGCGCAGCCGGCTCAGACCGGATTTCAGGCGCCGGACGGGGCGTTTAAAGCCCTGCGGCCCGCGGACATTGCCATTCTGGTTAGAACCGGCGCCGAAGCCGGCGTGATTCGTCATGCCCTGAACAAACGTCAGGTGCGCAGCGTCTATCTCTCCGACAAGGATTCCGTTTTTGAGAGTCCGGAGTCAAAATCCCTGCTTTATCTGTTGCGTGCTTGCTCGGAACCCGAGCGGGAAGGGGCTGTTAGAACAGCTTTGGCAACAGATGTTCTGGCCCTGTCCTTTAACAGGCTGGATCGGCTGGTTCAGGACGAACTGGCCTGGGAGGCCGAGGTTGATCGCTTTCGAAACTATCAGCAGATCTGGCGGCATCAGGGCGTGCTGCCCATGATGCGGTTGCTGCTTCAGGAATTCGGCGTCCCGTCCCGCCTGCTGCCCCTGGCCGGCGGCGAAAGGGTGTTGACCAATCTGCTGCATCTGGCGGAAATGCTTCAGACTGCGGCGGCCGGGCTCAATGGTGAAAAAGCGTTGATACGCTGGCTGGCGGAGCAGGTCGAGCAACCCGGCACCGGAGTTGAAGAGCAGATCCTGCGTCTGGAAAGTGATGAAGAACTGATTCGGGTGATTACGATACATAAGTCCAAAGGGCTGGAATATCCCCTGGTGTTTTTGCCGTTTATTTGCAATTTCCGCCAGGTGACGACCCGGAATTCACCGGTGGTGAAAATCCACGACGAAAAGGGACAGGTGCGTCTGGTGTGGAAGCCGGAGGCCGAAGACTATGCGGCGGCGGACAGGGAAAGGCTGGCGGAAGATTTGCGAATGCTCTATGTGGCGTTGACCCGCGCCCAATATGCCTGCTGGCTGGGTATCGGCGTGATGGGGAAAGCAACCGGCAATTTGCACCTGTCCGGGCTGGGCTACCTGCTTTCGGCAGGAGAGACGATTCCGGCAGACCAATTGGCTGAAAAACTTGCGGTGCTGAAAGGAAATTGCGGGCATATTGCCATTGACCCTCCGCCCGAACCCGATGATACCCGTTATCGGCCACGGTCTGAAGCGGAGAAGCTGACGCCGGCGTTGACGTTTACCGGGAAAATCCCGCATAACTGGTGGATTGCCAGTTATTCCGGAATGCTGACCGGCGCGCGGAGGGTAGAGTCGGATCTTCCCGTTTTCCCGACTTCCCATTCGCCGGTTTCGGCCAAAGAGGATCAGTTGCTGGAAGCTGAAACCGAACGTGTCGCAACGCCGGAAATCCCGGTTTTTGCCCGTTCCATTCACGGCTTTCCCCGGGGTCCGGAGCCGGGAACTTTTCTGCATGATCTGCTGGAGTGGGCGGCGCGTGAAGGCTTTGGGGCGCTGGCTCCCCATCGTCAGCGCATTCACCGAAAGGTCAGGGATTTTTGCGAGCGCCGGGATTGGAAGGACTGGGATGAGATTCTGACGGACTGGCTGCAGAATCTTCTCCAGACACGGATCCCGCTGCCGGACGCATCGGGGAAAATGACGCTGGCCGGGCTTTCGATGGAAGACTACCAGCCGGAGCTGGAGTTTTTGTTTGCCAGCCATGGGGTTGACGCACGGGAACTGGATGATGCGGTAACGGCTGCCATTCTGCCGGCAATTCTCCGCTCCCGGCTTCGGGAGAACGTGTTTAACGGGATGCTCAAAGGGTTTATCGACCTGGTTTTCTGCTATCGGGAACGCTATTATGTTCTGGACTATAAGTCCAATCACCTGGGAGAAAACGAAGCGGCTTATGCGGCAGAAGCCATGGAAAAAGCCATGCTGGAACATCGCTATGATCTGCAGTACGTGCTCTATACCCTGGCGCTTCACCGGCTGCTGAAAGCCAGATTGCCCAATTACGATTACCGGCGGAATATGGGCGGCGCCGTGTACCTGTTTCTGCGGGGGGTGAATGACAAGGGGCAGGGTGTCTATCTGGATACCCCCCCCCAATCCCTGATTGAAGCGCTGGACGAGGCCTTTGCCGGCAAGGAGAACCGACATGCAGTCTGAAAATCTGTTTCGCGTACTCGGCGAGTGGGTTGAACGGGGTTGGATCAGGCCACTGGACCGGGCGTTTGTCCGTTTTCTGAAGGAACAGCAGCCGAATGTCTCTTACGGGGTGCTGTTGGCAGCGGTCCTGGCCAGTCATCAGTTGGGGCGAGGTCATATCTGCCTGGATCTGCGGGCTGCGCTGGCTGATCCGGAGCTGACCCTGTCTCTGCCGCCGGAAGGGGATGAATCACCGTCCGGAAAGCCATTGGAACTGCTGTCCGGAATGACCCCGGAAACC
>Ga0315270_10001775_pt1 | contig 11460 bp, 11 predicted proteins | sample C1_bottom_MG_FD_204932 | JGI IMG/M metagenome (GOLD analysis project Ga0315270, IMG submission 204932) | Sediment microbial communities from Yellowstone Lake, YNP, Wyoming, USA - C1_bottom | ecosystem: Environmental > Aquatic > Freshwater > Lake > Sediment | place: USA: Wyoming | collected... | reverse complement strand
TATCGATGCGACCAGGACCAACTGAAAACGGTTTTCAACATTATCAAGGCAATCTTCAACAGTGACGCGAGCCATGCAATTCCCCCCGGTTCAGAATCAAGCCGAGCATTATATAGTAGGCGGCCCAGATCAGCTAGCGGCGCGAAACGCCTAATCCAGCAGATTGTGGAGCAGCTCACGCAAATCTTGCTTGCGCACCACCGTCCGCAAACGCCGACTGGTAATTATCGCGACCATATCCTGAAGCGCGCGGTCAAAGTCGTCATTCACAACAAGGTAATCAAATTCGTCATAGTGAACCATCTCGTTGACCGCATCGCGCATACGCCGTTCGATCACCTCAATAGCATCTTGATTGCGCGCAAAGAGCCGCTTCTCTAGCGCCTGGCGCGACGGCGGTAAAATAAAAATTCCGCGGCAATCGGGCATTTGACTGCGCACTTGCCGAGCACCCTGCCAATCGATTTCCAAAATCACGTCATAGCCAGCGGTCAGCTTTGCCAGCACCCACTGACGGGAGGTGCCGTAATAGCGATCAAATACGCGGGCGTGCTCAAGAAAAGCACCGCCATCGATCATGCCGTGAAACGCGTCCTCGCCGACAAAATGGTAGTCAACCCCATCTTGCTCGCCAGCTCGTTGTGCGCGGGTAGTGTGGGAAACAGAAACCAAAAGATTTGGTACAGTTTTGAGAAGTGCTTTGACGAGCGAAGTCTTACCCGCGCCAGAAGGTGCGGCGACGATATATAAGGTGCCACTGGCCATCGGTTTCTCCATCGCTTCCGCCGAAATTACTCGATGTTTTGCACTTGTTCCCGCATCTGCTCAATCAACACCTTCATATCGACAGCCAACCGCGTTAACTCAACATCCGACGACTTTGATGCCAAGGTATTCGCTTCCCGATTGAACTCTTGCATAAGGAAGTCTAGACGACGACCGACCGCTCCGCCTGTATTGAAAATCCTGCGGGTTTCATCGATGTGTACGCTCAGCCGATCCAACTCCTCCGCCACATCCACGCGTTGCGCGTAAACCACCATTTCTTGTTCAAGACGCTGCGGATCCAATTCTTGTTTAACCGTCGCCAGGCGGTCGAGTAATTTCTGGCGAAACTGAGGAACAAGCACCGGCAATCGCTCGCGCACTTGGGCCACGCGCTCCACCAAAACGTCACAACGACGCGCCATGAGCTCTTTGAGTTTTTCGCCTTCCCGTTGCCGGGCACTCTGAAAGTCTTTAATGAGGTGATCAAGCAACGCCAGCGCTTTCGCCTGCAAGGCCTCTTTGCTGAGGTCTTCTATTTTGAGGACACCGGGCCAACGCAACAGATCCAAGGAATTTGGCTGCGCGACATCCCGAACCTTGTCGACCACGGTCTCCAATGCCCCGGCGAGGCGGTCCAACACTAGACTATCTACAGTGAACTCCAGCCCTGCCGCCGCTCCGGGCTTAAATCGCAACGAACATTCCACCTTGCCGCGACTCAAGTGAGCACTAATTTTTTCCCGCACATCGCCTTCCAAGTGGCGCAACTCTTCTGGCAGACGAACCGTTACCTCGAGATAGCGGTGATTCACCGCACGCATCTCCCAGGTAAAAGCGCCCAATTCGGTTTCTCGATCCAGTCGCGCAAAAGCGGTCATGCTGCAAAACATAGGGAGGCTCCTAGCTCGTATACGGTAGCGGCGCCAACTATAACATGGGCTCCGCGATCTATCTCTTGGTCAACAATGCGAGCAAGCATCGCGTCAACGCAGCACGATGCTCTAACCACAAGCGCTCACCACCCGTCTGCAGGTATACTAGACGGCCATCAGAAGTAAGACCGAGGTTTTTATGCGTCCCAGTGGCCGCGCACCGAATCAAATGCGCTCAATTCGTTTTACCCGCCACTACACCAAACATGCGGAAGGCTCAGTACTCGTTGAGTTCGGTGATACCAAAGTGATTTGCACCGCGTCCGTCGAAGACGGTGTTCCGCGCTTTTTGAAGGGCACCGGCCAAGGCTGGGTCACGGCAGAATATGGCATGCTGCCGCGCTCGACCGGTCAACGTATGAAACGCGAAGCGGCCAACGGTAAACAAGGCGGTCGCACCATGGAAATTCAGCGTCTCATCGGTCGCTCGTTGCGCGCGATGATGGACATGAACGCACTCGGCGAACGCACGATCACTATCGATTGCGACGTTATCCAAGCCGACGGCGGAACGCGCACAGCGTCCATCACCGGCGGTTATGTCGCGCTCGTCGACGCAATGCGCAGCCTGAAAAAACAAGGCGTGCTGAACAAAAACCCTGTTCACGGCCACATCGCCTCGATCTCGACAGGCATCTACAAAGGAATTCCGATTGTCGATTTAGACTATGCCGAAGACTCCAACGCTGAAACGGATATGAACGTGGTGATGAATGACGGCGGCGCGTTCGTGGAAATTCAAGGCACCGCGGAAGGTCACGCGTTCCGCCGCGAAGAACTCAACTCGATGCTGGATCTCGCCGCCGCGAGCATCAAAACGCTGATCGAGCATCAGCGCGAAGCGCTCGGACCAGAACCGCGGTAAACGCAAACGTCACCATGAGCGTCGTAAAACTACCACCACGACTAATCCTAGCCACTGGCAACGCCGGCAAAGTGCGCGAGATGAATCACATTCTCGCGCCGCTGGCTTGCGAGGTCGTACCGCAAACAAGTCTTGGCGTTCCTGAGGCGGAAGAAACCGGCTTAACATTTGTCGAAAACGCGATCATCAAAGCACGCAACGCCGCCCAACACTCGGGACTACCGGCGCTCGCCGATGATTCCGGTCTAGCCGTTGACTATTTAAACGGCGCGCCCGGAATTTATTCCTCGCGTTACGCCGGCATGAACGCATCGGACACCGACAACGTCGCAAAACTTTTGGACAGCTTGCGCGATGTACCCGACGCGCAACGCACGGCACGTTTCATTTGCGTCATTGTTTATATGCGCAACGCGGAAGATCCAACACCCTTGATCTGCCAGGGAAGCTGGGAAGGCAGTATCTTGCACACGCCGCGCGGCCAGAATGGGTTTGGTTATGACCCAGTATTTTTGGTTCCAACACATCAGTGCGCGTCTGCCGAGCTAGCTGCGGACGTTAAAAACAAACTTAGTCACCGAGCGCAAGCGTTACTTACGTTTGTAAACTCAGTTAAATGATCCAAACTCCCGACTCATTTCGCTTCACCGCGTTGCCGCCGCTGGCGCTGTACATCCACATCCCGTGGTGCGTGCGAAAATGTCCGTATTGCGACTTCAACTCCCACGAAGCGAAACAAACAATCCCCGAATTCGATTACATCGATGCATTGGTTTCCGATCTCACCGCCGATCTGCCACGTGTATGGGGTCGTCACGTGGAAAGCATCTTTATCGGTGGCGGCACGCCAAGTTTATTTTCACCAGAAGCCTATGACCGTCTGTTTTCACAGCTACGTGCACTATTGCCAATTAACCCAATGGCGGAAATCACGCTAGAAGCCAATCCCGGCACGGTGGAAGTCGGAAAATTCCGCGAGTTTCGCGCCCTCGGCATGAATCGCTTGTCGATAGGCATTCAAAGTTTCAACGAGACTCAGCTCAAACAATTGGGGCGCATTCACGACCGTAACGAAGCTATTGCCGCCGCCGAAGCGGCGCATGCAGCCGGGTTCGACAACTTCAATTTGGACTTGATGTTTGGCCTGCCGAATCAATCGCTACATGAGGCAATGCAAGATGTGCAACAAGCGATTCGATTGCAACCCAGTCATTTGTCGTACTACAACCTCACAATCGAACCGAATACTGCATTCGCGCACGCGCCGCCGGTATTGCCGGATGATGATGCGGTGTTTGACATTCAACAAAGCGGACAAGCGCTGCTCGCCGAACATGGCTACGCACAATATGAAGTGTCAGCCTATGCGCGTACAAATCGACAGTGTTGGCACAATCTCAACTACTGGCGTTTTGGCGACTACCTCGGGATCGGCGCCGGCGCGCACGGCAAAATCACGGACGCACAGCAACAAAAAATTTTCCGGTTGAACAAACATCGTCATCCGAAAGAATACCTTGCCGCCACCAACAAGATTGCCGGCGAGCAAACCCTCACGCGCAACGATGTGCCGTTCGAGTTCATGATGAACGCAATGCGTCTTCACGACGGAGTAGAAGCGTCGCTTTTTACCGAGCGAGCCGGCCTACCCATCACGACAATCACACCGCTTCTGCAACAAGCCGAACAACGTGGACTCCTCGACTGGACTGTTCAACGCCTAGCTCCCACCGCCCAAGGGCGACTATTCCTCAACGATCTCATCGCCTTGTTCCTGCCCAAGTAATTCCATCCGCCCTCAAAACAAAGTCGCGCACCGACTTTGGCAAATGACCGACTTGGTCGATAAGTACTCCATGAATCGTGCAACCTTACCCGTAGGCTACCGCCACGCTGCCGGCTTTACGGTATTGGAGCTCGCTATCGTCGTGGCGATAGTGGCCATTTTGGCCGGACTGGCCGCGCCCGGCTTTTCACAAGCACTGCGCAATAATCGCATTTCCGCCCAGACCACCGAATTCATGGACGGCCTAGACCTTGCCCGCAGCACAGCCGTCTCGGCGCGCCATAGTGTTTATATATGCGCCAGCGCCAACAGCACCAACTGCAACAACAGTACAAACTGGGCGACCGGCTGGATCGTCAAGGACAATGCCACCAACACATTGTTATCGATCGGAACCGCACTGGGGTACGGATCGACGCTGAACGGCTCAATCAGCACCCTCACTTTTGATGGCTACGGTGGCGCCGATGCGGCGGCAGCATTCACCTTGACACCTAGCGGCTGCACCGGCTCGGAAGCGCGCTCGATTAGCACAGCGCTTAGCGGCTTGGTTGCCGTTGAACACGGCGCTTGTCCATGAAATCGAGAATCGCCGCTATGCGACATCTTCACATGAGGCGCCCACACCAACGCTACGGCAACGGCGCAACCTTACTCGAAATACTTGTCGCGCTCGCAATACTGTCCGTGGGCATGCTGGGCGTTGGCGCCTTACAAACCAAAGCCATGCGATCTGGCCAAGACAGCTATTTTCTCTCACAAGCATCGTTTCTAGCGGATGACATGGCCGAACGCCTGCGGGCGAACAACTCAGCCGCTTCACCTGCTAGCGGTAACTATAACGGCATCAACACGATGACCAGCTACGCCGCGCTCTCTGCCGCCGACAAAGCTATTTCATGTGCAGGTGGGGCAACGTGCACCGTGGCTAACATGGCCAGATACGATATTGCGCAGTGGCTCCGGGCGGTGAACGACGGTAACCGCGGCTTAGCGTTGGGCGCCGCGAAAATCACCTGGAGCGGCAATACAGCAACCATTACTTTGCGTTGGCAACCCGGCCAAAGTGGCGAAGGCAACTGCGATAGCACCGGGACAATGGGCGGCGGTACGCAAGACTATCGTTGCCTCCAACTTCAGGTGACATTGTAATGACTCGACGCGTGTGCAAAATGAATTCGCTCCGCGAACAACTAGGCATGTCGCTCATCGAACTGCTCATCGCTCTGGTACTCAGTTTATTTGTGGTCGGTGCGGTCACCGGCATCTACATTGTCGCCAAGAAAAATTCAGTCACAGCGAACAACATCGGCTGGATGCAAGAAAACGCGCGTTTTGCGCTGCACAAAATAGGATACGACGTGCGCATCTCAGGCTACTTTGGCGAATTGCAAGAATACTGGAACCTCTCCGAAACAACGAACGCGGCGCGAAAAATAGGCACAATCGCAAGCGAGTGTTTCATCACATCAACAACGGCTATTGCCTTCCGTTGGGCGATACCCATGATATCGAAGGACGCCTCCGTCCCGGCAAATGTCGCTCCCAAAATTATGGCGAGCAACGACAGCAATGCTCCATTTTCTGACGCAACAAATAACTGCACAACCGCGGGCAGTGCTCTTTCAGACTATCTCGCCAATACTGACATATTGTCGACGCACTACTTTGGCCCCAACGACGTTGCAGACGCGGCCTTGATAAGCAATCGAATTTATGCGCGAACAGATTTGAAGTCCGGCGTGACATTCCGGTGCCAAGGCGGTGGCGGTGGCGTCGGCTGCCTACCACCCGACGGGCCTGCCAGCGGCAACAACTACCCAATCGTTGCTCACCTCTATTACGTCAGCGGCTGCGGCCGACCGGGCGATGATGGCGTGTGCGGAACCGCCGATGACGTACCATCACTCATGCGCATAAACCTGCAAACTGACGGAACATTACTGCGCGAACGCGTCGCCGACGGCGTAATCGACATGCAAATCCAATTCGGCGCCGATACCGACGCTGATGGCCTCGCCAACAAATATCAGGACTCCAGCAACGATTTCCGTGATCCAACAAAATGGGCGACGTGGGCAACGTTTAAAACGGTAAGAGTGTGGCTACTTATGCGCGCCAGGGAACCAGGTTATACCGACCCGACAGGCACATACAGCTACGGCAGCGCCACAACTGTTCCGGCCGCCAACTATCGCTATGAATTATTCACGACGACGTTAACGCTCCGTAACTAAACTCCTAACCATGACAGTTGAAAGCAGCCATGAACGATAGCCAGATTAGACTGGGAAATAGAGCACAAGCGCGCGGCGCGATACTCATCGTTGCGCTGGTGATGCTGTTGATTATTACCGCACTCGGCCTTAACGCGATTTCGCAAAGCTCAACCGGTCTTAAAATTGCGAAGAATTCTTCACAACGCACCATTGCATTTCAATCAGCGGAAAATATCCGAATCGCCGCCGTACAAGCTGCCAATAACATAGCCGCCGCGCTGGGCCCAACCCCAGTGCCAGGGGCGGTCCCGTTCCTCGCGACGGATGGCCGCTATGACGTCACCGCCGGCCCCGGGCCCGCGGTCGATACGCGCGCGTTCTGGCAAGACAGTACAAAGTATAAAACAACGAGCGGCAGCGACGGCTACGTTGTCGAATACCTTGGGCAGCAGCCCCTCATCCCCGAAGCCAATCGTACAACAGGTACCACGGTCAACGTCCACGTCTTCCGCACGACCCTACACAGCCAAGTCAACGGACAAACCGATACAGCGCTGCAAATGATCTACGTCACCAACTGCAGCGGCGCGTGTTAAGCGAAAACTTAGCCCTTCGACCCTTAGATTCTCTTGGTCTTATCCAACTTCACGTCTGAGCGCCGACTCGCTTGACGCTAAGCGCGCTGCCGCGAGCGCGCATCGGCCGCTACTGCAAGTTGATTTCTTTCCAATTAATGACTTCATTCCACGCTGGAGCTCCACCACCACCTGCTGCGCCACCTGCTGCTGCGCCACCTGCTGCTGCGCCACCTGCTGCTGCGCCACCTGCTGCTGCGCCACCTGCTGCTGCACCACCTGCTGCTGCGCCACCTGCTGCTGCACCACCTGCTGCTGCACCACCTGCTGCTGCACCACCTGCTGCTGCACCACCTGCTGCTGCACCACCTGCTGCTGCACCACCACCGCCGCAACCACCACCTCCAGCTGCTCCGCCAGACCCGCCACCCATCATTCCACCACCCATGCCACCGCCACCCATCATGCCGCCGCCACCCGCCGCCGCTCCGCCGCCGCAACCACCTGCGGCGCCGCCCGATCCACCACCCATCATGCCGCCGCCCATCGCTCCTCCGCCACCTGCCGCTGCTCCACCTCCTCCTCCGCCTGCCGCTGCTCCACCTCCTCCGCCACCTGCCGCTGCTCCACCTCCACCTCCGCCTCCGCCGCCGCCGGCCGCTGCTCCGCCTCCTCCGGCTGCTGCTCCGCCCGCGGCATAACCGGACGCAATCAACGGGAGTCCAGACATCGACGCCAGACTTGCGACCACGCTTAACACAGCGATTGCTACGGCTGTCTTTTTGACATTTAACATGGCTCGGCACCTTATATAGGGAAACTCAAAACGGGAAGGACTCGATCCGGAACCTGTAACGATTACCGACGAGTTGGGCTTAACCTAATCCAGATCGACCTAAACAAGTGGATTCTTTAGCAAGCGCTAAACTACTCATTGAGGAGCACGGACCCGCAACAAGGCCGTACGCAAGGACGCTATTGAAGATCACGGCCAAACGACTACGCGTTGAATTCAAGCCAAGTCAACTTCGCCAAGACGTTTAACGGCCGCATCGCGACGGCCCTAGGCGCGGCCAGTGAAGGTACCCATCTGCACGTGAACTTCTTTGACGATGTACGTGCGACCTTCTTCGCGAATGACCGCGCCCCGTTTGATCTCGCTTGCTTTCATGATCGATTCTTATTGTTGAAACGAAACTAAATCAATTGAGTTATGTTGCCATTGCAAATCGGCGTGAACGCCGTAACGCTGTCCATTAGTGAGGCGCTGCCAAGACCATGACTCGGGAACAACGAAGCAAAACTTCCCTGCTCGCCATGCAAAGCCAGGTAATTTAGCACCAGCGCCTGCACTAACAAATTCACATTGTTCGCGGTCGGTTTACTACTTGTCACCACCGACCCATCACCACTAAACCAGCCGATCTGCTGGTGTTGCGCTTGCGCAATGGCGTCTGCGCCCATTAACGTTGCACGGCGCACGGGACTGTAGACTAAGAAAAATGAAGCGGCCGTATCGGAATTATCCGCCGTCCAAACGCCTTTACCGCGACCATCAACTGTACTATCGACCATGCCGTTGCTTGCCAACGAGCCATCGCTGAACACGTAGATCATAAGCGGTACACCGACGCGTGCGGCATATTCCAAACAGGCACCGATGCAACGGCCCGCACGCAAATCGCGTAACTCACCGGTCGAACGATCGCCGGTGTGATAGTCAAAACCACCCATCGTGATTGTTCCTGCACCAGCGAAACCATTGACAACGAGCTTCATAATCGCCGCGGTCTTGCGGAACTCCGCGTCAGCATTGTATTCAGCTGAAGAAAAAATTCCGCCGACGATATTCGCATCGATGGTTGGATTGAGCGTGGCGGGATTTCCGAATCGGTCCACCGAATCGGCCGCTTTTACGTAACCACATTGCACTAAGTCTTTCACCGCCGCATCGTCAGCAAGCAAAGTATCCACACGCGGTAATTTGTTGGCACTAATTCGCTCGATGGATTCCATCACGGCAACAGCATCCGCTTGATTGAGCAAACCCACCAACTTTCCGGTATCCACCAAACCGGTTGCGTCCGACGCGCGATCCACTTTGGTTGGCCGCACGCGCAAATCGATCATCGACGCGGGCGCCATGGAATTTCCTCCCGAATCGGAACTTTGCGAACCGATCAACGTGAGCAATTCGCCAACACCACCGTGCGGAGCCGATGCGCCGTACATCGCTTTGTAGATGCCATACATTGGATTGTGCGGATTATTACTGGTGTCATTGTCAGAGCGCGCAGGAACCGCTGCCCCATTGACATTGGCGCGAGTAGCTGTGGAGGTGCGCTCTAAAATTCCGCGCAGGAACGCACTATCAGAGTGAAAAGCAAGGCCCAATTCGGTGTTAAAGAAGGGTGTATTCGTAGCCGGATTTGTCAGTGACGGCAGCATGTCACCAGGAATACCGAGTTTGCTATAACCCGCAGTCGTTAGGAAATCCAGTTGTCCGCCTTGCTTCCCGACAAGAACGTTCGACCCAGCAATATTTGCTCCGCCCGCCAAATCAAAACAAATGAATGGAATTTTTTTCGCACCTTGCGTGGCCAACCCACAACTTGTTTTGAGAGCTGAAATATCGCCGGAAAGTGCGGCGAAGGCTTCACGCGGATTGGCAAACAAACTAAACAAACTAGCACCTGCCACGACGCCCGCTCCAGCGGCAAGACCTCGACCCAAAAAATCGCGCCGCGTGACCGGCCGCGAGTGGTCGAGATTGCGCAATGGCGCATCGGGATCTAGAGGTCGCTTGTTTCTTGCCATATTACGTTCTCCGGAAACTCTACTGCGGACCACAACGCGCTACTGAATCAACATCACCGCGCTACCCAACACTGCAGCGCAAGCAGCCTTCACAACTGTTTTGGTGCGATCACTCGCGCAACTACCACCACAACTGCTTAAATTCGTCATGAGGCTATCCAGTTCTGTCTTCACGCTCGCTGCCGTGGGCTGCGACGACAAGTTACTACCCACAATGTTACTCAACAACGGATCACTCACGAGATCGCGCTCACCTTGCGTATCAAACGCCGTGCTCGCTGCTGCAGAAAAATCCAATCCAGGGAAAAAGCTGCTGCGAAGCGACGGGCTTTCAACCAATGCATTGCAGTATTCAATGGCAAGTTGCGACACGGCCACTTGATGCGACGACAAGAAACCTTCAAGCGTCTCAACCGTCGGCAGTTGCTGCTTGATGGTTTCGTACGTTGTGTTAACACTCGTATCGGTTTTGCTCACGCCGGTTACCGCCGACATCGTGGCATTGATTTCCTCGAAGGTTCGCAAACCGATGTCCGCAACCGGCGTACCGTCTGCTTCCGTCGTCGCCAAGGCAACCGGCTCGGTTGTCACGTTGGTATGGGAGCCCAACACCTCGAAGGTTAAAAAGAACGTGTCGCTGTCGACTCCCAACTCGCTCGCAATGATGGTTCCGAGATTCGAGAGCACTTGTCCGGTTTTTGGCGAATAATCACTCGCGTTCAACGTTGCACTGAGATTGCGATAGGCTTGTCCTGCCGACGCTTCTCGGCCGTTGATACCGATGCGCATGCCGCTGATAGGGATATTGGACGGAACAGCCGTAGCATCCAAACTGATGAACGTTGGCTTGTTGAATAGATAGCTGTAGGTGTCGAACTGACTGACTTCGAACAGAATGTAACTTTGCGGCACATTGATCAGCGACGCGACGCTAAAGAGCAGATAGTATTTCTCACCCACACCCACGTCGTAATTTTGCTTAATCTGCGCTTGAGTCAACGCCCGATTGTGAATCGCCACCAAGCGCAACTTACCTTTCCAAGGTTTGGTACCGCTCACTTCGTTGCCTAACACAAGAGCAAAGGTATCGTCCCAGTCGTTCAAATTGCCCGCGCCTGCGGCATCCACATCTCCCGTGTCTACGCCGTTGACATAGACTTTGCGGCCATGCACTTGATCATACGTTACGACGACATGTTGCTGCGTCGCTTGCAGATCTTCATCATCGGGATTGGTTGTCAACACCGGTGCGCCATTGGCATTGGTCTTGGCGCTGCGATTAAAATAATCGTACGAATACAATGTTTGGCCAAGCGAAAAGTTACGCGCACCGACGCCACCGGAATAGCTAATGATCGGCACATTTTCCTGTGTCACATTGCCCGGCACAATCCACGCTTCGATGGAGTACTCACCACTTGATTGAATAAAGTCGGTAAGTTTTTTGCTCGACGCCGTATTGGCTTGCGCTTTTGAAGCGATAAACTCCACACCCCAA
>Ga0315270_10001774_pt1 | contig 11462 bp, 12 predicted proteins | sample C1_bottom_MG_FD_204932 | JGI IMG/M metagenome (GOLD analysis project Ga0315270, IMG submission 204932) | Sediment microbial communities from Yellowstone Lake, YNP, Wyoming, USA - C1_bottom | ecosystem: Environmental > Aquatic > Freshwater > Lake > Sediment | place: USA: Wyoming | collected... | reverse complement strand
GCCGGTGGAGACAGCATTGCGGATCACGTTGTCCTTGTCGAGGTTCACCTCGACGCGCAGGTGGCCCTCGATGCGGCAGACCGGGTCGACGATGACGCGCTTGCCAGTGTTGTCGAGCTTGAAGCCCTGTGTTTCGTAGACGCCCATGATCACTTGTCTCCCAGGTTCTGATCTTTATTCGAGCGGGCGCGGCTCAGGGCAGTGACCGCGACATGCGCCGCCACCGCCGCGCCGGCCACTCCGGCCGCGGTGCCGCCGATCTTGTCGGCGTTGGATTCGATGCCGAATTGCTTGATGTCCGTAACCCGTTCGTAGAAACCGCCCTTGTCCCAGAAGCCCTCCTCCGAGCAGCCGATGCAGCCGTGGCCGGACTGGATCGGGAAGGACACGCCGTCGTTCCAGCGCGTCGTGGAGCAGGCGTTGTAGGTGGTCGGCCCCTTGCAGCCCATCTTGTAGAGACAGTAGCCCTTGCGCGCCGCGTCGTCGTCCCATTGCTCGACGAACTGGCCGGCGTCGAAGTGCGCCCGGCGATAACACTTGTCGTGGATGCGCTGGCCGTAGAACATCTTCGGCCGGCCCTGGCGATCCAGTTCCGGAATGCGGTCGAAGGTCAGCATGTAGGTGACCACGCCGGTCATCACTTCGGCGATCGGCGGGCAACCCGGCACCTTGATGATCGGCTTGTCGGTGATGACCTTGTGGATCGGCACGGCCTGGGTCGGATTCGGCTTGGCCGCCTGGACGCAGCCCCACGATGCGCAAGCACCCCAGGCGATCACCGCCTTGGCGTCCGCCGCCATGTATTTGAGCTTGTCGACGAAGGGTTTGCCGCCCTGGATGCAGTACATGCCGCCCTCGTTGAGCGGCGGATTGCCTTCGACGGCGAGGATGTAGTTGCCCTTGTACTTCTTCTTGATTTCCTCGAGTATCGCCTCGGCCTGGTGGCCGGCGGCGGCCATCAGCGTATCGTCATAGTCGAGCGAGATCATCGACAGCACTACGTCCTTCGCCAACGGATGCGCCGAGCGGATGAACGATTCCGAGCAGCAAGTGCATTCCAGGCCGTGCAGCCAGATCACCGGCGTGCGCGGCTTGGTTTCCATCGCGTAGGCGATGCGCGGGACATAAGCCGAGCCCAGTCCCAAGGAAGTCGCCGTCAGCGAACAGAATTTGAGAAAACTGCGCCGGGTGATTCCCTGGCGGCGCAACACTTCGTAAAAGGTTTCGGTCATGGCCCTGTCTCCTGAGGGATGGTGTAATGCTTCGCCACTTCCTTATCCAAGAACCGTGCCATGCCGGGCCGGCAATTTTTATTCTTTAGTTTTCAATATTTTGAATTTTAATTTCAGGCGGACTCCAGCCACCAGTGGAAAGCCGATTGCCGGCGCCGGACGCCAGATGGCAAGCATGGTTGCAGGGGTTGCTGTCCTCACCCATTTCCTGCTAGGTGCCTTGGTCTGCATATTGCTTGATGGATGCAATGACCTCGGACATCCTGAAAGTTCTCGTTGTGGATGAGTCGCGCAGCCGCGCCGGCGATATTTGCGCCGGTCTGGCTTTGGCGGGACATCAGGTGGTGGCGGTGCTGGCCGGTTCCGACGACCTGGCGGCGGATGTCACGCGCATCCGTCCGGACATTATCCTGATCGACACCGAGGCGCCGTCGCGCGACACACTGGAACACTTGGCGGCGATGAATCGCGACATGCCGCGACCGGTGATCATTTTCGCCCAAGCGTCCGACGACGCGACGATCCGCAAAGCCATCGGCGCCGGCGTCGCCGCTTATGTCGTCGATGGGCTGGCGCCGGGCCGCTTCAAATCAGTGATCGATGTCGCCATCGCCCGTTTCGAGACCCACCAGGCGCTGAATCGGGAACTGGCCGAAGCGACCCGGAAACTTTCCGACCGCAAGCTCGTCGACCGCGCCAAGGGCATCCTGATGAAAAGCCGCAGCCTCGATGAAGACAGCGCCTATGCCGCCCTGCGCCGCCTGGCAATGGATCGCAGCCAGCCTCTGGCGAAGGCGGCGAAGGATGTGGTGGAACTGGCCAAGCTGCTGCTGTGAGCGATTGCCAGATAGCTGAATTCCGGAATTTCCGCCCTCATCTTGTGCCAGCTTTGAAAAATCGCACCGCAATAGTGCGAACCAATTTCTCCACTAGAGACATAGCTGATCGCCACAATCCTGGCTAAGCCATTCAATAATTTAGAGTTTGATGCAACGCACAAACCTGGCATCGAATTTGCTGGTAAGCAATCAAGGTTGGGGCAATGGCGTCCCGGCACAAGACAAAGGCGTCCGTTTTCAGCATGACTCAATGTTCAACGCTGACAACGCGACGCTTTTTTTTTGCTTATCGACACGAGGAGTATGAGCATGGACAAAAACAATTTCACCACCGATTCACAGCGCCGCGAATTCATGCGTCGTTCGGTGATACTGGGCGGCGCGGCACTGACCGTCGGTTCTGGCTTGGTGTCGAGCGGCGGTGCCTGGGCCGCTGGCGCCGACGCGCCAGAAAAAAAGGAAGTTCGCATCGGTTTCATCCCGCTGACCGACTGTTCCTCTGTGGTCATGGCCGCAGTGAAGAAATTCGACGAAAAGTATGGCATCAAGATCATTCCGACCAAGGAAGCGAGCTGGGCTTCGGTGCGTGACAAGCTGGTGAATGGCGAGCTGGACGCCGCCCATGTGCTCTACGGTTTGGTATATGGCGTGCAGCAGGGCATCGGCGGGCCGAAGAAGGACATGGCGGTGCTGATGGGCCTTAACCACAACGGCCAGGCCATCACCCTGTCCAATCAGCTCCGGGACAAGGGCGCGACTGATGGCGCGTCGCTCGCCAAGCTGGTGGCCAAGAAGGAGCGGGAATACACCTTCGCCCAAACCTTCCCCACCGGGACACATGCCATGTGGCTGTATTACTGGCTGGCGGCGCATGGCGTTGATCCGTTCAGGGACGTTAAAAACATCGCCGTGTCGCCGCCGCAGATGGTCGCCAACATGCGTGTCGGCAACATGGATGGTTTCTGCGTCGGCGAACCCTGGAACAACCGCGCCATCGTGGACAAGATCGGCTTCACGGCGGAGACCACGCAGGACATCTGGACCGACCACCCCGAGAAAGTGCTGGGTACTTCGGCGGAATGGGTGAGCAAATACCCCAACACCGCCCGCGCCATGACTGCTGCGGTACTCGATGCGGGCAAGTGGATCGACGCGTCACTGACAAACCGTCGCGAGACCGCCGAAACCGTGGCGCAGAAGGCTTACATCAACACCGACATGGACGTCATCCTGGAACGGATGCTGGGCCGCTATTCCAATGGCCTGGGAAAAAGCTGGGACGACAAGAATCACATGAAGTTCTTCAACGACGGCGCGGTGAATTTTCCCTACCTCTCCGACGGCATGTGGTTCCTGACCCAGCACAAGCGCTGGGGTCTGCTCAAGGACGATCCGGATTACCTGGCCGTAGCGAAGAAGGTTAACCGCATCGACATCTACAAGCAGGCTGCCGCTGCGGTCGGCGTTGCCCTGCCAAAGAGTGAAATGCGCACGGCGAAACTGATGGATGGCACGGTCTGGGACGGCAAGGACCCGAAGAAGTACGCCGCCGGCTTCAAGATCAAGGCTTGAGGAGAAGACTTATGTATGCCGCAAGCCTGAATGACATTGCTGTCGAGGCGCCGCCCAAGAGGGAGGTCAGCACAGTGGAGACTGTCCATGTCGCACCTATCGCCAAGCCTGACGCAAAACCCGCAGCGGAACCCGTGGCAGCCAGGAACAATACCTGGGGCAATCTGCTCAAGGTGGTGGCGCCGCCACTGTTCGGCATGCTACTGCTGGTCGGCATCTGGGCGTTGGTGTCAATCAAGGGCGGCAGCATCCCCGGCCCGGCCCAGACCTGGCAGGCGGCGGTTAAACTGTTCGCCGATCCTTTTTACAACAACGGTCCCAATGACCAAGGCATAGGCTGGAACGTTCTCGCCTCGCTGCAGCGCGTCGGCATAGGGTTTGGCGTCGCGGCGCTGGTGGGCATTCCGCTAGGTTTCATGATTGGCCGCTTCGATTTCCTCAACCGCATGGTCGGCCCGATCATCTCCCTGCTGCGTCCGGTCAGTCCGCTGGCCTGGCTGCCGATCGGACTGCTGGTGTTCAAGCGGGCCGACCCGGCGGCCACCTGGACCATTTTCATCTGCTCGATCTGGCCGATGATCCTCAACACGGCGCAGGGCGTACAACGGGTGCCGCAGGACTACATGAACGTGGCGCGGGTACTCAAGCTTTCGGAGTGGAAGATCTTCACCAAGATTCTCTTTCCTGCCGTGCTGCCCTACATGCTTACCGGCATCCGGCTATCCATCGGCACGGCTTGGCTGGTCATCGTTGCCGCAGAAATGCTCACCGGCGGCGTCGGCATCGGTTTTTGGGTGTGGGACGAATGGAACAACCTCAAAGTTGAGCACATCATCGTCGCCATCTTCGTCATCGGCATCGTTGGTTTGATCCTGGAACAGGCGCTGATCCTGGTCGCACGGCGCTTCACGCACGACAGCAACTAAGCGGAAACCGTTATGAAGAAAATCCTCCAGATTGAAAACGCCGGCATGACTTTCAACACCAAACAAGGCAGCTACACGGCTTTGCACAAAATCAATCTGAACATCCATGAAGGTGAGTTCGTCACTCTGATCGGACACTCCGGCTGCGGCAAGTCGACGCTGCTTAACCTGGTCGCTGGATTGACACTGCCGACTGAAGGCATTCTGCTCTGTGATGGCCGGGAGATCGGCGGCCCCGCGCCGGAACGCGCTGTAGTATTCCAGAACCACTCATTACTACCCTGGCTGAACTGCTTCGAGAATGTTTACCTGGGTGTCGAGCGCGTCTTCAGCCGCATGGAAGGCAAGCCGAAACTCAAGAAACGCACTGAAGCAGCGCTGGCCCTGGTGGGCCTGGATCACGTCCAGACCAAGTTTCCCAGCGAGATTTCAGGTGGCATGAAGCAACGCGTCGGGATCGCTCGCGCCTTGGCCATGCAACCTAAAATTCTGCTCATGGACGAACCCTTCGGCGCGCTCGACGCGTTGACACGCGCCAATTTGCAGGAAGAGCTGATGCGCATCATGGCGGATACCGGCGCCACTGCGGTAATGGTCACCCACGACGTAGACGAGGCGGTGCTGCTTTCCGACCGCGTGGTGATGCTCACCAACGGCCCGGCTGCGACCGTCGGCGAGATTCTAGAAGTAAAACTACCGCGACCACGCCAGCGATTGGCTCTGGCACACGATCCGCTGTTTGCCGAATGTCGCGCCGCGATTCTGGAATTTCTCTACCACAAGCAGTTGAGACAGGCAGCATAAAGCACGGCGATGATACCTGTTCAGAGCATCAAGTCATTGAGCAGGCTATCGACTTCCTTCTGTGACAGGCGTTGATCCTCGGTGGGACCGCCGCTCTCGACCACGATGATGGCGCCGACCAGCGCCTTGGTCGCCTTGCGCAAGGACTGGCCAGCGAGATCCTGAAATTCCTGGGCGACCATAATGTTGGTCAGGTGACCACTGATACCGCGTAGCGCGGCGTCCAAATCCTTGCGGCTCCAGTCTTTACCGAGTATCTCAAGGGCTGCTCCGACAAGCATTTTCGCAGCTTCGGCCTCAAGCAAGGACTTGTTGGCAGCCTCGGATGTCATGCGTTCGACGTTGCCAAGTATCGTCGAAACCGCCTTAGGACTATCGGCCGAGGCCTTGCCCAGTCCTTGGGCGGCCTTATTTAGTTCCTTAGCCAGCGACTTGAGTTCACCGAGTACTTGGCCGGTGGATTGCGGCGACTTCTTCGGCGCAGGTTTCCTCGCCGGCGCTTTTTTCGCGACGACTTTCTTCGCTGCGGGCTTCTTGGCGGCTTTCCCCGTCCTGATAGTGGCTTTCATTTAAATCTCCAATATTCCAGATTATTTTCGAATTGCATGCTCAACGAAACAGAACATATCAGCAAATTGGGAATCGCGCATATAACTCGGTTCATCGAAATCAATTCTACGCTCTACTCTCGGCATGAGCGGAAATTCGCGGCATAATGCCTATAGTAAAAGCAGAGAGAAGCTCACAATACGGTACGTTACGATTGCAAGGCGCCAGCATGAGACAGGCTCATACACCCGGCAACAAGGTCTTCGCCGCGGAGAAACTGCTGCTCGGCAGAATGATGGAGTCGCTCGGCAATCCGCCCTTGCGGATTGCGCTGTGGGATGGACAGGAAATTTCCCGCACCGATAACCCTTCCGCGCAGTGTGTGCTGATCCGGGATCGTGGCGCGTTGATGAAACTGATCGCCAATCCCGAGTATTGGCTGGGCGAAATGTACACCGCCGAACGGATAGCCGTGCAGGGAAACCTGGTGGACTTTCTCGAAACGGTTTATCGGCACCTGCCGCGCTCCGGCCAGGGCAAAAAAAGCTTGTTGGCCCCGTTCAACAGCAATACGCTCCCTAAAGCATTTCGCAACGTCCGCCACCATTACGATATCGGCAACGATTTTTACCGGCTCTGGCTCGACCGGCGGATGGTGTACACCTGCGCTTACTTTCCCGATTGGACGATGGCACTGGAGGATGCGCAGATTGCGAAAATGGATCATATCTGCAGGAAACTGCGGCTGAAGCCAGGCGAAACGGTGGTGGAGGCGGGTTGCGGCTGGGGCGCCCTGGCGCTGCACATGGCCATGCATTACGCCAGCAAGGTCAGAGCCTACAACATTTCCAGGGAGCAACTGGCTTTTGCCCGTGAATGCGTACGCAACGAGGGGCTGGACGGCCAGGTTGAGTTCATCGAGGACGACTACCGGAATATCCGTGGGGAATTCGATGTTTTTGTATCCGTCGGCATGTTGGAACACGTGGGTACCGATCAATACCGGGAGTTCGGGGAAGTCATGCAACGCAGCCTCAAGGAAGGCGGACGCGGCCTGATCCATTGCATCGGTCGGGATCAGCCTCGCCTGATGAATCCCTGGATCGAGCGGCATATTTTTCCCGGCGCCTGTCCGCCCAGCCTGTCGGAAATGATGGAAATTTTCGAGCCTTACGAGTTTTCCGTGCTCGATCTGGAGAACCTGCGGCTGCACTATGCCAAGACCCTGGAACACTGGCTGCAACGCTTTGAGGATAGCGCCGGGCGGGTGGCGGAAATGTTCGATCCGGCGTTCGTGCGTACCTGGCGCCTGTACCTGGCCGGCGCCCAGGCTGCCTTCCGCTCGGGAGACATGCAACTGTTCCAGGTGCTGTTCGCGCGCTCCGGCGATAACCGGATTCCATCGACCAGGGACTACCAATATGTTGCCTGAGCGTTTCACCTGAGAGAAACCGATGGAAACCTGCGACGTACTCATCGTCGGCGGCGGCCCTGCGGGATCCAGTTGCGCCCGGAAATTGCAGCAGCAGGGGTTGAATGTGATTGTCATGGACAAGGCCGCCTTCCCGCGCGACAAAGTCTGCGCCGGCTGGATTACACCTGCGGTCATCGATGCGCTGGAACTGGATGTCCGCGCCTATGCCTGTCAGCGGGTGTTCCAGCCCATCGCGGCCTTTCGCACCGGCCTGATCAGCGGCGAGTCGCTGGAAACCCGCTATCCGGCCAGTGTCAGCTACGGCATACGCCGCTGCGAGTTCGACGACTATCTGCTGCGCCGTTCGGGTGCGCACCTGCGGCTCGGTCAGACACTGAAATCCATGCAGCGCCAAGGTCGGCGCTGGGTGGTTAACGACAATCTCGCGACGCCGCTGATCGTTGGTGCAGGCGGCCATTTCTGTCCGGTGGCGCGTTTTTTGGGCGCCAAGCTGGGAGTCGAAGAAGCCGCCGTAACGGCCAAGGAAATTGAGTTCGAAATGAGTCCGGCGCAACTCGACGATTGCCAAGTACGACCGGACACGCCGGAACTGTATTTCTGCCGAGATTTCCAGGGCTACGGCTGGTGCATCCGCAAAGGCCGGTATCTCAATATCGGACTGGGCCGCGAAGATAGCCGGCGGCTGACGGACGAGCTGAAACATTTTTGCAATTTCCTCAAGCAACGCGGCAGGATCCCCCGGGATATTCCGGATAAATTCCAGGGCCATGCCTACCTGTTGTACGGAAAGTCGCGGCGCACACTGCTCGATGACGACGTGCTGTTGATCGGCGATGCCGCCGGCTTGGCCAGCCCGCACAGCGGCGAAGGCATCCGACCGGCGGTTGAATCCGGCCTGATGGCCGCCGCCACGATCCTGGAGACCAGGGAAGATTATTCTCGTCGTTCCTTGGCGGTTTACCACAACCGCTTGCAAGCGCGTTTTGGCCCGGCCCAAGCTTCCCGCGCGATCAAGCCCGAGTTCCTGCGAACTTTGGCGGCAGGCGCATTGCTGAAGAGCCACTGGTTTACCCGTCATATCGTGCTGGATCGCTGGTTTCTCCAAACATGAGTCCGCCGGGGCTCAATGCACAACACCGGTTATAATCGGCAGCGGCGCGAATCGTGGAATTTTACGATTCGCTTTCCTGTCGTTGAAGACATCGATTCCCTTTGGAAAGGCGCGCTGTATCGGTGAGCTACCGATGCATGGTTCGCCTGCCGCCAAGACACACCGCTCGAGGATTTTGCCGATGACGGTCGAAGGATTGCAATGAAACGTGTGGAAGATTTCCGCTTGCGCTTCGGAAAAAAAGAACTGGTGCCTATCGTCGTCGGCGGCATGGGCGTGGATATATCGACGGCTGAGCTTGCGCTGGAGGCCGCGCGCCTGGGCGGCATCGGGCATATCTCCGACGCCATGGTGCCGACCGTTTCGGACCGACGCTTCAAGACCCATTTCGTCAAGGAAAAGCTCAAGCTGTTCAAGTACAACGTCGCCAATACCGACAAATCCGACGTGCTTTTCGACCTCGGCAGGCTCTCCGAAGCGACGCACAACCATGTCGGGCGCACCATGCAGGCCAAGCGCGGCGATGGCTTGATTTTTGTCAATTGCATGGAAAAGCTCACCATGAATGCGCCGCGCGAAACCCTGCGGGTGCGTCTTTCTGCGGCGCTAGACGCGGGCATCGACGGCATCACCCTGTCCGCCGGGCTGCATCTCGGTTCGTTGGCGCTGATCGCGGATCACCCGCGGTTTCGCGACGCCAAGCTGGGCATCATCGTTTCGTCGCTGCGCGCGCTGCAGATATTTCTGCGCAAGAACGCCAAGCTCAACCGCCTGCCGGATTATGTCGTGATAGAAGGGCCGTTGGCGGGCGGGCATCTCGGCTTCGGCATGGACTGGGCGGAATACGACTTGCGCAGCATCGTGACCGAGATTCAGCAATACCTGCGGACGGAAAAACTGGACATTCCCCTGATCCCGGCGGGCGGCATATTCACCGGCGGCGACGCCGTGTCCTATCTCGAGAGCGGCGCCGCCGCAGTGCAGGTGGCGACGCGCTTCACGGTGGTGAAGGAATGCGGCCTGCCGGCCAATATCCAGCAGGAGTACTTCAAGTCGAGCGAAGAGGACATCGAGGTGAATACCATCTCGCCGACCGGCTACCCGATGCGCATGCTGAAAAGCAGTCCGGCCATCGGCGCCGGCATCCGCCCCAATTGCGAAGCCTACGGCTACTTGCTCGACGGCTCGGGCAATTGCGCCTATGTCACGGCCTACAATCGCGAAGTGGCGGCGCACCCGAAAGCCAAAAAAATCTCGGTGATGGACAAGACCTGCCTGTGCACCCACATGCGCAACTTCGATTGCTGGACCTGCGGGCATTACACCTACCGCCTCAAGGACACCACCCGGCGCCTGGAAGATGGCAGCTACCAGCGTCTCAGTGCGGAACATGTGTTCCACGATTACCAGTTCAGCACCGGCCAGCAGATCGCCTTGCCCGATTAGACTTGGTCAATAGGCCTCACTTGACCGTCGCAGCATCCTGGCCGAACAGGACACGTTTTGCCTCTTCGCTGATTCCGGGTATGGCGTTAACTTCTGCTGCCTTGGCATAGGCGCGTAGTGTCGCAGGACGACCGTTAATCGCGGCAAACCAGCGTTGCAGGTGAGGAAAGTCTGCCAGATTTTGCCGCTGTCTTTCATGCGGTACGATCCACGGATAGCAAGCCATGTCGGCAATCGAATATTCGCCGGCGATGTAGTCGCGCTCGGCCAGCCGCTTGTTGAGGACGGCATACAGGCGCGCGGTTTCCTTGACATAGCGGTCGATAGCATAAGGAATCGGGTCGGGGGCGTACTGCGTGAAGTGATGGTTCTGTCCAGCCATCGGCCCCAGTCCGCCCATTTGCCAGAACAGCCATTGCAGAACCTCGTTGCGTCCCCGCAGATCGGGCGGAATCAAGCGGCCCGTCTTGTCGGCAAGATACAACAGGATCGCCCCGGATTCGAAAACCGACAGCGGTGGGCCGCCATCCGCAGGCGCATGGTCAACAAGCGCGGGCATCCGGTTATTGGGAGAAATCTTCAGAAACCCCGGTTCAAACTGCTCGCCCTTGCCGATATTCACCGGCATGATCCGGTAAGGCAGTTCCACCTCTTCCAGAAACATCGTAATCTTGTGTCCGTTGGGGGTCGTCCAGTAGTAGAGGTCAAGCATTACGTTTCCTTCGCTTCGAAATATCGAGGACTCAGTTCATATCTTTCCGAAAATAATTCGGCAGTGGAATCAGGCTAATGCCCTCGTCCAGCAATGACCTGACTTCTTCGGTGGAGGCAACCCCAAGAATGCTGCGTGCGGGTACTTCTTTGTAGTGAATTTTTCGCGCCTCTTCCGAAAAGTTTTCACCGACATTTTCGCTATTGCGTATCAGTTCATCCACAGCCGTCGCGAGCTTTGCCGTTACTGCGCCTGTTTTCCGGACATGCGGCGCCGTTGGCAATTTACTGATTGCCATGTCCGCGCAGTAGGGGCAGGACACCAGTCGGCACGCGGATTGGCGCAGATATTCTTCATTCGACGCAAACCAGCCCTCGAAGCCGTGGCTGTTGCCGCAGATCAGGTTCAGGACGATCATGCTGTGGGTTCAAGAAATCAAGTAAGGGTAAGGGCTGGTGCCTGGAGCGGGAATCGAACCCGCATGGACGTTAAGTCCGAGGGATTTTAAGTCCCTTGTGTCTACCAATTTCACCATCCAGGCGGAGTGCTGATAGTGCTGATAGTGCGGATTCTCGCTGAGCAATATATTGGAGGCGGGGGCGGGAATCGAACCCACGTAGACGGCTTTGCAGGCCGCTGCATAACCACTTTGCTACCCCGCCAATCTCCGAAACACTGGCTTGAAACGATGAAGGGAAGCTTGCGCTTCCCTTCGGTATCTTGGAGCGGGAGAAGAGTCTCGAACTCTCGACCTCAACCTTGGCAAGGTTGCGCTCTACCAACTGAGCTACTCCTGCAAGACAGGCGCCGATTATAGACAGATCATTTTCCCTGTC
>Ga0315270_10001773_pt1 | contig 11463 bp, 13 predicted proteins | sample C1_bottom_MG_FD_204932 | JGI IMG/M metagenome (GOLD analysis project Ga0315270, IMG submission 204932) | Sediment microbial communities from Yellowstone Lake, YNP, Wyoming, USA - C1_bottom | ecosystem: Environmental > Aquatic > Freshwater > Lake > Sediment | place: USA: Wyoming | collected... | reverse complement strand
CGGCTTCGCGCGAGGGGCTGGTGCTCGACGAAGGGGTGATCGTCGAGATCGTGCGCCCCGGCACCGGCGACCCGGTGCCGGCTGGCGAGGTCGGGGAGGTGGTGGTCACGACGCTGAACCCGGGCTACCCGCTGATCCGCTTCGGCACCGGCGACCTGTCCGCGGTGCTGAAAGGCACCTGCCCGAGCGGCCGCACCAACACACGCATCAAGGGCTGGATGGGCCGTGCCGACCAGACGGCCAAGGTGCGCGGCATGTTCGTGCACCCGGCGCAGGTGGCCGAGATCGCGCGCCGCCACTCCGAGGTGCGCAAGGCCCGGCTGGTGGTCAGCGGCGAGATGGCGAACGACCGCATGGCATTGCACGTCGAGGTGCAGGGTGCGCCCGAAGGCCTGACCGCGCGCCTCACCGACACGATGCGCGACGTGACCAAGTTGCGCGGCGAGGTGCTGTTGTGCAAGCCGGGCAGCCTGCCGAACGACGGCAAGGTGATCGAGGACGCACGCCGCTACGTGTGAGCCTGTGGGCTTTCCGCGATGCGGCGGCGTGGGCCGAGTACCCCGACAAGCCGATCACCATCGTCGTGCCGTTCGCGGCCGGCGGCCAGTCGATCATCGTCGAGAACGTCGGTGGGGCCGGCGTCACGCTGGGCGCTGCGAAGGTGGCCAAGGCAAGCAACGACGGCTACACGCTGCTGCTGCACCACATCGGCATCAGCACCGCACTGGCGCTTTCCGCAAAATGGCCTACGACACGCTGGGCGACTTCGAGTAGCTGGGCATGGTCAACGAAGTGCCGATGACGCTGATCGGCCGGCCGATGCTGCCGGCCAGCAACTTCGCCGAGTTGCGCAAATGGCTCGACGCGAACAAGGGCACCGGCCCGTCGATGACCGATCTGCTGGGCGGCCAGGTCGATCTGATGTGCGACCAGACCACCAGCACGACCAGCCAGATCGAAGCCGGCAAGGTCAAGGCCTTTGCCGTGACGACGTCCAAACGCTTGACCACGCCGGCGCTGAAGAACCTGCCTGCGCTCGACGAGTCGGGGCTGAAGGGCTTCAACGTGTCGGTCTGGCAAGGCTTGTGCGCGCCGAAGGGCACGCCCAAGGCCGTCACCGACAAGCTCGGCGCGGCCTTGTGCAGCGCCCTGAAGGACGCTGAGTTCGGTCCGGACGCGGCGCAGCACCTGCAAGCGCGAAGGCCGAGTGCCGCCGTGGATCTCAGGCGCGCAGCGTGATCGGAATCGTCACCGGCCCGTCGTTCACCAGCCGAACCTGCATGTCGGCGCCGAACTCACCGCAACCAACCGTCGGGTGCAGGGCGCGGGCCGTGGCGACCACCCGCTCGTAGAGCCTGCGGCCCAGTTCGGGAGCCGCCGCGCCAGTGAAGCTCGGCCGGTTGCCGCCGGAAACATCGGCCGCCAAGGTGAACTGGCTGACGATCAGCAGGCCGCCCTGCACATCGACCACGCTGAGGTTCATCTTGCCCGCGGCGTCCGCGAAGATGCGCAGCTTCAACAGCTTGGCGACGAGCTTGTCGGCGAGCAACTTGGTGTCGTGGGGCTCAGCGCACACGAGCACCAGCAGGCCCTGCGCAATGGCGCCGACACACTCGGCACCGACGTGAACGTCGGCACTGGACACGCGCTGGACGAGGGCGATCATCGGCGAGGCGGCGCGGCGTGCCCGCGCTGGCGAGCCCCTACAGCGAGGCCGCCTCGAGGCGCTTCAACTCGTCGCCGAGAAACTGCGCCGACGGCATCAATCGGCCGTCGTCGAATCGCACGTGGTAGGGCTTGCCGCTCATGCTGGACCTGGTGGCGATGCGGTCGATGAAGTCGCGCGCCGTCGTTACCTCGCTGCCCATGGACTCCATCTTGCCGCGCAGGAACCTGGCCGCGTCCTCGCAGCTGTAGTCGGTGCCGTTGCGGACGAAGCGCATGCCTTTCTGCATTTCGACATGGCGGATCAGCTTGTCGATGCGGGTCTGTTCCTGTGGCGGTGGCGCCGCCGCGCTGATGCCTGCGGTCGCCGTCCAGCCCAACACGCCGAGCGTGGCTGTGCCCACATAGTGCAGCAGGGATCGTCTGCAAACCATGCCGAATCACTCCAGGGTTACCCGCGCGAACTTGCGCTTGCCGACCTGAACCACATAGGTGCCCGCCGCGAGCTTCAGGCCCCGATCACCGACCACCGCGCCGTCGACGCGAACCCCGCGGCCGTCGACAAGGCGCAGCGCCTCGCCGGTCGAGGCAGCGAGCCCGGCCTGCTTCAACACCGCACCGATGCCCAGCGGCGCACCGCCCAGGGAGACTGCGTCGATCTGGTCGGGCACCCCCCCGCGGGCGCGCAGGTTGAAGTCGGCCTCGGCTTCCTGTGCTGCCGCCGCGCCGTGGAAGCGGGCGGTGATCTCGGTGGCGAGCATCACCTTGGCCTCTTTCGGGTTCCGGCCGTCAGTCACCTGTGCCCGAAGGCGCTCGATGTCGGCTTCGGGCTGGAAGCTGAGCAAGGTGAAATACTTCCACATCATCGCGTCGCTGATCGACAGCAGCTTGGCGAACATGTCGTTCGGCGCGTCGGTGATGCCGATGTAGTTGTTCTTGCTCTTTGACATCTTCTCGATGCCGTCCAGGCCTTCGAGCAACGGCATGGTCAGGATGCACTGCGGCTCCTGGCCATATTCGGACTGCAGCGCCCGGCCCACCAGCAGGTTGAACTTCTGGTCGGTGCCGCCGAGTTCGAGGTCGGAGCGCAGCGCCACCGAGTCGTAGCCCTGCATCAGCGGGTACAGGAACTCGTGCACGCTGATCGGCGTGCCGGCCTTGAAGCGCTCGCTGAAGTCGTTGCGCTCCATCATGCGCGCCACCGTGTAGCGCGAGGCGAGCTGGATCATGCCGCGTGCGCCGAGCGGGTCGCTCCACTCGGAGTTGTAGCGAATCTCGGTGCGCGCGGGGTCGAGGACGAGGCTTGCCTGGGCGTAATAGGTGGCGGCGTTGGCCTCGATCTGTTCGCGGGTGAGCGCCGGGCGAGTCGTGTTGCGGCCCGACGGGTCGCCGATCATCGAGGTGAAATCGCCGACGAGAAAGATCACGGTGTGCCCCAGGTCCTGCAGCTGGCGCAGCTTGTTCAGCACCACGGTGTGGCCCAGGTGCAGGTCGGGCGCGGTCGGGTCCAGGCCAAGCTTGATACGCAGTGGGACGCCGGTTGCTTCGGACCGGGCGAGCTTGGCCAACCAATCGGATTCGGGTAACAGTTCGTCGCAACCGCGCTTCGACACGGCCATCGCATGCAGAACGCGGTCGGTGACCGTGTGAAGGGGCGGCACGAGAGCTTGGGCGGAAGGCAGGGACATACGGGGCTTTTCCTGAGAGGCGCGCAGAGCTGGGTCGGTATACTGCGCGGCGGCTTGTCCTACAGGCGCCTGGCCTGTCGAGGAACGCCGTCACGATTTCAATCCCCAAGCGTTCCGAATTCTAGTGGACACGCCCGTGGGCCTTGACGATGCAGACACCAGCGTGGGCCCATGGCGCCCGCGCTTACAAAGTGAGCGGCAACGCTCCAGAATCGAATTGAACGCAACGGAATCCATCGATCACGCCGCAGCTTCCGCCGGCATTCGGGTCCGGCGCTTTGTCGCCGCGCACCCGCGCGGCTTGACGTCGGCGGTGCTTCTGGCACTGGCCGGTTTTGCCGCCACTGCCTTCGGCATTGCGCCGATGGTTCCGGATGCCTCTGACCTGCCGAAGCGGCTGGTGACGGAATCGGTCACGCCGAGCGGCATCCAGGCCCAGCTCGACGCCCTCGCCGAACATGAGTTGCAGCTCTACCGCACCGACCTCACACGCTCCAGCGACACCGCAGACAGCCTGCTGAAGCGCTTGAACGTGAGCGACGCACCGGCGGCCCTGTTTTTGCGCACTGACCCCACGGCACGCAAGGTTCTCGAAGGCCGCTCCGGCAAGATGGTGCAGGTGCAGACCGATGAGTCCGGCGCGCTGACGGAACTCGTCGCCCGCTACGCCGCCACCGACCCCGACCAACTTTCCACCCACTTCACGCGGCTGCGAGTCATTCGTGTCGGTGGAAAGCTTCTCGCCACGCTGGAAAACGCGGCACTGGCCTCGCAGGTGCGCATGGGCAGCGGCACGATCCGTTCTTCGCTGTTCGTCGCCACCGACGATGCGCGCATTCCCGACAACGTGGCCACCCAACTGGCCGAGGTGTTCGCGACCGACCTCGACTTTCATCGCCAATTGCGCAAGGGCGACACCTTCTCGGTGATCTACGAAGCGCTGACGGCCGATGGCGAACCCATCACGTGGGGCCCGGCTGCGGGCCGGGTGCTTGCGGCCGACTTTGTCAACAACGGTCGGACCTATTCCGCGGTGTGGTTCAAAGGCGCGCAGGGCAAGGGTGCGTATTACGGTTTCGACGGCCAGAGCAAGAAGCGCGCGTTCCTCGCCAGCCCGATGGAATTCTCGCGCGTGACCTCCGGGTTCGCGATGCGCCTGCACCCGATCCTGAACAGCTGGAAGCAGCACAAGGGCGTCGACTACGGCGCCCCGAGCGGCACGCCGGTTCGTGCCGTCGGCGACGGCGTGGTCGAATTCGCGGGCCGTCAAAACGGCTATGGCAACGTGCTCGAGATCCGGCACAGCAACCAACGATCCACCTTGTACGCGCACCTGAGCCGGATCGACGTGGCCTGCGGCCAGCATGTCGAGCAAGGTCAGCGCGTTGGTGCCGTGGGATCCACCGGCTGGGCCACCGGGCCGCACCTGCACTTCGAGGTCAAGCTCGGCGGTGTCCAACAGGATCCGACCTTGCTGGCCAAGGCCTCGGAAGCGATCGTCCTGACGCCGACCGCACGGGCAGAATTCGCGCAACTGGCTCGCAGCGTGAAAGGCCAGTTGGAGGTCGCGGACAGCATCGCGCGCGTGGGTGGCTACGCCGAGTGAGGCAAACGAGGCGCGGCTTTCCGACGGGGCCGACGATGTCGGCCCTTTCACTTGGCGCACCGCATTTCGGCGCGTGAGCCCGAAGGCCGAATGCGAAATGTGCAGTATGGCGTCCCCTTCGTGAGCGAGCTCTATATCGGCCTGATGTCGGGGACATCACTTGATGGCGTCGACGGCGTGCTGGTGGATTTGGCGCCGCAGCCCGCGGGTCGGCTGCTGGTATTGGCTCACGAACACCGCCCGTTCAGCCCGGCGCTCGCCGCAGAATTGCTCGCGCTCAACACGGTGGGACCAAATGAACTTCACCGCGCGGCACTGGCGGGAAACGCGGTGACGCGCGTCTATGCCGAGGTGGCGCGAGCGTTGTTGACCCGATGCGGCACGACTGCGGCGCAGGTTCTGGCCATCGGCGCCCACGGGCAGACGGTGCGCCACCGGCCCGGTGAGTTCGACGGCACCGGGTACACACTGCAGTTGGGAAGCCCGGCACTCCTGGCGGAACGGGTCGGCATCGACATCGTGGCCGACTTTCGCAGCCGCGACGTCGCGGCCGGTGGCCAGGGTGCGCCGCTGGTGCCCGCGTTCCACCGCGCCGTGTTCGGCCGCGCCGGGCAGACCCTAGGAGTGCTCAACATCGGCGGTATCGCCAACCTCACGGCCTTGAAGTCCGATGGCTCGACGACGGGCTTCGACTGCGGGCCCGGCAATGCCTTGATGGACCACTGGTGCAGGGAACACACTGGGCAGCCTTTCGACGATGCCGGAGCCTGGGCCATGTCGGGGACGGTGATCGAGCCACTCCTGACCGGGTTGCTCTGCAACCCCTTCTTCAGCCTCGCGCCACCAAAGAGCACCGGCCGCGATCTGTTCAACCCGACCTGGCTGCTCGAACAACTCGCGCCGCACGGCGCGCAACGCCCGCAGGACGTGCAGGCCACGCTGACCGAGTTGACGGCGTGTGCCTGCGCCGACGCCGTTCGACAACATGCGACGACAGCAACTGAATTACTGGTTTGCGGCGGCGGTGCCCTCAATCGCCACCTGCTCGCGCGTGTGGCAGCTCGCCTTCCAGACACTCGGGTGATGCCGACCGACGCGCGCGGCCTGCCCGCGATGCAGGTCGAGGCCTGCGCATTTGCATGGCTGGCACGGGCATTCCGTCACCGCGAGTGTGCCAATCTCAGTGCCGTGACCGGCGCGTCAGGCCCGCGCGTGCTGGGTGCCCTGTATCCGGCCTGACGAGGCCCGTCGGAAGCACCATTGGAAAGGCCGCCCGCAGGCAGCTTCGGCATTCGACGCGAGGGCGTTCAGGCAGAGAAACTCGAACCGCAACCGCAGGTCGTTGTCGCGTTCGGATTCTTGATCACGAATTGGGCGCCTTGCAGGTCGTCCTTGTAGTCGATCTCGGCACCGGCCAGGTACTGAAGGCTCATTGCATCGATCAGCAGGGTGACGCCGTTCTTGCTCATCTGGGTGTCGTCGTCGTTCACGATCTCGTCGAAAGTGAATCCATACTGAAAACCCGAACAGCCCCCGCCCTGAACGAAGACGCGCAGCTTGAGCTCGGGGTTGCCTTCTTCATCGACCAGTTCCTTGACCTTGTTGGCCGCACTGTCGGTGAACACCAACGGCACCGGCGGTTCGTCGTCAAGCTGTGAAAGGGCCTGGATGTTTTCAGCCACTGCGCTCATGCGTGTCTCCTGCGGCAACATGCCGATGCGCGAATTATCGGCGATTCGAGGCGACCCGTTCCCGACGAGGTCTTTGCATCGAACCGCGTCTCCAGAATCCGGCCCTAGACGTTTCAAGAAGCGAAAAGGCCACCCGAAGGTGGCCTTGCAGAGCATTCGATCCCGCGCGGGTGATCAGCGCTTGCTGAACTGCTTGCGGCGGCGTGCGCCATGGAAACCGACCTTCTTGCGTTCCACTTCGCGCGCATCGCGCGTCACGAAGCCGGCATGCTTGAGCGGCGGCTTGAGCGTTTCGTCGTAGTCGATCAGGGCACGGGTGATGCCGTGACGCACCGCGCCAGCCTGGCCCGATTCGCCACCGCCACGCACGGTGACCTTCACGTCGAAGGCCGCGTCGTTCGCGGTCAGCACCAAGGGCTGGCGCACGACCATGATCGACGTCTGGCGGCCGAAATACTCGTTCACGGCCTTGCCGTTCACGATGATCTGGCCGGTGCCCTTCTTGATGAAGACCCGCGCGACCGACGATTTGCGACGGCCGGTTCCGTAGTTCCAATTTCCGATCATCACCGCTCCTTAGATGTCCAGCACTTTGGGCTGCTGGGCGGTGTGCGGATGCGTGGCACCGGCATACACCTTCAGCTTCTTCACCATCGCGTAACCCAACGGACCCTTTGGAAGCATGCCCTTGACAGCCTTCTCCAGCGCGCGGCCGGGGTGCTTGGCTTGCATGTCCTTGAACTTGATGCCGTGGATGCCGCCCGGGTAACCCGAGTGGCTGTAGTACACCTTGTCGTTGGCCTTGTTGCCGGTGACCCGGATCTTGTCGGCGTTGACGATGACGATGAAGTCGCCGGTATCGACGTGGGGCGTGTAGATGGGTTTGTGTTTGCCGCGCAAGCGGAGGGCGACTTCACTGGCCACCCTTCCGAGAACCTTATCGGTCGCGTCAATCACGAACCACTCATGCACCACTTCGGCCGGTTTGGCGCTGAAGGTTTTCATGGGAATAAGTAGGTTGGTTTGTCAGCCCCCCGCCGTCGCTGCGCTCGGGCGGATTCATCTGGCACTCGGTCCGCTTCTGAGGTGGCGGGCTCTCGCGCTTTCGGCTTGCGCGTTTGCGCGCAAAGCCGCTTTCCCAGGGGCAAGTTCGGGAAAGCCCGCGACTATATCAGACGAATTACTGCAACAGTCATGCTGCACCGCAACAAATTCGAATGCGCTCCCAAATCAAATCCCGTAGACTGGGGTTAACCCTAAACATGGGAGACCTCTGCAATGAGCAATCCGCACCCCCTCCAGCCACCCCCCAGCCCGGAAGATCCCTCCGCAATGCCTGCGTCGTCGGTTGACGCGGACGCAACCGCAGCGACTGGCGGCACTTCAGCGAAGGTGTCGACAAATTGGACCTGGGTTCCGATCCGTTCCCTTGCACCACGTCATCGCAACCGAATCGCATTGCATCTCATAGCTTTGACGCAGAGTGATCGCTACCTCCGGTTCGGATATCCGGCCACTGATGCGCAGATTTCAAAGTACGTGGACCTGCTCGACTTCGAACACGACGAGGTGTTCGGTATCTTCAGTCGGCGGCTCGAACTGATCGCGATGGCGCACCTTGCCCACCCGGTGTCGGCAGCGGGAAAGGACCGCCCGACGATGTCCGAATTCGGTGTTTCCGTCCTGCCGCATGCCCGCAACCGCCGGTTCGGCAAGAGGCTGTTCGAGCATGCCGTCCTGCACGCTCGCAACCGGGGGGTGGACACGCTCTTCATCCACGCGCTGAGCGAGAACCGCACCATGCTCAAGATCGCGCGCGGCGCGGGAGCAAGCATCGAACGCGACGGCTCGGAGTCGGAGGCGTTCCTGAAACTGCCACCGGACACTCTGGCTTCGCACGTCGGGGAGATGGTCGGCCAGCAAGCTGCAGAACTGGACTACCGGTTCAAGCTCCATGCCCAGCAGGTCAGCAACATCCTGGACGTGGTTTCCGAAGTACGAACGTCTCTCGCGAAGGCAACCCACCTGGCGGAAGAGTGAGTCGTTCAACGCTCAGCCGGCACATGGGCCCTGTTTGAGCGTTTCCGCCCCCCCATTCGAGGGGCTTGGCGGCGCCGGGAAACGGTGGGCTTCCGTTACAGTGCAAGCTCTGGTTTGCGCCATGTCGGCGCGGCCATCTCTTTCTGAATGACGTTGTCCGACATGCAAACCCTTCCGTGGATTGTTGCGCTCGCTGCCATCGTTTTGCTGGCAGTCGCACTCGGCGGATGGGCGTTGCTTCGCAAGCCGAAGAAGAGCCTCAAGCTGCCCACGGAGTGGGCCTTGGTGGCACGGCCGGTATTCACCAGCGATGAGCGACGCGTGTACCGGTTGCTGCGCGAGGCACTGCCGCACCACATCGTCCTGTCCAAGCTGCCGCTCGTGCGCTTCTGCCAACCCACCGACCCGAACGAGGTTCGATACTGGTTCGATCTGCTCGGTACCAGCCATGTGACATTCGCCGTGTGCAGCGCCAACGGGCGGGTGCTCGCCGCGGTCGACCTCGACACCGACCGCGGCAACTCGCGCCGGGTGCTGCAAATCAAGCAGTCGGTGTTGAGCGCCTGCCGGGTGCGCTATCTGCGCTGCCCGGTCGATCACTTGCCCACGGTGGCAGAGATCCAGTTGCTGGTGCCCAGCAGCGGTGCCTCGGCACGTGGCCCTCAGCCGGCGCCTGCCGAGCCCGCCAATCTGCATCCAGTGCGAGACAGGCAACCCGGCAAGGTCGGCGCACGTCGCGTCGAGCGCAGCGCCTTGTGGCAGGACTCGACCGTGTTCCAGGACTCGTTCTTTGCGCCCGATGCGCGCATGGACAGCTTCGGCAACAGCGAGTTCGCCTCGTTGACCGGCACGATGCCTGCTCCACGGGTTGCACCCCGCGCACTGAATGCCGCTCACGAGATTCGCTCGACCATCGCCGATGCGGACGAGGGTGGTGGCGTCGTTGTCGACGAGCCCAGGTTCTCGAGCATCTCGGGCCACTGACCGGGCCCGTGGCGTGCGCGCGTACGATGCGCGCATGACACCCTCGGCCGACGTTGCCTCACCCTCCACCGACACGCCGTACGCCGGCCTCAGCCCCGACACCGTTCTCGATGCGCTTGACGCCGTGGGCCTGCGCGGCGATGGCCGGTTGATCCAGCTCAACTCGTACGAGAACCGGGTCTTCCAGGTCTTCCTGGAAGACGAGCGCGTGGTCGTGGCCAAGTTCTATCGCCCCGGGCGCTGGAGCGACGCGCAGATCCTCGAAGAACACGCCTTCGGCGCCGAACTGGCGGGGCATGAGATTCCGGTGGCCGCGGCTTGGCCGCTGGCGATCGATGACGACTCGCGCCATGCCGACACCGTGTCACTGGCCGGCCCCACGCTCGCCCGCTTCGAGACCCCTGTCGGCTCCCACCGATTCGCCGTGACGCAGCGCCTTGCCGGCCGGGCACCGGAGCTCGAGGACGCGGGCACGCTCGAGTGGATCGGCCGTTTCATCGGCCGCATGCACGCTGTCGGCGCAACGGCCACATTCCAGCACCGTCTGACGATGGATGTGAAGACCTTTGGAACCGACAACCGCGACTGGCTGCTGGCCCAAGACCTGATCCCGCCCGACGCCCTGCCGGCCTGGCGCGACATCACACAGACGGCGCTGGCTGCGGTGCAAGCCGCGTTCGACCAGGGCGCTCTGCCGCGCCAGCTGCGCCTGCACGGCGACTGCCACCTCGGCAACGTGCTCTGGGCCGCCGACGGCCCGCATTTCGTCGACCTCGACGACGCGGTCACCGGGCCTGCGGTTCAAGACTTGTGGATGCTGCTGTCGGGCGACCGCGCGGCCATGACCCGCCAGCTCGCGGCCGTGCTCGACGGCTACGAGGCCTTCATGGACTTCGACTGGCGCGAACTGCGCCTGGTCGAACCCCTGCGCACCTTGCGCATGATCCACCACAGCGCCTGGATCGCGCGGCGCTGGAACGACCCGGCGTTCCCGGTCGCGTTCCCTTGGTTCGAGAGCCCGTCGTACTGGGCCGAACAGACCACGCGGCTGCGCCAGCAGGTCGAGGCGATGACCGAAGCGCCGCTGGGCGGCATGGCCTGAACCCGCGCGGTCAGTCGTTCAGCGACCGACCTCCGACCACATTCAGCCCACGAGCAACGCGTTCACACGCTTCACATACGCCGTCGGGTCTTCGAGCTGCCCGCCTTCTGCGAGCAGCGCCTGGTCGAACAGGATGTGCGCCAGATCGTCGAAGTGCGGGCTCGTTTCCAATTGCTTGACGAGCGCGTGCTCGGCATTCACTTCGAGCGTCGGCAATGACTTCGGCGCGGTTTGCCCGGCCTGCTTCAGCATGCGCGCGAGGTGTGCGCTCATGTCGCCCTCTTCCACCACCAGGCAGGCCGGTGAGTCGACCAGCCGGGTCGTGATGCGAACGTCTTTCGCACGGTCCTTCAGCGCTTCCTTGAGGCGATCGAGCACCGGCTTGAAGGCTGTCGCGGTTTCCTCGAGCTGCTTCTTCTCGGCCTCGTCCTGCAAACCGCCCAGATCGACCGCGCCCTTGGCCACGCTTTGCAGCGGCTTGCCATCGAACTCGTACAGGTGGCTCAACAGCCATTCGTCGACACGGTCGATCAGCAGCAGCACCTCGATGCCCTTCTTGCGGAAGATCTCGATCTGCGGGCTGTTCTTGGCGGCGGCCAGGCTGTCGGCGGTGATGTAGTAGATGGCCTCCTGGCCTTCCTTCATGCGCGCCACGTACTCGGTCAACGACACGCCTTCGTCGGCCTG
>Ga0315270_10001772_pt1 | contig 11464 bp, 12 predicted proteins | sample C1_bottom_MG_FD_204932 | JGI IMG/M metagenome (GOLD analysis project Ga0315270, IMG submission 204932) | Sediment microbial communities from Yellowstone Lake, YNP, Wyoming, USA - C1_bottom | ecosystem: Environmental > Aquatic > Freshwater > Lake > Sediment | place: USA: Wyoming | collected... | reverse complement strand
CGTCCGACCGTCGGGCGCGAACACGGGCTCGGTATCGATGGCCGAAGTCTGCGTCAGACGGCGCAGGCCGTTGCCGTCGCGTCCGATCATGAAGAGCTGCGTGCCACCGTCGCGCGACAAGCTCAGTGCCAGTTGTTTCCCATCGGGCGAAAAAGCGGGCGCGCTGTTCGTGCCTCGATAGTTGGCCAGGATACGGCGACGCCCCGACGCCACCTCCTGCAACCAGACCACGGCCTTGCGGCTTTCAAACGAGACATAGGCCAGTTCTTTGCCGTCGGGCGACCAGGTGGGTGAAATGATCGGCTCGGGACTGCCCAGCGCGATCTGCCCGCCCTCCCCGTCGGCGTCGGTGACGCGCAATGAATAGCGCGTGCCGGCGCGCGTCACATAAGCGATGCGGGTCGAAAAAACACCCTTGTCGCCGGTGATCTTCTCGTAAATCGTGTCGGCAATGCGGTGCGCAGCGAGTCGCACGTCTTCTGGTGCGACAGCGCTCGCCTCGGCCGCCAATTCCTGGCCACGCACCACGTCCCAGAGTTTGAAGCGCACATCAAAACGTCCGTCGGCCAGCCGCGCAACCGAACCCGCGACCAGCGCATCTGCGCCGCGCGCACGCCAATCGGCCCAGCTCGGTTGACTGCCTTCATACAAGCCGCCGCTTGCCACACTCGGGAGAAACTGACCGCAACGCTCCAAGTCGGCACGGATGATGGCACCCACCGGCTGGCCCGACAGCGCCTCATCGCGAAAGTCGGCCACCGCCACTGGCATCTGGGTCGCACCCACACCGGCGATCTCAACCCGAAATTGCGCCGCTGCGCTCAGCGGCAAGGCCAAGGAGGCGACACCCGCCAGCAGACGGCGGCGTGTCAATTGGAGGGAATGATGAGGAATGGTTTGTTGATCAGTCATCGGCAGTGAAGCGACTTTCGGCACATTGGTTGGCGGCATGCGAAGCCCATTCTGCCTCAGTCGCTTGAAACGCCTCGCAAGGCAAGTCCTGACACCAGCGTCACTGCCTATGATGAGACCCTTGCGCCCAACAACGCAAGGCCACTTGCACTCTCTTTCAATTTGGAGCTCCAGATGAACCACCCCGTTTGCCGCTATCCGGTGCCCGCGCTCGCGGACCTGCCCGAAGACATTCGCCAGCGCATGCTGGACGTCCAGCAAAAAGCCGGTTTCGTGCCGAATGTCTTCGTCACGCTGGCACGCCGCCCCGATGAATTCCGCGCCTTCATGGCCTATCACGACGCCCTGCTGCTGCGCGAGTCCGGGCTCAGCAAAGGCGAGAAGGAAATGATCATCGTGACCACCAGCGGCGTGAATCAATGCCTGTACTGTGTGGTGGCGCATGGCGCCATCCTGCGCGTCTACGAAAAGGCGCCGATGCTGGCCGATCAGCTCGCGACCAACTACCTTAAGGCCGACATCACACCGCGCCAGAAAGCCATGCTGGCGTTCGCGCTGAAGGTCAGCAATGATTCGGCCAATATCGACGACGCCGATTACGCGGCGCTGCGCGAGCACGGCTTCAGCGACGAGGACGCCTGGGACATCATCGGCATCACGGCCTTCTTCGGTCTGTCCAATCGCCTGGCCAGCGCGATCTCGATGCGCCCGAACGACGAGTTCTATTTGATGGGGCGAGTGCCCAGGCAGAAGTCCTGAATGAGGCCCTACAACAGCACAATGTCGTAATTCTCGGGCCAGCCGTTCGGCTCAGCGCTCAGCGAGATCGGTTTGCCGATGAAGTCGGACAGACCGGTGAGGTGTTCGCTCTCTTCGTCGAGCAGCATTTCGACCACCGAGGCCGACGCGACGACACGAAACTCCTTGGGACTGAACTGGCGTGCCTCGCGCAGGATCTCGCGCATGATGTCGTAGCAGACGGTGCGCGCGGTCTTGACCTGACCCTTGCCTTCGCACACCGGACAGGGTTCGCACAGAATGCGTGCAATCGATTCGCGCGTGCGTTTGCGGGTCATCTCGATCAAACCCAGTTGCGTGAAGCCGCTGATGGTGATTTTGGTACGGTCGCGCAGCAGTTGTTTGCGAAACTCGGCCAGCACGGCGTCGCGGTGTTCTTCGCGCGACATGTCGATGAAGTCGACGATGATGATGCCGCCCAGGTTGCGCAGGCGCAGCTGGCGCGCAATCGCACCAGCCGACTCCAGATTGGTCTTGAAGATGGTGTCGTCGAAGTTGCGCGCGCCGACGAAGCCGCCGGTGTTCACATCGATGGTCGTCATGGCCTCGGTCTGATCGATGATCAGGTAGCCGCCTGACTTCAGATCAACCCGCCGCGCCAAGGCCTTGGCAATCTCGGCGTCGATGTTGTGAAGGTCGAAGATCGGCCGCTCACCCTTGTAGTGCTCGAGCTTTTGCACCGAGCTGGGCGTATACAGCTCGCCGAATCCGCTCAGCACATCGAACTGCATCTTGGAGTCTATGCGTATCTTCTGGGTGTGCTCATGCGCCAGATCGCGCAGCACACGCTCGACCAGGCTCAGGTCTTGATGCAAGAGACTAGGCGGCGACAAGGTGAAGCTGCGCTCGCGTATCAAGGCCCAGGTCTTGCGCAAATAGGCGATGTCAGCGGCCAGCTCGGCGTCGCTCGCGTCTTCGGCATTGGTGCGCAAGATGAAACCACCGCCTCCACCCTCTTCCGCGGTGCCCACCAGCGCCAGCATGCGGCTGCGCAGTTGCTCGCGCAACTCGACCGAACCGATTTTTTGCGAGATACCGATATGGTCGTCCTGCGGCAAGAACACCAGCAACCGGCCGGCGATGCTGATTTGCGACGAGAGCCTTGCCCCCTTGGTGCCTATCGAGTCCTTGATGACCTGCACCGTCAGCGTCTGGCCCTCGAAGAGGCGGCGCTCGATCGGCACGGCAGGAGCGCTGGCAGGGTCATGGTGATGGCCGCGCGGCGCCGCGCCGCTTCCGTGCAGATCGGCCACATGCAAGAAGGCGGCACGCTCCAGGCCGATATCGATGAAGGCCGACTGCATGCCCGGCAGTACGCGCGCCACGCGGCCTGCATACACATTGCCTACCAGTCCGCGCTCGAGCGTGCGCTCGACATGCAACTCTTGTACGGCGCCGTTTTCGACCACGGCCACGCGGGTCTCCTGGGGAGACCAATTGATCAGAATATCTTCCATAGCTTTCGGCTCGCTGCCGCCTCGGTCGGCGGTGATTGAACACTCTCGCAAGCCCATTAGCTTGCGGCAATGCTCTTCAGAACTTCACTCCGCATTCGGTCAGCAGTTGCGCAGTCTCGAACAGCGGCAGGCCCATGATGCCTGAATAGGAGCCTTCTATGCGCGAAATCCACGCCGCCGCCTGACTTTGAATCGCATAGGAGCCGGCCTTGCCGAAGGGCTCGCCACTGGCCACGTAGTGCTCGAGTTTCGGGGCGCTGACCTGCGCAAAATGGACTTTCGAAATACTCAACGCCAGCCGCTCTTCCCGGCCAAGCGTCAGCGCCACGGCGGTGATGACACGATGCGTGCGGCCGCTGAGCAGCGTGAGCATGGCCAAGGCTTCAGCGGCGTCAAGGGGCTTGCCGAGAATCTTGCGGCCCAGCGCCACCGTCGTGTCCGAACAGAGGATGGGCGCGAGCGGCAAACCCCGCAGGCGCAAGCGCTTGCGAGCTGCCGCCAGCTTGGCCAGGGTCACGCGTCGCACATAGTCCGAAGGCAATTCGCCCGGCAGCACGGCCTCCAGCGCCTCGGCGTCTTCATCGGGGCCGGGCAGCAGCAGTTCGTGGCGCACGCCGAGTTGGTCCAGCAATTGGCGCCGGCGCGGGCTCTGCGAAGCCAGATAAATGAATGAATGCGACTTCATCGATGCACTATTCGCGGTGGTAGGGATGGCCGGTCATGACCGTCCAGGCGCGGTACAAACCTTCGGCCAGCAGCACGCGCGCGAAGGCATGCGGCAGGGTGAGGTCGGACAGACGCAGGTTTTCATCGGCACTGGCCTTGAGCGACGCGGCCAGGCCGTCAGGCCCGCCGATCAGCAAGGCCACGTCGCGGCCGTCACCCATCCAGACCTTCATGCGCGCAGCCAGTTGCACACTGGTGAGGCGATCGCCGCGCTCGTCGAGCACGACACGGCGCACGCCGCGCGGCAGCGCCGCTTCGATGCGAGTCGCTTCAGCCGCCATCAATTGCTCGGCCGATCTGCTGCCGCGTGGCTCGGCCTTGACGGCCTTGAGCTCGAGCCGCAACTCGGGCGGAAAGCGCTTGGCATAGTCGGCATACGCCTCGTCTGCCCAGCCCGGTTGGCGCTGGCCCACGGCCACGAGCAGCAAACGCATGCCGTCGATCGAAAGCGTGCCTAGCGCGCGCGCTTCGGGGCAGGAGCAGCCTTCTTCACGCCCACCGTGCGCGAAACGGTGCCGCGCGGGGGAGCCTTCTTCTTGGGTCCATCGTCGGACTTGCCCACCACCATGGTCTTGACCGGCGCCGACTTGGACGGCGTCTTCCTCACCGGCGCCTTGGCGCCGGTTTTCACGGCAGCCTTCTTGGCCGGTGCACCCTTCGCCGACGCGGTCTTGGCAGCCGTTCTACGGGCGGCCGGTGCCTTGGCTGCGGATGCGGCGGCCAAGGTCTTGGCGCTGGCCTTCTTCACCGCGGGCTTCTTCTTGACTGGCTCGTCCTGATCCTCTTCCGATGCCTTCACCAGGCGCACGGTCTCGTCGCCCAGCTTCATCTTGACCGGCTTGCCGCCCCAGATTTCTTCCAGGTGGTAGTAGTCTCGAATCGCCGGCTGCATGATGTGGGCCACGGCCGCGCCGCAGTCGACGATGATCCATTCACCGTTTTCTTCACCTTCGGTGCGCAGCACCTGCAAGCCTTGGGCTTTGACCGTGCTTCTCACGCTCGCCGCCAAGGCCTTGGTCTGGCGGTTGCTGGTGCCCGAGGCAATGATGACCCGCTCAAACAGCGGTGTCATATGTTCGGTGTTGAAGACCACAATCTTCTGTGCCTTCACGTCTTCCAAGCCATCGACGATGGCCCGTTGCAATTTGCGTATATCCATTCAGTACTCGTTTGTCGCCTCATAAAGGCGGTGGAGAGCAATATACCCCGCCACCGCATCGCCCACCATAGGGCGGATGTCCTCGCCGCGCGCCTTGGCTGCACGCACCGCACTGGACGAAATATTCAAGGCCGGCATCGACAGCCGGACCACCTCAACCCCGACGCCTGCCAGCGCCTCGGGCATGTTCACAGGTTCGCCTGCGCGGGCCGCCACCCCCAAGCTGACCCGGCCCAGCAGTTCGCGCCAGCGATGCCAGCTAGTCAAGCGCGCGTATTGATCCTGACCCAGGATCAGAAACAGCGCCTGCTCAGTCTGCTCGCTCAGCAAGGCGTCGACGGTATCGATCGTGTAGCTCGGCCCCTCGCGCTGCAACTCGCGACGGTCCAGCACAAAGCGCGGTTCGCTGCCCATCATCAGTCTGACCATCGCCTCGCGGTGCTCGGCCGCGGCCAGTGAGCGCCCGGCTTTTTGCCAGGGCTGACCGACCGGCAGCCAGCGCAGTTCGTCGAGTTCCAACTGTTGCAGCGCATTGTGCGCGAGACTCAAATGCGCCAAATGCACGGGATCGAAGCTGCCACCCAGCAATCCCACGCGCCGCCAGCCGCGGCGACTTGCCATGCCGTTCAGACCCATGTGTCGTCAGGCCGCTCATGCGCCCAATCGCGCGGGCGCAGGAAATCGCTGTACAGCCTGGCCTCGGGCGTTCCTGGCTCGGGCACCCAAGCGTAACGCCATTTTACGACAGGCGGCATCGACATCAGTATCGACTCGGTGCGCCCGCCCGATTGCAGACCGAACAAGGTGCCGCGGTCGAACACCAGATTGAATTCCACATAACGCCCGCGCCGGTAGGCCTGGAAGTCGCGTTGGGCTTCGTCATACGCGATATTCCTGCGCCATTCGACGATCGGAAGATAGGCTGCCAAGAAGGCATCTCCCACAGCCCGCATCACATCGAAGCTGCCCTCGAAATCGAGCTCGGAGAAATCGTCGAAAAACACGCCGCCTATGCCGCGCGGCTCGTGCCGATGGCGCAGATAGAAATAGTCGTCGCACCAGGTCTTGAAGCGCTCGTGCAGCTTGCCGTCGAAGGGTTGCAACGCGGCTTCGCATACGCGGTGGAAGTGCTGGGCATCGGTCTCGAAACCGTAGTACGGCGTCAAGTCCATGCCGCCGCCAAACCACACGACGGGCGCCTGGTCGGCCGGGAAAGCCGCAAACATGCGCACATTCATATGCACGGTGGGCACATAGGGGTTGCGCGGGTGCAGCACCAGCGAGACGCCCATCGCTTCGAACGGCGCGCCGGCCAATTCCGGGCGGTGCTGGGTGGCCGATGGGGGCAAGACCGCTCCCTTGACATGCGAGAAATTGCAGCCGCCGCGTTCGAACAAGCCCCCGTTTTCAATCACGCGCGTCTGGCCATCGCCTTGCAGCCGACCGCCGGGCTCGCGCACCCATTGATCAAGCAAGAATTCCTGTCCGTCGGCGGCTTCCAGGGCGCTGACAATGCGTTGCTGCAAATCCAGCAGATAGCTGCGTACTGCCGCGACGTTCGGGTTCGAGTTGTTCATGGTCTGAGTTGCACAGGTGAAGCCATTTGGGGTCGTTTGCCTACGCGGTGCCCCAGATGCTGGCGCAACAGCTTGAAATCTTCGTGCGGGTCGCCGCTGAGTTCAACAAACTCGCGCAAGCCCACCGTCTTGCTGGGGAAATCGAAATACGCCAGACCCACGGGCACCTGGGCGCGCACCGCCACCTGGTAAGAGCCCGAACGCCAGCCGGTGGTCAGCGAGCGTGTGCCCTCGGGTGCCGCAGCCAACCAGAAATACTCGTCGCGGTCGCGCGCCGCTTGCATCGCAGCCACCGTGTCGGTCACCACGCCACCGGCGCTGCTGCGGTCCACCGCAATACCACCCAGCCAGCGCATCCAATGGCTGAACCCTGGCACTTTGAACAAGCTGTTCTTGGCCCAGAAATGCACCGGCAGACCCATCGCCCACTTGGCGAACAGGCCCACGACGAAATCCCAGTTGGACGTGTGCGGATACACCAGGATCACGCCCTGGCGCGCCGGCAAGCCGCCCCAGTCGATGCGCCAGCCGGCCATGCGCAGCAGCGCGTAGGCCAGCGCGTTGCCTTTGAACTGCACCGGGCGGGCGTTCAAGTCAATCTTGCTCATGACTGCGCATTCAACGACGCAGGCCCCGGTGACCGATGTCGTTGCGGTATTGCTTGCCGTCGAAGCGAATACCTTGCACCAGTTCGTAGGCGCGATGCTGCGCCTGGCGCACCGTTTCTCCGAGTGCGGTGACGCACAGCACCCGGCCCCCATGGGTCAAGAGCTGGCCATTCGCCTCGACCGTTCCAGCATGGAACACATGCGCGTCTTCGGTGGGCGATGGCAGGCCCTCAATCACATCCCCGCTGCGCGGTGCCAGCGGATAACCGCTGGCGGCCAACACCACGCCCAGCGCCACACGGCGGTCCCATTGCAGCTCGATCTGATCGAGCGTGCCCTCAGCTGCGTGCATCAGCACGTCGAACAGGTCGCTCTTGAGTCGCATCATGATGGGCTGCGTCTCCGGGTCGCCCATGCGGGTGTTGAACTCCACCGTGCGGGGCTCTCCCAGCTCATCGATCATCAAGCCCGCATACAAGAAACCGGTGAAGGGGCGACCGTCCCTGGCCATGCCGGCCACGGTGGGGAGAATGATTTCGTGCATCACCTTGGCATGCACATTGGGCGTGACCACCGGCGCGGGCGAGTACGCGCCCATGCCGCCGGTGTTAGGGCCCAGATCGTTGTCGAGCAAACGCTTGTGATCCTGGCTGGTGGCCAGCGGGACCACGTTCTTGCCATCGCACAAGACAATGAAACTCGCTTCTTCGCCGTGCAAGAACGCTTCGATGACGACGCGCGCGCCGCCCTCGTTGTGCTGTACGCCGAACTTGTTGCTGTCCAGAATCCAGTCGATCGCTTCATGCGCCTCGGGCAAGCTCATCGCAACCACCACGCCCTTGCCTGCCGCCAGACCGTCGGCCTTGATGACGATGGGCGCGCCTTGCGCCTGGACATAGGCATGCGCCGCCGCGGCGTCGGTGAACGTCTCGTAGGCCGCGGTCGGAATGCCGTGGCGCTTCATGAAGTCCTTGGCGAAAGCCTTGGAGCTTTCCAGCTCGGCAGCCGCCTTGGTCGGGCCGAAGATGCGCAGGCCGCGGGCGCGGAACTCATCGACCACACCGGCAGCCAGCGCCACTTCCGGTCCCACCACGGTGAGGTTGATCTTCTCGCGCTGGGCAAAGTCGGCCAGCTCGGTCACACCGCTGAGCGGCACATTGCGCAAATGCGGGTCACGCTCGGTGCCGCCGTTGCCCGGCGCCACATAGACCGTTTGCAGCTTGGGACTCTGGGAAAGCTTCCATGCCAAGGCATGCTCGCGTCCGCCCGAACCGATGACCAGAACCTTCATGCTTCGAGACTCGCGTTGTGATAGACCGCCTGCACATCGTCCAGATCTTCCAGCACGTCGAGCAGTTTTTGCATGCGCGTGGCGTCCTCGCCAGCCAGGTCGACCATGTTTTCGGCGCGCATCGTCACCTCAGCCATATCGGGTTTGAGTCCGGCGGCTTCCAAGGCATCTTTCACCACCTCGAAGTCGCTCGGCGCGGTCAGCACTTCGATGGCGCCGTCGTCGTCGGAAATCACGTCTTCCGCGCCTGCTTCGAGCGCGACTTCCATCACCTTGTCTTCATTCGTGCCCGGAGCAAACACCAGCTGCCCGCAGTGTTTGAACTGAAACGACACCGAGCCGTCGGTACCCAGGTTGCCGCCATATTTGCTGAAGGCGTGGCGCACCTCAGCCACCGTGCGCACGCGGTTATCGGTCATGGTGTCGACCATCACAGCAGCGCCGCCAATGCCATAGCCTTCATAGCGGATTTCCTCGTAGCTCACACCTTCGAGATTGCCGGTCGCCTTGTCAATGTTTTTCTTGACCGTGTCGGAAGGCATGTTCGCCGCCTTGGCCTTTTCTATGGCCAGACGCAGACGTGGATTTTCTTTGACGTCGCCGCCACCCTGGCGCGCCGCAACAATGATTTCACGGATGACGCGCGTCCAGACCTTGCCGCGTTTTTCGTCCTGGCGACCCTTGCGATGCTGAATATTGGCCCATTTGGAATGACCCGCCATGAAGAAGCTCCTGTCGGGTGCGAGCCACACGCTTCACCCGGTGTATTTGTTGGATAGACTGCGATTTTACGTGCCGCCTCGGCAGCCCACCATTTCTACGGAGTTTGACGTCATGGCCGACCCCCTCTTGCTTGCCCGCCAAGGACAGATCGAGTGCTTGTTGCTGCCCGCGCTGGCGAATCGCCATGGTCTGATCACCGGCGCCACCGGCACCGGCAAGACCATCACGCTGCAGACCCTGGCGGAATCGTTCAGTCGCATCGGCGTGCCGGTCTTCATGGCTGATGTGAAGGGCGACCTGACCGGCATTTCGCAGGCCGGCAAACCCAGCGACAAGCTCAAGGCCGTGCTGGCAGAGCGCGGTCTCGATCTGCCAGCGTCGGCGGCCTGCCCGACCACGCTGTGGGACGTGTTCGGCGAACAAGGGCACCCGGTGCGCGCCACCGTCTCGGACATGGGCCCACTGCTGCTTTCGCGCATGCTGGCCTTGAACGAAACCCAGCAAGGCGTGTTGCAGCTCGTGTTCAAGATTGCCGACGACAACGGCATGCTCTTGCTGGACCTGAAAGACCTGCGCGCCATGCTTCAGCATGTGGGCGACAACGCCAGCAACTACACGACCGAGTACGGCAATGTCAGCGCCGCCAGCATCGGCGCCATCCAGCGCGGACTGCTGCAGATCGACGAGCAAGGCGGCGACAAATTTTTCGGCGAACCGATGCTCAATATCGCCGACTTCATGCAGACCGATGCAGGTGCAGGTGTGGTGAATATTCTGGCCGCTGACAAGCTGCTGAATGCGCCGCGCCTGTATGCCACCTTCCTGCTGTGGATGCTCAGCGAGTTGTTCGAGCAGTTGCCTGAGGTCGGCGACCTGGACAAACCCAAGCTGGTGTTCTTCTTCGACGAAGCGCATTTACTGTTCAAGGACGCGCCGGCGGCACTGGTCGAGCGCATCGAACTGGTCGTGCGGCTGGTGCGATCCAAGGGTGTGGGCGTTTATTTCGTGACGCAAAACCCGCTCGACATTCCGGACTCGGTGCTGGGACAGTTGGGCAACCGCGTCCAGCATGCGTTGCGCGCGTTCACGCCGCGTGATCAAAAAGCCGTCAAGGCCGCCGCAGAGACCATGCGCGCCAAGCCGGGGCTGGACATAGCGTCTGCCATTACCGAGCTCGCCGTGGGCGAGGCGCTGGTCAGCCTGCTCGATGAGAAAGGCCGGCCCAGCATCACCGAACGCGCGTATGTATTGCCTCCCGGCAGCCAGATCGGCCCGATAGCGACCGGGCAGCGCCAAACCTTGCTGCAAACCTCGCTGGTGGCGGGTGTCTACGAGAAGACGGTAGACCGCGAATCAGCCTACGAAAAACTCAAAGGCCGCGTAGCCGCGGCGCCTGCCGCAACGGCCAGCGCCGGCGACACCATGGCCAGTGAAGCGCAGGCCGCCACCCGCGGGAGCATGGGCGCGACGCAAGAGCCATCCACCGAGGGGGGCGGCGTGCTGGGCGGCCTCGGCGACGTGCTGTTTGGCAGCACCGGCCCGCGCGGCGGCAAGCATCCAGGATTGGCGCAGACCATGGCCAACTCGGCCGTGCGCAGCATCGGCAGTGCAGTGGGCCGCGAGATCATCCGCGGCGTGCTCGGCTCCATCATGGGCGGTTCGCGCCGCCGTTGATGGCTCAATCGCCGTGATGGCGGTGGTCGCGCCACTCGTCACGGCGCTCGTCGCGGCGGCTATCTCGACGATCTTCAAAGCGCCGGTATTCGCGGTCACCCCATTGAGGGCGATGCTGTGAATAGACCGGGTACGCGATCCGCACCGGCTCGGGGTAGTAGACCACTGGCGGAGCCCGATAAACGGGCTGATAAGCCGGGTAGCCGTAGTAGTCAGGTGACTGCACGACCACGCCGGACTGGCGTGGATAGTTACCGATCACCGTGCCCACCGACCCCACTCCGTCCAAGGGCGCGTTGATGCCCAGACTCCAATAGACGTCGGCGGCCTGTGCGCTGGTCCAAGCCAGACCGCTGACCAACAGGGTCGCGGCGATCAGCATCGATTTCTTCATGGAGAAACACTCCTTTTGAACAGAGACAATGCGCACAATGCGCGTGGCATATCGCTGATACAACGTCCCGCGACCTTGATCGGTTCACACCTTGGTCCAAGCAAACGTAAACGCATGTAAGTCCCGCCGTTGTGCGCTGGAAGCC
>Ga0315270_10001770_pt1 | contig 11468 bp, 18 predicted proteins | sample C1_bottom_MG_FD_204932 | JGI IMG/M metagenome (GOLD analysis project Ga0315270, IMG submission 204932) | Sediment microbial communities from Yellowstone Lake, YNP, Wyoming, USA - C1_bottom | ecosystem: Environmental > Aquatic > Freshwater > Lake > Sediment | place: USA: Wyoming | collected... | reverse complement strand
CACAGGAGTTACACTAGGAACCTTCGCGAGCTGTATCCGCGGGGAGGATCGGAGATCGGGATCGGTTTTGGCCGGAGATTTGCTGGAAAGCTTTCGCAATCCAACTTTGACTTGGACGTCGCGCCCTCCCTCTGGTTCGGCGCGGATCGCGGTTACAGGAGTACTTGGCGCTTGACCGAAATCGATGAGAAGAGGCTGTGGGCTGTCCATCCCGGCGCCTTCCCCTCTCGTAATCTGGCCGGGTATCCGGGGCATCGATAGAGCTGCGCTGTCGGTGGGCTGAGTCGGCTGTTGTGGCGTCGGGCGATCGGACGGCTCCCACCAGGCTTGATAGAGGACAAAAAGAGCGATCAGGAGCATCCCCCAGGGAACAAGAGGAGAAACGTGAGAGCGGTCAATCGGCCGCCGTACCTCTACTGCGTTTTTCTTCGAGGCTGTTTTCAACGGAACAGACTTCTTGCCCCTTTTCCCTTGCAGGGCTGCCAGATCTTCTTGGGCCTTCTCGATATTGTGTTCAGGCTGTACCTGTTCCGGAATCGTATCCCTGGACCCGAGGCTCTTAACGGAACACTCAGGTTTCGTAGGGTCGAGATAACGCATTCCCAGGACGATTTTCCCCGTGCCGCCCTCGCCTATCTGTGTCAAGTTACTCATCGGTCCTGTCCGTTCCGGAGATGTGGGAGGAAGAAACTCACGCAAACGCATGGCTGCGGACTCAGACAAGGTTGTAAACTCCAGTCCGATAGTTTGGGATACCCTCCAACGGACTGTCGCAACGTCTACATTTAGAGGAGATTGCTGATGGGGCAGGCGGACCATCAGCGCAAGCTGCTCGCCTGGAGGGGGCAGGGTTTCGCCCATAAACTTTAGGCCATTCAGCGAAATATCAAACACAACCCCTAATCCATTACTCGATCCTTCCCACCATGGAGGTACGTTGATGGGTGAGAATGAACAGGAGAAGGGGATTGGAATCCGAAGTCGTGAATGCTGGCGTAAGTCGGTGCCGATTTGTTGCTGTGCCAAAAGTGCCCTTTCTGCTATGGCCCTAGCCCGATACGTTTTCTCTGCAGCGGACCGATCCGACATTTCACGCCCGCGCAGACCTCGCCGAACGCGAGGTCACATCCATGGCTCCGCACCCACTGAGCCGATGCGCGTTCGATGACGAAGGTGCGCTTTTTACAGGCTGCTGTTTCGTTGATTGCTCAATGTGGGACGCCCAGGCCCTATCGGTGTTCTTGGGTGCGGCCGAACCGACCCGGAACCCTTCCCTTTGTTGGCCAGGATGTCGTGATCCACGCAGTCGCCGCAGTTGACACAACGCCACAGCGCCATCGGTTTGCCTGTGATGTCCCATTCCAGAGTTGCCGTATAGCTGAGGACCAGCAATCCGCTACAGCGCCGGCACGATGCGCCAGGCGGACCCGACGCCTGGTGGCGCGACTGCCCGTCCCGGTCTACTGCAGGGTGGGATGCGTCGGCCAGAATGGGGGAGGCGGTGTCCAAGTCCAGCGAGCGGGCGCGTAGGGTCATGGCGACGTTCCGATCTTCCGGAAGTACTGTCGCACGATCTCTTGGACCTTCGTGAAACAGGTTGGGCAGTAGGTATATCCGAGCTCGAGCGTGGTCGGATTCACGCCATAGGTTTCGCGATAGGTTCGTTGCGTCATCCAGCGCTCGACACCGGGGATAGCTCCCGTCTCGCCTTGAACGAGTCCACAGGCGCAACAGGCAGGGAGCGGTGTCGGTGCGGGGAACGTCTCTCTCATCGGAGCGGAAGGCGTTTCACGAGCGGTCTGAGAGAGCATGTTTTCATGACGAGAACGATGCAGATGGTCGCGGGTCGTTTGCCAATGTAGAAATATCACTGTCGAACAGGCTCCTAGAAGGCATCGTACGATGCAGAGTGGCTGAGCAACTCTCATGCCGAAAGGATATGCCCGGCATGCTTCGTACAATTGTGATTATTGAATGGGGCCGGTCTTTAGGAGCAGGATTTGTGTATGGAGATTCATACGGAGAAGAAAAAAACAATACAGTCGTAAGACCAGGAAGCAGTCTTCCACCACATATGGTCACCCGGCTTTGCCCTACTCGTGGCAGTCGATACCGCTGAGACGGGTGCGTTCAGAGCGTGGGCTCTACCCCGATATCACGGACGGTTGAGTACAGCCTACTTCCCACCTGGAGCTTGGCACAAGGAGGCTAGAAACTGTTCCTGGCACCATTTTCTTCTTCCTCCTCTATAAGGATGTCGATTGATTCAGATACAAGTAGGAGACCCACTACCCCCTCGTCTATGGGATAATCATGAGTCGTAGCAATGGTATCGTATGCTACGTGATATACAGACCTAAAGCGGTACGGACATCATGTCATCCTGGTTTCTGAAAGAAACAGGGTCGGCGATCAGCACCGTCTATCAGTGGCTACAAGGAGACCGGCGGGATCGAGTATGCCGCCCCGCTCTAGACCACATGGCAGTGATGGATGAAAACGAAAGTCCGTTCGAGGTACATTTAACGAAGAACTGATAGTATAACTTCAAGGGATTTGCCGGCGTACTACATCGAGAACGGAATTGGTGGTTTACTGAGTTGCAGGGAGCCCGCTCCCGCACCATAAGTCTAGGAGGTGCCGTATGGATCTATTTGATAAGTCTAGAAAGGACATGGAGGCTGAAGTCAAGAAATCGTTAAAGTGGGTCGTGTTAACCGCCATCTTCGGGCTCGCGTTGATGACGTTGTATGTCATGGTCAAGTGAGCCCGCTGAATGTTAATGAGCCTGTAGTAAGGAAATCTATTCCTGACACCTTTTCCCTCTTGCTCGCGGTCAGCCCCGTAAGGCTCACAACAAAATAGCCTGTCTCCCTTTTTCTTCTGGCACGGCGCGTCAAACTCCAGGGCGGCGGATTCATCGACTTGTGGAAAGGGGGCGGTGCGTCGCTGGAGATTTGGTTGTGGGCACAGCAGGGGGCGAGGGGAGAACAGAAGACGTGGCAACTGAGGAGAGCGGCGTTGTGACGTGTGGCGCGATCACGGCTTGTCGCACGCAACTTTCCACAAGGCTTGAGTAATAGTGCCTGGTGGAACTGGTTCCCACTTTCCTTTGATTGAGTAGCTAGAACGGACCTTGCCGCTTCCCATATTGCCAGAGAAACTCGTTGACGCAAGCGCCCGATGGCGGTCTTCCGTGCAGTCATATTCATCTTGCGACCGAGAAGACAAATACGACTTCTTCAGTACGGTTTGTGTGGTTTTGAAGTCGTGCAAATACCACATCTTCACCAAATCACCTTTGCGCCGAATGGTCTCTGGATCGGCATATACCGTCGCCTCGTCGGTTATGCCAACCTCCACCCACTCCGCATACGCTGGCGCACTACTCAGCACCAGGAGTATGAAGAAAAGCGAAACGTAGGCCAGCGGCCAGCGACGAGGGGAACGAATCGAGAAGGGCATAGGGGCCTCACAGGAAGGTGTATTGTAGGAGGGATGCGAAGGATACGCAAGAACCCAAAGGAGCTAACGTATTTCCGGGTCAGGCGTGCACGACGGGAAGCGCGCACCAATCAGTCGTGTAGGCAGGCGATCGACGGTGGAATTGCGTCTTCCACGCCTTGGTGATACCGCTTGACGCATAGTGGAGGGTCCCCGCTCCCCACCGATCATTGACCGCATCGAGGGCGGACATCAGTCTCTTCGACTTCCCACGGTCCTCATCGTCGAACAGATCAGCCTGGATCTGACTCGCAGGGACTAAGCCCGTGAGCATCACCCCCGCCTTGTTGTAGCGATACCCGTCTCGATAGATCGCTCGGATTCCCCGAAGCGCAAGCCGGATGAGGCCGGCAGTGCTGTCCGTCGCAACCGGCAGCGTTAGCGTCAGCGCATTGCTGTACTGTGGCCCCTCTGTGAATGTATTCGTGGTGAGACATACGGCCAACACCGTGGCGGCCAGTCGTTCCCGTCTCAGCTTCTCCGCCACCCGCGAGGTATAGGTCGAAACGGCTTCCTCCATTTCCGCCAGGGTGCTGATGGGTTTTCCGAAGGCGCGTGAACAGGTGAGGCTCTGCTTGGGGGCGGGACACTGTTCCAAATCCAGGCAGGATACCCCACGCAACTCCATCACCAGACGAAGGCCCACAATCCCCATGCGCTTCCGTATCCACTGGTCATCCACTTCACGCAACTGGAGCGCCGTGGTGATGCCGTGTTGATTCAGCACACGGGCATGGTGCTGTCCAATCCCCCACACCTCCTCCACCGCCATCCGACTAAGCAAGGCATGTCGATCTGGACAGCCGAGCAGGTCACACACTCCCCCCATATCGGGTGTCCGCTTCGCGATCCGATTCGCAATCTTGGCGAGCGTCTTCGTCTCTGCGATACCCACCGAGACGGGAATGCCCGTCCATTGCTTCACCGTGCGGCGGATCTGTCTCCCGTACCCGGTGAGATTCCGCCGTTCAAAACCCACCAAACTCAAGAAGGCTTCGTCGATGGAATAGACTTCGAGATCGGGACAAAACTGTTCCAGGGTCTCCATGACCCGCTGGGACATATCGCCATAGAGCCGGTAGTTCGAGGAAAACACCTGCACCTGATGGGTACGAAGCAGGGGGCGAATGTGGAACTCCGGCACCCCCATGCCGATGCCCAGGGCCTTGGCCTCGTTCGATCGAGCGACCACACAGCCGTCATTATTGGACAGGACAACAAGAGGCCGGTCTTTCAGGATCGGGTTGAAGACGCGCTCACAGGAGGCGTAGAAATTATTGCAATCGACGAGGGCAAAGATGGGCGGCATGGGACCACTCAGAGCGCATGAATGACGTTGGTCACGACACCCCAAATTTCAAAGGACTGCTGGGTCTGAATCTCAATCGGCTGGTAATTCGTATTGGCCGGGAGGAGACGCAGCGTCTGGTCTCGCTTATAGAGACGCTTGACTGTCAATTCTCCATCGAGCGCAGCTACGACCACGTTCCCGTCGACGGCTTCCAGCGAGCGATCCACAATAAGCAAGTCCCCTGAATGAATCCCCGCGCCGGTCATCGAGTCGCCAGACACCCGGACAAAGAACGTAGCCGCAGGATGTTTGATGAGGTGCCGGTTGAGATCGAGTTTGCCTTCGATATAGTCGTCTGCCGGGGAAGGGAATCCTGCCGGCAGTCGCCCCAGAAACACCGGCAACTTATAGCGTGTCGAAAGATCAGGCGCGTAGATCGCATCCACGAGCATCGAAACACCTCACAACAAGAAAGGAGGCTAGTGTACTCCCTCCACCGGGACCGGCTCAAGGCACTGTGGCGCATCATGGCGCGGGTTATTGACCAGGGTGCTCACAGGGTAGGCCGTGAGCTCCTCACTCGGGTACGGGCGCAGGAGACCGTTGAGCGTTTCGATATTCTGGAAGGTGGGGTCGAGCCACTGGTCATACGACGTGGGAGCGAGAATGACCGGCATCCGATTGTGGATCGGGGCCATGAGGTCATTCGGCTCTGTGGTGATAATCGTACAGGTTTCAAGGGGTTCCCCATCGGCAGGCGTCCAATGTTCCCACAATCCGGCGAAGGCGAACGGTTGCTGACTCCGTAATCCAATCCACATCGGCTGCTTCGCACGTCCTTGGATCTTCCATTCATAGAACCCCGTGGCAATCACCAGGCACCGACGTTTCTTGAAGGCAGACCGAAAGGACGGTTTCTCCGCCACGGTCTCGGCTTTGGCATTGATGCACTGATGCCCGATCTTGGGGCCTTTGGCCCAGGATGGGATCAGCCCCCAACGCAGCATGACAAGTGTGCGCGTGGCGGTGCCGGGATCGATCCGTATGGCCGCGATAGGTTGAGACGGCGCGATGTTGTACCGGGGTGTGAACAGAGGCGGATTGGTAATGTTGAACTGTTGGGCAATCACCTCAGGCGAGGCGGTCTGGGTAAAACGTCCACACATGTTCTTGTACGCCGAAGGCTAGGCTGTCTATGGGGAGGTGTCAAGCCGCCATGAGATCACGTGGAGCGATTCTGCGGCTGGATCAGCGTCCTTCAATCCGGAGGCCGCGGCCGCAGGGAGAGACCAAACTGGTTCATTTCGTTTGTTTGGTTTATTTAGTTTGTCTCGTTCGATGGGTTGGACGATCGGAAAACCAAAGAAACCAAATGAACCAAACAAACCAAAGAAACTAAATGAACCAGAGAGACCAGATAGACCAGATAGACCAGACAGACGACCAAGAAGCCTTGGCGCATCGGTCGCATAGGGATTCGTGGCTGACTGGTTGCTGTAGGGGCTGAAGGGATTGTTGATGCCGTCCGACTTGTAGCGGCTTCCGGTTCCGAAGAGATGGACTCGACCGGCTCCAATAAGTCAATAGTCATGCCTGACCCCAAATTTCCTCGGGAAAATCCTCAACGTATTCCGGCTTGGAATCAGACATTGACTGGGCCATCCCGGCCTTGTATGATTTTGTCATACAGGAGGCGCTCGATGAAACGAACCCGCGTGCCGATTACCGTGTCCCTTCCTTCGAACCTTGCGGAGAACTTCGCGAAGCTGGCGAAAGCGGAATCGAAAAACAAAAGTCAGCTCTTCCGGGAGATGCTCACTGTCTACGAGCGACGCCGTCGGGAAGAACGCTTTCATGAACTCCAACGGTATGGCGTGAAGAAAGCCAGGAAGAAGGGTATTCTGACAGAGGCTGATGTGGACAAGTTAGTGTTTCAAGGCCGCTGATCGTGCGCGTCGTCTTCGACACCAACATCTACGTCTCTGCTCTTGCCATTCCGGGAGGAAATGCTGACGAGGCCTATCTCGAAGCCATCCGTGGAACGTTCGAGCTGTTCACCTCAGTTGCCATTCTCACCGAAACCGCCGGAGTGCTCCAAAGAAAGTTTGATTGGTCGGAAGACAAAGTCAGGGAAGCGATCCAGGACATCAGTCAGACGGCGACGGTTCTGCGCCCACGTCCTACCCTTCACCTCCTCGATGACGAACCGGACAATCGCATCCTCGAGTGCGCCATCGCGGCACAAGCCGAGTTCGTCGTCTCAGGAGATCGCCATCTCTTGACGCTCAAGCACCATGCAGACATCACCATGATCTCCTTAGCCGACTTTCTCGCGACGCTGCACAGGTAGCACCGGCCCCACTATCGTCCTTCAATTCGCAAGCCGCGACCGTGGGGAGAGACCAAAATTGGTTTATCTTGTTTGTTTGGTTTGTTTCGTTCATTTGGTTGGCTGATTGGATAACCAAAGAAACCAAATGAACCAAATAGACCAAATCAACCAGCCCCTGTCCCTAAGAAAGAACAAGCAATCGTGAGAGGATGGGAAGGGCAGTCTGGTCAACGGCGTGACGTGCACGGTCGAGCAATAAATTCAATGCACTGACGCAATCGCTTCAAGCAAGGAGACCGGCTCCAACAAGTCAATAGTCATGTCTGACCCCCAACTCCCCTCACACGCGCCGCGAAATATCGGATCGCAAGACCTCCCCATCATTCTCTGACGACTCTGCGGGGACACGCGCCAGCACCTTTGACACCTGGGGAGTCGCACAGTAAAATCCACGATGAACGCTTGTCCCTCGTCACAATGTCAACCGTCTGCAGGCATGCTGCCAATTCTGGTACTGCTATGTGTCCTACCTATGGTCCTGAGTGCCGTGTCGCCTGCCGCAGGCGCCTCCCCCCCGGACCATCGATTCTCGCTGGAGTTTGAAACGGGAGCCGTCTGGCAATCGCGCAATGAGATCCAGATTCCCGATAGCAGCGCAGGGACCCGCTTTGCTCTGACCGACATCCAGGGGAACGGCCCCGAGGCCCACCGGCGCGTCGAGCTGACCTGGAATATGACCCACCGCCATTCGCTCCGGTTCGTCTATGCCCCGCTGGCCTTTTCCGGCACGGGCGCGTTTGGCATGCCGGTGAACTTTGCCGGCGGATCCTTCACACCGGGCGCGGCAGTGGACTCCGAATACAAGTTTGACTCCTACCGGCTGACCTATCGATACCTCCTCCATGAATCGGATCGCTGGCGCTGGCGTATCGGCGCCACGGCCTTCATCCGGGACGCCCTGGTGGAGTTACGTCAACAAGGGGTCGTGGCCTCCGACAGCAACGTCGGTGTCGTGCCGTTGCTCAGCACCAGCCTGGAATATGACCTGGCCCCTCGCTGGACGGCGCTGCTGGATTTCGATGGACTCGTCAGCACGCAGGGCCGGGCCCTCGATGCCGCGATGAAGATTCGATACGATCTCACCGACGCCTGGTACATGACGGCAGGCTATCGCATGTTCGAAGGCGGAGTGGATAATGACAAGCGGTTCGCATTCGGCTGGTACAATTTCGCCCTCGTCTCCCTGGGCGTGCGCTTCTAAACGAAGGCCGACGGAATGGCCTCGAGTGGACACGACGCCATCCGACGGCTGGTTGACTGAATGTTTTCGAAGAATGAAAGTGTGGATGAACCAAACAAACCAAAGAAACCAAATGAACCAAATAGACCAAATCAACCAGCCCCTGTCCCTAAGAAAGAACAAGCAATCGTGGGAGGATGGGATGGGCAGCCTGGTCTAATGCGTGACGTGCACGGTCGAGCAATGAACTCAATGCCCTGACGCAATCGCTTCAAGCAAGGCGACCGGCTCCAACAAGTCAATAGTCATGCATGATCCCAACGTCGCCATCAGGTCGTGAGAAAAGACTCCCGGCGCCTTCTGTGCGCTCTTGCACATGTCTCGAATTTAGGACATACTGGCGACGTGAAGCCGATTATATTTCACCCCATAACGCTGAAGTGGATTCGTGGGGAAGACCCGATGGTCAGAAGGGAGATCGGCGAAGCACTCCGTGATCTTCAGAAAGGCCTCCACCTGGGCATGCCGCTGAGCAGACCGATGCCTGAGATGTACGCAAGATGGTGACCGTTCGGACCGCGGGGGAACTTGGCCGTGCGTTGGGCCTCTCCGCGGCCGATACAGCTGAAATGGAATTTCGCTCGGACCTCACCGTCTCGCTCGCAAAGATCATTCAGACCGGACCCCATACGCACACAGAAATCGCCAAACGTGCCGGAACGTCAAGAACCCGAGTGACGGCTATTGCGAACGGAAACACCCAGGGCATATCGACTGATGTCCTGATCCGGGTATTGGCGGCCACTGGCTATCGAGTAGAAGTGCGTGTGAAGAAAACGGCGGCCTAGGCTAGGAAGGTTCTCCGTTGAGAACCAGCTCGCTCCCTACCGTTAGTTCCGCCCAGTGTTCGTACCATACAAGATTCCCGGTACATTAACAGGTCTATCTCGTTTGTCTGGTCTATTTGGTCTGTCTGGTTAGGTGAAACGAGAACGAGTTTATCTGGTTGATTCGGTTTGTCTCGTTCATTCGGTTGGCAGATCGGAAAACCAAAGAAACCAGAAAACCACCTGAACCTCAACCTTTCAAGACGGCGAGCTTCCGAGAATTGGCACGGAGCAACCCCATATAGAGAGAGGTCATTTTGAGAGAGCCTCAGTCCAAGTGATGCGGTACAATTGTATTGGCTGAGAGGGGTGCAGCGATGAAGAACAAGCCACTCATTGAAACCAACCGACATATCAAAGTTCCAGCGAAATACCGGAAAGCCTTGATCGCCAACGTCGCCAGCTCAACGGCAGTCGAGACTGGTGCATCCGTCGAATCCATCGCCCGCATTCTGGCTGAGCCGGACAAGCCGCTACCGGTTAAGAAGACGAGCGGCTCTGCTCGATAACTTTTCCAAACAAGCGTTCCATCGGCACATAGTGCTTATCCAGGCCTGCCTGAATCGCGGTAATGTACGCGGTCTTGCCCGTCCCCGCCATGAGACTGAAGTCGAGCAGCGGCAGTCCTGCCTGAAGCGCCATCAAAGATGACAACACACGAGCAAAGCGTCCATTTCCATCTCGAAACGGATGGATCAGCACAAGCTCAACATGCGTTTCAGCCAGCGCACGGACAACGCCAGCTTGATCTGCAAACGTGCATGGCGTATAGCGCCGCAACACATCTCGTTCAAACTGATCCATCAAGGAAGGTGAGAACTTTGGTGACTCTCAGAAACAAATAGCCGCATCTTCTGCATGCTGTTCACCACAAAACCTAGGGGCAGAGCGACATATTGAACACAAGTTATAGTGGTCTTCGAAGACCTAGTCAAGAAAGAATTCAGCAGATAAATAAATGGATCTATAGCTCCGATTCCTCGAAGAAATACTTGAATAATGAACGTTCTTAAAGGTTTTTTGTCCCAGCCTCACGGCCAAACATTACATTCGGAAGAATCAGGTGAGTGTGGGCTTTAGCAGTGAGCTCGTTGAGTGACCTCCTCTCTTTCCTTGGGTCGGGAAACCCGCATTCGACAACGTGATAGTGCAAACCCTCAGGACCTTCAACAATTTTCACATATACGGGAACAATCGGCATATCCTTCGGCAAATCCTTGGCAATGGCAAGGATCGGATAAACAAGTTTGTGTTTGGCTAAAGACTTATCGGACTTATTACTTTTCGCCTCCACAATGAAGAGCGCTTCTTTCCCATTCCGTGTTCCCACGAATAGTGCGTCGATCTCCACCTGCCCGTTCCTGTGTTCTAGTTCGTCGGGGAGAGAGGTGTGTGCCTTTAGTTTGAAGGAAAACGACGATCGTCCTGTTGCCGGTGCTGCAAGCCCCCCTTGGTCACTTAGGCCAAGAGCAAAGCTAATAAGACCAGAAGCCAGTCCTAGGTTCACGAATGAAGACTCTGAAAGTGCTGGTAGGAGCTGATATGCAAACAGCTGACGAATGCTCGCGGATGGTAGGAACGTTGACCCTTCTTTGTCAGAGAAAACATCATTGTCTATAAGGAAAAAATCACCGAGACAACCTTTTGATTTAACGAGGCAGAACTGAGTACCCGTTCCCTTTGATTCACCGAGGCGCAGAACCATGGTGTCGTTGTCTTTCAGGTCGTTAGGCAACCGTTCATACGAATCGATTGAGATGCTTTCAGCGGTTCCAGAAGCCGGCAAGCCATGCTCTTTGAGATAGTCCTGAAACGAAAACGGGCCGAATATGCCCTGAGACTTATCTGCCAATTGTCGTAGTGCGGGTTTAAAAATGTCTTTTGCCATAGGCCTAGAGCCAGGTTGCTAAAACGGTGAAAATTTCTAAGAAAAAAGAGGGCAAACAATTCACACTGCTCGTGAGCCAGGTTATAGAAAATCAGGGGCCAGGTCTTACGCTCATACATTCATCCGGAGATAGCCGATCTCCCTGCTTATTCCGTCCGAGACAACCCCCGGACAAGCTAGATTTCCACTCGACTATTCGCGCCGAAGAATACCCCTTTTCCCGCGAGAAAGCACCCCACAGTTCCGGAGGGATTGAAGTATTTCGGATGCATGAGAAACAGGCGAAGTGCAGTATTGGTGGGAGTTCAGCGCTACTAGCCCGCCTG
>Ga0315270_10001768_pt1 | contig 11475 bp, 8 predicted proteins | sample C1_bottom_MG_FD_204932 | JGI IMG/M metagenome (GOLD analysis project Ga0315270, IMG submission 204932) | Sediment microbial communities from Yellowstone Lake, YNP, Wyoming, USA - C1_bottom | ecosystem: Environmental > Aquatic > Freshwater > Lake > Sediment | place: USA: Wyoming | collected... | reverse complement strand
GGGTCAAGAGCGTCTCTGCCGAGACCGACTCCACCACTTTGGTGTAGACCCTGCCATCCCGCTCCAGCAGGCCGAATACGATGCTTTTGCCTCTCGCACCACGACCACGTGGTCCCTTACGGGCTCCGCCGAAGTAGGACTCATCCAACTCGATCTCACCGGACAACTTGGCACCTTCCAGTTCAGTCATATGAAACAGGGCGATGCGCAACCGCTGATAGACTCGCGTCACAGTCTTGGCATCCAACCCCAGATCACTCGCCAAACGATAGGCCGGTTGCTGTTGGTAAAAACCCTGCAAGATGGCAATCTCACGGCGCAGCTTGTTCAAACTTTTTTGCTTGCCACAGCGCATGCATTTCACGTAGCTTCGAGCAGTCTTTGTGGTCTTGAAAGAACCACAAAAAATGCACTTGCGACCATTCAAAAAGTTGGTCGCACAACTAAAAACTGTATGAACCCCAGTAACCATAAGTATCTCCTAGGATACTCTGGTTACGAAACGCCCTAATTACCTTTAATAATTGGAAAGTTTCCATGACAAAACTTAAAAATGACACCTTCCTGCGTGCCCTGCAGCGCCAGCCGACCGAATACACACCAGTATGGATGATGCGCCAAGCAGGGCGCTACCTGCCGGAATACAATCAGACACGCAGCAAGGCCAGTGATTTTCTTAGCCTGTGCAAGAGTCCCGACCTCGCCACAGAAGCCACCTTGCAGCCCCTGGAACGCTTTCCGCTCGATGCCGCCATCCTGTTTTCCGACATTCTCACCATTCCAGACGCGATGGGTCTGGGGCTGTACTTCAGCACCGGCGAAGGGCCGAAATTCAAGCGACCACTGCACAATGAAAAAGAAATTCGCGGCTTGGTTGTACCCGATCCGAATGTACATCTGCGCTACGTCATGGATGCCGTCAGCCAGATACGCAAGGCGCTGAATAATGAAGTTCCCTTGATCGGTTTTTCCGGTAGCCCGTTCACGCTGGCTTGCTACATGGTGGAGGGCGGCAGCAGCTCAGATTTCGCCACGATCAAAACGATGCTTTACCAGCGCCCGGATTTACTGCATCACATTCTTGACGTCAATGCCCGCGCAGTCATCGCCTACCTCAACGCGCAGATCGAGGCCGGTGCCCAGGCATTAATGATTTTCGATTCCTGGGGTGGGGCGTTGTCACACGCGGCTTATCATGAGTTTTCGCTGGCCTACATAAAGCAGATCGTTGCTGGACTGAAACAAGAACATGACGGTGCAAAAGTGCCATGTATCGTTTATACCAAGGGGGGTGGGCTGTGGCTGGAAAGCATCGCCGCCATCGGCTGTGATGCCGTCGGGCTGGACTGGACCATCGATATTGGCGAAGCTCGCCATCGCGTCGGCGACCATGTGGCGCTGCAAGGTAACCTTGATCCGGCGGTGCTGTTCAGCAACCCCGACACCATTCGCACCGAAGTCGGTAAAGTCCTGCACAGCTATGGTTGGGGCAATGGCCATGTATTCAACCTAGGTCACGGCATTTCCCAATTCACCAAACCAGAAAATGCCGCTGCCATGGTTGCGGCGGTGCATGAATTGAGCCGGCAGTATCATTGCCAATAGGCAAACAATGAAAAAAGTTCTGAGACTGGAAAGCGCAAGTGTCCATGACCGACGCGCGAAAGCACATCTACGACACCTACTGTGGACAAGTGGCGGAAGCACGCAAGTTGATGGAATAAATATGTTGGGCATGGGTTTGCTGAGGTCGCACGGGTAATGACAAGCAACAGCCAGAATATCAGGTTTTTTCGAAGGCATATTCCATCTTTCGTGTGCGAACCAGGTTGTCACGATTGCTGCGGGCCGGTAACCACCTCTACCGAAGAGATGGCAAGGCTTCCAGTCAAAAGCGACGAGGAACATCAGGCGGCGCTTGCCGATCTGAGTTGCCCCCACCTTGACGGTAATGGATGCCAAGTCTATGCAGAACGCCCGCTGATCTGCCGTCTGTTCGGAACGACGCCACGACTCGCCTGCCCAAATGGCAAGCGGCCTGAGACAATGATCGATCCGCAAATAGAGCAGCAGATACACCGTTTTTTTGTGAATACGCGTCAAGTGCTGGTTTGAACCATAAACGTGGTCATTGCGTTCACCGCGCTAGTTTTCAATCAAACTGTTGGGAGTGGTGATGCCGTCTTTTTGTCACTGGGAAGGAAATATCCTGGTACTGAATATTTTGGGGCGACCACGCGCCAAGCGAAACGCGATTGGCAAAGTTATCGGCAAGCGATTGGAGATTCATGTTGCTGAGAATCCGGTGCGCGGAAAGGCCACTGCACACATGGTGCAATTCCTGGCTGAGGAGTTTCAGGTTCCTAAAAGCGCGATAACGGTGGTGTACGGTGTTTACAACGTCAAGAAGCAAGTGCGCATCACTGCACCTAAACAACTCCCTTTCGTTATTCCAGCGCAGTCTGATCGGGATTAGCCTTGTCAGCAGAAGACCGTTAATCGACCGGCTCCCGGGTTTGGGTTCACGCTGGGATGTTCTTATAAAAATTATTGAGGAATTGTCATGACAGTTGCGACAAGTCAAACTTGGAACCCTACGCAATATTCCAAAAATGCCCGCTTTGTTTCCGACCTTGGCATGCCGGTAATTGAACTGCTGGCACCGCGTGCGGGTGAGCGCATTCTGGATTTAGGGTGCGGTGATGGGCCGTTGACCAAAAAGCTGGCTGACCTTGGTTGCCAGGTTGTCGGTGTTGACTCCAGCCAGGAAATGATAACGGCAGCACTGTCGCTTGGGTTGGATGCTTACGTGATGGACGGGCATTCTCTTCAATATGAGCGCGAGTTTGATGCCGTATTTACCAATGCGGCACTCCATTGGATGAAACAACCCGAGAAGGTTATTGCGGGTGTGTGGAAGGCGCTCAAGCCGGGTGGTCGGTTCGTGGGTGAGTTTGGTGGCTACGGCAACGTGGCAACAATTGTAGCTGCTTTGGAATCGGGACTCGTTAAACGCGGGATTGATGCAAACGCCTTCAATCCTTGGTACTTTCCAGACATTGAGGAATATAAGAGCCGCCTGGAAGCGCGTGGCTTTACTGTTAATACGATCATGCTTGTTCCTCGTCCGACGCCTTTGCCTGGCGACCTGGTGGGCTGGCTCGAAACATTTGCCAAAAGTTACACAGCGGCCTTGCCTGCATCGGAGCATATTCAGTTTCTTGAAGAAGCGGCGGGATTGTGTCGCACGAAACTAAGCAACGCCGATGGCAGCTGGACGGCTGATTATGTGCGGTTGCGTTTTTATGCAACAAAGCCAACAGATGCAAGTGACCTTCGCCAGTGCTCGTTCATTTGTCAAAACACCAACCATGAAAAAAATCTCCCAATAAAAACTGATTCGCGAGCTAAATCCCTGCTACAGGGGTGTTTGCACGATCCCCTTTCCTATCTTGGTCCGCACCGCGAAAAAGATAGTCACGTGGTGCGCGTATTCCAGCCCTATGCAAGCGAAATCACTCTGGTGACCGAACACGGCAGCGAGCCTTTGCAACGCGTCCATACGGATGGCTTGTTCGAATGGCATGGCAGCGACGAGCCTCCTCACCCCTACCAATTGCGCATTATGGAAGATGGTGAAGAACGCATAGCACATGACCCTTACGCATTTGCCCCGCAAATTTCCGGTTTTGATTTGCACCTGTTCAACGAAGGCAAGTTGCATCAGGGCTATCGCGTGCTCGGCTCGCACGCCATGCAGATTGACGGGGTCGCAGGTGTACGTTTCGCCGTGTGGGCACCGAATGCCGAGCGTGTCAGCGTGGTGGGTGAATTCAACCGCTGGGACGGGCGCATCAACCCGATGGCGGTGCATGGTTCCAGTGGCGTATGGGAACTGTTCATTCCGGATATAGTTCCGGGCGCACTGTACAAGTTCGAGATATACAACCGCGCGGGAGCATTGATGGTGAAGACCGATCCCTACGCCAACGCTTTTGAACTGCGCCCCAGCACAGCCGCCCGCGCCGGAATCGGCATCACTTATACATGGCAGGATGAAGAATGGATGGAGCAGCGCAGCAACTGGGACTGGCTGCATGCCCCGCTCAATGTTTACGAAATCCATGCCGGATCTTGGAAACGCCACCCGGATGGCAGTGTCTACACATACCGCCAACTGGCCGAAAACCTGATTCCCTACCTCAATGACATGGGTTACACCCACGTTGAATTGATGCCCGTTTCGGAGCACCCGCTCGACGAATCCTGGGGCTATCAGACTACCGGTTACTTTGCCGCGACCAGCCGTTTCGGCTCCCCCGACGATTTGTGCCACTTCATCGACAGTTGCCACCAAGCCGGTATCGGCGTACTGCTCGATTGGGTTCCTGCGCATTTCCCGAAGGACTCTTTCGCACTGGCGCGATTCGATGGCACCGCGTTGTATGAACACAGAGATCCGCGCCAAGGTTTCCATCAGGACTGGGGCACATATATCTTCAACTATGGCCGCAACGAGGTGAAAAGCTTTCTGCTATCGAGCGCCCATTACTGGCTATCGCAATTTCACTTCGACGGCCTGCGCGTGGACGCGGTCGCGTCCATGCTCTACTTGAACTATTCGCGAAAGCATGGCGAATGGCTGCCGAACAAGTATGGCGGGCAGGAAAACCTGGAAGCCATCGGCTTCCTGCGCGAACTCAACATCATGGTGCATGAGGCATTTCCCGGTGCGCTGACGTTGGCCGAAGAGTCCACTTCATGGCCTGCGGTGTCGCGCCCGGTATATCTCGGTGGGCTGGGCTTTTCCATGAAGTGGAATATGGGCTGGATGAACGATACGCTCAGCTTCATGCGTTTCGACCCGGTGTACCGTTGTTATCACCACAATCAACTCACCTTCATCCAGCATTACGCTTACAACGAGAATTTCATGCTGCCGTTCTCGCATGACGAGGTGGTGCATGGCAAGGGTTCTCTGCTCAGCAAAATGCCCGGCGATGCCTGGCAGAAATTCGCCAACCTGCGCCTGTTGCTGACCTACCAGATGACCAGCCCCGGCAAGAAGCTCAACTTCATGGGCAATGAAATCGGGCAGGGATCCGAATGGAACTCGCGCTGGGAGATTGACTGGTGGCAGCTCGAATTCGAATCGCATCGCGGCATACAGAATCTGACTCGGGACTTGAACCACCTTTATCGTGATCTGCCGCCGCTGCACGAACTGGATTTCGAGCAAAGCGGTTTTTCCTGGCTGGACTGCCAGGATGCGGAACGATCCCTGCTCTCCTACCAGCGCCGTGCACGCAGCGGCGAGACCGTCATCGCTGCCTTTAATTTCACCCCGGTGCCGCGCCACCGCTATCGCATCGGTTTGCCGTTCAATTGCGCCTTCCGGGAAATCTTTAACAGCGATTCGCATTATTACGGCGGTAGCAACATGGGCAATGGAGGGAGAATCCATGCTGAGCAGATGCCCTGGATGGGGCAGCCATATTCCGCAGAAATTGAATTGCCGCCGCTGGCGGGCGTTATCCTGGCTCCGGCACAACACCACGGTTAAAATGATTGATCATGTTACGGAATCGATCTAACTTAATAACTCTTTGAAAGGAATTACCATGACCATAAGCAGCAAGAAAACCACGACCACTCCTGCCGCCAGCACCACATCGACCAAGAAACCGGTTGCCAAAAAAGTGAGCTCTCCAAAAACTGAAACGTCTGCAAGCAAGCCTGCCGCAACCGCGAAAAGCGCACCCCAAAAGAGCGTCAAGAAAAGCACCGTTATACCCGAAGAACGCTATCGCATGATCGCCACTGCTGCCTATTTTCGCGCTAAACAACGCGGATTTGCCAGTGGTTATGAAATGGAAGACTGGATTGCCGGCGAAGCGCAAATTGATGCGAAGCTCAGCGCCTGATTTAGCCACGGATTCCCTCATGGACTACGACGTTCTCATCATTGGTTCCGGCCCCGCCGGTCAACATGCGGCGTGGCAAGCGGCGCGCATGAGCAAGCGTGCCGCGATTATCGAACGCAAACCCAAAATCGGTGGAGCAGGACTGCAAACCGGCACCATACCCAGCAAGGCGTTGCGCGAAGTGGCTTATCTGCTCTCGCGTTCCGGCGGAATGCGCCAAGCTCTCGCTCCGGATAGCCGCAGTCGTCATGGTTTGCTGGCCGATGCGGTGCGTCGCAAGGAGGGTGTGATCGCGCAACAAGAGTCGGTCATTCTGCAACGTCTGCTGCGTTCCGGGGTGGCGTTGATTCCGGGTGAAGCGTCGTTTGTGGACGCCCATACCATTCAGGTAATCGATGCCACCGGCAATGCCCGCAAAATTTCTGCTGAGGCCATCATACTTGCCACAGGTTCCAGACCGCGTCGCCCAGCCAATGTTCCATTCGATAAAAAAACCGTGCTGGACTCGACTTCGATTCTGAATCTTCGCAACCTCCCCGACAGCCTGACCGTCGTGGGCGGAGGCGTAATCGCGTGCGAATTCGTCTCCATTTTCGCCGCACTGGGCGTCAAGATCAGCGTGGTAGACAGCCACGTGCAATTGCTGGACTATTTAAGTGAAGATGTGGTGAGTGTGCTGGCCGACAGTTTTCTAGGCATGGGTGTTACGTTCCACATGCAGGAACGCGTCGCTGAAATTCGCCGCGAACAAAACGGCACGCTCACCGTGCTGGAAAGCGGCAAACAGATACGCAGTGACGCGGTGCTCTACGCGCAGGGCAGACAACCCAACAGCGAAAAGCTGCATGTCGAGCACGCGGGCATCGTAGCTAAAGACGGCTGGATCGAAGTCAATCAACATTACCAGACCAGCGTGCCGCACATCTTCGCGGTGGGTGATCTGATCGGCCGACCCTCACTCGCCTCGACCGGGATGGAGCAAGGACGTGCGGCAGTGCTATACGCATTCGGCGGCGAGAAGCATGTCACGGCGGAAAACTTGCCGATGGCGGTCTATACCATTCCGGAAATCTCCTACGTCGGCAAAACCGAAAAGGAAGTGCAGCAGGAAAACATTCCCTATCTGGTCGGACGCGCTTACTTCAAGGACAGCGCTCGCGGACAGATCATCGGTGATGCTCATGGTCTGCTCAAGCTGATCGTGGATACACGCAATGAAAAGTTGCTGGGTGTGCATATCGTCGGCGAGCAGGCCAGTGAACTCATCCACATCGGGCAACTGGTGATGAACTTTAATGGCACAGTGCGCGATCTGGTCACCAACGTCTTCAATTATCCGACTCTCGCGGAGTGCTACAAACTCGCCGCGCTGGATTGCACGCACCAACTAAAAAGTAAATAAAATCCCTGGCCGATTCCCCGCCTCATTTTCTCGTACTGATCGCGGTGAGTATGCCCTGCAGTATCGCGGTAGGGGTGGGCGGGCAACCGCTGACCACCACATCCACCGGAATAACGTTGGCGATGCGCCCGCAGCTGGCATAGCTCTCGCCGAATATGCCGCCATCGCAGGCGCAATCGCCGATCGCCACCACCAACTTGGGTTCCGGCGTGGCGTCAAAGGTGCGCTTGAGCGCGGTCACCATGTGGCGCGACACCGGCCCTGTGACCAGCAGCATGTCGGCATGGCGCGGACTGGCGACGAATTTGATGCCCAAGCCTTCGATGTTGTAATAAGCATTGTTGACCGCATGTATCTCCAATTCGCAACCGTTGCATGATCCGGCATCCACATGGCGTATGTTCAGCGCGTTGCCAAACAAGCGCAGAATATCCTCCTGCAACCGCTGCGTATCGACACGCATCGCCTCATCAGGCTGCGGCGGGTTTTCGGTTTTTATACCTGTCTTGATGATCTGTTTGATGAGCTGATACATATGGGAGCCTCTACAGGTCTTGCCCTGAATAACTGAGATTGAACGATTTGTTGATGAGCGGAAAATCCGGCACGATGTTGCCTATGACGGCGTGTTCCAGCACCGGCCAGTTTTGCCAGGACGGGTCATGCGGATGCACGCGCGTGAGATTGCCTTGCGCATCGGTGTGCATCGCCACCAGCACTTCGCCGCGCCAGCCCTCCACCATGCCCACGCCGAAGCCATTTGCGGGAAGTTTTTCGAGTGGCGCCGACAAGATATCGTCGTGTGTCAGATGGGTCAGAATCTCGCGCTGCAAGCGCAATGATTCGAACAACTCGTCGAAGCGCACGATGACACGCGCCGCGACATCGCCGTTGCGATAGGTCGCCATCTGCACATCCAGCTTGTCATAGGGAGCGCAGGGAAACTGCACGCGCGCATCCCAAGCCTGTGAACTGGCGCGCCCGGCCAAGCCGCATAGCCCAAGCCGTGCGGCAAGCTTTGGCTCGATGCGTCCGGCTCCAATGAAGCGATCCTGCACCCCTGCATGTTCTTCGTAGATGCCGCGCAGCACACGCACTTCATGCTCCAGCATGGCGCATTCTTCGAACAAAGTCCGTTTGCCCGGTTCCGTCAAGTCCACCGCAACGCCGCCCGGAATAATCTTGTCCATCAGGTAGCGGTGCCCGAACAACGCGGCATTGTTGCGCAGCACTTGCTCTTTCAAAATCCAGAACTGCGCAAAGCCGAACGACAACGCGACATCGTTGCCGAGATAGCCAAGATCGCCCAGATGGTTGGCGATGCGTTCGCGTTCGAGAAACAACGCGCGCAGCCACACTGCCCGGTCCGGCGGCGTGACGGCGGCAATGCTTTCCGCTGCCATCGCATAAGCCCAGGCGTAAGCGACCGTGCTGTCGCCGCTCACCCGCCCCGCGAGTTTGGTCCCCTGTTGCAGGCTCATGCTTTCGAAGCGTTTCTCGATACCTTTGTGGGTGTAGCCAAAACGTTCCTCGAGGCGCAGCGTTTTTTCGCCGACCACGGAAAAGCGGAAGTGCCCCGGCTCGATGGTGCCCGCATGCACCGGCCCGACCGCAATTTCATGCACGCCCAGCCCTTCCACTTGCACGAAAGGGTAAGCGTCCGCTTCATCAGTACGGCTCTGTGTCGCGTCAAAATCCTTGCGCAGCGGAAAGCTGCCGCCATGCCACGCACCGTGGCGCAACCATTTGCGATGGTCATGGCCTTCGTGTGCGTAAATGCCGAGCAGATCATATGCCGCGCGTTGCATGCGGTTAGCCACCGGAAAAATCTGGCTGATGTCGGGATAGCCGGGCAAGTCGGCGGGCAAGGGCACACTCAAACAAATCAGACCCGCCTCATTGACCAGCGAGACATGCAAAGCGTATCCATTGCCCTGTTCGCGCGTATCGCTGCCCCACAATGCCACCAGCCTCCCGCCGCCGTCACGCACGTTCTGGCAAATCGGCTGCAGGTCGTCGGGCCCGATTTCGCCCGACCACGCTGGAATCGCGCCGGCGAGTCTGGTCAGGTGCAAATTGGGATGGGTGATGGGCATCGTTTTATCCGCCTAATAAAGCCGCCGCCTGGCGATACCAGTCGGCCAGATAGCGCGGCATATACAGCCCGAGGATCAACACCAGCAACAAGTGCGCGAACACCGGGATCAGCGCGGGCTGATGCGGCAGGGGGCGCGCCGTGGTTTCGCCGAACACAATAGGCTGCACCTTGCCGAAGATGGCGGCGAACGCGATGCCCAGCGCGATCAGCAGTATCGGTGTCGTCCACGGATAGTCGTGCATGGCCGTGGTGATGATCAGGAATTCGCTGGCGAATATGCCGAACGGCGGCATACCCAGAATAGCCAGTGTGCCGAGCATCAGCCCCCAGCCTACCGTGGGGCTGACTTGCAGCATGCCGCGTATGTTTTCCATCTGCTGTGTGCCGGCTTTTTGCACCGCGTGGCCGACCGCGAAGAAGATCGCCGACTTGGTCAGCGAGTGCATGGTCATGTGCAGCATCGCAGCAAAAGTGGCTACCGGCCCGCCCATGCCGAATGCAAACGTAACCAGCCCCATGTGCTCGATGGAGGAATAGGCGAACATGCGCTTGATGTCTTTCTGCCGCGACAAAAATAATGCGGCGACCACCACCGACAACAGGCCGAATCCCATCATCAGGTTGCCGGCGAAGTGCGTGCCCCCCGCGAAGTCAGTGCCAAGGGAACCGTCCACCAACACCTTGCATCGCATCACCGCGCATAACGCGACATTCAGCAGCAGGCCGGAGAGCACTGCGGAAACCGGCGTGGGGCCTTCCGCATGGGCATCCGGCAACCAGCTATGCAGCGGCACCAGACCGATCTTGGTGCCGTAGCCGACCAGCAGAAACACGAATGCCAACTTGAGAACCGTGGGTTCAAGCCCGCCTTTGACCTTGTTCAGATGCGTCCACAGCAAGGCCGTGCCGCCTTCACCGAGCACACGCTCGGCGGCGAAATACAGCAGGATGGTGCCGAACAGCGCAAGCGCGATGCCCACCCCGCACAGGATGAAATACTTCCACGCCGCCTCGATGCTGGCGGGAGTGCGATACAGGCTGACCAGCAGAACGGTCGTCAGCGTCGCCGCCTCCATCGCCACCCAGATGATGCCCATGTTGTTGGAGGTCAACGCCACCAGCATGGCTAAAGTGAACAGTTGGTACATGCTGTAGTACAGGTGCAGCATCTGCGTGCTGAGCTTGCCGTGATGCTGCTCGATGCGCATATAGGGGCGCGAGAACAGCGAGGTGGTAAACGCCACGAATGCGGTCAGTGCGACCAGGAACACGTTGAACTGGTCGATGAAAAACTGCTCGTTGAACGCGACCTGCGGCCCCGAGTCGATCACGCGCATGGTCAACACCACAGCCGCGATAAAGGTGCAGAAACTCATCAGAGAATTCAGCTCCGCCGCCCAGTTGCGCGAGCCGAATGCGGCCAGCAGCAGGCCGCCCAACAAGGGCGTGAGCAACAGAGCCATGAGCTGCAAATCAATCATCGACAACTCCTGCAAATCTACTGCGCGATTCGATAGCTGCGTTGCACAGTGCTCGCTTCTCGCCTACCCAATTGGTATGTCTCGTTCGCTGCGCTCCGTGCGCCTTGCTCTCGAAGCGGCGGCTGTGACACGTTACTGGCGAAGCCAGCCGATTGCGGGAGCAGCCGCCAGTTGCCCCTCCCGCACCGGATGCTTCGCAACACCGTGTCAAGGCAACCTCGCTACGATTTTCAGGAGTTGTCATCTTTGAGCTTCTCCATATGTGAGATGTCGAGACTGTCGAAGGTCTCGCGAATCTGGAAGAAAAAGATACCGAATATGAACGTGGCCACCAGCACGTCCAGCGCGATGCCCAACTCCACCACCAGCGGCATCCCGTGCGTGGCGCTGGTCGCGGCAAAGAACAGCCCGTTTTCCATCGCCAGGAAACCGACCACCTGCGGGACGGCCTTGCGCCGCGTCAGCATCATCAGCAACGACAGCAGCACGCTGGCCAGCGCGATGCCGATCAAACCGCGAGTGATGCTCTCGGAAAGTTGCGAGATCGGCGCGGCCAGGTTGAATGCGAAA
>Ga0315270_10001767_pt1 | contig 11477 bp, 9 predicted proteins | sample C1_bottom_MG_FD_204932 | JGI IMG/M metagenome (GOLD analysis project Ga0315270, IMG submission 204932) | Sediment microbial communities from Yellowstone Lake, YNP, Wyoming, USA - C1_bottom | ecosystem: Environmental > Aquatic > Freshwater > Lake > Sediment | place: USA: Wyoming | collected... | reverse complement strand
AGCTTGCGGAACTCCTCGTAGTGATCGCGAAAGTCCTGGCCTTCGGTGGTGCAGCCCGGGGTGTTGTCCTTCGGGTAGAAGTACAGCACCACATTCTTTCCCTGGAGATCGGACAGCTTGAGTTTCTGATCGTCGGTCGCCAGGACCTCGATGTCCGGTACCGGTTTTCCGACTGTCACCTTCTTCATGTCAGATTCTCCGTGGTTGCTGAGGGAGACGGTGCGTCGAATGCTCAGTCGAGCGGCACGGCGCGCAGCTTGGCGGCCGCCGCTTCCGGACTCACGGTGTTGACGAACAGTCCGCTGCCGAGTTCAAAACCGGTGGGAATGCTGGTGCGCGGGCAGATCTCCAGGTGCCAATGGTAGCTCGCGCCACAGTCGGCATAATTCGGCGCATGCGGTACCGAATGCAGGAAGTAGTTGTATTGCGCGCCGCCCAGCACCGCGTCCAGACGCGTCATGGTACGGCGCAGGATGCGCGCCAGGTCAGCGATGTCTTCCGGAGTAGTGGCGAGGAAGTCGCTCTGGTGGGCGAGTGGCAGAATGTGTACCTCCCACTCGTAGCGGCTGGCGAACGGTTTGATGGCGATGAATTTCTTGCCGCGCTCGATCACGAACTGGCCGACGTCCAGCTTGCGGCGGATTTCCCCGGATTCGCGGTCGTAGAGTGTCGCCTCAAAGGTGAGCGCCTCGTCGATCAGGGTGCAGAAAATGCAGCGGTGATTCTTTTCATAATAGGTGCGGCTGTTCTCGACCTCGTCCTGCACATTGTCCGGCACCACCGGCGTGGCGATGAACTGGCTGTGGGTGTGGGCGATCGAGGCGCCGGCGGCCGGGCCGAAGTTCTTGAACACCAGCACGTAGCGCAGGCGTGGGTTGGACTGGTAGAGCTGTTCCATGCGCGCGCGGTAGGTACCGAACAGCAGGGCGAGGTGTGCTTCGCTCATTTCGTGCACGGCGATGCCGTGCTGGTTGTGATCGATCATCACCTCGTGCCGGCCGTAGCCGTCGATGGTCTGCTGCAGGCCGAAACTCAGATTCGGGTTTTCGCGCTCGTCACCCAGCACCGGGTAGAGGTTTTCAACGATGCGCAGTTGCCACGGCGCGCCGTCCGGGTAGGTTCCGATGGCCGGCGGGGTCATGTGTTCGTTGCCCACGCAAAACGGGCAGGTGTCCACGTGCGCGCGCGTGTCGCGCGGCGCCGGGGCCTCGGCCTTTTTCGGGCGCATGCCGCGGGCCGTGGCCACCAGCACCGATTCACTCGGCACAATAGGATTGATGCGAATCTCGCGGACCGGTTTTTCAGGTTCAGTCATGGCAGCAGCGGAGGGTGTTTCTCGCGGCAATTTTATAAGAATTCCGCGGTCTTTTCCCGTTAAACCGCCGGCCGGTCGCACTTGTCAGCCCCGGGCCGGGCAAGCTACTATGACCGCTCGAATTTCCACTCAAGTCCGGGTTTTCCTTCATGTTCCACGGCAGTATGGTCGCGCTCGTGACCCCGATGCATCTCGACGGGGCGCTCGATACCGCTGCGCTGCGCCGCCTCGTGGATTTCCAGATCGATAACGGCACGACTGCGATTGTTGCAGTTGGCACTACCGGCGAATCGCCAACCCTCGACATGCAAGAGCATTGCGAGGTCATCCGCCTCACGGTCGAGCACGCGCGCGGGCGCGTGCCGGTGATCGCCGGCACTGGCTCGAACTCCACGATCGAAGCCATCGAACTCACCCAGTGCGCGCAGGAGGCCGGTGCCCAGGCCTGCCTGCTGGTCACGCCCTACTACAACAAACCCACACAAGAGGGTTTGTACCTGCACCACAAGGCGATCGCCGAAGCGGTGGCGATACCGCAAATCCTGTATAACGTTCCCGGACGCACGGTCTGCGATATTCTGCCGGCCACAGTGGCGCGTCTTGCCCGGATACCTAATATTGTCGGGATCAAGGAAGCGACCGGCAATCTCGACCGGGCGCGTGAACTGCTCAAGCTCTGTCCGAAAGAATTTGAACTTTATTCCGGCGACGATGCCACAGCCATGGAGTTCATGTTGCTCGGTGGCCACGGCGTGATCTCGGTGACCACCAACGTTGCGCCGCGCGCCATGCAGGAACTGTGTGCGGCCGCGCTCAAGGGTGATGCCAGGACCGCGGGCGCGATCAACGACAAGCTAATGGGCCTGCACAAGAATTTGTTTGTCGAGGCCAACCCGATTCCGGTCAAGTGGGTGCTGGAACAAATGGGCCTTATTGAAGGGGGCATCCGCCTGCCGTTGACGCGGCTGTCGGAACCGCACCATGAAACCCTGCAACTGGCGATGCGTGCTGCCGGTTTGACGTGACGCGCATCCACTTTGTTTCTTTCGTATTTTAGTGTTCCGGTGATTCCATGAAGATTCAGCGCACCTCCGCATTGCTTGTAACGCTATTGATGCTCGGCATCCTCAGCGGCTGCTCCCTGTTCGGCCAGGCGCCGGAGAGTTCTCCGGTCAAGCTGCGCGAAGCACTGGAAGTGCCGCCGGATCTGGCGCGCCCCGCTGGCGATGATCTGGCGGCTGTCCCGCCCGGTGGCGCGGCTGCCTATTCGGATTACGCCGCCAAGACACCGGCTGCCGCCAGCACGGCTGCAGCACCGGTCGCAGCCAGCACGGCTGCGGTCGTGGCAGCACCGGCAGATGGCAAGGCCACTCAAGTTGTCCCGGCGAGCAGCAGCGTACGACTCGAACGGGATGGCATCCAGCGCTGGCTGGTTGTGCAAGAGTCGCCGGAGCGGATTACGGAGCGCGTACGCGGTTTTTTCGCCAGTCGCAATCTCGAACTGGCCGTCGATGACCCGAAATCCGGAATCTTCGAGACTGAATGGAAAGAGCGCAAAATCAATCTGGGCACTAATGCCCTGACACGGGCGTTGGCCAGCATGCAGTCCACTGGAATTCGCGACAAATACCGGATTCGCATCGAAGCGGGGCGCACGGCAGGCAACAGTGAAATTTATGTTTCGCATCAGGGACTCGAGGAAGTGCTGTCAGGCAACACAATCAGTGGCCCGAGCAGCAGCTGGCAAGCGCGTGCTACCGATCTGCAGGCCGAGGCGGATATGTTGCTCGCGCTCATGACAAGCTTTGGCATGAGCGATCAGGAGGCCAAGGAGCAGGTCGGGAAGGCCGTAGCCGGGAATGCCATCAAGGTGAAGGATGGCCTGTTGTTGCAGCGGCAGGACATGGATCAGGCCTGGCGGCGCACCGGTCAGGCTCTGGACCGGAGCGGATTCGCGATTGAAGACCGCGATCGCGAGCGTGGCATTTATTATGTTTACGATCGTTCCGCTGCCGGCGCAGCAAAAAAGAACACCCTGTTTAGCGGCTGGTTACAGATTGGCGAGCAATCGGAAGTCTACGAAGACCGCTTCCAGGTCGTGCTCAAGACGGCGGAGGGCGGAATCAGCCTGCAAGTGTTGAACGTCAAGGGCGAGCGCACGGGATTCAAGAACGGCGAACGTCTTCTCGATTACCTGCTGCAGCAATTGCAGTAAACCGAACGCAACGCTGACGGGTAACGTCATCGCTCCGGACCTGTCACGGCCGTCCCGCGCCAGCCAGCTGCGCTTCGCCCTGCTGGGCAGCGGCAGCCGTGGCAACGGGCTGCTGGTCGAGTGCGGGCAAACGGCGATTCTGGTGGACTGCGGTTTCACACTGAAGGAAACCGAGCGACGTCTCGCGCGACTCGGTCGCGAGCCACGCGCGCTGTCCGCCATCCTGGTGACCCACGAGCATGGTGACCACGTTGATGGCGTCGGCCCCTTGGCGCGTAAATACAATCTTCCAGTCTGGCTCACCGCCGGCACCCATGCCGCGCTGGGTATGGCGGAAACGGACCGCCTCCCGCAATGCCACCTGTTTGCGGCTCACGCTGATTTTTCCATCGACGCCATTGCCGTTCGCCCGTATACCGTCCCGCACGATGCGCGCGAACCCTGTCAATTTGTTTTTTCCGATGGCGCGCGCCGGCTTGGACTGCTCACCGATGCCGGACACATTACCCCGCACATTGAAGCCCAGCTTGCCGGTTGCGATGCCCTGATTCTCGAATGCAATCACGATTCCGACATGCTCGCCGAGGGGCCGTATTCGGAGTCGCTCAAGAAACGTGTCGGCGGACCACTCGGGCATTTGAATAACGATGCATCGGCGGCACTGCTGGCGGGCCTCGACACCGGCCGGTTGCAGCATATCGTTGCCGCCCACCTGAGTGAGAAGAACAACACCCCGTGGCTGGTGCATTCGGCCCTGGGCGCGGCTCTGGGCGGGACGGCACAGCGGGTGGAAATTGCCTCGCAAGAGGGCGGCCTGGCGTGGCGCGAACTGGTATAATGACCACGCACTGAACCGGGCTGCCAGAGGCCGCCGGCCAACCGTGTCAGGGCGAACCTCAATGCAGAACACGAGCGCACGCGATGGCGAGCAACGCCCCTGAAACCACAGCCGGTTCTGCCCCGGCGCTCATCAGCAGCGTACCCGTTCCCGTTCTCATGCTGCGTGGCTCGGCGGCGCTCTCGCCATTCCGTCAGGCCCGGTTGCTAAGCCGGCTGCGCGCCGCTCTTCCGTTGATCGAAACGGTTTACGCGGAATATCGACACTTCGCCGCGCTTACCGAGGAACTCAGCGCACCGGAACTGGCGGTGCTCGAGCGCCTGCTCACCTACGGGCCGAAACTCGAAATTCACGCGCCCCAGGGCGACTTGCTGCTGGTCGTCCCGCGTCTCGGCACCATCTCGCCTTGGTCCACCAAGGCCACGGACATTGCCCAGCACTGCACGTTGAAGAAGGTGCGTCGCCTGGAACGCGGCGTTGTCTGGTTCGTGCGCAAGCGCGATGGTGTCGCACTGACACCCGGCGAGCACCGCCTGGTTGCCGCGCTGGTTCACGATCGCATGACCGAGAGCGTGCTGGCCGGCTTCGATGAAGCTGCGGCATTGTTTCGCATTGAGAGCCCCGCACCGCTTTCCACGGTGGATGTGCAGAACGGCGGAATGGCCGCGCTCGCGGCTGCCAACCAGCAACTCGGGCTGGCGCTGGCGCCAGACGAGATCGACTACCTGGTCGAGAATTTCGCGCGCATAGGCCGCAACCCCACGGACGTGGAGTTGATGATGTTCGCGCAGGCCAACTCCGAACACTGCCGGCACAAGATTTTTAATGCCGACTGGGTGATCGACGGCAAACGCCAGGACCACTCGCTGTTCGCCATGATCCGCAATACGCACGCGCTCAGTCCTTCCGGCACGCTGGTGGCCTACAAGGATAACTCCTCGGTCATTCAGGGATTCCGCAGCGCGCGCTTTTTCCCCGATCCGGCGACCCATGAATACCGCTTTCATGAGGAAGACACGCACATCCTCATGAAGGTTGAGACGCACAATCACCCGACGGCGATCTCGCCGTTCCCGGGCGCGGCCACCGGCGCGGGCGGCGAGATTCGCGATGAAGGCGCAACCGGCACCGGCTCCAAGCCCAAGGCCGGCATTACCGGCTTCTCGGTTTCCAATCTGCGCATTCCCGGCGCCGTGCAGCCGTGGGAAACCGATCACGGTAAGCCCGGGCGCATCGCCAGTGCGCTCGAGATCATGCTCGACGGTCCGCTCGGCGGCGCGGCGTTCAACAACGAGTTCGGCCGCCCCAATCTCGGCGGTTACTTCCGCACCTTTGAAGAACAGGTAGCCGGTGAAGTGCGCGGTTACCACAAGCCAATCATGCTGGCCGGCGGCCTTGGCAACATCCGCGCCGTGCATGTGCAGAAGAAACCGATCACGGCCGGAGCCAGCATTATCGTGCTCGGCGGTCCGGCGATGCTCATCGGACTCGGTGGCGGCGCGGCCTCGAGCATGGCGACCGGCACCAGCCACGAGGACCTCGATTTCGCCTCCGTGCAACGCGGCAATCCCGAGATGCAACGTCGTTGCCAGGAAGTCATCGACCAGTGCTGGGCACGCGGCGAGGACAGCCCGATTGTCTCCATCCACGACGTCGGTGCCGGCGGCCTCTCCAATGCCGTGCCGGAAATCATCAATGATGCCGGCCTTGGCGGTGAGTTCGAACTGCGCCTCATTCCGAACGACCAGCCGGGCATGTCACCCATGCAGATATGGTGCAACGAGGCACAGGAGCGCTATGTGCTGGCGGTGGACAACCGGCACCTCGACGATTTCAAGAAGCTGTGCGAGCGCGAGCGTTGCCTGTATGCCGTGATCGGCCACGCTACAAATGAAAGGCAGCTGAAACTCACCGATAAACATTTTGCCGGTGCCGGCGGACAGTCCGCGCGCCCGATCGACATGGATCTGAATGTGTTACTCGGCAAGCCGCCACGCATGCAGCGCAACGTGCAGCGCGTAAAGCGCAAGTCATCGGCCTTCAAGACCAAGGGCATTGACATTGCCGAGGCCGCTTATAGGGTGCTGCGCCTGCCCACCGTGGCGAGTAAGAATTTCCTAATCACCATCGGCGATCGCAGCGTCACCGGACTGGTGTGCCGCGACCAGATGGTCGGTCCGTGGCAGGTGCCGGTGGCGGACGTGGCCGTTACCGCCGCCAGCTACACCGCCTACACCGGCGAGGCCATGAGCATGGGCGAACGCACGCCGCTGGCCTTGCTGAATCCGGCGGCGAGCGCGCGCATGGCAGTCGGCGAAGCACTTACCAACATGGCGGCCGCGCGTATCGCCAAACTGCCGGATGTAAAGTTGTCGGCCAACTGGATGGCGCCGGCCGGCCACCCGGGCGAGGACGCTGCCTTGTTCGATGCGGTGCAGGCGGTCGGCATGGAGCTTTGTCCGGCTTTGGGGATCTCCATCCCGGTCGGCAAGGATTCGATGTCCATGAAGACCGTCTGGGAAGAGGGTGGCGCGCAACGTTCGGTGACGGCGCCGGTGTCGCTCATTATTTCAGCCTTCGCACCGGTGCTGGACGTGCGCAAGACACTCACACCGCAATTGCGCGTGGATCAGGGAGAGACTGATCTCTTGCTTATTGATCTTGGCAAAGGAAAACATCGTCTCGGCGGGTCGTCATTGGCACAGGTGTACAAGCAGGTTGGCAATGAGACCCCGGATGTGGACGATGCGCGCGTGCTCAAGCTGTTTTTCGCGGTGATTCAGGCGCTGAATGAGCTCGGCTTTCTGCTCGCCTATCACGACCGGTCGGATGGCGGGCTGTTCGTCACGATCTGCGAAATGGCGTTTGCCGGACGCACCGGCGTGCGCATCGATCTCGACGATCTCGGACGCGACCCGCTGGCGGCGTTGTTCAGCGAGGAACTGGGTGCGGTTTTGCAGGTACCACATGCTCGCCTGAACGGTATTCTCGGCGCACTCAAGGAGGCCGGCATCTCGCGCACCGTACATCGCATTGGCACACTTACGCTGGATGACCGCATCAGTTTCCTGCGCCATGGCAAGGATGTATTCAGTGATACGCGCGTCAACCTGCAGCGCGCCTGGTCGGAAACGACCTGGCGCATGCAGTCGCTGCGCGACAACCCTGAATGCGCGCAGCAAGAGTATGACCGCATACTCGACGATACCGATCCGGGCCTGAGCGCGCTACTCACGTTCAAGCCCGCGGACGATATCAGTGCGCCCTACATCGCCACCGGCGTTCGCCCGCCGGTGGCGATCCTGCGCGAGCAAGGTGTGAACGGTCAGCTGGAAATGGCCGCCGCTTTCGACCGCGCCGGGTTCCGTGCCGTGGACGTGACCATGAGCGACATCGTCGACGGGCGCGTGTCGCTCAGGGACTTCAAGGGCTTCGCCGCCTGCGGCGGTTTCTCATTCGGTGATGTGCTGGGCGCTGGTGAAGGCTGGGCGAAGTCGATCCTGTTCAATAGCCGCACGCGCGACGAATTCAGTGCGTTCTTCGCGCGGCCGGACAGTTTTGCGCTGGGCATCTGCAACGGCTGCCAGATGATGTCCAACCTGCACGAAATCATTCCCGGTGCCGAAGCCTGGCCCCACTTCGTGCGCAACCATTCAGAGCAGTATGAAGCGCGTGTGTGCATGGTGCAGATTCCGCAAAACCCGTCGATACTCCTGACCGGCATGGCCGGCTCCTTCCTGCCGATCGTGGTCGCGCATGGCGAAGGTCGCGCAGAGTTTCGTGCGGTCGCCGATTGGGAACGCATCACCGCAGGCAATCAGGTGACGTTGCGTTTCGTGGACAACCGTGGCCTGGTCACCCAGGTCTATCCGCAGAATCCCAATGGTTCGCCCGCCGGTATCGCCGGCCTGACCACAGCGGATGGACGTTTCAGCGTCATGATGCCGCATCCGGAGCGCGTCTTCCGTAGTGTGAGCAACTCCTGGCATCCGGATGCGTGGGGTGCGGATGGTCCGTGGCTACGCATGTTCCGTAATGCGCGCGTGTGGGTTGGTTGATGCCAGTTGCGTGCGCAGAATGATTTGGGTCTTTCCTTAATTATCCGCCTTGATTACTGCTACCCTGCCCCGACGCACCCTGAGACGACTGCCGCAACATGAATTCTTTCTTGCTCATCGGCATCGTCGTCAATGTCCTGCTGACCGGGCTGGCGATTTACTGGGTATGGCGCAACATGAAGCCAAAAGGGCCTGACAAAAAAGACCGTAAGTGACGGCTTCTGTGCCACGGGTGCTGCGGAATGCGACAAGGCCGGCAGAGCGCCGGCCTTGTCGTGCCAGTTCAGGCGGTTGTGTCTTGCTCCGCGATCTCCTTGCGCACCATGTCCATGTCGAGTGCTTTGGCTTTGGTGAGAATGTCTTCCAGTGCCGGGCCGGGCAGGGAGCCTGGCTGGGAGAACAGGATAATCTGATCGCGAAACAGCATGAGCGTGGGTATGGAGCGGATCTGGAAAGTGGAAGCCAGTTCCGGCTGGTCCTCGGTGTTGACCTTGGCGAACACCACGTCCGCGTGCAGCGCCGAGGCGGCCTCGTAAACCGGCGCGAAGGCACGGCACGGCCCGCACCACGGCGCCCAGAAGTCCACGAGGACCATGGCATTTTTCTGGATGACGTCTTCAAAGTTGTCTCGGGTTAAGTCGACTGTGCTCAAGTGGAAGGCTCCGGTGGCACCCGGGGGTGCATGGGTAGGGGGCGGATCGGCCCCGGACAGGTAAATTAGGCTATTATAATGTAATCTTGGCTCACCGAGTCTGATCAGCACGCCAAAGAACGTCAGGGTTTGGTCCCGGAATGTCGCTGCTGGTATGGCGCAGGTTCGGCCCTATCCGAGCGGTAATCAATAACTCAATACAGGTCAATGAATTAGCGTCTATGTCTCGTGGCCGTGGGCTGGCATAAGAAATGCAATCTATTCTGGGAAGAAATGTATTTGATCCAGTCGGGAAGGCGTTAGGGGAATTCATGAATTCAGGTTATATCCGGGTATTCTTCGGGGTTTTTACGCTCTGGGGGCTGGGCAACGTCGCCCAAGCGGATATCTTTGTCTATCAGTTGCCGGGTGGGGCGCGCATCGTCACCGACCATCAGCTCAGCAACCACGATTACAAGCTCGTGCGCCACAGCAGGAACAGCAAAGGCGCTGGCACTCTGGTTTCAAGCCGCAAGATTGCCCATGCCGTCACCGACCCGACGGCGTACGACCGGTTGATCCGCCGCACGGCGACGACCCACCAGGTTGACGCCGCCTTGGTGAAAGCGGTGATGCATGTCGAGTCCGCATTTAATCCACATGCCGTGTCCGACAAGGGCGCGCAGGGCCTGATGCAGCTCATGCCCGAGACGGCGCAGCGCTATGGCGCCGAGGATCTGTTCGACCCGGTGCAAAACGTGCGTGCCGGCGTTCTTTATCTGAAAGACCTGCAGAAGCTGTTCAAGAACAACACGCGCCTGGTGCTGGCCGCCTACAATGCCGGCGAGAATGCGGTGCTGCGCCACAAGGGTATTCCGCCGTACGATGAGACGCAGGATTACGTGCGCAAGGTCATGAAGATGCACCGCGAGTACGTGGCCGTGGAAAAACAAACGATCACCGTCGCGAGCGCTGCCGTGCCCGCGCCGCGCAAATTGACCCCGCCTGCCGCAGCGGTTGCCCAGACGAGCGTGCCGGTTTTGGTGCCGGTGGCGTCGGTGCAGCCCGTTGTTGAAACGCCCCCCGAAAAGAACCTCTAGCAGTTTCAGTCACCAATCCGGCGCCCGCCGGGTTCACCGTAGCAGCAAACCTTCCGCTCCCCGGGTCTGCAGCACCGCCACCATCCTTTCGTAAACAGTATTCCACCCGAACTGGCGAGTGAATCAGGAAAGCAGTGCGCGCGTGAGGCGTTTGATGCCCAGCAGCTGTTGACGGATGAAACCATCGCCGTAATCCACGCCATCGAGCTGGTCACGGATGCCGGTGGCGGGATAGTCGGGTGACAGACGCGCGGTGCCGAACACCAGGTCCCAGAGCGGAAACAGCGGCGCAAAATTACAGCCCAGTGCGCGACCTTCGTGGCCGACGCCAATACCGTGATGCTGGCGATGGTAATGCGGGCTGACCAGCAAGCGGTCGCCAAGCCAGCCGAAGGACAGGCGCACATTGGTGTGGGACAAACTCTCGATCAGGCGCATCATCACGACGATGCCGAGGAAATAAGCCGGCGGCACGCCGATGAGCAGCGCCACGAATACCAGCCACAGGTCGGAGAGCACGTTATCCAGCAGGTGATTGCGCTGGTCGGCCCAGAGCGAAAGCTGGCGCTGGCTGTGATGCAGGGCATGCAATGCCCACCACCAGTTGAAGCGGTGCTGGAGCCGGTGCCGCCAGTACTCGGCGAAATCCAGTATCACGAGATACGCGCAGAACGACACGAGCGGATGGGACGTGAGCCAGGGCACGAGCTCTTCGAGGCTCGGCGGGATGACACCATTGAGACGCAGGGTTCCATCAATAGTTTGTTCTAGTGGCTGGAGCAGCAGGAACACCGCGAGTGGCACGATGCCGAGGTTGTGCAGGACGGTGTACAGAATGTCCACGCGCACGGCGCGCCGGTCCGGCCAGTGCTCCACCGGCCGCCACCACTCAAGCGGCCGCAGCAAGAGCAGCATCAAGGCGATTTCCAGCACGCCATACAAGCTGACCTCCAGCGCACTAAAAGCCTGTTCGGCATAGGTCATGAAGCCGAGCTGGTACAGTGCCGGTTGCACCAGCGTCTCGAACAGCCAGGCATGCACGGCAGTGAACAGGCTGGAGAGGACGTCGAGCATCAGCGTTGGGCAACGGCTAGCGGTGCGAAGCAGTAGCCGCGCGCCTTGAGGCCCTGGATAAGTGGTGTGAGTACCGGCGCCAGCGGCTCGCGCCGCGACCAGATGCCGAGATGCATCATGGCAACAGTGCCTGGCTTGATACGATCCAGTGCCTGCTTGAGCAGCTTGTCGTTGGGGAATGTTTCGCTCGGCAGTTCGTCGCCGATGAAGCCGGCCTCGTCCCAGTGCACGTGCACGGGGTAGCCA
>Ga0315270_10001765_pt1 | contig 11479 bp, 12 predicted proteins | sample C1_bottom_MG_FD_204932 | JGI IMG/M metagenome (GOLD analysis project Ga0315270, IMG submission 204932) | Sediment microbial communities from Yellowstone Lake, YNP, Wyoming, USA - C1_bottom | ecosystem: Environmental > Aquatic > Freshwater > Lake > Sediment | place: USA: Wyoming | collected... | reverse complement strand
ATGTATTCATTTGAATCCGGCTCAGCCACGCACATACGAATGCTGGTTTGCATTCCCTGTATAAACAGCCGGCGTTCAATTAATTTTTCGAAACCACGGTGAAGGTATCCTACGTGAGTTTTCGCTTCAACTATTTCATCCCCGGCCAGTGTAAGTTCAATGGCCATATTGCCGGTAACGCCCGGATGGTTGGGCCCCTGCCAAAGCTTCACATATTTATGCGAATCCAAATCGATCAGCAACTTCCCGTCAGGGCCAGGCTGAGGGTATTTGCTTCTATCGGGTTTTATATTAAATAAGCTCATTGCTTTTCATTTAAAATTAAAAGTCGTGTTTCCTCCCTAAGCGGTTTACTCTTCAGGATACAATTTTGATTTCATGTATTCGGCAGGGTCATTTGTTTTTGGCCGTTCGCGTGGGAAGAAGGTTTCAGCAGCATATTTTTTTGTATCGAAATCGCGGCGCATAGGTGGGATATTATCCCATCCTTCGAGAATAAAGTTTTCGTTTAGCCCCGGGCTGCCTGGAAATTCAATGCCATACATTTCTTTCAGTTCGCGCTGGTAGGTGGCTACCTGTTTCCACAAATGGTGGGCTGAAGTCATGGTTGCTTCATCACGGTCAATTATGCAGCGGATTGCCAGGTCATATTTCTCTGTCGGGTTGTTAAGAAAATACGTTAGTTGGAACACATTATCCTCAATCCAATCCACCACCGAAAGCAGGACAAAATGCGAAAATCCTTCATAATCGCGCAACTGGGTAACCAGGTTGATCGTATTCTCCTTTTTAGCTGTAACGAAAGTCAGATCCGGACGTTGATAGACCACATCCTTCAACTCAAAAGCTTTTGATAATTTCTCAATCAGATTTTTCATCTTTTAATATGGTTATGGCTACCAATTATAATCTGGCATGTTCCAGTCCTTGATAATTTTCTTTTGATTGGCTTTGTACCAATCGAAGTTTCGGGCGTATTCGTTGGCATTTTCAGCCTTTCCTTCCCTGATCAGTTCCTTCAGTTTATTGAAGCCGGCGAGCAGTGCTTCCGGGCGCGGCATACATCCGGCCACATAAGCATCAACCGGGATATAGTGATCCAGGCGATTTATTGTATTATAACTGTCGAAATACATTCCGCCATTCACTGTACAACTTCCCAGGGCCAAAACATATTTCGGGTTTTGCATCTGCTCGTAACTGCGGATAACGCGTTTCAATGTTTTTATGGCCAGGTATCCTGAGATTATAAATACATTTGATTGCCGTGGTGTAGGCCGCATTTGAACTCCGAAACGAAAGGCATCGAAACGGGGAGTTATCAGCGGCGGTATTTCGATACTGCCGCAACCGGTGCCAAAACCCAGCACCCAGAGTGATTCGGAACGGGCCCAATTGAGGAAATTTTCGATTACAGGAATGCTGTTAGGCTCGTAAACTCTGGGGCGCTCATCGCTGAAATAATCCTTGATGGGATCAACGATGAACACTTCACCATCAGGCCCGGTAACTTCGCGTTTTGCGTAGTAGGGATTTTCGAATTTATTTAGATCTTTATCTTCTGACATTGTCTTTAATTCAAATACATTTTACATGAAAAGTATCACGGCAATTATTCCAAAAACCAACGGAATTTTTAAGAACCAGGCTACCGATTGCTCAATCCGGAAACGAGGGAATACCATGCCAACAAATACCGACCAGAAATAAATCAGGAATGTTTTAAGGATAAACTCGAACCAGTTGGTGGCGCCTCCAAAAAAGAGGTTCATAAATAAGGCGGCTTCCACAACATGAAGAATAGCTGCATTGGTTTGCAATACGCCCAAAAAAGTTGCATGATATTCGGTTGGCGGGCCGATGGGGATTTCGTTGGGCGCTTTTACGAGGTTAAACGGTGAATGCCCCATGGAACCTAATGCTGCCAACATGCCGGCAATGGTAGCAAACGGGTTTGTCCACATGCTCCAATGTTGAAAACCACCTTGTTGTGCATTCACTATATCAACCAGTGAGAGAGTATGATACTGAATAGCCAGCGAAAGTATCGCCAGTGTAAGTGGTACTTCGATGGTAGTAAACTGCGACAAACCACGGCTTATACCAATTGCCGAGTAAGGATGCCCGCCTTCACCTGAACCAAGTGCCATTCCAAGCATTCCGAAAAACTGGAAATACATGATCACTACAAGGTCACCATTAAATGAATAATTCAGCCAAAGGGTGCTTCCGGCAATCATAGGCATAAAAAGGAAAATTCCAATTCCACCGCTCAGGCGGAAAACCGGTCCCAGGTAAAACATTACGCCATGCGTAATTTGCGAGCGAATGGCATAATTCTTCACAAGGTCAATCCAGGGCTGATGCCAGGGAATGCCATAACGCCGGGCAACACGCGCCCCGATTTTACGCATCGTTGCGCTCATGAGTAATCCCCAGTTCAGAACAATCAGCAACCCAAGGAGCGTAAAACCTAATCTATGTAAATCGAAATCCATTTTCGTGTCAGTTTATTTCAATTAGAAAATCAAAAAGTAAATGGTCAGAAAATAAGCCATAACATACAGCAGATAAACCTGGCCGTTTCCATTATAAATCATGCGCCCAAACTGTGCAACCGAATGAACCCAATCGGTCATAGTATCCCAGAATTCAGTAATTTTCGGAGCAACCAGCCAACCCAGCGCCTTGTTGTATCCGGCGTAAATATTATATGAAACGTGAGTGGTTTCGGGACGTTGCGGAGCCTCTGCCGAATAAACAATGTTAAACTGGCTCGCTTTAACCGCCTTGCGGCTAAGGAACAAAAGCCATCCTAATAAGGAGATAAACATGATCCCAATAGTTATCATTACTCCTGATCCATTCCAATATCCATAAGGACCTGTTGCTAAACCGCCATTCCATGCGAGTGCCCCGTCGGGATACCATTGTGAGATCATATGCCCCAGCGGTTGCAGCACCCATTGCGGTCTTGCCGAAAATATCATGATACCTGCAATAAGGGTGTAAATAGGAATAGCAAACCAAATTGATATGTCCTTAACATGACGCAGGTTATCCTTTAACTGTCCTAAGAAAACTGAATAAATCAGTTTAAACAAGTACAGGAAAGCAATAATCCCGGAAAAGAATACGATGGCTCCCTGGAAATACCAGTGTTTGTCGAGAACGGCATTGTAAAGCAGCCATTTGCCTGCAAAACCGGAAAGCGGCGGAACCCCTGAGAGTGCAACGATACCAATAAGAGTGGCAATGAAAGCCATGGGCATATTTTTAATCAGGCCGCCCATTTTATACATGCTATGGGTACCGACTCGTAATACGACTGCTCCAATAGTCAGGAACAAGACCGATTTATAAAGGAAGTGGTTAACTGAAAAAACCATAGCCGTCATCCAGCCTAAGTGCGACATCATGGCCAGGCCAAAAAGGATATAGCCCAATTGAGCAATACTCGAATAAGCTAACAAGCGTTTTGCATCTTCCTGGAATGCTGCGGCAAGGTTTCCAACCAGGGCCGTTATGGCGCCAATCCAACCTAAAGTATAGGCAATAGATGCAGTTTCAGGGCTGTGGCCCATAGCAATCATTAATAATAACAATCCAAAAACTCCTGCCTTTAATAAAATGGCAGAAACCATGGGCGATACATCGCTTTCGGCTTCGGCATGTGCTCCGGGCAACCAGATGTGCAAGCCTATGGAAGCCGTTTTGGTCATAAAGCCAATGGCCAGGAGAATAAAAATAATGGAGACATTATTGGAAATTTGTGCAAGCGAACTAATAGCGATATTCTGCGTTTCCGCAAAAGAAAGTCCAAAACCTGCCAGGATAGCATAGGCTCCTGCCATTGAGAACAACATATAACTTAACCCGTGAGGCATGGATTTTTTACCCCGAATGATCAGGAAATAAGAGCCTGCAGTCATTAATTCCCAGCCAAAGAAGAATCCCAGGGTGGTAGTTGCCTGTATCAGCATGGCCAATCCTGCATACATCAATAAGGCAACAGGATAGAAGCCTTCGCGTTTCCCTTTGTAGGCATACCCAGCAATAAAAGTAAGTGTACCTCCTGCCAGGAAAATAGCAGCAAAAATAAACCGCAGCATATCCGTAGCGTATAAGCCCGGTAAAATCTGCCACGAATAGAAAATCATCCCGGCAATAACAATCGAATTTTTAATATAGACTGGTAATCCATCCATAAAATAAATGATTGCAATAAATACCAGCGGGAAATAGTTCATTCCGGCAAGCCCGTCCATAAGTGTGCTGGCATAAATTCCGGAAGCATAAAGCAATCCACCAAACAGAGCAACGGGAATAAGTTTATCCCAACGTAACTTTATCTCTGGCAAATCAGTAAAATCAAGCTTTATAGCATAGCCTAACCAACGGAACAGGTATATTCCTTCGAAGAAAGAACCTATAAGCACAGCTGCAATCAGGTAATACTGATGAGTTGCCGAAAGGCTCATTATGAGTTCCCATTTCCCATAAAAGGAAGGGAAAGGCGGAAACCCGATCAGAGCAAATACGAAAGTCCCGAAAAGCATCAATAGAATTGGTTTACGGCGCAATATGGCCCAGTCTTTCAGGTTTTCCATGCCAATAATTCCCGACAACCAGAACAAGCCTGCCTTAGCAAAAAATTGTGTTAGTAGAATAGCAAATGCGATAAAGACGAATTTATCGCCCAACAAGGGTTGCATCCCTACAATTGAAACGATCAACCCAATCTGACCAATTGAAGAATAGCCAAATAAACGATTTGCATTTTGCTGTACAACGCCCAAAAGGTTGCTGGCTACAAAGGTTACTAATCCAATTGTAATAAGTATATCGGAAATAAACGGAGCTACACTCATTAATTTAGATAGCAGGAAAATCATTGTAGTGCCAACGGCTCCGGATACAATAGCCCCGACACCGGGATGTGCAGCCTGGTAAACATCCAATGCCCAGCCATTAGCGGGAAAAGGTTTCAGCTCAATGATTATAGCAATTACCATCAGGAAAACGGCTACTAAAGCCATAGGGTTTAATGAGGATTGCATAGCCAGAATATCATCGAGAAATAGCGTACCTGTGCTATAATATATGAGTACTGCGCCCAACAGGTAAAATGCCGAAATTAGGGATGAAGCTAGTAAATATTTAAAGCCGGCAGCATGGGCATTGTGGTTGTCGTCCATCAGTATCATACCCGACATTGAAATTGCCGTAATTTCGAGGAATACAAATGTATTAAAAAGGTCTCTTGTAAAAACGAGCATATTTAACCCCATAAACAATACCAGCATTACCGGGCCAAGCTGCCGTGACTGGCTGTTTAATTTATCGCGGAAGTACATCAACGATAAAAACCCTAAAACATTCAACAGGAGTGAAATTACGGCTTCGTGCATCCCAACCAGCAGGCTGATTGAGATGGGAGGTTTAAATCCTGCCGAGAAAAATTGGCCGGTTTGAAACGTTCCCGAATAAAATCCCAACACCCAACTTGCAGATATGTAGATAAATACAGCCATTGCAAGCATCAAAAGCAGGTTTGAAAATGCTGCATGTTTTTTGCCTGCCAGCCCCGCCAGAAAACCAACGCTCAGGCCTGTTATTAATATAAAAAACGGGCTTACCATTTCAAGTCATTAAATTGGTTAATATCCAGTGATTTTTTGTGCTGGTTTAGTTTAAGCGCATAGGCCAGCATCAGTGCGGTAGTTCCGAAGCCAATTACTATGGCCGTGAGTACCAATGCCTGGGGTACAGGATCAATAGCGGTGCTTGCCAGGTTTGCAGCGGTTACAACGGTACCATCAATAATCGGGGCTGTACGTCCCGGAAGGTAGCCCAGAGCAACAATTAAAATATTTAAACCGGTATCGAAAATACCGAATGATAAGATTATTTTCAACAGGTTTCGTTGTGTAAATCCTCCCCACAAGCCAATCAGCATGAGGATGATACCCAGCATAAGGGCAACTTTATCGATGGTAAGGCTCATGATTTAGAAGTATTATTTCCGGTTTCGTTGATATAGGCGAGAATGGACGAAATTTCGGTTCCGACTTTAAGTCCGATGAGGCTGTAAATTATGGGTATAGCTCCTGCACTGAACAAGTCGCCCAGGGTTCCGAGTGACAAAATCCGGTTATCGAGAAAGCCACCGGCCCATAAAATTCCGGCTAATCCTATCATAACATAGAAGAAACCGGAAATAGATTCAGTAAGATGCAACACAGCTTTTTGAATGGTTCCGAGGGGATCGGCCAGGATCATCAGCGAAATGGCCGTGCCAATGATGGCCCCTCCCTGAAAACCTCCACCAGGGGTAAGATGGCCGTTGATAAAGACATAAACGCCCAGGATAATACTCCCGGGAATCAGAATATTTGCTGCGGTTATTAAAATCTCGGAAGTGTTGTTTTTCTTTGGTTTTTCGCGACCGCCTTGCCTTAAAATATAACCGACGATCATTGCAGTAAGGAACAGCACGGTAACTTCGCCCAGGGTATCGAGTCCACGGTAGGTAACCACAATGGCTGTTACCACGTTGGCAGCCCCGACTTCATCGGGTGTGTTGGTATTGTAATACAACGCAGTTTTATTCAGCGAAGTTTTTGTTTGATAATGTCCGAAAGTCTGGAAAAGAAAAATCCCAAATACCAGTATCAAAACAATGGCAATACTATTTCTCATTTTCATTTTTATTCTGATCAGTTTTACGAAGGATGATAAAAAAGAGGAAAGTGGTAAGCCCGGCGCCAATGGCTGCTTCAGTCATGGCAACATCGGGCGAAGCCAATACCAGGAAAAAGATGGAGGCCAGCAGGCTGATAGCTCCGCTTGCTAATATGGCCAAAGGCATTTCTTTTGACAGTACAGCCATTACAGCCGAAATGATCATCACCAACGCCAGGGTGGAAAGCATGATTAGTTTAAATGTTTCCATGGTTTACGTAGTTTTTTCGTCATCAGCCAGGTGGTCCACAACTGATTTTGACGACATGGGGTGTCCATTCCTGTGAGCTGCGCGCATCAGTACGTTTGAGGATACAGGGTTTGTCATCATTACAAAAATGAGGATGATAAATAACTTGCCAAACCAGGAAGGCATTACCATGGCAAGCCCAAGCATTATCAAAGCAACTCCCGCCGTTGAAGCTTTTGTTCCTACCTGAATCCGAAGATAGGAATCGGGCATACGCAATAGCCCGATAGCAGCAATCAACTGAATAATCGCTCCAAGTATGGTTAATATCGCACCTGTAATCTGAATGTATTCCATAATTATAAGGATTTTCGGAGGTATTTGCCAACAACTACAACTGCAATAAAACTGAGCAAACCATAGATGATATTGACATCCAGGTAGATCTGCCGGTTTTCAAAAATTGCTATCAGCGCCATCAGTCCTAAGGAACCAACAGTTAACACATCAAATGCGATGGTTCGGTCCACCAGCGTGGGACCAATAATAAACCGGACGAACGTAAGAACAAGAGCCAGCAGCATGACTCCGCCTGCAATGTATAGCAAGGTTAAAACTATATCACTCATATATTTTCAATAAGATTTTTTCGAATTGGCCTGAGATTTCCTGGGCAAGTTGCTGAGGATCATCTTCGCAGCATACTTCTATCCAATGAATGTAAAGCAGGTTTTCTTTTATATCCACAACAAAGGTTCCTGGGGTTAGCGTAATGGAATTAGCAAGTATGAGCCGGGCCATAGGGCTTGTGAGTTTGGTTTCAATCCGTACTATTCCGGGTCTCATGGGTAATTTTGGATTTAAAACCCTCAGCATAACGTCGATATTGCTTTTAGCCAGCGCCACAATAAAAACCATTACATATTGAAAAGAGTACCAAAAGCTTTTAGGTGTAAGCCTCACTCCTTCAAATACATATAATCCTCCACCGAAAAGCAAAACAACCGGAATAACTATTATCAGGCCGTAAAGCCAGATTTTAAAATCCCAGGAATTATTCCAGACAATCCAGAAGAATTCGAGGATAAGGAATAAGACTATCCGACCTTTCAGGTTTTTCATTTTCTATGTTTTTATTCAATATCAGTAATAATCAGGATTTAAAGAGTTCTCCCAGCCTTATGCCTGAGACTAATGTGTTAACGAATCCGAAGTTGTGGGAATAATCATTTGTTCGGTTTGAACTGTATTTTTAACTTTATGATGGGGAGCATGTGGATGCCAGCCAACTAATCCAAGCAGAATAAAAAAACCGATGATATAGGCCACTGTCACAAACCAACCAGCTTTTACATAATTTACAACCGATCTCATTTCGGGAAACATGTTCGAAAGCGCAACTCCGGCAGATGATCCGAACCAAATCATTGAACCGCCGAACCCAACGGAGTAAGCCACCATTCCCCAGTCGTATCCGCCTTGTTCGAGGCAGAGTTTCGTTAAAGGGATATTATCGAACACCGCTGAAACAAATCCCAGTGAAAAAGCCGTTTGCCACGAAGCAGCAGGGAGTTCATTAACCGGCATAAGTGAAGCACTGGTTACAAGTGCTACCAGGAAAATTGTGCCTTTAACTGATTTTGGGATTTCATCCCAAGGGGTTTTTCGCAACAATGATCCAACCAGGATTGCTATCCATACTCCCACAGCTGGAAAGTCCATCAAATAATTGGTTAGAATTGCGCCAATCAGAATTAAAGCTACAATGAAGATTTTAACCGAATCAATTTTTACTTTCTTATTGGCATCTTTTACAATCCGGTGGTACCGATCCTGCACAATAGCAGCCGGGATGCCAAAAATGAAAAGCGCAGGAATTGCTGCGGCGTATCCATGTATAACATTCAGAGGATTAACTCCATCAATCCACATCAGGGTAGTGGTGGTATCGCCTACTACCGATCCGGAACCGCCTCCATTACTTGCGGCAACTATTGCAGCCAGATAACCTAAATGAACTTTCCCTTTAAACACAACAACAGCAACTGCTCCTCCAATCATAGCTGCCGCAATGTTATCTAGGAAACTTGACAATACGAATATAAGAGCCAGAAGCACAAATCCGCCCTTCCAGTCGTCGGGTAGCACTGCTGGAAGTTTATCAGGAATACCTGATTCTTCGAATATTTTGGCTAAAATCCCGAACCCAAACAACAATCCTGTAAGGTTTACAAGGGTACGCCATTCGCCTTCTTCGTTCGCATTTCCGGTTAAATGCTCAATAAATGAATAATCAGGAAGGAACAGGTACTTCAATATAAGTATGGCAGCCAAACCTCCAAGAGCCACGTACATGGTTTTATGATGAAAAACCGCAACACCTATCAGGGTAAGAGCAAAAATGATAAATTCAAGCCTGATGCCAAATATCAAAGGAATTGCAGACGGGACGGAGGCAAAAGTAAATACGGGTAAAAGCAGAAATACTCCTGTAATGAGTGCAATCAGTGGTTTGCTTCTGAGCTTCATAAGGTTGATTTAAGTTTTGGCGGTTATTAAAGCTACAATGAGTATATTTCTTTCTCCAGACTGATGTTAAACATTTTGTTCATTTTGATATCGACAATAGTACTTTTGCATCTCACAGGTAAAAGGAAAAAGTATTTTTAATTGAATCGCAATCAATGTTTAGTTATAAATCGCTGAATATCTTTTACTTATATTCATTAGATGTCCAATATCCTTGGCTTGTTAATCAGAACTGAACGTGATTTTAATCAAACTCTTTTCTAAAAAAGAACAACTAATTATATATGTGCGAAAATAAATGTATTACTACTACCAGCCCGGAAAATAAGTGTGAAGTATCATGCATATTAATGTGATATAAATCACACTTACTTATTGTTTTTCTACTATGATCATTGATACAAAATAAGTACTATTGATAGCTAAGAAAATCAATTGATAGGTGTAACATTATATGCATCTGATGTTTTTGTTTTTTGAAAGAAAATAGTCTGTGTATATCCCAATACAGAATGTTGACATAAAAATCCCTGCCTGATTGAGAAGCAATGCATGTTCCTCATCAGGCAGGGATATTAAAAAGGAATTCCCGGATCACTTTTACTTGATAATTTTGGCAAGAACTTCTTCCTTGCTTAGCTTTTTAGTGCAGAAGAACCAATCGTAGCAATGCATTTCGGATTTGCTTTCCATGCGTTCCTTTGCGATGCCGCATGAACCTGCTGTGGGAACAATTACTTCATCGCCCGGACGCCAGTCGGCAGGGGTAGCAATGGAGAAAGCATCGGCAGCCTGCATAGCGATTAATGCGCGGTATAGTTCATCAAAGTTGCGGCCCAGGCTCAGCGGGTAATAAATGATTGCCCTGATAACTCCTTTCGGATCGATAAAAAATACCGCCCTAACAGCCTTGGTGTTGCTTTCGCCAGGCATAACCATACCGTACTTTTTGGCAACTTCCATGGTAATATCCTCAATCAAAGGGAAATTTACCTCGACATTTTTCATGCCTTTGTATTCAATTTTTTCCTTGATGGTGCGCAACCATGCAATATGGCTGTATAAACCATCAACCGACAAACCTACCAGTTTGCAATTTGCTTTGTTAAACTGGCTTTCCATGCTTGCAAATGTCATGAACTCGGAAGTGCAAACCGGCGTAAAATCAGCAGGATGGCTGAAAAGTATAACCCAACTGTCTTTGTAATCAGCCGGGAAGTTGATAGGGCCTTGTGTTGTTACTGCCTTAAATGAAGGCGCGTTTTCGCCAATGCGGGGCATTGCAAAAACTTCCTGATTTGAATTGTTTTCCATTGTATTGAAATTTAAAGGTTAGTAATTGATTATTAATTTAAAGCTAAATTATGAGGATGCTTCACTATACATTTCGTTCATTTTAGTATAGTCTGCTTCACATGCAAACATTGTACTTCTTACTGAAATCTTGCCATTATTGTTATGTTCCCTTTTACTAGCTCGTTCATTTTAACACATATTTCAGTGTTTAAAGGCAAAAACAGATCAACCCTTGAACCGAACCGGATAAAGCCAATATCTTCGCCCTGCTTAGCCTGGGATCCAACTTTAGCATAGCAGATAATCCGCCGTGCCACCGTTCCGGCAATTTGTTTTATCATAATCTCAATGCCATCGGTTTTCTGAATTGCGGTGGACTGGTGTTCGTTCAATTCGGATGATTTCGGGTGCCTGGCAACCAGGTACTTGCCCGGATGGTATTTGGTATAAGTAATTTTTCCGTTAACGGGATACCGGTTAACATGTATATTGTAAATTGACATAAAAATCGAAACTTTTATGCATTTACGGTTTAAGAATTCCGATTCGTACACTTCTTCGATAGTAACAATTTTGCCGTCAGCAGGAGCAAATACGAGGTTCTTGTCAGCACTGATTTTTCGTGGCGGGTTGCGGAAAAAGAGAACAATACAGCAAAAGAGAACTATTTCGGTGATACCCAAAATAGTTTTGCAAGAAAGATTACATGCAGTAACTTCT
>Ga0315270_10001764_pt1 | contig 11486 bp, 10 predicted proteins | sample C1_bottom_MG_FD_204932 | JGI IMG/M metagenome (GOLD analysis project Ga0315270, IMG submission 204932) | Sediment microbial communities from Yellowstone Lake, YNP, Wyoming, USA - C1_bottom | ecosystem: Environmental > Aquatic > Freshwater > Lake > Sediment | place: USA: Wyoming | collected... | reverse complement strand
GCTTCACGCTGTAGCGGACGTTCTCCATCACTCCCCTTACGACATGCACCAGCGTGGACCACGCCGCACCACCGCGCCGCGTCCACCCAGCACCTCGAGCGCCGCATCGATCCGCGCCGGCGTGGCACCGCAGACGCGGGCCAGCTCCCCGGCGTCCAGGCCCCGCAGCGCGCCGCGCAGCTCCAGCAGCACCGTGGCCTCGAGCGAGCCGGGGGCCGGGGCGGCGGCGGCCGGGGCCGGCACCTCGACCACGGCGACGCGGCCCCTCGGGGCGGGCGCGGCGGCGGCGGAGCTCGACACGGCGGGTGTGGCGGCCGGGCCCGGCGCGAGCCTGGCCGGCCGTGCCGCCATCGCAGCCACCGGCGGCGCGGGCCCGAAGCGCGGCGCCTCGGCGCCGGCGGCGCGCGGGGCGGTGCGCTGGTGCTTCTCCAGCGCTCGCCGGGTCAGGTCGCTGGAGCGGCCGCAGAGCGCCGCCCGGGCGGCCCGGGCCACGCCGGGATCGACGTCGCGCAGCGCGCCGCAGAGCGCGGCCTCGGCCACCTCGCCGCGGACGAACCCGAGCAGCACGGCGGCGCGGCGGCGCACCAGCGGGCTCTGGTCGGCGAGGGTGCGGGCCAGGTGTGGCAGCGCCGCCGCCTGCGCCACCGAGGCCATCATCTCCAGCGCCGCGGCCCGGACCTCGGGGCGGGGGTCGCCCAGCTCCCGGACCGCCAGGTCGGCGGCGAAGGGCTCCTGGAAGCGCCCCAGCGCCTCGAGCAGCGCCACCTTGACCCCGGCGTCCGGTTCCCGCCCCAGGGCCGAGGCGAGCAGCGGCGCCGCGGCCCGGGCCCCGAGCGCCGCCAGCTGGCGGATGGCCCGCTTGCGCGCCGGCGCCTCGCCGGCGGAGAGCTCGGCCATGGCCCGCTCGTAGAGGACGCGATCGGCGCGGGTGGGGAGCAGCCCGGCCAGCGTGGTGGCGTCGGCGCGGGAGAAGCCGGTCCGGCCGGCGCTCCGGAAGTCGCCGGCCAGCTCGGCCACGGCCGCCGGCCCGGTGCCGATCCGCTGCCCGCTCGCGGCGTGCGAAGGCGATCCGGCCGGGGCGGTGGGGGCGAGCCCGCCGGCCTCGGCGGCCGCCTTCCAGGCCCGCAGCGACTCGATCTCGGCCCGCAGCTCGGCGATGAAGCCGGCCAGGTCGGACCCGTCGGCATCGGCCGGGGCCTCGCCCTCGCTGGCCGGGGCGCCGCCGAGCCGGGCCCGCTCCACCAGCCCGCCCATGAGCCGCTCGCGCTCGGTCTCCAGCAGCGCCACCCGCTCCACCAGGTCGGCCTCACGCAGCGTGAAGGCGCCCTGGGCCCCGCGGGCCGCCGCCAGCTCCTGCGTCAGCTCGGTCTCGCGGGCGCGGGACTGGGCGGCGTCGGCGCGGGCGCGCTCGGCCACCTGGCGCGCGGCGGCCAGCTCCGACTCGAGCTGGGCCAGCCGGCACTCGAAGAAGACGATCTTCTCGAGCGCACTCCGGAGGAGTTCACCCGGATCGCTCGCCCAGTCGCCCGATGGCCGCCGCCCGTCCATTCCCCGTCCACCCTCGCCACCCGAACAGATCCCGCCCTGATCACGGGATCTTGCTGCGATATCGCAGAGTAGCCGCTCGGATCCGGGAAGGCAAATTCTTGACAGCCCGCGGCCGCCCGCTCGACCGGGGTCGGCCCGCTAGGTCTTGGCCGCCTCGAGCCCGTGTCCACCCGGCCCGCGCTCGCTCCGCCAGAGCAGGAAGGAGAAGACGAAGCCGAGCGTCGAGAGCACCGCCAGCATCCACATCACCGGTGTCCAGCCGGCCGGGTGGGCGGCGCTGGCGTGCGCGGCGTCCTTCACCGCGCCCATCCCCCAGGCCATCCCGGCCCAGGCGATCTGCTGGCAGAAGGTCATGAGGGCGTAGGCCGAGCCGAGCCGCTGCTCGGGCACCAGGTAGGTGACGGCCGGCCAGAGCACCGCCGGCACCAGCGCGAAGGCCAGCCCCAGCATCCCCATGGAGAGCTCGAGCGGGAGCCTGGTGTAGGCCATGAGCAGGAACGGGGGGACCAGCAGCGCCGAGCCGACCAGCATGAAGAGGGCGCGCCGGCCCACCTTGTCGACGATGAAGCCGAAGATGGGCATGCCGATCATGGAGAAGAGCGGCAGCAGCGACTTGAGCTCGCCGGCCCGCTCCGGCGAGACCCCGTGGGCGTCGATGAAGAAGAGGTTGGCGAAGGTGCGGAAGGGGAAGATGGAGGCGTAGAAGGCGACGCAGAGCCCCACCACCCACCAGTAGCCGAGGTCGAAGCGGACCAGGTCCTTGAGCACCAGCTTGTCGGTGGCGCCGGCGCCGGCCACCGCGTAGCGGCTCGCCGCGGTGCGCTCCAGCACGGCGTAGACGATCGCGAAGACCAGCCAGGCGAGGCCGAGCGCGGCCGCCAGCAGCAGCGGGGGCTGCCAACCGGCGAAGAGCGGCTTGAAGAGGTCCGGTGACTGGTCGGCCAGCCAGGAGCCGCCGCGCGCCACCAGCAGCTGGATCGCCATGGCGAAGGAGATCTCCTTCCCCTTGAACCAGCGACCCACCACCGTGGTCGAGGCCACGATGAAGAGCTCCGAGCCGATGCCGAGCAGGAAGCGCCCCACCATCATCCCGGCCCAGGGCGTGGCAGGGAAGAGGGCCGGGAGCACGGCGATGAGGAGCGTCCCCACCGCACCGACGGCGGCGAAGAGGATGGCCGAGGTGGCCATGCCCATCCGGTCGATGAGGACGCCGCCGGCGATGAGCGTGAGCAGCGCCGCCACGTTGTAGCTGGTGTCGAGCAGGCCGAGCTGCTCGCCGGTGACGCCGAAGGTCTTCTCCAGCAGCGGCGCCACCGGGTAGAGCGCGTCGAAGGTGTAGTAGCAGCCGAACATCGCCAGGCTGCAGGCGCCCAGCACCAGCCAGCGGTAGCCGGCAGGGGGCGGGGGGCGGACCTCGGCGGCGATCGGCGCGTCAGGGAGGGCGGACATGGGGGCGCAGACTAGCACTCCGCCGGCGGATGAGATCCCTTTCGGGGCGTGGCGTGGCTCCTGGAGCAGGAACTCGACAGATACGTGGAGACGGCAAGGGGGGTTGATGACCCGCTTCGACGCGATCCTGGTGGAGCTCCGGCGGCGGAAGGTGTTCCGCTCGGCCGCCGCCTACGGGCTGGTGGCCTTCGCGGTCCTCCAGGTGATCGAGCCGATCATGCACGGGCTCGACCTGCCCGACTGGATCCTCAAGTCGGTGGTGATCCTCCTCGCGCTGGGGTTTCCGGTGGCGATGGGGCTGGCCTGGATCTTCGACCTCGGCCCGGCGGGTGTGGAGCGGACCGCTGGGATCCCGGTCGGGGGCGATCGGGCCTCCGCCACGACCGGCACGGCAGGGCCTGCACCTCCTCGCCTGCGCCGCTGGGCCGTGAAGCCCTCCTGGAGCGTGTTGGCGCTGCTGGCCCTGGCTGCAGGCGGGCTGGCGGCCTGGCGCTGGACGGCCGCTCCGACGCCCGCTGGGCCCAGGGTGACCGTGGCGGTGGCCGACGTCGCCAACCAGACCGATGATCGCGAGCTGGACGGCCTCTCCGGCCTGCTCATCACCTCCCTCGAGCAGTCACGCCGCCTCGCCGTCTTGACCCGCTCGCGCCTGCTCGACGAGCTCAAGCTCCTCGGCCGCGCCGATACGGATCGGGTCGACGAGACCACCGGGCGCGACGTGGCCCGGCGCCTCGGCGTCCGCGCCCTCATCACCGCCAGCGTCCATCACTTCGACAAGGTCTACACCGTCGAGCTGAAGGCGCTCGACCCTGGGACCAACGAGTACCTCTTCACCCTCAAGGAGGAGGGCCGAGGGAAGTCGAGCCTGCCTGCGCTCATCGACCGGCTCTCCGAGCGGGCCCGCGAGGCGCTCCGCGAGAGCGCGCCTGACGTGCGTGCCACCCGGATCGAGATCGGCCGCGCCGTCACCTCCAATCTGGAGGCCTACGGCCACTACTTCCGGGGCGAGCAACTGAAGAACCGAGGGGACTACGACCGCGCCATCGCCGAGTACGAGCTGGCCATCGCGGCCGATCCCGACTTCGCCCTGGCCCACCTGGGCATCGCCTACCTCTCCGAGTTCTGGGGCGTCCCGGCCGAGCGGAAGCGGCGCGCCATCGAGGCGGCGGTCCGCGCCGCGCCGCGGCTTCCTGAGAAGGAGCGACTGCTGGTCCTGGCCTGGCAGGCGGTCCTGGAGGGCCGGCCGGCCGATGCGCAGGCGACCTATGCGCGCGCCATGGAGGACTTCCCTCCGGACAAGGAGGTGCTCTACCTGGCGGCCGACCAGCTCCACCACCGCGGGGAGCTGCAGGCGGCCGCACCCATCTTCCAGAAGGCCCTCCAGCTGGACCCGGGCTACTCACCTGCCGCCGTACACCTGGTGCCGGAGCTCGTGTCGCTCGGCCGGCTCGACGAGGCGCTGGCCGTGGCCGAGCAGGCTGAGCGGGCCGATCCGGACGGGGCCCGAGGGCTGGAGGTCTCGGCACGCCTGTCACGCGGCGAACAGGGCCAGGCGCTATCGCTCCTCGAGCAGCAGGCGCGGACCAACGAACCTGGAGTCCTCATCACCTACTGCATGGAGGCGACCCTTGCCGGCGACCGGCGGCGAGCCGAGGACGCCCTCCGCCGCCTCGAGGCCGCCTCCGACAGCCCTGCCTGGAAGGTTGAGCTCTGGCACGCCCGCGCCAGGGTCGCATCGATGGCCGGACGGCTGCGGGAGTCGGTCGCGCTGGGGCGCCGTGGCATGCAAGTTCCCGGAGTTGCCTTCGGCCAGCTCAACCACGCTCGCGGGTTCGTCCTCTTCATGGCGGCTGGCCAGCCAGGCGGGCTGGGGGCGGAGCGGTCCCTGGTCGAGGGCCTGGTCCCCGACTCCTTCGAAGCACCGCAAGTTGGGTTCCTGCTGGCCTGGCTGGGCGATCCGCACGCGGCGTCGGGGCTGGCGCCGGGCGAGCTGAAGCGCGTGGTCTCAGCCATCGGCCTCTGGCGATCCGGCGACCCGGCCTCCGCGGCGGCCGACCTGCGGCGATTCTCCCTGGAGGCCGGGCAGCTGACGCTCTGGCTGCTGGGTGAGCTGGAGCTGGAGCGCGGGGGCCCGAAGGAGGCTGCGGCGGCCCTGGAGGGCTACGTGCGGAGCGGAGCGGCGTCCCGTGACTGGACTTCGACCAGGGCACTGTTCCGGCTGGCCCAGGCGCGGGAGGAACTGGGCGATCACGCCGGCGCCCGCGCGGCGCTCGACCGGTACTTCTCGCTGCTCGATCACCCCGACCCCGACTTGCCGCTGCTGGCGGAGGCGCGGACGCTGCGGCTGCGCCTCGGTCCCCCCGGTGCCACCCCAACCCGCTGAGGAGGTTCACATGGCCCTCGTTCGATCAGCCGTCGCTCTCACGCTGCTCGCCGCACTCGCCGCGCCGACCCGTGCCCGGGCCGGCGAGCCGGCCAAGCACATGGCCCCCGCCGCCGAGACACCCAGCCCCGACTTCGACCGCCTGAGATCGCTGGCCGGTGAGTGGGAGGGAACGGCACGCGAGGGGGCCGACCCGAAGACCCTCGCCACCAGGGCCACCATCAAGGTGGTCTCGGCCGGTTCGGCCGTCATGCTCGTGACCGACCCGGGCACGCCGCACGAGATGGTCACCATGTTCCACCGGGACGGCGAGGCGCTGCTGGCGACCCACTACTGTTCCGCCATGAACCAGCCGCGCATGAAGGCGCGCAGCGGCGCTCCCGCCGGCACCCTGGCCTTCGACTTCCTCGATGGCACCAACCTCGGCCCGCACCCGGGGCGGATGCAGACGCTGGTGCTCACGCTGCCCGACGCCGACCACCAGACGCAGACCTGGACCTATCGAGGCGAAGGCCAGGAGAGCACCATGACCATCGACCTGAAGCGCACCAGGCGGTGAAGGGACACCTCCCCCGCGCAGGCGGCAGCGCCGGGCCGGGTCAGATGCGGGCCAGGCCGCGCGACGTCAGCATCACCTCGTCGCCGACGCGGAACGGGGTCTGCCCAACGTACCGGTAGGTCCGCAGGCTGCCGTCCTCGTACCTGACGGTCACGTCGTAGAACCAGCGCGCTCCGCTCCCCTGGCTGGCGTTGGCGCCGATCATGGCGCCGGTCATGGCCCCGAAGAGACCGCCGCCGTGCCCGTTGGTCATGGCGCTGCCGATCAGCCCACCCACCACCGCGCCCGCGACCGCGCCGGCGGCCGGATCACCGCGCTGTTCCACGACCGTCTCGCTGATCTGCGAGACGCGCCCGTACCAGACCTGCTCCTGCGGTGCCGCGGTCGGCTCCTCCGACCAGGTCCGGGTCGTCGACTGGACGCCCACGCACCCGGTGCCGAGCAGGACGGGGAGCGAGAGGAAGATCGCGAGTCGAGTGGTGGTCATGCCACCATGATGATGCATTCACCGGACCAGCGGCGAGGCAGGTCCAACTACCTGCAAACACGGGAGATCGCCAGGGGGACGATGTGGCGCGACCGTGGCGGGACGGCACACCCCCCCCGCCACGGACCGGTCGCCTGCCCTAATCGGCCAGGATCGCCTCGACGCGCCGGTTGCGGGCATGGCACGCCTCGGTCGCCTCTTCGCAGAGCGGCTTCGACTTGCCCCAGGAGAGCTTCGACAGCCGCACCGCGGCCAGCCCCTTCTTCCGCAGGTACTTGACCACGGCGTCGGCGCGCTTCTCGCCGAGCTGCTGGTTGTACGCGGCGCTGCCACGCGTGTCGCAGTGCCCCTCCAGCCGGACCGCCCGGGAGGTCTGGCCGAGGCAGGCCACGAAGCGATCGAGCGCCGCCATCGACGTGGCCGTCAGCGTGGCCCGATCGAAGGCGAAGAGCACCGGGTCGAGCGTGCAGACCACGGGCGACGCCGCCTGCGGCGCCGCGGCCGTCACCGAGACCATCACCGGCGTGGGCGCGGGCGCGGGCGTCGCGCGGTCCGAGGGATAGGAAGTGGCGGAGAGCGACAGCTGGTACCGGCTCTCCCACGGCACCAGGAAGCCCGACTTGCGGAGCACGGCCACCTTCACGGCCGCGACCTCGCCGCTGCGCGCCGCCACGTCGAGGTGGCCGCGCAGCTTGAAGCGGTAGTCGTCCAGGTAGGAGAAGAAGTCCGAGTGGCCGTCGAGCCGGACCTCCACGTCGACGCCGTGCGGCCCCGAGGCGATCGGCACCTCGAGGACCGGCTTCTCCGTATTGCCGCCCGGGGCCGGGAGCGTGAGCTCCTTGCCGTCGAGGCGGACCACCACCTGCTTGAGTGTGACGTACCCGGTCTGGTGCGGACCCTCGTAGACCTCGAGCAGGGAATCGTCGCCGGCGAGTGCGAGGGTGGGGACCGCCACCAGGATCAGGGCCAGGCAGGTCGTCCGCACCAGCTCAACTCCTCGTTCGATAAACCGTTTGTCCGCACGAATCATGGCGGCAGGTTATCCCAAAGCGCAGCGAAGAGTGCGATCGTCCTGCCCGGCCCCCCCAAGAAAGGGGCTGGGATTACCACGTTCGGGCCGGGTCACCGGGGTACATGGCGTCGAGGTCATGGTCGGAGAGCGCCGGCTCCTTGATGCCGGGCGACTCCCATGCGCTCACGGCCGGGTGGGACAGCAGCGTCCTCATGACCAGGCCGGCCTCGCCCTTCGGCTCGACGCCGTAGGTCTGGAAGCGGAAGGCCACCGGCGCGAAGTAGGCGTCGGCGGCCGAGAAGGCGCCGAAGAGGTGAGGACCCCCCTGCCCGAAGCGGTGGCGCGCCTCGGTCCAGAGCGCCTCGATGCGAGCGATGTCGGCCTTCACCGCGTCGCTCCGCAATCGCTGGGGGCGGCGCGCCGCCAGGTCCATCGACATCTCGCCGCGCAGCGCCTGGAAGCCGCCGTGCATCTCGCAGCAGCAGGACCGGGCGAAGGCCCGCGCCACCGGATCGGCGGGCCAGGTTCCGGGGTGGCGCTCGGCCAGGTACTCGACGATGGCCAGCGAGTCCCAGACCAGCACCGCCCCGTCCTCGAGCACCGGGACGCGCCCGCCCGGCAGGCGAGAGAACCGCCCGGCCTTGGCGGCGTCGGGCTGGAGCGAGACCAGCCGCTCGGTGAAGGGGATGCCGAGCCCGCGCAGCAGGATCCAGGGCCGGGCCGACCAGGAGGAGAAGCGCTTCTCGCCGACGTAGAGGGTGTAGGCCATGTAGAGGAGGATACAGGGGGCGGCTCACCGGCGGTGCTGCAGCTCGCCGGTCATGGGGACGAACCGGACCGCGAAGAGTGGCTGGCTGCGCAGGCCCTCCGGGGTCCGCTCCGCCACCACCAGGTCCTGCACCCCCTCGCCGACCGGCGCCACCAGCTGGCCTCCAACCCCCAGCTGGTCGAGCAGCGGCCCGGGCAGCTCGGACGGCGCCGCCGTGACCAGGATGACGTCGAAGGGCGCCCGCTCCGGCCAGCCGCCATGGCCGTCGCCGACGTGCACGGTGACGTTGCGGTAGCCCAGCTCATCGAGCCGCGCCGAGGCCGCCCGTGCCAGTGGCTCCAGCACCTCGATCGAGTCGAGCCGCTCCGCCAGCAGGGAGAGTACGGCCGCCTGGTACCCCGAGCCGGTCCCGACCTCGAGCGCGCGAGCGCCCGGCTTCACCCGCGCGCCACGACCTGGGTCTCCACCATGCGATCGAGCGGACCTGGCACCGGGAGCGCTCCCTCCTGGAGGAAAGGGGAGCATCGGCCGCCGCAGCGGTCGAGGCCCCTCGTGAGGGGGCCCACGCGGGGTGGCCCGTGCTGGTCCGACCGCGCTGGGTGAGCGGCGGTGGACCGGGACGCTACGCGTCGGACCGGCCTCCCAGTGCCCGGCGCAGCGCCGGGGCCAGCGCCAGCGTCACCAGCCCCAGCCCCAGCCCGGCCACCACGTCGGCCACGTAGTGGGCCTGGATGTAGACGGTGGCGAAGATCACCGCCCCGGCCCAGGCCCAGAGCACCGGCGCCCAGCGCGGGAAGAGGCGGGAGCCGAGCGCCGCCGGCATCAGCGACAGCGCGGTGTGGCCGCTCGGGAAGGCGTCGAGGGTGGTGGCCTCGGCGGCACGAAGGAAGGCGCGCACGGCTCGGGCGACCGCGCCGCCGCCCAGCACCAGCGCCTCGTCGGCATCCGGCACGCGCGGCCCCGAGGCGGGCCAGAGGAAGTAGCCGAGGTAGGAGAGGTAGAAGGCCAGCAGCAGGGTGAAGACGACCTGCTCGAAGACCTCCGACCCGCGCCAGGCCCGCGTCGCCACCAGCACCGCCACCGGCAGCAGGTAGTAGCTGACGTAGGCGGCGTAGACCAGGTCGGTGAACCAGGCCGGGCGCCCCAGCGCGCCGCGCCAGGCGCTCGCCAGCGAGGCGAACCAGCGGGCGTCCACCCCGGCCAGCAGCTGGTCGTAGCGGAGCGGGTTGAGCGCCACGATGAGCGGCTGCAGCAGCAGGTAGATGGCGACCACGATGGCCACCGGAGCGTAGTCGCGCACCAGCCCGAGCGGGCCGGCCCGGGCGCCGGCGCGTGCCAGCACCAGCACCACCGCCAGCAGCCCGGCCGTCGCCAGCAGGCGGGCCCCGGCCTCCGGTGTCCGGGAGACGGCGGCCGCCAGGGAGAGCAGCAGCAGGGCCAGCGCGGTGAGCCGCTCGGAGCCCCTCATCGATCGCCGCCGGTCCAGGCCGGTTCGCCTTCCGGCGGACCGAGGTGGCGCTCCGGGTCCTCCATGATCTGCTGCACCAGCACCAGGGAGCGGGCGCTCGAGAAGGCGTCGTCGATCCGCTCGTCGAAGGTCCAGCGGACCGAGAGCCCCGGCTCGACCACCACCCCGTCGCGCTGCACGAACGGGTGGGGGCGCGGCGCCGAGACGGCACCGAAGATGGAGACGGTGCCGTACTCGTAGAGGTGGTGCCAGGCGTCGGAGATGCCGACCGATCCCAGGTTGGCCAGGAAGAGGCTGGCGTACATGGGGTCGTCCCTCATCATGAACCAGGGGTAGAGGTTCCAGCGGTCGAGCCAGCGGGCCAGGGCCACCAGCCCGGTGATGAGCGGCCCCGGCAGCCGCATCACCAGGTCGATCTCCTTGTCGACGCGCCGGCCGGCCTGCCGCGCCTCGCCGACCAGGCCGGACATGCGTGCCGACCAGTCGCGGAAGGGCTCCCGCGGAACCAGCCCCACCTTCACGGTCGCCTCCGCCCCCTCGTCGGTGAACTCCTGCTTGGCGATGAAGGAGACGTCGACGCCGCGCCGCTGGTAGATGCGGCCGCCCGAGACGAAGCGGTTGAGGCGGGGCCGGGCGTGGAGCACCACGGCGCAGGCGTAGGCCAGCAGGTGGAACAGGGTGGCGCGCGGCTGGTGGGACCGGTTGTAGGCGCGCAGCCAGGCCCGGGCGGCGGCGATCCGGTAGGTGGTCTCCTGGAAGACCAGGCTCTCGTTCCGGACCGGCATCAGGTACGGCATGATCAGCCGGGCCGGCACCTCGTCGCGGACCAGGTCGCCGTCGGGCCGGCGGAACAGGGGCATCGACGCAGCGTCACGCCGGTGGCGCGGGCTGTCAAGGCGGCCACCCGTGCAAGCGAGACGCCGGCGACCCGAGGATGGGCCGCCGGCGCGAGGACCTCACGGGGAGGTGCTAGGCGTGGGTCTTGCTGACCGCCTTGAGGCTCTCCTCGAGCGCGCCGAGGAAGGTGTCGAGCTGCTGGTAGCCGATGGTGAGGGCCGGCTCGACGCGCAGCACCCGGGCGTTGATGTAGGTGCCGGAGATCAGGATCTGGCGGGAGAAGAGCTCGCTGGCGACCTTGTAGCCGAGGTCGTTGTCGGTGAACTCCATGCCCAGCATCAGGCCGCGACCGCGCGCCAGCTTCATGACCTTGGGGTACTTGGCCGCCAGCGCGTTCATGTGCTTGAGCAGGTACTCGCCCTTCTCGGTGGCCTGCCGGGGCAGGTCCTCCTCGAGCAGCACGTGGATGGTGGCGATGGCCGCGGCGCAGGCCAGCGGGTTGCCGCCGAAGGTGGTGGTGTGGAGGAACGGGTTGTCGATGTACTTCTGCCAGGTCTTCTGCGTGCCGACCACGGCGCCGATGGGCATGACCCCGCCGCCGAAGCCCTTGCCGAGCGCCATCAGGTCGGGGGTGACGCCGTCGTGCTCGCAGCAGAACATCTTCCCGGAGCGGCCCATGCCCGACTGGACCTCGTCGAAGATCAGCATGGCGCCGTACTGGTCGCAGATCTCGCGCGCCGCGGCCAGGTAGCCGGGCGGCGCCACCACGATGCCGCCCTCGCCCTGGATGGGCTCGATGACCACGGCGGCCACCCGGTCGCCGGTGAAGTCGCCGCTCGCCAGCACCATCCTGAGGGCGTCGACGTCGCCGAACGGCACGTGCATCCAGTTGAGCAGCGGCAGGAAGGGCTCGCGGAAGAAGGCCTTGGAGGTGCCGCCCAGCGCGCCCAGGGTCTTGCCGTGGAAGGCGCCGA
>Ga0315270_10001763_pt1 | contig 11486 bp, 9 predicted proteins | sample C1_bottom_MG_FD_204932 | JGI IMG/M metagenome (GOLD analysis project Ga0315270, IMG submission 204932) | Sediment microbial communities from Yellowstone Lake, YNP, Wyoming, USA - C1_bottom | ecosystem: Environmental > Aquatic > Freshwater > Lake > Sediment | place: USA: Wyoming | collected... | reverse complement strand
CGCACCATTGACGCCAGGGGCATGGTCGTGGCGCCCGGGTTCATCGACATGCTGGGTCAATCAGAACTGACCATCCTCGTTGAGCCGCGGCTGCCCTCGAAAATCTATCAGGGCATTACTACGGAAGTGACCGGTGAAGGCAGCTCAGCCGCCCCGCAGAACGAGGCCATCATCGGGCAGCTCGATACCACGTATAAGCATCTGCAGATCAATCCGGACTGGCGCACGCTGCGCCAGTATTTTGCACGCCTGGAAAAACAGGGAATCGGCATCAACCTCGCCTCTTACGTGGGCGCGACGCAGGTGCGGGCAATGGTGTTGGGATTCGATGATCGCCAGCCGAGCGCCGCGCAGCTGGAGCAGATGACCGTCCTGGTTCGAGAAGCAATGCGGGATGGCGCGGTGGGTGTGTCCACTTCGCTCCAGTATCCGCCGGCTCCCTACGCGAAGACCGAAGAGCTGATCGCCCTGGCCGCTGAAGCCGCGAAATCCGGCGGCATCTACGCGACACACATGCGCAGCGAGGGCGATGCGATCATGCAATCGATCGATGAGACCGTGCGCATCGGCCGCGAGGCGCATATCCCGGTAGAGATCTGGCATCTCAAGGTGGCCGGCAAGGCCAACTGGGGTCGCATGCCGCAGGTCATTGCCAGGATCAATGCTGCGCGCGCGGCAGGTGTCGATGTTACGGCTGACACCTATGCCTACACCGCCTGGTACAACACGATGTCGGCGTTCATCCCACCCTGGGCGCACGATGGCGGCGACGCCAGGCTGGTCGAGCGTCTGAAGGATCCGGCCATGCGTGCGCGCATCCGCCAGGAGCTGCTGACGACCTCGAGCGCCTGGGATAATGAATGGCAGGAAATTCCGGGGCCCGAGGCCATCATGATCGGCGTGGTGCAGAACCCGCAGCTGCTGCAGTTTCAGGGCAAGCGCCTGGCCGAAGTGGCCAAGGCCTGGAACAAGGATCCCATCGACGCACTGTTCGACTTTCTGATTGAGGACAATGCCTTCACGGGCTGCGCGGTGTTCGGTATGTCGGAAGCCGACGTGAGCCTGGCGCTGCAGGAGCCCTGGGTTGCCATCAATAATGATTCGTCCGGCACCTCGCCCGAAGGTCTGCTCGGTACCGAGCACCCGCATCCGCGCGCCTATGGAACTTTTCCGCATATCCTGCGCAAGTACGTGCGCGAAGAAAAACTGCTGAGCCTCGAAGCGGCGATTCGCAAGTTCTCGGCGCTGCCGGCGCAACGCATGCGCTTCACCGATCGCGGCGTGCTCAAGGCAAACATGTGGGCGGATGTCGTGATCTTTGATCCGGCAACGATTCGCGATCTGGCGACTTTCGAAAATCCGAATCAATTGTCACAGGGCATGGACTACGTGCTGGTAAACGGTGTGCCGGTCATTGAGCAGGGCAAGATGAGCGGCGCACTGCCAGGGAAAGTGATCAGGGGTGCGGGCTATCAGCCCTAGGGCGAGTTGGCAGCTGAGGTCGGGTTCGGTTAGGGCCCTGATAAGCGCCAGTTTGCACTCGTTGGCATCGGAACGCTCAATTCGTACCTGTTCAACCCCGGTGGCGATGTAACGTACTGGAAGCACACATTCACCCGCACAAACCTCCGGAGCGAGGACGGTGCAAGCGACTGCTCACGATGGCAATTGGTGACGCAGCAACGCGGCCCGGATACTTAGGGTAACGGCAGTACGTAGAAGCCGCGATTGTCCTGCATGCCAAGATGGGTAGGATGAACTTCCGCCTCGGCAGATTGACTCGGCATGCGGGCAGCATGCTGGGCGAAGTGGGTTTGGCCATGAAGCACCTTCTCGCGGTCGTTGTGATGACGGTTCTTTCTGGTTGCGGGGGGAGCTCCTGCCCGCCCGGCCCCAAGGGTTGTGGCGACATCGGCGGAATTAACATCCCCCCGGATCTCTCCTCCGCACCGGGCGAAGCGGCTCTGGTCGCTTATCTACAGTCAGGCCACCAGAGGACGCTTAGCGCCACGGACACTTCAGGCAATAGTTACGCCCTTCAAGTCGATAGCATGCCGAATGCAGGCACGACGACCTTTAACGGGTCGGCCCCGGCGTATAGCACCGTAGACACGATTAGTCTGCGGAAGAATGGGGTGTTTGCCACAAGCAGCATCTCCACGGACTACTACTTTCTTAACCCCTATGTGCCGCTCGGCCGAACCTACGGCACCGGTACGCCCTTTGCATTGGTCACTAGCTCTACCCCGTTTCCGGCCACTTTGAAGGTTGGTAGCTCCGGTCCGGTGGCCAACGTCACCTATTATCATGATTCCACGATGAGCATCGTCGATGCCGACGAGGTTGGGACATACGTGGTAAAGGCCAGCAACCCTGTCAACCTGCTCATGTGCCTCAGTTTTGCCGTCTCCAGCGTGACGGCTCAAGGGACGGTAGACAGTCTCGTTGCCGGTACGGAAACGGACTGCTACAGCGTCGAAGCGGCGGGCAATGCGGGTCTTGTCTCAATTGCGTTAACGGTCGATGGAGTGACGTTGAATTTCAAGTAACGGCTTCGGAAGCGACACCGGTGCATTTCTAAGGCGGCCACATTCACATGTTGGACAATTGACGGATAGCTTGCAGTAGAATCGGCCACTTAGTCTGGGAAGCTGCCAGGATCGGCACGCGCCGAAGTGCTGGAACCTGCCAGCGAACCGGTTCTCGCGCGAATCAAGCATTCGCTACGCACTGCTTCCCGGCTAAGCAGGGCTGGCGCATGACAGTGATCGACTTGTTACTCCGTAGTTGAGGGTAGAAAAATGCCGTACCGTGCAGTCATGGCGCAGCGACTACGCTTCCTGGAAATTGATGAAAGCACGGTCGCATCCCTTGGGCCAATCAAACAGTCGCTCGACGCCGAGTTCGATCAACTCCTGGACAGGTTTTACGCCCATATTCTCAAGCAGCCCGAATTGCATGCCATGTTCTCCGACAAGGAGACCATGGCCAGGGCCCGAGCGGCCCAGAAGCGCTACTGGCTGACACACCTGTTCGCCAAGCAGTTCGACGCCGGCCAGTTCGAGCAGGCCGAAAAAATCGCCCAGGCCCATTTGCGCATCGGTCTCGAGCCCTCGTGGTACATGAGCGGCTACTGCTACATGCTCAACCAGTTTGTGGAACTGGCGTGCTCGTGCCACAAGAATGACAGCGTGAACGCATCCGCGACGATTCAGGCAGTGAACAAGCTGGTGTTCCTGGACATGAATACAGTCATCGACAAGTACCTCGAGGCAAAGAATGCGACCATGAGAGAGGTGCTGCGCCGCGCCACAGTCTTTGGCGAAGACATGGCGGCAATCTCCGCCGAGCTCGAGAATGCGCAGCGGGATCTGCAGCAGAAAGTTGACTCGGCGGCACCGAGCACGGAGATCGCCAGGTGCGTGGCGCGGCTGTCCATCAGCGCGGCAGGCGTGGCTTCCCGTTTAAGGAAGTTTCAAACCGAAGACCGCCTGAGCACGACTCTTCATCAGCGTCGGCTGGGCCTCAGGGCGTGGGTGCAACGCCTGTTCAGCTAAAGATGCGGACAAGGGGTAATGGTGGCCATGGTTGCCTATCAGCATGTCACAGCAGGCAATCGTCGAGGGTACGTGATGCTGAGTTACGGTAGGTAACGGTGGTTTGGGCACCAAAATGGGCATTGGGGCGGGCCAGCCGCGCGCGGCGCAGTCGATCATCCGGGCGGCCTTCCGCCGGCGACGACGATGGGTTCGCCGAGCGCTCGCCGATATTCCTCCTCGTCGATCGCATCCACCGAGCGCAACTTCGCCAACAGCTCTTCGATCAGTGAGCGCAGCCCAGGCCCCGGCGTGCCGTGCGCGAATGAACTCTGATACTTGATAGGCCCGGGGATGATCGCGACCAGGAAGGCCATCTCGGCCGGCGTCAGGGCCCGGGGTTCGCGACCAAAATAGGTGTGGGCCGCGGGCCGCAGGCCACGCAGGTCCGGTCCCCACTCGATGATATTCAGGTAGATCTCGAGGATGCGATCCTTGCCGAGCGCCGACTCGAGCAGAAATGTGATCGCCAGTTCCTGGAGCTTGCGTCCGAGCTGCTTGTCGCGCGACAGGAACAGGTTCTTGGCCAGCTGCTGGGTGATTGTCGACGCGCCGCGCGCGGCGCCGCCGCGCGACCAGTTGGTGAGCAGCGCGGTGGGTAGTTCGCGCAGATCGATACCGCGATGCCCGTAGAAGCCTGTGTCTTCGGCAAGCAGAAGAGTGCGCACGAACAGCGGCGGAACGTCGCGCAGGGCGATAAAGTCGGGGGATGCGGGCGAGACGTCGATGGGGCGGTGCGGCCCAGGGCCGTCATCGGAGCTGAAGATGAAATCGCCGCGCAGGCGCACGATCGCCGGCGGCATCTGGCGCGGCGGTCTGAAGTCGATCTTCTGGCTCACCGAGAGCGAGGCAGGGTCAGACAGGTGACCGCTTACCCGCACGTCGATCGTGGCCGAACCCAGGTCATGGCTGCCGCCGGGCGTCATCCTCAAGCTTTCGGGCACCGCGAGCCCCGATGTGCCCAGCAATTGCGCGAAGTCCAGCCGCTTCACGCCGAGTGCGAGATCGATAACCGGATCGGTGTCGAGATCGCGCAGCGCGAGCGAACCCGACAGGGCCGCACCGCCCACCGTCGCGTGGAGCTCGGGGATCTCGATCGTGCCCTTAAGTTCCCGCCAGGCGCCATCGAATCGCAGGCTCACGTCCGTCGGATCGCCGAGCTGCGGTTCGCCGGCAGCGTTATCTGCCAGCGTGCCCAGGCGCGCGCCGCGCGCGCCTATGTCCACATGGAAACGGAGCGCGTCGGTGCTGGCCTGAAGTTCCACGCGGCCGTCCGCGATGCCACCATCGAGCAACGGGTGGGCGTCGCGCCGCACGTCGAGCAGACGGCCGACGTCGAGCCCACGTACCTCGACGTTCCACGCGCTGCCCGCGGGATCAGTCAGCTTGCGGATGGCGAGGCCAGCCTGTGGCTCCACCAGCGTGAGCCGGAGCTCCTCGCCGCGAAGGCCTGCCACGTCCCAGGCAGTGGCCGGCGAGCTGACGATGACCCCTGCCCGGCCCGCGAGAGTGGCGGCGTGAACTGCGAGTCGCAGGCGGCCGGGCCACGTGGCCGCGATCATGTCGGCATGCAGTCGCACGCCAGACCTAAGGTAGAGATCGAATCGCTCCAGTCGCAGCAACGGCCAGACGCCGACGTGGACCAGTCCGATTCGGGCAACGTAGCCACGTCGCACGGCCGCGGACTCGATCCGCGTACGCACGGCGTGCTCGAGCGTGGATCTCAGCAACAGCGCGGCGAGGATTGCGAACAGCGCCGCGGCAAGCGCTCCGAGCCACCACCGTCCCCCGCGGATTTGAAACCTGAACATCGACGCAAGGATGCCACAGACGGATCGTGCGCCGGCTGATGGGATTCGGGTCGCAGACGGCGTGGATCATCGGTTGGGCACGCGAGGAAAGGCTGCGGGAACTCCTGATCTCCTACGGCGAGAGCGGCTACGTGGCGCACCATAGCCATGAGCAACTGTGGGACCGGATCCCGGTCGCACTGCTGGGTCGAGCGTCAAAGCGAAAAGCTGGGCATGCACCACTGCTTCTGGCGAACCTGGCCAGATTTGCGCGCTGACTATGCAGCGTTCGGGTGGGAGAGTGCCGCACTGCAATGGCCAAGTCCGCCAACAACCTTGTCGAATTGGAAGCACGAATTTTCACGGTTCGTGGCCAGTCGGTGATGCTCGATGCGGATCTCGCGCAGCTGTATGGCGTCGAGACAAAGGCGTTGCTGCAAGCCATGCGCAGGAATCGGGTTCGGTTACCTCAAGATTTTGTTTTTCATCTTACAAATCAAGAAGTTGAAGTTTTGAGGTCACAGATTGTGACCTCAAAACCGGCCGATGGGCGCGGTGGTCGGCGTTATACCTGCTACGCCTTCACCGAACAGGGCGTAGCCATGCTATCCAGCGTCTTGCGCAGTACGACTGCCGTGCGGGTGAACATCGCGATCATGCGGGCGTTCGTGCGACTGCGCCGCGCATCGCTGATCAGCGCTGAACTGATGAAGCTCATTGAAGATCTATCCGAGCGCGTAGATTCTCACGATCAGGCGATCGGAGATCTGGTGGAGGCCATTCGTCAACTGGCTGAGTCCCCGGCGAAGGAGAGGTCGCGGCCGATCGGGTTCACGGTTGATCTCGACGCAGATCTGAGGTGACTAGGCCCGTTGTAAGTGGTGGCCAGGGGTGGAATTGAACCACCGACACGCGGATTTTCAGTCCGCTGCTCTACCAACTGAGCTACCTGGCCGCCGGATCGGAAGGGCGCGTATTAGACCGGGCTGGGGGCCAAAGCGTCAAGGCAAGGGGCCCAATTACCCGGTTGATAACGCGGCTCAGGCGCCCGCCGGCTTGAATTCCGTGGGGCGCTCCGAGCCGGTGCCGAAAAAGAACTTTTCCATCTCGGCCTCGAGGAACTTGCGGGCCTTGGGTTCTACCGGCGAGAGGCGGTATTCATTGATCAGCATCACCTGGTGGGCCACCCAGCGGCTCCAGGCCTCGCGGGAGGCGTTCTCGAAGATGCGTTGGCCCAGCGGGCCGGGGTACGGGAGGCGATCGAGGCCGGGAGCCTCGCGCTTGAGGATCACACAATTGACCATGCGGCTCATGAGAGGCTCCGGATCAGCGTCGTGACGGGCGCCGGCAGGCCCACGCGCTCCGGCTGTGCGGCGTTATACCAGAGGGTCGCGGGTCCATCCATCACACCGGCGGGTCCGGCGCAGCGCGCCAGGATTGGGGTGATTTCCAGGTCGAAGTGGGTAAAGGCATGGCGCATGGTCGCGCGTGGCTGCGGCTCGAGTACCGCCGCCGCGAGTCGCGTATCGGCGTAGAGGCGCGCCGCGGCAATGCTGGGAAACTGTGGTGGGCTCCACAAGCCACCCCATACGCCGCGTTCGGGACGACGCTCGAGCAGTACGCAGCCGTCGGCCTGCTGCGCGAGCAGCATCACCACGGATTGCGAGCGTCGCGCGGGTCGCGGGCGTGGCGCCGGAATTTCATGCTGGCGCCCGGCGCGGCGCGCACCGCAGTGCTCGCTCAGCGGGCAGGCCGGACACAAAGGCCGGCGCCGTACGCAAATCGTGGCGCCCAGGTCCATGATCGCCTGGGTGTAGGTCGCCACATCGCTAGTCGGCGTGCAGGCCTCGGCGAGCAACCACAGCTGTTGTTCGACGGCGCGCTGCGTGGGCGAGCCGGCAATCGCAAAATAGCGCATCAACACGCGGCGTACGTTGCCGTCCAGAATCGCGCAGCGTTCGCCGGCGCTGAGCGCGCGGATCGCCGCGGCGGTGGAGCGGCCAATGCCGGGAAGCCCGAGCAGCTGCGCGCTCGTGGACGGCAATTCACCGCCGTGCTGTGCGCACACCAGCTGCGCGGCGCGATGGAGATTGCGGGCGCGCGAGTAGTAGCCCAGGCCCGACCACAGATGCAGCACGTCATCGAGCGGCGCCGCGGCGAGTGTTGCCAGATCCGGAAAGCGCTGCATGAAGCGCGCGTAATAATCAACGACCGTCGCCACCTGGGTCTGCTGCAGCATGATCTCCGAGACCCAGACGCGAAACGGTGTCGGCTCACGTTGCCAGGGCAGATCGTGTCGGCCGTGGCGCGCGTGCCAGGAAATCAGCGCTGGAGCAACCCGGTCGGTGTCGCGCACGGCCTTCAACTGGTAGTCGGATCCTCAGGATGCCTGACTAGCACCAGTCGTGGCAAATTGGCGGCGCGGCGCGCGATGTACTCTTCGGCGACACGCACCAGGTCGACGTTCAGGCTATCGGCTGCGCTCACCAGGGCAACCAGCAGTTCACCCATTTCAAGCGACACCTGCGCCCGCTGCTCGGCCGGCAGCGCGGCGCACTGTTGCGCGTAAAGCCGCAGCGCCTGCTTCAGCGCGCTGAAGTCGTGGCTTTCACTGCTTGCCACTTGTGGTTCGTAGTTCAAGAACTATCCCCTGCCGTTGCCAGCCGATTATCGATCGGACCGGCCGCTGGGGTATCCTGTCGGCGCCGGCCGACAGCCCCGCTTGAGAGAGCCTTCATCAACACCAAAGCGCCATGGTTCATGGCAAAACGTTTGATTCTGCCCGCCCTCGCCCTGCTGGCCTGTGCGCTCGTGGCCTCCACCTGGCACGTGTTCGGCAATGTCTGGGATGAACCCGAGCACATTGCCGCCGGCATGTCGTTGCTCGATCGCGATCAGTATCTCTACGACGATCAGCACCCGCCGCTCGCCCGCCTGGCGGCCGCGCTGGGTCCGCACCTGGCGGGCGCCCGCCTGCGCGTTGATGCGAGTCCTAGCGGTGTCGAAGCGGGTCGGGACATTCTTTATAATTCGAAAGCCAGTTACGACACGCTGCTGACCCTGGCGCGTCTGGGAATGCTGCCGTTTCTGATAGTGCTGATCTTCGCCTTGTGGCACTGGGCGCGGAACAACCACGGTGAGCCTGTCGCCTGGTTGAGCACACTGTTCCTGCTCAGTACACCGGCGATACTCGGTCACGCCGGTGTCGTGGCCCTCGATGTTCCGGTAACTGCGCTGTGCGTGCTGAGCTTCTATTTTCTGCAACGCTGGATTGCCGCGCCCACTGCGCAGCGCGGCGCCGCCCTGGGGCTGGCGGCAGGGTTGGCAGTGAGCACCAAGATGTCGGCGCTACCGTTCATTGGCATCGCTGCTGTGGTGCTGTTGACGATGCAAATAGTGCTTAATGTGCGCCAGACGCGTCTGGCGCCAGGCGGCCCATCGACTCCGACGCCAGCGTCGCGGGCGAGCTTGCAGCCGGGCATCAAGGCTTATGTCGGCAGCGCCGCGTTCGCCGTGCTGCTGGTGCTCATCGTCTGCGTTGCCGTTTACGGACCACACCTTATCTATCTGACAACGCCCGGTTTCAAACCGAACAGTGCACTCGACGCGCTGGTTGGCGACAGCGGCCGGCTGCACGAGCTTGCCTACAATCTGGCCGCACACTGGCGCGTACCGTTGGGCGTACAGGAAGTGGTGCTCAACATTCTGGGCGTTGAGTTCCACAACCTGCATGGGCACCCGGCCTACCTGCTGGGTCAGAGCGATCTGCTGGGTTGGTGGTATTTCTATCCGGTGGCGTTGAGTGTCAAGACACCGATACCGATGCTGGTGCTCGGCATTCCCGGTTTGATCTGGACGGCGTTGCATGGCTGGCGCGAACGACGATCTGGAATCATGTCGCCAGCGCTGATCTTTGCCGCGCTGCTGATATTCTGCTGCCTGTACAGCCACATCAATATCGGCGTGCGTCACGTGCTGGTGCTGTACCCATTGCTGGCGATTGGCGCTGCCGCGGCCAGCATTGCTATATGGAACAGCCTGCGCGCGCGCTGGGCGCGCAGCCTGCTTGGCGCACTGCTGCTATGGCAGGTCGCCACGGTGGTGAGCGCGTATCCCGACTACCTGGCCTATTTCAATGGCTTCGCCGGCGCGCACCCGGAGCACATCCTGGTCGATTCCGATCTGGACTGGGGGCAGGACCTGCGTCGTCTGTCACTGGAACTGGCGCGCCGTCGCGTACCGTCGCTCTATATTGCCTATCGCGGTTCGGCTGATCTGAGCCGCGAACACCTGCCGCCCTACCAGCTGCTGGTACGCGCTCAGCGCGTCACCGGCTGGATCGCCATCGACATGCTGGCCATGAAGGAATCGGGCGACGGTTATGCGTGGCTGAGTGACTACCAACCGGTGCAACGCGTCGGCAAATCTATCGATCTCTACTACCTGCCGACCCACTGATAGACTCCGCCCGTGCTCAACGCCACTACCCTGATCGCCGCCGGCTGCACTTTCGGCATCCTCGCCGCACTAACGCGCCGGCCATTTACAGCCCTGCTGCTGGTGCTTTTTCTGTTGAGCGCCGTCCTGGTGAGTTCCGCGGTCATGCAATCTTTCCTCGGCATGCCGCTGACGCTCGCCGATGTGCAGTTCTTCTTTCGCGACCCGCTCGATGATCTGAAGCTGTTCCTGAACTACCCGGCGTTGGGCCTGAGCTTTCTCGGCATCATCGCCGGCTTCGTGCTGCTGCTTGTCTGCGGCTGGCGGCTTGAGCGCTCGCGCTGGCCGGCGCGCTCGAACGCTCTGATCCACGGCACCCGCTACACTGTGGCAGTGGCGTTGGCCACGGTGCTCGCCATCGGCTACAGCGCGGCACCGCCCCTGGCGCATGCCGGTACCGCGGATGATCGCGACGCCTGGAGCGCATTTCTCGTCATGCGCCACCTGGAACTGGCCGATCACTGGGCCGACAGACTGAATCTGTTTTTTGAAAACCGCGACATGCTGGCGACCATTCCGCCGGCGCGCCCGCAGACGCGCTTTCCAATGTCCGAGCAATCTGTGAGCGCGAGCGGTGCCACGCCTGCTGGCGCTGCCACGGACGTGCGCCTGCCAGACATACTCATGGTGCTCGAGGAAAGCACCTTTGATCCGCTGCTGATCAGCAAGTGTCGCGACCCGGCCTGCAACAGTGCCATGTTTCGTGCTCCGGCCAGCGCGCTGCGCACGCTGCAAAGTCCACTGCTGGTTCACACCACGGGCGGGGGCACCTGGCTCACCGAGTTCGCCTTTCTTTCTGGCTTCGATTGGCGCAGCTTCGGGCGCGGTGGCGCCTATGCGCCCGTATCGCTGGCGCCGCGCCTGCACCAGTCATTGCCGCAGTACCTGCGCACCCTCGGCTATCACACCGTGGTGTTCTCCGCGGTCGGCGCCGATTTTCTGCGCGCACGTTCGGCTTATCGCTACTACGGCTTCGATGAGTTTTATGCCGCGCAGGATCTGCAGCTCCCGGATGACTGGCAGGCGGTGCGCGATAGCACCCTGTTTGACAAGGCGCTCGCCATACTCAGGGAAAGTCACGACCAGCGGCCGCTGTTCATATTCATGTTGACGATCCGTAATCACGGTCCACATGGCGAATGGGTTGGCGCAATGCCGGCGGGCGTGCAGAACGTAGAAAAGCGGCTGGGTCGACCGCTGGCCGATTACCTGGCGCGCCTGGACGATTCCGCCCGGGATATCGAAGCGCTGCGCCGCAGTTGGCTGGCGGCGCCGCGACCGCGCGTGCTCGGCTGGTTTGGCGATCATCAGCCGGATTTTTCCAAGGCCTTTATCAACACGATGGCTGACATGAATGTCACGCGTCTGGCAACCAATGCGGGCGCGGCGCACCTGCGTTTTCTCACCTACCACCAGTTGAGCGCCAATTTCGGCGTTCCCGGCGTGACCACCTCGCCTGAGGCGCTTGACGTGCCATTCCTGGGCAGTGAGCTGCTGAGCTTCGCCGGACTACCGCTGGACGCCAATGCGCAGGCCACGCTCAGTGTGGCGCAGCGCTGCCACAATCTGTTGCTCGACTGCGCTGATCGCGCGCTCATCGACG
>Ga0315270_10001760_pt1 | contig 11493 bp, 9 predicted proteins | sample C1_bottom_MG_FD_204932 | JGI IMG/M metagenome (GOLD analysis project Ga0315270, IMG submission 204932) | Sediment microbial communities from Yellowstone Lake, YNP, Wyoming, USA - C1_bottom | ecosystem: Environmental > Aquatic > Freshwater > Lake > Sediment | place: USA: Wyoming | collected... | reverse complement strand
GGTGGGCCCGGAGCCGGAAGCCGCCGGAATCGAGGAGCAGGGCCTCGGCTGGAAGAGCAAATTTCGCACGGGCAAAGGAGCTGACGCGATCGGCAGCGGCCTGGAAGTCATCTGGACCACGACGCCTACGAAGTGGAGCAACAACTTCTTCGCGAACCTGTTTGGCTACGAATGGGAACTGACCAAGAGCCCGGCGGGTGCGCAGCAGTGGAGGCCGAAGAATGGCGCAGGCGCCGGTACGGCTCCGGATGCGCACGATCCGTCAAAACGTCATGCGCCATCCATGCTGACCACGGACCTCTCCTTGCGGTTCGACCCTGCTTACGAAAAGATTTCGCGGCGTTTCTACGAGCATCCGGATCAGTTCGCGGACGCGTTTGCGCGGGCCTGGTTCAAACTGACGCACCGCGACATGGGGCCGGTCTCGCGCTACCTGGGACCGCTCGCTCCGAAGGCGCCCCAGCTGTGGCAAGACCCTGTTCCCGCCATGAATCATAAATTGATCGGGAAGCCGGAGATTGCCGCGCTGAAGGCCAAGATCCTCAAATCCGGACTGTCGATCTCCCAACTGGTCGCCACTGCCTGGGCGTCGGCGGCCTCCTTCCGCGGCTCCGACAAGCGCGGCGGGGCGAATGGCGCGCGCATTCGCCTCGCGCCACAAAAGGATTGGGAAGTGAACCAGCCGGCCGAACTGGCGAAGGTTCTGCCGGCGCTGGAGGCCATCCAAAAAGGTTTCAACAGCTCGAAGCGGGGCGGGAAGAAGGTCTCGCTTGCCGACCTGATCGTTCTGGGCGGCTGCGCAGCCGTCGAGGAAGCTGCGAAAAAGGCCGGGCACAAGGTGCAAGTGCCTTTCTCGCCGGGGCGCACGGATGCTTCGCAGGAGCAGACCGACGTGCACTCCTTCGCCGTATTGGAACCGGCCGCGGACGGGTTTCGCAACTACGTCCGGAAGGGACATCCAATGCCGGCGGAGGAACTCCTGGTGGATCGGGCGCAGTTGCTCACGCTGACTGTCCCCGAGATGACCGTACTCATCGGTGGCCTGCGCGCCCTGAATGCCAACTTCGGGAATTCCAAACACGGCGTCTTCACCAACCGGCCCGAGAGGCTGACGAATGATTTCTTCGTCAACCTGCTGGATATGGGCACCAGCTGGAAGCCGGTTTCAAAAGAGGAAGATGTGTTTGAAGGCAGTGATCGCAAGACCGGCAAACCGAAGTGGACCGGCACCCGTGTCGATCTGATTTTCGGCTCAAACTCCCAGCTGCGTGCCCTGGCCGAGGTCTATGCCACGGCGGACGCGCAGAAGAAGTTTGTGCAGGACTTTGTGGCGGCCTGGAACAAGGTGATGAACCTGGATCGTTTCGACCTGACGTAGATGGGAGCGCGCGGGGTGGGTTACGCCGCGCGCTCCTTTGCGGGCTTTTGTATTTTCGACTAGGTGGAGCGCGGTAAACTATTGGGGCTATCGAGCCAATTGAGCAGCGGTCGCCAGCGCACAAAATCCCAGGCCGAACGGGGTTCGCCCAGTTCACAGATGCCGAGCCCACGTGCATCGGCGAGTGCATAGCTTGGCGAATCGGGCAGTGTGGCAATGAACGGAATCTTGAGGCGCGTGAGAAAGCGTTCGAGCGGACGGTAGATTTGGCCCGGTACGCTTTGATAGGAGAAGTCGATGCCGTTTAACAGAATCTCGGCGGCGCGCGCCATGGCCGGCGCCTCGGGCACGCGGTTGGCGATGGTGGCCAGCCGGGTTTCCTTGCGCGAGACCTTGCCGACCAGCAGCAGGTCGCGCACGAAGCGGGCGGTGGCGCGCATGTCGGTGGCTGATGGCAGCACCGGGATCAGGATAGTTTGCGCGCGCCGCACCAGTGCGGTGAGTTCCGCGCCGTGGATTCCGGCGGGGGCATCCAGTATCGCGTAGTCGATAGCGCGCGGTAGCCGGAAGCCGGATTCGAGACCGGCCATGCCCTCGATGTGCGGGCGATCCGCGGAACGCGCTTCCAGCCATTGCAGACTCGAACCCTGCGGATCGAAATCGGCGAGCACCACTGATTTTTTCTCGCGCGCGTAGTAGGCAGCCAGGTTGGTGGCGATGGTGCTCTTGCCGCAGCCACCCTTGCTGTTCAGGACCAGAATCGTACGCATACCGCTTGAGCCCCTTGATGACTTGTGCATGAGATTGTAGCGGTTTTACCGAGACCGCGGCACTCGTTGGCGTCGGTGTGACCGGGGTTAGGGCTGGTGGCGGCGTTTGCGACGTGCGCGCGTGCGCGGTACGGGTTCCTGCGGTTCATCCTTGTCCATGAGAATGCGGTGCGCCGGTCCTTCCAGGTCGTCGAACTGGCCGGATTTCGATGCCCAGATAAAACCGGCCACCATGGCGGTCACGAGCAGGATGGCGATGGGGATGAGCAGGTAGAGGATTTCCATGTCACGAGTGTGCAGCAGTAGCGGGCAGTGTGTCACGTGCTGTGCGATCGCCCAAGCGCAGGGCATTTGCTACCACAAAGAGCGAGCTGACTGACATACCGATTGCTGCCATCCACGGAGCGACCAGACCGAAGGCGGCGAACGGCAGGGCGATGAGATTGTAGCCGACTGCCCAGGTCATATTCTGGTGGATGACGCGCAGCGTTTGGCCGGCCACCCGTACGGCCTCGGCCAGGTGCGGCAGGTGTTCGGAAAGCAGAATCATGTCGGCCGAGGCCGCGGCGATCTGCGTGCCACCGCCCATGGCCACGGACACGTGCGCGGCAGCCAGCGCCGCGGCGTCGTTCACGCCATCACCCACCATGGCCACGATGGCGCCCTGGCTGGCGAGCGCGTGCACGCGTGCGAGTTTGTCTTGCGGGCGCAGATCGGCTTCGACCTCGGTGATGCCGGTCTCCCGCGCCACGCGTTCGGCTGCGCCGGGATGATCGCCGGTGAGCAACAGCACGCGCATACCCTGCCGCTGGAGATCGGCGACGAGTGTCTTGGCGCCGGCGCGCACCTCATCGCCAATCACGAAGCTGGCAAGCAGTTGGTGGGCGTCGCTCAACAGCACCAGAGTATTGCCGCCGGCGCGCAGGGCCGCGAGCGCATCGGCCTGTGTGCGAATGCCCGCGGCTTCTTCCAGAAATGCAGCCGTGCCAAGAAAATAACGCTGGCCGCTGATCGCGCCACTCAGCCCCGCACCTGGCATGCTGGCCACGTCCGTCGCGGTGTGGCGCAGCGTATCCACTGTTGCGCGCAAGGCGCGCGCGATCGGATGTTCGGAATGCTGCTCTAGCGCCGCGGCCAGGGCCAGACAGTCACTGGCGGCCAATGGTGTATACGTGTGCGTGTCGAGCAGAATCAGACGACCGTAGGTGAGTGTGCCGGTTTTATCGAACACGAAGGTGTTGGTGCGTGCCAGTGTTTCGAGTGCGTGCCCGCGTGTCGTGACCAGTCCGCGACGCATGAGGCGGCCAGTGGCGGCGGTGATTGCCGTGGGCGTCGCGAGCGACAGAGCGCACGGGCAAGTCACCACCAGTACCGCCAGCGTGATCGGCAGCCAGCGCGCTGGGTCGTAGAAATACCAGAACAGCGCGACACCAGCGGCGAGCAGCAGCACGCGCGCCACAAACCAGGCAGCGGCGCGGTCGGCGGCTGCGGCGATCGCCGGTTTCTCGGTCTGGGCGCGATCCAGCAGGCGCAGGATGGCGGACAGCACCGTGTCCTCACCGGTTTTTTCCACGCGCAAGGTGAGCGGGCTTTCGATATTGATACTGCCGCCGATCAATACCGCGCCCGGCGCCTTTGCCAGCGGCAGGCTCTCGCCGGTGAGCAGTGATTCATCCACGCTTGAGCGGCCTTCCTGCACATACCCGTCGGCTGGAATGCTCTCACCCGGCCGCACCAGCACCAGATCGCCGCTGTTCAGCTCGCTGGCCGGCACCGCTTCCTGTTCGCCATTCACCAGGCGTGTGGCCGTTACCGGCAGCATGTGCACCAGCGCCTCGGAGACCTCGGCGGCGCGCTTGCGGCCAGCGAGTTCGAAGTATCGGCCGGTGAGCAGGAAAAAAACGAACATCACCACTGAGTCGTAATACACCTCGCCGTGGCCGCTGATCGTTGCCCACACGCTGCCGGCAAACGCGAGGCTCAGGCCGAGCGCTACCGGCACATCCATGCCGACACGCTTCTGTCTCAAGTCCCGGTAGGCGCTGCGAAAAAACGGTTGCGCCGAGTAACCAAGCACCGGCAGGGTGAGAACCAGGCTGAGCCAGTGGAACAAATTCTCAAATTCAGTTTCGATACCGGTGAAGGCACCGGCATACAGCGCCACCGCCAGGATCATTACTTGCATGCCGAAGGCCGCCGCCACCGCCAGCCGCCGCAATTGCAGGCGGCGTTCGCGCTCGAGAATTTCCTGCGCGCGGCCCGGGTCGAAGGGGTGCGCAAGGTAACCGATTTCGCTCACCGCCTGCAGAATGCGGCTCAAGTGAACCTGCGCATCGTCCCAGCGAACGCGCGCGCGGTGCGTGGTGTAATTGATGGAGACCGCCAGAATACCCGGCAGCTTGGCGAGATGTTGTTCGTTGAGCCAGACACAGGCGGCGCACACCATGCCTTCGAGAATGAGCGATGCCTCGCGCACGTTTCCGTCCACGTTCTGCACAAATGTTTTTTGCACTGCCGGGTTATCGTAAACCGCGGTCTGGCGCAAGAACGCCGGCACCAGCTCGCGCGCGGTGGGCACGGCTTCGGTGCGGTAACGGTAATAATCGGTGAGTCCACTGATGACAATGGCCTCCGCCACGGCCTGGCAACCACGGCAGCACATCGGTTGTGCGGTGCGGTCGATTTCCACCGTCAATTGCACCCCGTTTGGCACGGGCTGGCCGCAGTGGTAACAGATACAGGTATTGCGGCTGGTATGGGGCGAGGCGGGAATAGACTGTGTATTCATCGGGTTAGAATTGCGGACCAGTACAGGCGATGGGCGTACCTGCATTGGCGTGGCCGTGGACAGAAGCTAGTTGTGCCATAATAGCCCGGTAATAACTCTGGTTGGATGGGCCGACATCTTAGTCCAATTTCAGACCGTATCGGTGGTCGTGCCGGTGACAGTAGCTATTAGGAATCCAATGCTGCCATGAATGAGCCTGTCTCGAAACGCGCCCCATTTGTTGCCCAGTCCCATCCTCTGCCGGGCAAGGTGGCCTGTCAGGACTGTAGCCTGTTTCAGTTATGTCTGCCGGTGGGCATTGACCAGGGCGATCTTGCCGAGGTCGACCGAATTATCAAACGTCGTCGTCCCAGCCAACGTGGTGACAAACTATTTGCGACTGGCGACAAATTCCGCTCCATCTACGCCGTGCGTTCCGGCTCGCTCAAAACGTCAGTGCTCACCGAGGATGGACGCGAGCAGGTGACCGGATTTTTCCTGCCCGGGGAAATTGTCGGGCTCGATGCCATAGGCACCGGTGCGCACACCTGCGTCGCACGAGCACTGGAAACCACCAGTGTGTGCGAAATTCCTTATGATGAGCTGGAGACCATCGGTGCACGCATTCCGAGTCTGCCGCGCCAATTACTGCGCATCATGAGTCGGGAGATGCACCATGACCAACTGCTGCTCCTGCTGCTTGGCAAACACAGCGCCGATGAGCGCCTGGCGGCTTTTCTATTCAGTCTTTCGCAACGCTTCGGCTTGCGCGGCTACTCACCCAACGAGTTCAATCTCAGCATGTCGCGCAACGATATTGGCAACTATCTGGGCCTGGCGGTGGAAACCGTAAGTCGGTTGTTCAGCCGCTTGCAGGAGGACGGCATCCTGGCTGTCCGCAGCCGCCATGTACAGCTGCTCGATCTTGCCCGATTGCAGGCTTTAGCCGGTCTCTGACGGCTCTGTTTGTCCGGCATTCGCAGGACAAATCCGAAATTGACGCTAGCGGGTTTTTGCTGGAAACTCCGTCCCAATTAAAATCGCTTATACCCCCTTCACTTCACTTGTCGCGAGGAGAGTTACATGGTTCTGAATCACGTCTGGGGGCTGTTCTCCCAACCGAAAAAGGAATGGAAATCCATCAAGGAAGAGCGTTGCACTGTTGGCAAATGCTTTTGTTCGCATGTGTTGATTCTGGCCGCCATCCCTGCGATCGCCGGATACATCGGCACTACCCAAGTCGGTTGGTCGTTCGGCGGTTTCGAGACACATCGGCTTACCACACAAAGTGCTCTGCAGATTGCAATTCTGACTTATCTCACCATGCTGGTGGCGGTGTTTTCGCTTGGCAAGGCTATCCACTGGATGGGTCAGACCTACGGCTCCAAGCAAACCTTGCCGCAGGCCATCGCGTTGGCCGCTTATACCGCCACACCCCTGTGGTTAATGGGCTTCTTTTTCTTGTACCCCGTCATTTGGGTCAACATGCTGATCGGTCTGCCGGCACTCGCCTACACCGTCTATCTCCTTTATACCGGCGTACCCGTGATGATGAGTGTGAGTCAGGAACGCGGCTTCCTGTTTGCCAGCGCGGTGTTGTCTGTTGGGCTGGTAATGCTGGTCGCCGTGCTGGGTGCCATGGCAATGCTGTGGAGCATGGGTATTGGGCCGGAAGTCACATCGGGCTGATCAGGCGGTGTAACGCAGTCCGCAATAACTGATTAATCTCGTCAAATATACTGTGGACGATATTGATCCAGATCACAGCCTGAATCTGGCCCAGCAGATAGTCTGTGCGGCAATAGCGGAGAGTGGATCTGCAGGGGCCTTGTTTTTCGCTGGTTTCACTACGCAGCGATATATTATAATTCTCTAATATTAAGAACGTTCATTTAGCCAACTCGGGGAGAGCCTGCATGGCCGCTCAAGAAGCAACTTACAACTACTCGGTTGTCCGGCAGTTCGCGATCATGACCGTGATCTGGGGCATTGTCGGCATGCTCGTGGGCGTGTTCATTGCCGCGCAGCTGGCCTGGCCAGTACTGAATTTCGATATTCCGTACCTCACGTATAGTCGTCTGCGTCCGCTGCACACCAACGCCGTCATTTTCGCATTCGGCGGTTCAGCGCTGTTCGCCACTTCCTATTATGTCGTGCAGCGTACCTGCGCAGTGCGCTTGTTCAGCGACAGACTTGCCGCCTTTACCTTCTGGGGCTGGCAGCTGATCATCGTGCTCGCCGCCATCACTCTGCCGCTCGGCATTACCCAGAGCAAGGAATACGCCGAGCTTGAGTGGCCGATCGACATCCTGATTGCCGTAGTGTGGGTCTCGTATGCCGTGGTGTTTTTCGGCACACTCGCCAAGCGCAAGACGCCGCACATCTATGTGGCCAACTGGTTCTACGCGGCGTTCATTATCACCGTCGCGGTACTGCACATCGGCAACAGCATGGTATTGCCGGTGAGCCTGACCAAGTCGTACTCGGTGTACGCCGGCGTGCAAGATGCCATGGTGCAGTGGTGGTACGGCCACAACGCGGTCGGCTTCTTTTTGACGGCGGGCTTTCTCGGCATGATGTACTACTTCGTGCCCAAGCAGGCCGGGCGCCCGGTGTATTCCTACCGACTTTCCGTGGTGCACTTTTGGGCACTGATCTTCACCTACGTGTGGGCTGGCCCGCATCATCTGCACTACACCGCGCTTCCGGACTGGACGCAGTCGCTCGGTATGGTGATGTCGCTGATCCTGCTGGCGCCGAGTTGGGGCGGTATGATCAACGGTATCATGACCCTGTCCGGTGCCTGGCATAAGCTGCGCACTGATCCAATTCTAAAATTCCTGATCGTGTCGCTGTCGTTCTACGGCATGTCCACGTTCGAAGGTCCGATGATGTCCATCAAGACTGTGAACGCGCTGTCGCACTACACCGACTGGACCATCGGCCACGTGCATTCCGGCGCGCTCGGCTGGGTGGCGATGATTTCGATCGGCGCAATGTACTTCCTGATCCCGCGCCTGTTCGGGCGCGAGATTTACAAGCTGCGCTGGGTCGAACTGCACTTCTGGATCGCGACCATTGGCATCGTGCTGTATATCGCTTCCATGTGGATCTCCGGCATTCTGCAGGGTCTCATGTGGCGCGCGGTGAACCCGGACGGCACGCTCACCTACAGTTTCGTCGAGTCGGTGGCGGCCATGCATCCGTTCTACATCGTGCGCTTCCTGGGTGGCGTGTTCTTCCTGAGTGGCATGCTGCTCATGGCGTACAACCTGTGGAAGACCATTGCTGGTGCCACACCGGTGGTGCAGGCCATCCCGGCCAAAGCCTGAAGAGAAAAGGGGAAAAATCATGGCTGGAACTGCTCACGACAAAGTTGAAAAGAACCTCGGGCTGCTGTTGGGCTTGACGCTTCTGGTGATTTCGGTTGGCGCGCTGGTTGAAATCGTGCCGCTGTTTTTCCAGAAGTCCACGACCGAGCCGGTGGCGGGTCTCAAGCCCTACACGGCGCTGCAACTGGAAGGCCGCGATGTGTACATCCGTGAAGGTTGCTACGTCTGCCATTCACAGATGATCCGACCGTTCCGCGCCGAGACCGAGCGCTACGGCCATTACTCGGTGGCCGGCGAGTTCGTCTACGACCGGCCGTTCCAGTGGGGCAGCAAGCGCACCGGCCCGGACTTGCACCGCGTCGGCGGGCGCTACTCGGACGACTGGCACCGCGTGCACCTGACCAATCCGCGCGACGTCGTGCCGGAGTCGGTGATGCCGGGTTATCCGTGGCTGGCGAAGAATGAGTTGAGCACGGACCTGATCCAGAAAAAAATGACAGTGTTGCGCACCCTCGGTCATCCGTACTCGGACGATGAAATCAAGGCTGCGCCCGAGGACATCAAGGGCAAAACCGAGATGGACGCGATGATCGCCTATCTGCAGGTGCTCGGCACCGCCGTCAAGACGACGAGGTAACCCATGGACATCGTTCTGTTTCATTCGATCTGGACGGTGCTGTTGCTCGTCCTGTTCATCGGCATCTGGGTATGGGCATGGAGCAGTCGGCGCAATACTGACTTCGACGCCGCCGCGCGCCTGCCGCTCGAGGACGATGATGACTTGAACCTGCCCACCCATCGCGGGGAGAAAAACCATGGCTGATTTCACAAGCAAATTCTGGGAGTGGTACATCCTGATACTGGTGGGGCTGAGCTTTGCCTTCTGCTTCGCGCTGGTCATCTGGATGTCGCGCGGTCGCAAGCCTGGCGCCAAGATCGAGTCTCATGGACATGTGTGGGACGGCGACCTCGAAGAGCTCAACAATCCGCTGCCGTTGTGGTGGCTGTACATGTTCTACATCACCATGGTATTCGGCATCGTGTACCTGCTGCTCTATCCGGGTTCAACGGTGTTTGGCGGTGCGTTCAAATGGAGCGAGGTCGGCCAGTACGAACAGGAAATGAAGGTCGCCGAACAGAAGTACGGCCCGTTGTACGAAAAATTCCGTACACAGGATATTAAGACGGTCGCCGCGAACCCCGAGGCGCTGAAAATGGGCCAGCGGCTATTTATGACCTATTGCACGGCCTGCCATGGTTCGGACGCCGGCGGCGGTCCGGGTTTCCCCAATCTGCGTGATACCGACTGGCTGTATGGTGGCCAGCCCGACAACATCAAGGCCAGTATCGCGGATGGTCGCAATGGCGGCATGCCGCCGTGGGGCGCGGTACTCGGCAACGAAGGTGTGCACAACGTCAGCGAATATGTCATGAGTCTTTCCGGACGCAAGGTCAATGCCGACGCCGCGGCCGCCGGCAAGGAGAAATTCCAGCAGCTGTGTGTTGCTTGTCACGGTGCCGATGGCAAGGGCAACGTTGCTATGGGTGCGCCGAATCTTACCGATAACATCTGGCTGTACGGCGGCAGTCAGGCGACGATCATGAAGTCCATCAGCGAGGGTCGCAGCGGGCGCATGCCGGCGCACGGTGAATTCCTCGGTGAAGCCAAAGTGCACTTGCTGGCGGCCTACATTTACAGTCTGTCCAACAAGGAATTGAAGGCGGCGAAGTGAGCCACAACGGCAACTCGTCGGACAAGCCAGCGAAGGACGAAGAAAAGAAAGAAATTTCAAAAGTCCCTTCTCTGGTCCAGGCGCAGGCCGATGAGCTTGCCGCGCTGCGCGCCGCGCGCAGCGACCGGGAGCCGGACAAGCGCGCAGATACCGTACGCGTGCGTCCGACCAGTGCGCAGCGCGTGCCGATGCTGGCCGAGGCAGACGCCGCACTCGAAGCGCTCTATGCCCGACACAAAAAGGTTTACCCGCGTGAAGTGCATGGCCTGTTTGCCAACCTGCGCGCTCTGCTCGCGAGCCTGACCCTCGGTCTGTACTACGGTCTGCCCTGGCTCAATTGGGGGGACGGTCGCCAGGCCTTCCTGATTGACCTGCCGGAACGCAAGTTCAACCTGTTCGCCTGGACCTTCTGGCCACAGGATCTTTTTTACCTCGCGGTCATCCTGATTCTCTCTGCACTACTGCTGTTTTTTTTCACGGCCATTCTTGGCCGCGTCTGGTGCGGCTTTACCTGTCCACAGACCGTGTGGACCGAGGCGTTCCTGTGGATCGAGCGCAAGATCGACGGCGACCGCATGAAGCAGATGAAGCTCGCAAAAATGCCGTGGAACACCGAGAAACTGTTAAAGCGCATCGGAAAATATGGCGCCTGGGTCCTGTTTTCGCTTTGGACTGGTTTCACCTTCGTCGGGTTTTTTACGCCGATCCGCGAGCTCGCGGTTTCGGCTATCAGTTTCACGCTCGGGCCATGGGAGTTCTTCTGGGTATTTTTCTATGGCCTCGCCACCTTCGGCAACGCCGGATTTCTGCGCGAGCAAGTCTGCACTTACATGTGTCCGTATGCGCGTTTCCAGGGCGCAATGTTCGACCCCAATACGCTGATCATTTCCTACGACAAAGCACGCGGCGAGCCGCGCGGCGCGCGCGGCCGCGTGGTGGATCCAAAGTCAAGGAATCTCGGGCACTGCATCGACTGCACGTTGTGCGTGCAGGTTTGTCCGACTGGCATTGATATCCGCAATGGCCTGCAATACCAGTGTATTGCCTGCGCGGCGTGCGTGGATGTGTGTGACACCGTGATGGATAAAATGGAGTATCCACGCGGGCTGATCCGCTACACCACCGAGAATGCACTGGAAGGCAAACCAAGTCGCATCCTGCGTCCGCGTGTGCTGATCTACGGCAGCTTGCTAGCCACGATTGCCGCGGCACTCGTCATCTCTGTACTGCTGCGCATTCCGCTGGATGTGGATGTGATCCGTGACCGCAACCTGTTGTACCGTGAGACCAGCGAAGGGCTGGCGGAGAATGTGTATACCTTGCGCATTCTGAATATGGACAATACCACCCATACCTATCAGTTATCGGCGGAGGGCATCGAAGGTCTGCGCATGCAATCCGATGCTGAACGTCTCACCATCGAATCCGGACAGGTGCGCGAGCTGGTAGTCCGCTTGCAGGCCGATCCTGCAAAACTCAAGGAACGCAGCAGTCACATACGATTCCGTGTGCA
>Ga0315270_10001759_pt1 | contig 11495 bp, 5 predicted proteins | sample C1_bottom_MG_FD_204932 | JGI IMG/M metagenome (GOLD analysis project Ga0315270, IMG submission 204932) | Sediment microbial communities from Yellowstone Lake, YNP, Wyoming, USA - C1_bottom | ecosystem: Environmental > Aquatic > Freshwater > Lake > Sediment | place: USA: Wyoming | collected... | reverse complement strand
GGGCCAGTGGGATATCGCACTACGTGACCTTGATTTTGCAATTGGGCTCGACGGCAACGGCGACGGCGAAATCACCTGGGGCGAACTTCGATCGCGTCATAACGCTATTGCTGCCTACGCCTTGCCTCGACTCAAGATTCACGGGCAGGATGGTCAGGCTTCAAATGACTGTCCCACGCATGCAACCGAGCATCTGGTCGACAATCATAGCGACGGAGCCTACGCCGTAATGCGCTTCGTCGCAGAGTGTGGAAAGTCACCTGCCGCGCTGGATCTAACATATAGCCTGTTCTTCGACGTTGACCCTCAGCACAAGGGGCTGTTGCGCCTGGAATATCAGGGTACAACCACGGCAGGTGTTTTTAGCCCCGACAAATCCACCCAGCATTTCGACCTTGTTGAAACCTCCCTGCTGCAACAGTTTCGTGACTATGCAGTAGACGGCGTCTGGCACATCTGGACGGGTTATGACCACATTCTATTCCTATTGGCACTGCTTCTGCCCGCTGTGTTGATTCGTTCGCAGAAAAAGTGGCAACCGGCGGCGAAGTTTCGCCCGGCGTTCATGGAAGTGCTCAAAATCGTCACGGCCTTCACCCTAGCCCATTCGATAACATTGAGTCTGGCCACATTGGGGGTCGTGTCGTTGCCGTCGCGGCTCGTTGAATCGGCCATCGCCGCCTCCGTGGTGCTGGCCGCGCTGAACAACATGTTCCCGCTGTTCGAAGGCAAACGCTGGATCGTTGCCTTCTTTTTTGGCCTGATTCACGGCTTTGGCTTTGCCAGTGTATTGGCTGACCTTGGTTTGCCACAAAACGCGCTGGTGCTCGCGTTGGTCGGCTTTAATCTTGGTGTCGAAGGCGGGCAATTGGCCATTGTCAGCGCATTTCTACCGCTGGCGTACTGGCTGCGCGGCACGGGATTCTATCGGCGTGGCGTGTTTATTGGGGGCTCGTTGCTGATTATGGTGATGGCGTCGATTTGGCTGGTGGAACGGGTGTTTGTGGTTAAATTGTTGGGATTCTGATCCGTAGGTCTTTTCCGGTCGGGCCAAAGCCCGGCCGGCCACCTACTTGATACAAACCGCCCTAACCTGATGCAAATCCGTATGCCCTGCCAAGCTCTTTTCTATCCCATCCTGCTTTAGCGTTCGCATTCCTTCGCGCGCTGCCTGAAAAATAATTTCACTCACAGGCGCTCGGCGCTGGATCAGCACTTTAATTTCTTTGCTGGCGACGAGCAATTCGTGCAGGCCGAGCCGGCCATCGTAGCCGGTGTCGCCGCATTCGGCGCAGCCGACCGCCTCGGAGAATTTCAATTCCTTCCCGTTGCCGTATTCTTCTAGCCAGCGTGTGACAAGTTCGTCATGCTTTACCTGGGTGGCGGGGTCTTTGTGGTCCAATGAGTCTGCATAATATTCGCGGGCGAGTAATTCTACATCTTCACGGCTCGCTGTGCGTGACGTGGTGCAAATCGGGCACAGGCGTTTGGCTAGCCGTTGCGCCAAAATGCCTAACAGTGCGTCGGCGAAATTGAAAGGGTCCATGCCCATGTCTAACAAACGCACGATACTCTCGGGCGCGCTGTTGGTGTGCAAGGTGGAAAGCACTAAGTGACCGGTGAGTGATGCTTCAATACCTATGTGCGTGGTCTCTTGGTCGCGCATTTCGCCGACCATGATGACGTCCGGGTCAGCACGTAAGAACGATCTCATCGCATAGGCAAAGGTGAGTCCAATTTTAGCGTTGGTCTGTACTTGTCGCAGCCCTTGCTGGGTAATTTCGACGGGATCTTCAGCGGTCCAGATTTTACGATCGGGCGTGTTGATGTGGCCCAAAATCGAATGCAATGTGGTGGTTTTCCCAGAACCGGTGGGGCCGCACACGAGGAACAAACCATAAGGCTTGGCGACGGCGGCTTGTGTTCGTTCTAAATTCAATTTGCTCAAGCCGAGCTGTTCTATGGCAATGGGCTCGCCATTGGCCAGTACGCGCATGACCACGTCTTCCATGCCGCCGGAAGTTGGAACGGTGGCGACGCGCAATTCAATGTTGGCGGGGCCGAATTTCTTGAAATCAATCTTGCCGTCTTGCGGTTTTCGGCGCTCGGAAATATCCAAGTTCGCCATGATCTTGATGCGTGATATGAGTGCGTTCCGGTAGGTGTAGGGAACATCGACATAGTGCAGCAAGCTGCCGTCTTTGCGGAAGCGTACGACGGTTTTCCGTTTGCCTGGGTACGGTTCGATGTGAATGTCGGAAGCGCGCTGTTGATGGGCATCCAATATCATTTTGTTGACCAGGCGGACCAAGGCGTTGTCGCTTTCACCTACTTCGGCTTCTTGGCTGTCGTTGTCCGCTTCGCTGCCGCCTAATTGATCGGCCAGTGTTCCAATATTGGCGGTATAGTATTGGTTAATCGCCCATTCAATATCTTCTTCTGAAGCCATTACCGCTTCGACGAAGCACTTGGTGTGGAAGCGCAGATCGTCGATCGGGGCGCGGTTCATCGGGTTCTCAACCGCGATGATTAACTTTCCTTCATGCACATAAAGTGGCATGAGGGTGTGGCGACGCGCGATTTTTTCGGGCACGCGCACGAGTATTTTTCGATCAATGGTAAATTTCTTCAAATTTACGAAGGGGATACCGAGCTTGCTGGCGAGGGTCTTTTTCAGCCCTTCCTCGGTTACAGCGCCCATGGTAATCAGGATTTCGCCGAGCGGCGTTTTTCTGTTGTCGCGTTGTCTTTCCAGCGCCGCTTTTAGTTGTGGCTCGGAAATGAGGCCTTCCATTAACAACGCTTCGCCGAGTCGGAGATTGGGCGACGATTGTTGTCGAATGAGCGCCTGCTGCAACTGTTCTGGAGAGACGATTTCATCGGCGGTGAGATACTCACCGAGTTTGCGACTCCGCATTTTTTGTTGTTCTTGCAGGCCTTGATTGAGCTGGTCAGAGGTTACATTATTATTCTGGACCAGCAAATCGCCTATGAACGGTCCAATGCGGTGATGCTTGAGTGCCAGCACTGGGACGAAAATATGGGTGTAGTTGCCGAATGCCTGCGACTGAAACAGGTGTATTCCGTTGGTATCGATCACATGGCCCAGGGTCTCGCCTTGCAGCCGTGTGCCGTCGGCAAACTCCAGTTCAAACTCTTGGTGGGCTGCGGGCGTTGTCGCGTCCGCGCCTAGACCTTTGGCTACCGCATCCGATTTATGGAAGTGGCGGGAGTTGAGCAGGTGTATGGTTTTTATTTTTGAAAGCGGGAGCTCACCTTTTTCGCGCAGGCGCTTGTCGAGAATGGCGATTTTCGGTTCCGAAGATTGGTACCGCTGAATATCAACGGACATGGTGCGTCCGTCCAAAAGGGCGATCATCGCCGGTTCGGGTCCGCTTGCGGCGGCGCCAGGGGCTTCACCACTGCGAGGTGGGAGCGGAAATTCGATTTGAGTGTCTTCCGACATGCGGCTTCCTGAAGAACGTGGTACGCAGGTAATTGTCGACAGAGGGGCTGCACATCTTTAGGTCAGTAGGCCTGCCTCGTGTGCTAATTTTTCATCAGTCTACGCGGCTGGAACAAGGGTTTAGGCTAGGGCCTTGTAGATCAAACCGAGCGCGGCGCAGGCGGCTATCAGGCTAATGACGCCGACCTTGTAACGAATTAGCGCGATGATGGAGGCGATGGCGATGAGCACCGAAAACAGTTCAATGCGCCCACTGAAGCCGTCTGGCCAAAACGTGTGGTAGCCAAAGAATAGGGCCAGGTTGAGCACCACGCCCACCACGGCTGCTGTGATGCCTGTGAGCGGGGCGGTCAAGCGGATCGAGCCGTGGGTTGCTTCGACTAAGGGTGCACCGAGTAAAATGAATAAGAACGATGGCAGAAACGTGAAAAAGGTGACCACGCCCGCGGCGGCCATTCCGGCCAGGAAAAGCGCGTCGGGCCCAAATATATGTTGGCTCCAGCCACCCACGAACCCGACGAAGGCTACGACGATAATCAACGGCCCGGGCGTGGTTTCACCCAGAGCGAGGCCGTCCATCATTTGCGTTGCTGTGAGCCAGCCATAGTGGTCAACGGCCCCCTGGAACACATAGGGCAGCACCGCGTAGGCGCCCCCAAATGTCAGCAATGCCGCTTTGGTGAAGAACCACGCCATCTGGGTTAACACGCCGTGCCAGCCAAACATCGCCAACAGCGCGGCGATGGGGGCGAACCAAAGCCACAGGCCTACCGTGCAATAGCCGATAAAGCGCGATTTTCTGAATTGGGCATGGCGCGGTAATGGCGAGTCATCGTCAATGAGTGCGGGCCCGAAGGATTTGTGCGCCCCCGTATGCCCACCCGGTGCAAATTGTTCCGGCTTGAGGCGACCACCGATGTAGCCCGCCATGGCGGCCAACAAAACAATAAGCGGAAACGGCGCGTGTAACGCGAAAATCGCGACGAACGAGGTGGCCGCGATGAGTTTAAGCGTGGTGTTCTTCAGTGTTCGGGAGCCAATTCGGTAGGCGGCAAACAGAACGATCGCCGTGACGGCGGGCTTGATGCCATAGAGCACACCTGCCACGCCCGGTAAATCGTTGAAGGCGATGTATAACCAAGAAAGCGTAACAAGAATAAAAAACGATGGCAGCACAAAAAGCAGGCCCGCGGCGATTCCTCCTCGGGTGCCATGGAGCAGCCAGCCAACATAAGTCGCAAGCTGTTGCGCCTCGGGCCCGGGCAGCAGCATGCAGTAGTTGAGCGCATGCAGGAACCGTTTTTCCGAGATCCAACGACGGCGCTCCACCAATTCTTGGTGCAATAGCGCGATTTGTCCAGCAGGGCCGCCGAAACTGACAAAGCCCATTTTTGCCCAAAAACGCAGCGCCTCGCGAAAGGAAACGGGGTCGGGCGGGGTTGTCAGGGTGTCGCTAATTTTTGCGTGTCCTTGCGTAAGCGATACACCGTTTACTGCCTATTAGGGCCGTTCATGCCGAGAAGTCGATGAAGCGTCGCCTTGTCCAGGTGGTTTTGAACCGCGTCGGCCAGAGCGTTTATACCGTGCTCTTGTTTGGCGCGGTAGTCAATGCCTGATGCGTTGTTCATGCCGGCCCAAGCCAGCAAGGCCGCGCATGCTTCGGGCTGGTCAAAAATACCATGTAGATAAGTGCCTAGAACCTGATTGTCGGCCGAAATGGCGCCGTCGGGCGAATTGTTCTCCAACGCCGCGACGGGTCTGGCCAGGCCGTTGCCGGTGGTGACGCCGGCATGAATCTCATAACCGGCAACGGCTGCATTTCCGATGGATAAGACGCCGCGCACAGTGCGCAGTTGTTTAGTCGGTTCTAAGGTAGTGCTAACATCCAACCAGCCCAATCCCAGGCTGGCACCGGCTTCGCCCTCTAGCCCGTGGTCGTCGATCACGGTTTGCCCGAGCATTTGAAAGCCGCCGCAAATTCCGATCATCTTCCCGCCGTAGCGTAGGTGGCGTGCGATGGCCCGATCCCATCCCTGTTGCCTTAGCCAGGCGAGATCTTGGCGCACAGACTTTGATCCGGGCAACACGATCAAATCGGCCGCAGGGATGGCTTCGTCGGGTCCGATGAATCGGCAATCCAAGTCCGGGTTTAGGCGCAGTGGGTCGAGGTCGGTGTGGTTACTGATGCGCGGCAGGGCCGGTGAAATCACCCGCCATTTGGTATTGTCGGTCCCGGCCTTTTGTCGCGGAAGCGCATCTTCGGCTTCCAAATAGAGCCCCTGCAAATAAGGCAGGACACCAATCACCGGTTTGCCGGTCTCCTTTTCCAGCCAATCGAGTCCCGGTTGCAACAGGCTTAGGTCGCCCCTGAATCGGTTAATCACAAAGCCGACAATTCGATTGCGTTCACTCTCGCTCAGCAACGCTAGCGTGCCGACGATATGTGCAAATACGCCACCACGGTCAATATCGGCAATCAGAATCACAGGGCAATCGACCGCCTCGGCAAAGCCCATGTTGGCGATGTCGCGGTCGCGCAGGTTAATTTCTGCCGGACTCCCGGCGCCTTCCACGATGATCGCTTCGTACTGTGTGCAGAGTCGGTGATAGGACTCAAGCACCGCTTTTTGTGCAACCTGTTTGTAGTTATGAAATTCACGGGCGTCCATGTTGCTGATTGCGTGGCCGTGAATAATCACTTGCGCGCCAATGTCGCTATTGGGTTTGAGTAGCACCGGGTTGAAATCGGTGTGCGGGAGTAATCCGCAGGCCTGCGCTTGCACGGCCTGGGCGCGGCCAATTTCACCGCCATCGACGGTTACCGCACTGTTCAAGGCCATATTTTGTGGTTTGAACGGCGCGACTTTTACGTTCTGGCGTGCTAGCCAACGGCACAGAGCGGTAACCAAGGTGCTCTTGCCGGCATCCGAGGTGGTGCCCTGCACCATGAGAGTGGCGGTTTTCACAGTGAGATGGGTTTCCGATTGTTTTGTGTTCGCTGTCCATTGGGTTCGATTAACGCCAAACATGGTGGCGGCTCCCGGCTACTTCTCAATGAATCGGATCGTGCCCGGGTTGAGAATGGTGTCTACAGTGGCAGACACCCTGTTGGTGTTTGTGTCGATGATGACTACGCCGTGATCAGACTGGTTTCCGACCCACAGTCCGCTGGTGGTATTGTAGGCGAGGTTGGCTAGGCTTTTGTGTTGGAGGCCGCCGATCGGAGCTGGGTCGACTAAGCCAGTAGTTGGGTTGAACGCGTACAAGGCATTGTCGTTCCAATCGGCATAGTCGATGAAATAGCCTTTCGTTGATGATATGACGATGGACCCACTGATCCGTTTGTAGGCGGGGCTGCCCGCTATCGGTCGCTTAGGGTTTAGGACAATACGAACCGCGTACGTCGTCGGGTCGATCTCGACAAGGCCACTGACTTTGCTGTCGTCACTATAAGATCCGACGCCGGAGACAAATATTTTTCCAGATTCCGCGTTGTATTGGATGCTCTCGGGATCCTGAATAGGAAGGAGTATACCTTTATGTAAACCGTTGTTCGCTGTATCGATTTCCATGTCCGAGGACACGTCAACTACTGCGGCGTAGGCATCACCGGCAATCCAGTTCATTGTTCGTCGATCGAAACGCTGTAGGATAACGAAAAGCTTGCCATTGACGATCACACCATGGTCCATTTCTGGTTTGCCGTCGGCATCCGCGTAGTCCGAAAAATCAAGGGTCGACGTTTTAAATGTCGCCTGGTTGGTGGCAGAAGGATTAACTATCCATGCATCTTTGCGATCATAGCGCAGCATGTAAGCCTTGGTCGGGCTAGCAAAGACTAGGTCATGAACATTTGATGTAACCTCCCCTTCGGCGCGGGTGGAAAATTGCCAAATCGGTGCGTCATTCCCACTAAATGCGGACACATCATATTTGGTAATGCTCTCCCTTTTCGATCGCTCGACCCTGTACAGATATTTTTCGTTCGTAAAAATGTCGGCATCCGAATTGTCCGTCGGAATAAGCGTATTGGCAGCCAGATACGGTGTTTCGTTGCCGACGATTGATATCGCACTACTGGAGTAGTCACTCGGCGTTGTGACAATAAAGGCATCTTTTGGGACTAGAACTTCTGTTGTGTTCTGGTTGTCGTTACACCCGGCCAAAAAGCCGGCGCAAATTGTGCCTGCGACGGCCCCGAAAACTAGGCGATTGGAGCTGAAAGACATTTGATTATCCTCGTCTATTAATTAAAATGTAATTTTGTAGCCGGCCAACACAAGACGGTCTGCATACGGATATCCGTTAAAGTCTTGATATTGTTTATTTGTCACGTTTTGAACGCTGAGGGTAATTTCTCCAAAGGCGTTCATTGCTTTAATTCCGACATCCAGCGTCGCTCTATTTTTCGCAGGAAAGAAATTTTGGCTGTCAAAATAGAGTCCGCGCTGAAATAGAAAATCGCTCTTGATATTGAATCGCGGCCCGCCCCAGCTATGTGACAATGCATGTGTTTCTCTGAAGCGCCCTGGAAGTTGCTTTCCGTATGCCATTGAATTGGGCGTTTCATTGGTTGCATTTAGCCACGTTGTGCTATAGGAAATAGTACCGTAGCTGAAGTGGGCAGCCCTGAGAGTGCTTTCAATTCCGAGAATCTGTGCCTGTCCGATATTAATGGCTTTACCAATGCCTTGGGCATTGTAGGTTTTGGTTATGCCATCCTTAATTGCTTGGGAGAAGATGGCACTCGTCCACTGAATCGCAATTTCATGTGTCCTCAACGAGTTTTTGAACTCGAACCCAATATCACCGTTTAGGCTGCTTTCTGCGACGAGGTCCGGATTGCCAAGGAAGAAACCGTGGTCACCATATAATTCGTATATGGCGGGATCGCGTTGCCCGCGCGAGAAGTTTGCTTTCAGTACAATGCGCGGATCGATGTCGTAGCGAATTCCAATTTGGGGGTTGGTGTGCAGTGCGTCCCACAGCATTCTGGGTGCAGCAATGGCGCCCTGATTTCCCAAAAATCCCTGTAATACGAGGGTAGGTTTAATCATGAGGCGGTCGTCAAGACGGAACAGAGTTGCAGATGCAGCGGCGCCAAAGGAAATTCGGTCAGAACGTGTTGTAGGCGGGTGAAGGGCGTCGGCTGAGTCGTAAGTTTCGTAGCGCCAGTCGAAATTCGATTCGAGCAATGCAGTGCCCAATGCGCGATCTGCGAACCAGCGCACGGCAGTCGCACGAGTTGTGGCCTTTTCATCCTGCTGGCCCAGGCCGATTTCACCGAGACGATCGTCGTAACGCTCTTCCTGCTTTTGAAAATCTACAGCGATTGATGACCGTTCGTACCAAATAGGGAAGGCGTTCGAGTTCAGTTTGAGCTGAATGTGCTGAAGTTGGTTTGCGAGATAAGTGTGAACACCAAGATTGTTCCACGACGGTAGTTTCTGCATGTTGTCGTAGCCGCGAAAACTTGCTTTTAGCGTTTGATCATTTCCCAATGGGGTGTCTATTTTGGCTAGCAAACTGTAGCGTCTAAAACCGTTGTTTATACGCTGTTCAGTAGCGTCGTCATCGTGGTTGAGGGGGGTGCCATTGTCGTTGAGGTATCGAAAATTGTTCGATCCGGTCAGATAGTCAATCGTGGTAGAAACGCGGCTGTTGCCCAACCGACTGTAAGTATTTATACCCGCGCCACTACTGCCCTGATTTCCAAGCCCAACGCTCAGCGTTGTGCGGTCTTTTAGCGACTCACTTCGGGAACTCAAAAACACGGCGCCACCGATTGCTGCCCGCCCACCTTGGAGGGGCGAGGCCCCCTCATAGACATCAACGCTCTCTAGTTCTCCAAGTCCTATGCTGTTGAGATTTACGCCGCCACCAGTGGCGTCATTGAGCAGAAAGCCATCTAGATATACGGCTACCTGATCACTCAGTGAACCGCGCATCGACATAACTGCGAAGCCGCCCAGGCTTCCGGTTTTGCGCACCTGGATGCCCGGCGCTTTGGCCAATACGTCGCCGAGATTTCCAGTATCGGAAATCCAGTCAGACCGATTCACGCGGGTGGAAAAGCCGGTATTGAGTTCGGGATTAATGGTGTCAGGATCGGTCGCTTCCGGTCGATTTGCCGTGACGACAACTTCTGGCAATTCTACTGCCGGTGTCGATGTGTCGGCGTTGACGAGAGGTGCAAACCAAGCCAGCGCGGACAATACAAAGCCGAGTGGTACAAGAGCACCGGCCGCGTAACACGAGTTTCGGAAATGACGCCAAAAAATAAAGGACGAGCGAGTGTGCATCGACCAGTTGCCCTCCGCAACATGTCAGGAATGAATGAACACAGGCCGGTCTCCGGGCTCACGAGTGAAGGGAAAGTCCTTCTACGCAGCGCCTTCCCATGCGTCATGCACAGTGGCTCAATGCTGCGGTTTACTCGCTTACCGTTGCGGGGGCAGCGTCGGCATTGTTTGTGGGGGAGCACCCTACGAACGCACCGACTTCCCGTTTAATCCCTTCAGCGGATGCTGTTGGGACACCTGATACTCAAAACGTCGTCACCTTAACCGGTGGCGAAATGGCTGTCAAGGCGGGTTCGGCAACTTCGTTTGGTCGTCGCGCTGAGATGCTCCAAATCGAGGCGTCGCCCCATGCCTTTCAAGTGCGCCTGCACCCAAATGTAGCGTTGAGGCCTCGGAAGTTCGTGGGCTGTAAGATAAATATTAATAGAAACAACAAATTACGCGGATGGCACGGGAATTGGAGGAGAGAGATGCCTTGCTGCTTTTAGTCGAACAAACTCGTGCAAATTTTGGAGGCGTCAATGAGGAGAGGAACGTTGTTGCGAAGTATTAGCCTATCGGTTGCCGCGGTCGCGATGGGCTTGGGGGCGGCCAGTGCGGTCGTAGCGAAGGAAGACACGATCAAGGTGGGCGTGTTGCATTCGCTTTCGGGCACCATGGCGATCAGCGAAACCACGCTGAAAGATACCGTGCTCATGCTCATTGATGAGCAGAACAAGAAAGGCGGTGTGTTAGGAAAGAAACTCGAAGCGGTTGTGGTTGATCCCGCATCGAATTGGCCGTTGTTTGCAGAAAAAACACGCGAGCTGATTCAAAAAGAGAAAGTGTCCGTGATCTTTGGCTGTTGGACATCCGTTTCTAGAAAGTCTGTATTGCCTGTTATTGAAGAGTTGAATGGCTTGCTGTTTTACCCTGTGCAATACGAAGGTGAAGAATCGTCGAAGAACGTCTTTTACACCGGTGCGGCGCCCAATCAGCAGGCCATTCCCGCCGTGGATTACCTGATGAAAGACGTGAAAGTGAAGCGTTGGGTGTTGGCGGGAACCGACTATGTGTATCCCCGTACGACCAACAAAATCCTTGAAGCGTATCTCAAAGCCAAAGGCGTTAAGGCCGAAGATATTATGGTCAACTACACGCCATTCGGTCACTCCGACTGGCAGAGTATTGTGTCTGACGTGAAGAAGTTCGGTTCGCAGGGCAAGAAGACGGCCGTTGTGTCTACCATTAACGGCGACGCCAACGTTCCCTTCTATAAAGAGCTCGGCAATCAAGGCGTGAAAGCGTCGGACATTCCTGTTATCGCGTTCTCGGTGGGCGAAGAGGAATTGTCCGGTGTTGATACCAAGCCCTTGGTGGGTCATTTGGCCGCATGGAATTATTTCATGAGCGGCGATACAAAGGAAAATGACGCCTTTATCAAGCAGTGGCACACGTTCATCAAAGACAAGAAGCGCGTGACCAATGACCCGATGGAGGCCACCTATATCGGCTTCAATATGTGGGTGAAGGCGGTAGAGAAAGCCAAGAGCACCGACGCAACCAAAGTGCAAACGTCGATCATCGGCGTGAAGGCTCCTAACTTGTCGGGTGGTATGTCGGAAATGCTGCCTAACCATCACATCACCAAGCCGGTGTTGATTGGCGAAGTGCAAGCGGATGGCCAGTTCCAAACTGTTTGGAAAACCAAAGGTTTGGTGCCTGGCGATGCATGGTCGGATTTCCTC
>Ga0315270_10001758_pt1 | contig 11495 bp, 6 predicted proteins | sample C1_bottom_MG_FD_204932 | JGI IMG/M metagenome (GOLD analysis project Ga0315270, IMG submission 204932) | Sediment microbial communities from Yellowstone Lake, YNP, Wyoming, USA - C1_bottom | ecosystem: Environmental > Aquatic > Freshwater > Lake > Sediment | place: USA: Wyoming | collected... | reverse complement strand
TTTTTCGTTTATGGGGTAGAAATCCAAGGTTTTAAAAACTGCTAAATCCTCAGCTATTAAAGGACTTGTCTTTGCATCGGCATATTCGATATTCAAATCTTTTTGAAATTTTTCGACTGCCGCAACATCAAATTTTTCCTGGCCAAAACCAAAAGTAAATACTGCTAAAAAAACTAAGCTTAGTATTGTTTTCATTTTATAAATTTTAAGCAAAAATAGCTTAAAAGTTATAAAGCCACAAAGTTAAAATTTCGGAAAGATTGCTTCGTACCTCGCAATGACCTATGATAAAAATCTTTGTAGATTTGTAAACTAGAAATTTCAATATGCTCAGAACAGGACTTCGTAGTTACATCAATAATTTTAAAGGCTTTAGGCGAGAAGTTTGGATTCTGGCAATCATAACTTTTATCAATAGAGCAGGCACAATGGTTTTGCCGTTTTTATCCAAATATCTGAAAGAAAATTTACATTTTACTTATGGACAAGTAGGATGGATTATGGTTGCCTTTGGTTTAGGATCAATGCTGGGCTCTTGGCTTGGAGGAAAATTATCAGATAAAATTGGCTTTTATAAGATAATGATTTTTAGCCTTTTTACCAGCGGAATACTATTTTTTATCCTGCAATATATCACGAGTTTTTGGGGATTATGTTTTGGGATGTTTACCATAATGGCGATTGCAGATATGTTCAGACCGGCAATGTTTGTTTCCTTGAGCGTCTATGCCAAACCTGAAAACAGGGTTAGAGCACTGTCTTTAGTTCGCTTATCAGTAAATCTTGGTTTTGCAGCCGGACCTACGTTGGGCGGATTAATTATTCTTGGAATGGGCTATCAAGGCTTATTTTGGATTGATGGCAGCACTTGTATCCTTGCTATTCTAATTTTTGCATTTAGCGTAAAAGAGAAAAAGAGAATTCCGCTTGCTATAGATGAATTACCTGCAAAAATAAACCGAAAATCAATATACAAAGACAAACCTTTTTGGTTACTCTTGTTCACTATTTTTATTGTTGCTATGGTATTTTTTCAATTATTTACTACGCTTCCATTGTATCATCATGAAAAATTTGGTTTATCCGAATTTCATACCGGAATGCTTCTTTCCTTAAACGGACTTTTAGTTTTCTTATTAGAAATGCCAATTGTGAGCATTATTGAAAGAAAAAAAATCAATAAAATTAAAATTATCTCTTATGGTGCTTTATGCGTCGCATTAGGATATTATATTTTATTGATTGACTCTTGGGTCTTTATTTTAGTAATTAGCATTGTTTTACTCTCCCTTGGGGAAATCTTTACTTTCCCTTTTTCAAATGCTGTAGCACTGAACCGAGCACCAAAAGGTCAAGAAGGACAATATATGGGTTTATTTACGATGAGTTTTAGCTTAGCACATATTGCGTGTTCTAAAACCGGACTTGATATCATCGCGCATTTTGGTTATCAAACCAATTGGATTGTGATGGGAAGTTTAGGAATGGTAGCCTTATTTTGTTCGGTTTGGCTGAATAGAATATTGAAAGCGGAACCTCTTTTATCCAACTAATTTATCATTACTTTTGAAAAAAAATCATCTATGTTTAAAATATTAGCCAAAATCAACAGACTTCTCCTTCCTAGTTTTACTAAAAACGGCCTGGATATTAGCAAAGCCAAGAAATGGCAAATGGCAATCATTGGCTATCGTTATTATGTAACTACAAGAGCATTAGATTGATAAATACTGATTTTTGAATGCCAATTTCAGATTTTATAAAAATTTGATTTAATTTTAATTTACAGTTTGCAAGATTGCCAAAATTACCTATATTTGCACCCACAAAATAGGCCTTGTGGCGCAACTGAATAGCGCACTTGATTACGGCTCAAGAGGTTACTGGTTTGAATCCAGTCAAGGTCACTTAAGAATGGAAAGCTCAAACGAAAGTTTGGGCTTTTTTTGTAAATATTTGGTTTTGAGTTCGCTCAAAAAGTCAAATATTTACAAAAAAAAGTTCTTCAATCTCAGATTGAAAAAGCTTTCCATTTCCATTACGGAGCTTTATCTGGACTTTGCGAAGCAAAATCCATTTCAAGAAAAGTGATTAAAGTTAAGTGATTTAAACTTTTAAAAAAATGACAGACTATTTCCTTGACGTCGAATACAACAACATCGCTTATGGCGAGCAAGAAGTCAATTTAAAGGAATTTGAATGTTGTACTTTCAATAATTGTGATTTCTCACAATGCAATTTTATTGGGGTAGTTTTTATCGATTGCACTTTTAACGATTGCCTTTTTAGCGGAGCAAAAATTAATCACGTAGCACTTAGAAGCGTCTTTTTTAATCGTTGCAAAATTGAAGAAGTGAACTTTGCAATGTGCGACAAACTGATTTTTGAAATTCATTTTAAGGAATGTACCTTGGATTTTTCCAAATTTTACACCTTAAAAATTAAAGGAACTACATTTATGGATTGTAGCATTATTGCCGCTGATTTTATGAGCACAGATTTGACCGAAGTTGTTTTCGATAATTGTGATTTATATCGTTCTGAATTTGGCAAAGCCAATGTCAACAAAGCTAATTTCAAAACAAGCTACAACTACACCATTGACCCTACAAAAACTAAAATAAAGAAAGCTGTGTTTTCACTTGACGGCATAAAAGGATTGCTTTTTAAACACGATATTATTGTACATTAAAAATCTTCGTTTTCAGTTTTTAAAACTTAATTTGCAGTCAGTCTTCTTCCTTATCATTTCTACATCAATAATTTATCTTTATTTTTTAAATAAAGAATAAAAATAATTTATTACTTTTATTAGGTTAAAATAACGGAACATTTAACCTCAAATTCTTGTGTTATATAAACTAAATTTTACCTCCAAAAAATAAACTTTATATCTTATTTAAAATATGATATATATCATATCTGAAATAATTATTTTTTGTGAAATTTGATACTACTAATTTAAATTAAAACATAAAATTATGGCAAATTTTGATATCAATCACATTAAAAATGTTGTTTTAGTTGGTCACACCGGAAGCGGTAAGACCACTCTTATTGAATCTATGTTATTTGAAGCTGGGTTAATTAATCGTCGCGGATCAATCCTGGAAAAAAATACAGTTGCAGATTATACTGAAATCGAGCACGAAAAAGGGAAATCGTTTTTTTCTAAATTAGTAAATACAAAATGGAAAGGATATAAAATAAATCTTTTGGACACACCCGGTTATGATGATTTTGCCGGAGAAATAATTGGAGCGATGCGTGTGGCTGATTGCGGTCTTATGCTACTAAATGCCTCTATGGGTGTTGAAGTGGGTACAGATATTATCTGGAAATACGCAAATGATTATAAATTACCCATATTATTAGCCGTAAACCAATTGGACAATGAAAAATCAGACTTTGACAAAACGATACAAGAAGCCAAAGATCATTTTGGACAAAGCGTGGTTGTGGTTCAATATCCTTTAAATCAAGGCCCTGAATTTGATGCCATTATTGATGTTTTGAATATGGTCATGTATAAATATCCAAAAACCGGGGGCAAACCGGAAAAAGCATCCATTCCTGAAAACGAAACGGAAAAAGCCAATCGTTTGCATCAGGAATTAATTGAAACTATTGCTGGAAATGATGAATATTTAATGGAACTTTATTTCGAAAAAGGAGAATTGAATGAAGATGAAATGAAATTAGGATTGCATCATTCCCTTATAAAACATGAAATTTTCCCAGTATTTTGCGTTTCTGCCAAGAAAAATATGGGCAGCGGCAGAATTATGGGATTTATTGATAATGTATGTCCATCTGCTTTTGAAATGCCAAAACAGAAAACCATTGATGGTGCAGCAATTGAATGCAGCGAGAAGGGACCAACAGCCATATTTATTTATAAAAACCTATCGGAACCACATATTGGCGATTTAAGTTTCTTTAAGGTACTTTCGGGTAAAATTAAAGTTGGAGATGAATTAACCAATGAAAATACAGGACAGATTGAAAGAATCAACCAATTGTATGAAGTGGAAGGAAGCAAACGAACTCAAGTCAATGAATTATTAGCTGGAGATATTGGTGCTACTTTAAAATTAAAAGACACACATATTAATAATACACTACACGAAAAGGGAAAACACATTGAAATTGAACCTATAATATTCCCAAATTCTACTTTATCTATAGCCGTTGAAGGCACGAAAAAAGGCGAAGAAGAAAAATTATCTGTTGCTTTGCATCAATTGGTGGAAGAAGATCCAACCATTAGCATTGAAGTTTCGCCAGAATTAAATCAGACGATTATTCATTGCCATGGCGAATTGCATTTAGCTATTATTAAATGGAAATTAGAAAAACAATATAAATTATCGGTGGAGTTTCGCAATCCAAAAATACCGTATCGTGAAACCATTCAAAAAAGTGCCGAAATCACCTACCGTCACAAAAAACAATCGGGTGGTTCTGGACAATTTGCCGAAGTAGCAATGAAAATCGAACCTTGGTACGATGGAATGGATGAGCCAAAAGGGTACAATATTAGAGGAAAAGAAGAAATTGATTTGGCTTGGGGTGGAAAATTAATTTATTATAATTGTATTGTTGGTGGTGCTATTGACACCCGTTTTCATCCTTCTATTTTAAAAGGAATTATGGAAAAAATGAATAAAGGGCCGTTAACTGGTTCTTATGTGAGAGATGTCAGGGTTATTTTATATGATGGAAAAATGCACCCCGTTGACAGTAATGATTTGGCCTTTAAAACTGCTGGAATGATGGCGTTCAAAGAAAACTTCGTAAAAGCAGATCCACAATTATTAGAACCATTTTATCATATTATAATTCATGGTCCGGAGGAACTTACCGGTGCAATTATGAGTAATATTCAAACCCACAGAGCTTCGGTTGAAAGTATGAATGCCGAAGGACAATTTACTGTGATTACTGCCTTTCTACCTTTTGCAGAAATGCAGGAATTTGGTAGTGACTTACGATCTATAACTCAGGGAAGAGCCAGATTTACAGCGAAGTTCGATCATTACGAGTCCGTTTCTTTTGATATACAGAAAAAATTAGTTTCAGAATTTAAAAAAGAAGAAGAACTGGTTTAAACTCGAATTAAAGTTATTTTTAAAGAAAGAGTCCTGCATTGCGGGACTCTTTCTTGTTTCAATCAAATAAAATAGCAAACTAAATTACATTTTCTTTTCCAATTCCTATATCTTCTTTTGGCACAATTTCAAAATCCATTTTGGCATAAAAAATATAGACTTTATTGAATTTATTTTGTATAAACCGTGTTCTCCTGTTCTGAAACTCTAATAAAAGTCGTTCTTTTGGTCAATTCTTTTAATCTGGAAGCGCCAACATACGTACAAGCACTTCGCAAACCACCAAGAATGTCTTTCAAAGTAATTCCAACATCACCTCTAAAAGGAACTTGAACCGTTTTACCTTCACTAGCTCTGTATTCGGCAACGCCTCCCACGTGTTTTTCCATCGCTGTAGTAGAACTCATTCCATAAAATTGTTTGAATTTTTCGCCATTAATTTCTATCAATTCGCCACCACTTTCCTTGTGACCAGCCAACATTCCTCCAAGCATTACAAAATCGGCTCCTGCTCCAAAGGCTTTTGCAACATCGCCCGGAGTTTTGCAACCACCATCGCTAATAATTTGCCCGCCAAGTCCGTGAGCTGCATCGGCACATTCGATAATAGCTGAAAGTTGAGGATAACCCACACCCGTTTTTACTCTAGTTGTACAAACAGAGCCAGGTCCAATTCCTACCTTAATAATATCGGCTCCAGCCAATAATAATTCTTCGACCATTTCACCAGTAACCACATTTCCTGCAATAATCACTTTATCAGGATATTGCTTGCGGGTTTGTTGCACAAAATTCACAAAATGCTCCGAATAGCCATTGGCAACATCAATACAAATGAATTTCAATAACGGATTGGCTTCGAAAATCTGAGCTATTTTTTTGGAATCCTCTTTTCCGGTTCCGGTACTTATGGCAATATAATTATACATTTCTGGTGCTAAATCACGTAAAAAATCATTCCATTCTTGAACGGAATAATGTTTGTGAATCGCGGTGAAAAGTTTGTCCTCGGCCAAAGCTTTTGCCATTTCAAAGGTGCCTACCGTATCCATATTGGCTGCCATAATAGGAACTCCCGTCCAAACAGTACTACTATGCAAAAATCTGAATTCTCTTTCTAAGCTGACATGAGAACGGCTCTTTAATGTGGATCGTTTGGGTCTAATCATCACATCTTTGAATCCCAATTTCATTTCTGTTTCTATTCTCATTTCTTTGTTATTTTAATTGTCTAATTATCTTTCGAAATTACAAAATAAAGAGGAACAACGCTAAATTTTGACAGGCTAAAAACACGAATTCAATATAAAACTATGCTCGAGTTATCATTTGTATTACCTACGTTTACGCTGTGTTCATAATCTTATTTTCATTCCCCCATTCAAGATAAATCCATCAGTTGGGGTGTAAACTTCTCTAAATTGTGGATTTTGAATTGAGCCAGAATACATATTTTCAAATCTTGATTGTCGGCTATCCAAAAAGTTCTCGAGGTTCAAAAACAAACTAAAATATTTGAATTTATATTCTCCAGAAACTCCCATAACCCAATAATCCCTAACTTTTTCATTATTGGTTAGATACTGACTTCCAACATAAAATACTTCATAAGCTATTCGTAATTTTTCTTCCCATTCATACATTACGTTTGCGTTTATTCGGTGTTTTGCCGTTAATGGATTTACAGTTGTAGTAGAATCAAAATTTCGTTGCGCATCAATGTAAGTGTAGCCAATGTAACAAGAAATATCCTCAAAACGCAGCTTAACGTTAGTTTCAAAACCTTTTGTTTGTAGGTTTCCATTGGCATTTTCAAATGCGAAATTCGAAGACATTGGAACTGGATTAAGAACTAAAGGATCTTGAATAATAGTGTAAAAAAACATTTGATTAATAGCAAAATATACTTCGTCAAAAATGATTGTTTTATAGTTAACATCGGCATTTAATCCAACAGATTTTTCAGGAGTGACTTTTGAAAAATCAAGTGAATTAATATTTTCAAATGATTTTTCTTCAGTTTCTTCGGAAAAAATAGTTGGTAATTTATAACCTAAACCGCCTCCAAATCTTGACGATAATTTTTCGTTAATTTTATATAATAAGGACATACGAGGTAAGAAAAAACCATTACCTCTATCTGTAATATCTAAACGTAAACCACTTTCTAATATAAATTTTTCACTAATAATAAGATTATTTTGAACAAAGGCTCCAAAAGCAGCATTGTAATAATCTAATTTGTCAGCCACTAAATTCATTTGCTTGAAATTATCCGAAACTAAATTCGCTCCCAAATTCCACTCTGATTTTTCATTTGGAATCAGATAGTTCGCTTCTGTAAAAGTGGCTAGTTGTTGTCCTTCAAAATTATACGTTTGTTTTTCTATTATTCGATTAAAATATCCAATACTATTTTTTATTGTCAAAATATTATTATTGTCAAATATTTTTTCAAATTTTGCTTGTGTCGAATATCGATTACTGTTATTTCTCTCAAAAAAAGAATGTATTGCATCAGATTTGTTGTCGATTACCTGCATATCGCCACCTATCCGGTTTTCAAATCCGGCGTTTACACCAAGACTAAATGTTGTTTTTTCGTTGGGATAATAGAAGAATTTTGAGTTTATAGTATATCTTTCGAATTTTGGAATGTCTGAAAAGCCATCACTATTCACATCCGTTGCTTTTTGTGAATTACTTGAAGCATAAATTGTAACGCCTGATTTCTTGTATTTTTCAGCATAAAAACCGCTTAAGTCTAATGCTTGTGTTTGATTGATATTTGCTAAAAAAGAAATTTCTCTCTTATCAATTGGCTCTTTTGTAATCAAGTTTATCAATCCCGCAATTGCACCACCACCATAAAGTGTAGATGTTGAACCCTTAATAACTTCAACACGTTTTAAATTTAAAGGTGGTATTTGAAGAATACTCAAACCGCTTGCAAAACCCGAATATAAGGGAAAACCATCTTGCAAAAGTTGAGTATATTTTCCGTCTAAACCTTGAATCCGTATGCTTGCACTTCCCGAAACTTGAGACGTTTGCTGCGTTTGAATTCCTGTACTTTCGGTGAGTAACATTTTTATATTACCTGGCTCCATTGTAGATTTTTCATCTAATTCTCCTGCTGCAATTGCTTCAATCCGTGTTGGAATATTTTTGATAGTTCTGCTACTTCTTGTTGAAGATGTAATTTTAACTTCATCTAATTCTTCTTCAATTGGCTCAAGAAATATTTCTATGGTTCCATTTGGAATAAATTCAAAAGTTTTTTCTTTCTTTCGGTAACCAATTAAGCTGAAAACGACGGTTTGTTTACCGCTTGGAATATTTTCGATGGTTACATTTCCATATTCATCAGAATTTGAATTGTTTTGTGAACTAACAACTGAAACATTGGCAAGCGGTTCTTTTGTTTTTTCGTTCTTAATTATTGCTTTTAATGTATTTTGAGCAAATAAATTTGTTAAGCAAAACAGTAACAAAGATATTGAAAGTAAATTACGCATTTGGGTATAGATAAAAGTAGAAATAATTAGTAAATATATAAGGTTAATTTAAGGTTTTTTTGTAGGGTCAACTAGCATTACTTGCAACTCCAAAATCACAAAATAAAGTATTAGATTGTAGGCTTCTGACAGGCTTTAAAACAAAAATTTCACTAATTGACAACCAATAAATTGGTAAAAATTAGTGAAATTTATATGTTAAAAAAGTACCGCTTAGAAAACGAAAATGGCTCTTTCGCTCATCATTTCGTTTACTTCATTAGCCACTTCTTCGATAATCGCTTCGTTGGTATAATCCGATAAAACTTTATCAATCAAGGCAACAATAGTTTCCATATCTTCTTCTACCAAACCACGAGTGGTGATAGCGGCAGTTCCAACACGAATTCCGGAAGTTACAAATGGAGATTTGTCATCAAAGGGAACCATATTTTTATTAACGGTAATTTCAGCTTTAACTAAAGCATTTTCAGCATCTTTTCCTGAAATCCCTTTGTTTCGCAAATCAATCAACATCATATGATTGTCGGTTCCGCCAGAAATAATATCATAGCCTCTTTTTACGAAAGCATCAGCCATTGCATTGGCATTTTTTTGCAATTGCAAAGCATATCTAAAGAATTCGTCAGTCAAAGCTTCTCCAAAAGCAACAGCTTTGGCAGCAATAATATGCATCAAAGGACCACCTTGATTTCCTGGGAAGACGGCTAAATCCAATAAAGAAGACATCATTCTGATTTCACCTTTTGGAGTAGTCAAACCAAATGGATTTGGAAAATCTTTCCCCATCAAAATTAAACCACCTCTTGGTCCACGTAATGTTTTATGTGTAGTTGTAGAAACAATATGACAATGAGGAATTGGGTCATTCATCAAACCTTTGGCAATTAAACCAGCAGGATGAGAAATATCAGCAAATAAAATCGCTCCAACAGAATCAGCAATTACTCTAAAACGCTCAAAATCCATATCACGAGAATAAGCTGAAGCACCTGCTATAATTAATTTTGGCTGTTCTTTTGTAGCAATTTCTTGGATTTTATCATAATCTAAACGTCCCGTTTCTTTGTCAACACCATAAAAAACTGGGTTATATAAACGACCTGAAAAGTTCACCGGAGAACCGTGAGTTAAGTGCCCACCGTGTGATAAATCGAAACCTAAAATAGTATCACCTGGTTTTAAACAAGCGTGATAAACTGCAGTATTTGCCTGAGAACCTGAGTGAGGCTGAACATTTGCATATTCGGCGCCAAATAATTCCTTAGCTCTGTCAATGGCGATTTGCTCGATAACATCCACTACTTCGCAACCTCCATAATATCTCTTTCCGGGATAACCTTCGGCATATTTATTAGTTAAAACAGAACCAGCTGCTTCCATTACTTCATCACTCACAAAATTCTCTGAAGCAATAAGCTCTAATCCGTGAATTTGTCTGTCTTGTTCCTCTAAAATAAGGTCAAAAATTTGTTTGTCGCGTTGCATTTCTTTGATTTTAGTTAATTTCTCGCAAAAATACAAAAAAACGTTTGGTAAATAGTCAGATTATAATATATTTGATGAGTAATTTTTAACAAAATAATTAACAGCATTATGCCAATATCAGCTAATAATACTAAAAGAAAATCGTGGATAGAAGTGCCTGCTAATAGTGATTTTCCAATTCAAAATATTCCTTTTGGTGTTTTTATTACCAAAGATGATGTGATTACTATTGGAACCCGAATTGGAGATTGCGCTATTGATATGGGAGCTTTACAGCAGTTAAATTATTTTGAAGGCATTGAGTTGACTGATGATATGTTTATGCAAGACACCTTAAATGATTTTATTTCGGACGGAAAAAAAACGTGGCGATTGGTTCGAAATCGCTTGGCTGAATTGTTTGACGAAACCAATCCAAAACTTAGAGACAACAAAGAACATAGAGATATTGTAATCTTTAATGTAAAATATATTGAAATGCAATTGCCTGTTCTAATTGGCGATTACACTGATTTCTTTTCCAATAAAGAGCACGCTCTCAATGTTGGAAAAATTTATCGCGACCCAGAACATTTGTTATCGCCCAACTGGATGCATATTCCGGTGGCGTATCACGGCCGAAGTTCTTCGATTATTCCCTCAGGAATTCCAGTTCACCGACCAATGGGACAAACCTTGCCAAAAGGAGAAAAAACGCCTGTTTTTGGTCCATCTAGATTAGTAGATTTCGAATTAGAAACTGCTTTTATTACTACTGATGTCAATGTTATGGGTGAAAATATTCCTATAAATGAAGCAGAAGATTATATTTTTGGGATGGTTTTATTGAATGATTGGAGTGCGCGTGACATTCAAAAATGGGAATACGAACCACTAGGTCCTTTTTTATCTAAAAATTTTGCCACATCAATTTCTCCTTGGATTATCACGATGGATGCCTTGGAACCTTTCAGAACCAAAGGGCCAAAACAAGATCCGTCACCACTTCCTTATTTGCAACAAAAAGGCAAAAATAATTTCGATATTAATTTAGAAGTGGCTATTCAACCTGAAAATTCTAGTCCAACTATTGTTTCAAGATCGAATGTCAAAAATATGTATTGGTCAATGAATCAGCAATTAACGCATCATACTTCAAACGGTTGTCGTGTCAATTCTGGTGATATGATGGGTTCAGGTACCGTTTCTGGGCCAACTCCAGACAGTTTTGGTTCCATGTTAGAATTGACATTTGGAGGAAAAACTCCAATAAAACTTAACGATAGTTCCGAACGCAGATTTATAAATGACGGAGACACTGTAATTTTTAAAGGATATTGCAAAAACAATGGCGTACGAATTGGTTTTGGAGAAGTTTCTACTAAATTACTGCCACCTT
>Ga0315270_10001757_pt1 | contig 11506 bp, 8 predicted proteins | sample C1_bottom_MG_FD_204932 | JGI IMG/M metagenome (GOLD analysis project Ga0315270, IMG submission 204932) | Sediment microbial communities from Yellowstone Lake, YNP, Wyoming, USA - C1_bottom | ecosystem: Environmental > Aquatic > Freshwater > Lake > Sediment | place: USA: Wyoming | collected... | reverse complement strand
CCCCTGCTTTACTACCACAACAATATCTCCGGCAGCATAGTCTTGTTTGAAACGATGGCCGAGTTTAGTGTAAAAAATCTGGTGTTCAGTTCATCCGCCACTGTCTATGGTGACCCGCACAAGGTACCGATCAAGGAAGATTTCCCTCTTGCCGTATCGAATCCGTATGGTCGCACCAAATTAATGACCGAGGACATTCTGCGGGACATGAAGCTGTCCGATCCATCTTGGCGTATTGCACTGTTAAGGTATTTCAACCCGGTTGGCGCGCATGAGAGCGGCTTGATTGGAGAAGACCCAAACGGGATTCCAAACAACCTGATGCCATTCGTGAGCCAAGTTGCAGTAGGGCGGCGCAAGGAGCTATCGGTGTTTGGCAATGATTACCCCACTCACGATGGCACCGGGGTCAGGGATTACATTCATGTGGTGGATCTGGCTGTTGGACATTTGGCTGCACTGGAGATACTGGCTCGGCAAACAACGCTGCTGACCGTCAATCTGGGAACAGGGCAGGGTTATAGCGTATTAGATATGGTGCGAGCCTTCGAGAAAGCGAGTGGCCGACTTGTTCCTTATAGCATTACAGCGCGCCGACCGGGAGATATTGCATCTTGTTATGCCGATCCTGCTCTAGCATACGAATTGTTAGGTTGGCGCGCGGTGCGTGATCTGGAAACGATGTGCCGCGATGCATGGCGCTGGCAGTCGATGAACCCGAACGGGTATCCCGAGTTTTGATTGCTAGCAGCGGCGAATAGAAATCCATTGCATTCACTTAATTCTGGTAACATTAAACTTGTTTGAGATATTTTATAAGGGCGCGCAAACAAATAGCAGCAGTGCTTTGATACATCAGCGCAGCGCAGTGTATATTAAGGAATGAACGAAAAAGACTCACCAAGAACGGTCTTATCAGCACCTCCTTAAAATAAATAAATTTGCTAGTTAGTGCCAATAAGGGGATGAAACATGTCAGTTGAGAAGATTAGGGAAATTCTCATACAACACGGGCGCCTTTCTGTACCGGTTGATCAAATCACTAACGACGGCGATCTCTACAAAGCCGGGCTGACTTCTTTGGCTACGGTGGGATTGATGCTCGCCCTTGAAGATAATTTTGATATCGAATTTCCTGATAGTTTGCTCAGCCGTAAAACATTCAGCAGTATCGAAGCAATATTAGATGCGGTTACTCAGCTTGAAAAGTAGCCCGTGTACAATTCGCATCGTTAATTTCTCAAGGGGATTTCAGCAATGGCTAATCAGAAGCAGTCGGTTGTTTCTGCCGTAGAATTCGAAAAACTATTAACGCGCGTCCACGAAATCGGACGAGATGTCATTGCAGTAAATGCAGCTGATGTCGATCAGAAGGCTCGCTTCCCCACTGAAGGGATCGCCGCCTTGAAGCAACTTAAACTATTAAGCGCCTATATACCGACAGAATACGATGGGATGGGACTCGATCTTATCCAGATTGCAAAACTTTGTGAGGTTTTAGGCCATTATTGTGGCTCGACAGCAATGATTTTTGCGATGCATCAAATTGTCGTGGCATGCGTGATTCGCCATGCACAGGGCGCGACTTGGTTTCACAGTTATCTTCGAGAAGTTTCGCAACAACAACGTCTCATTGCATCTGCAACGACCGAAATCGGGGTTGGGGGTGATTTACGATCCAGCATCTGCGCAGTGGAGACAGACGGAGATCATTTCAGAATCACCAAAAAGGCGCCAGTAATTTCTTATGGTGTAGCGGCCGACGACATCATGGTTACCTGCCGCCGCGCCTCAGATTCTCCCGCCAGTGACCAAGTGCAAATCATTGTACGCAAGGATAAAGGCCCAGTCACACTTGAGGCTCTGTCGGGTTGGGACACGCTTGGATTTCGTGGCACCTGCAGTGCGGGATTTATATTGACTGCTGAAGGGGCCACAGAGCAAATACAACCAGCACCTTTTGCAGACATCCTTCAGCAGACGATGCACCCGCACGCACACATTCTTTGGTCTTCATTATGGCTGGGGATTGCATCGGATGCTGTGAATCAAGCTCGCGCATTTGTGCGGAACGAAGCGCGCAAAAATCCGAGCATGCCACCCACTTCTGCGTTGCGCCTCGCCGACGCCGACGCCGTTTTGCAAGGGATGCGCAGCAACATCTATCTTGCGGCGATCGATTACCAGAAAATGATGGCGGACAACCACCCGGATGCGTTCTCTGGTTTCGGATTTGCGATCCGCATTAATAACCTGAAAGTATCGAGCTCAAATATCGTTGTGGATATCGTCAATCGCGCGATGTTGATCTGTGGCATTGCCGGCTATCGCAATGATTCAAAATTCAGTCTGGGTCGTCACCTGCGTGACGCCCATGGCGCAGCGATCATGGTCAACAATGATCGCATCATGAATCACAACGCCAACATGTTGTTGGTTCATCGCTAGGAGGACTGTGCCATGTCGATTGAGGAAGCCTACAATAAATATCGCACCGAACTGATTGATGCCGGCTTGCTGATTCCCAGCGGAGTACCTGGCGTTTACGGCTTATCGGATCGTTTCGAGCATGTCATTGAGCAATTTGACCAATACGTCACGCGGCGCGGCGCGGAACGTCACCCGGAAGTCATGCGTTTTCCGCCGTTGCTGAGCCGTGAAAGTTATCAACGTACGGATCACCTTGATACCTTTCCACAACTTATTGGCTCAGTCCACAGCTTCACCGGCAATGAAAAAGAACATCTGTTGCTGATTGATAAAAAAATGAAGGGCGCAGACTGGAGTGTCGGCTTGTCCAAGACCGACGTCATGATGACTCCGGCAGTATGCTATCCATTTTATCCCACGGCGACCGGCACTTTGCCGACGGAAGGTAGAACAGTAGACCTGCGTGGCTTCGTATTTCGCCACGAGCCTTCAATCGACCCGGCGCGCATGCAAATCTTTCGCATGCATGAATTTGTGCGGCTCGGCACGCCGGAGCAGGCGGTTGAACACCGCGATTATTGGCTTAAGTTAGGCGAAGAAATGTTGCTTGGGTTGGGTCTGGATGTAAAACCAGTGGTTGCCAATGATCCTTTTTTTGGTCGCGGCGGCCGCGTAATGGCGGTAAGCCAGCGCGAACAAACACTGAAATATGAGCTGGAGGCCCCCGTGGCCAGTACCGAAAAACTCACGGCGGTGGCCTCTTTCAACTATCACATGGACCATTTCGGATTGCCGTTTGATATCAAGACCCCCGACGGTGAAGTGGCACACAGCGCATGTATGGGATTCGGGCTGGAACGCGTTGCGCTAGCGCTGTTCAAAAAGCACGGCTTTGATACCGCGAAGTGGCCGGCGAACGTTCGCAAGACTTTGGAGCTTTAATGAAGCGGATTGTGACACTCGATCCGGCAACTTATCAACGGCATTTGATCCATGGCGAAGACCGCACCTGGGCCGAAACCAATTGCTACACCGATCTGTGGATCGAACTGCTGCATGCGCAGGATTATGAACCTATTGCCGCATTGCCGTTTACGTTGGCAATTGATTTTGAAGGGGATCAATGGACCTTCTTCAAGTTTCCCCTGGCCGACATGCTAGATCTCTACGGCCTGGATGTGCAGGAGCTGGCCATCTGGCGCCCACTTGTCGAGCACATCGAGGAACAAGTCGGGCGAGGGCGTCCGGTACTCGCAGAGCTCGATTCATACTACCTGCCCGATACCGTTGGCACTGCATACAAAACGGGCCATGTCAAAACCACAGTCGCGGTGAACGAGATCGATATCGCTGCACGGCACATGGGCTACTTCCATAACCAGGGATATTTTCACCTGGATGGCGATGATTTTACAGACATCTTCCGGTTGCGTGCCGCGCCGGATCCCGCTACGTTGCCACCCTATGTCGAATTTGTGAAGCTCAATCCAGGCGCCGCTCGCCACGGTCAGGTCCTGCTCGAACATTCACTAGATATCTTACGCAAACAACTGGCGCTGATTCCCGAAAATAATCCATTTTTTGCATTCAAAATTCGTTTTGAAAGCGATATGCCCTGGCTGATGACCGAGCCGCTGGAAACTTTTCACCAATATTCGTTTGCGACCCTGCGCCAGTTTGGTGCCTGTTATGAATTATCGGCGACGTATCTGCGTTGGCTTACCCAGCAGGGCGAATCTGGCCTTGAAGAATCTACACGCGCTTTTGCCGAATTATCTGACGGCGCGAAAGCGATGCAGTTTCAATTGGCGCGCGCAATGAATCGTCGCAAACCGATGGACCTCTCGACGCTCGATTCGATGGCCGTAACGTGGCAGCGTGGTACCAGCTCATTAAAGGCACGGTATCTCAAATAAGAGAAATTTTATGCAGCCATGGATAATCAGGGAAGCATAATCCAACAGACACTCGGTAGCTGGATGCTCACATCTAGCGCTGCTGGTACCATTGCCGACCCGGTTCAGCTCGCGCAATCATCCTTACCTTGGATACCCAACGTGCCGGTGCCTGGCACCGTCGCCCAAGCCTTACGCGCGGCAGGTCAATGGAACTATGATTCAACCATTGATCTGGATACACCTGACTGGTGGTACCGCTGCACGTTTGCGCATGACACAACAATAAAATCAGCACCGGTCATGTTGCTTTTTAACGGGCTGGCGACACTGGCGACTGTGTGGGTGAATAGACAGAAGATTCTGCAATCGGACAATATGTTCCTCAATCACGAGGTTGACGTCGGTCCGCTCCTCACAACACAAAATGAACTGGTTATTTGCTTTCATTCGTTAAATGCAGCGCTGCAAATACGCCGTCCTAGACCACGCTGGAAAACGCGGCTCGTAGCTGATCAGCAACTGCGTTGGTTCCGTACCACCTTGCTCGGGCGAATGCTGGGAATTTCGCCGATCATTGCGCCGGTGGGTCCTTGGCGACCCATCGAATTGCAACATCGCCCATTGGGCACGCTCCTTGATTCACGCATACAAACATCATTGATCGGATCTGCCGGAGTTGTAAGTTTTTCGGCGAGCATACAGGCGAGTTTGGAAAATTCAATCTCCGGCACATTGTTCGTGGGAAATGTAACGTCAGCACTTGCAATACAACAAGACGACAGCAGCTTTGCGATTTCCTGTTCCGCGCATATTCCTGACGTTGAACTTTGGTGGCCGCATACACACGGCAAACCGCAGCTGTATAAGTGCAGCGTAGTACTTACAATTGACTCTCAAATTCGCACTATTGATCTCGGAGAAATTGGGTTCCGGCGGATTGTTGTTGATCAACAGGGTGGTCAGTTCGCACTGAGGATCAATGACACACCTGTATTCTGTCGTGGTGCGTGCTGGACCGTTAACGATATTGTTTCGTTGGGTGATACTGAAGACGAACTCATTCATACGTTGCGCCTGCTCAAACAGGCTGGTGGCAACATGGTGAAAGTGGGCGGCACCATGGTGTATCAGAGCAACAAGTTTTATCGCATATGCGACGAACTCGGCATCATGGTTTGGCAGGATTTTATGTTCTCAAACATGGATTATCCGTTCGAAAATGCGGATTTTCGCAAGTCAGTTATCCGCGAAGTGCATCAGCAATTAAATCGATTACGTACACATGCAAGTATCACTGTCTATTGTGGCAATAGCGATGTTGAGTTGCAGGCCTCTATGGTTGGAGTGCCGAGGGCGGAGTGGCGAAACAGTTTCTTTGCAGAAACACTACCTTCGTTGCTATCGAGTGAACACCCGGACATACCTTACGTTCCTTCTTCTCCGAGTGGAGGTGATATGCCGTTTCACGTCGGCAGCGGTATTTCCCACTACTATGCCGTTAGTGCATTCATGCAGCCGATTTCACGGGTGCGTGGTGACGCGGTTCAGTTTGCCTCCGAAAGTCTAGGCTTTGCGCATATCCCAGAGCCGGAGGTCATCAACGAAATATTCGGGGGCGACCTTCCCATGTTGTTGGATCCGCGCTGGAAGCAGCGAGTTGCGCGAAATCATGGGTTCAACTACGACTTCGATGATGTTCGCGATGCTTATCTGAAACAACTTTTTTCCATTGATCCACGCGAGCTACGCATATGCGATACGGCTCGATATTTGGCCATCAGTCGCATCGTGCCGGGGGAAGTATTATTGCGTGTTTTTTCCGAATGGCGACGCCCGCAAAGCTCTTGCCGCGGCGCGCTGATATGGTATCTCAAGGATTTTTGGCCGGGAGCCGGATTGGGTTTGCTGGACAGTCACGGAAATCCCAAAGCTTCCTATTTTTTTGCGCACCGAGCATGGCAACCAAAAGCGTTGCTGTTAAGCGATGAAGGTTTTGATGGCGTGAAAGCGCATGTTATCAATGAAAGCGTGGGAACCTTTAGCGGAACGTTGGAACTGATGCTGTTGCGTGACGGCAATACAATTGTCGCGAAAGGAAGTCGTGAGGTTTCTGTAGCAACTGGAAATACCTTTAGCATCAGTTCTGACGTGTTACTGGATGGATTCTATGATGTTGCCTATGTATACCGGATAGGGCCGCCACATCATGACGTGGTAGTGGGAACCTTGCTGGATAAAAACGGATATATATTGACACAAGCGTTCTATTTTCCGTTGGCACAGGAGCCTGCTCGTGTGGATGGAGCCACTGTGTTGGCACTGGCAACACACACCCCAGATGGGATCAGCCTGAAAATATCTACAGATCGCTTTCTGTTTGCAGTACGCATTGATGTTCCGGGGTATCTGCCACAGGACAACTATTTTCATCTGGCCCCAGGTCGACCTAGAAACGTGCTGTGCAGTCGAACAGTGCCTGAAACTGTAGCCTTCAAAGGATATGTAGAGGCATTAAACATGCAAGATGCAGTTAAAATTCAAGTGAATGATAACTAAACTACTATCATGAATGGTTTACCAAGCAAGGATGTGCCCGCGCTAGTCATGACACCTGACACCAATTCAGACTTTGTGACACAGGTCGAGCGGCGTGCATTATATTTTGGCCCGGAGCGTGCCCCATTATTTGGCTGGCTACATATGCCACGCTACAAACCTGCCGGGCAGATGGGTATGGTGTTGTGTCCGCCGCTGGGTAGCGATTATGACCATACCTATCCCGTATTGCGTCATCTGGCAAATCGGCTTGCGTTCCATGGCATACCTGTTCTGCGTTTTGACTATTCAGGCATGGGAAACTCATCGGGCTTCGATGTAGATCCCGATCGCGTGGAAAATTGGCTAGGCAACATTCAGGAAGCGCGCACTGCGTTGTCGAATATAGCTGGCTGTACGGAGGTTGGATTGTTCGGCGTGAGAACAGGTGGTCTTCTGGCAGCAAAATTTTCACACGACAATGTTTTGCCTTGTTTAGTACTTTGGGGTGTACCTTCGCGCGGTCGCTCCTACGTGCGCGAATTGCGTGCGATTCATTTAACCTCCGAATCATCTCAAAATACATTATTAGACGAAAATAGTGATTTAGAAGCTGGCGGTTTCATATTCACGCCACATACTATGAAAGACCTCTCAACAATCAATCTCGATTCCATCGCACCAAAAACTGAACGCATTCTATTTGCTGCGCGTGATGATTTACCTGGCGATCATAGCGCTCCAAAATCATGGTTAAACGTAGAGCAGTGCATTCTTTCTGGATTTAACGGAATGCTTACACCCCCACATAACTCACATTACAGAATACCCTTCTCATCGCTTGACCTACTGGAACAATGGATTGTTAAAGCCGCACACAATATAAATTCCATTTCTCCAAAACATGAGGGATCCACGCAGCATGTGTCGTTGTCATGCACGGCATATATTAACGGCTGCACTTATTCCGCCAAAAATAGCATTCGCGAAAGTATTTTTCATTTCGGAGAACGCTTAGAGCGCTTTGCTATCACCACTGAGCCTTGCAGCGATGCGCAACCCAAGTTTCCGTGGGTTATTATTTCCAGTTCTGGAGCAGATCATACGGGGGGGCAAGTTCGCTTATCGGTATTACTATCACGCGCGCTGGCTCAAGCTGGATTCCGATCCGTGCGATTCGACTTTCCCGGAACAGGTGATAGCTTGGTTTCCTCACCCTCTCTTGAAAACAAACCATATCAAAAAAATAATCCTGCCGAAATATCATCTTTGATTGATGCACTGGAACAATCATTTGGCACGGGAAAATTCATACTGATGGGTTTGTGTGCCGGCGCATTCGAATCGTTTCATGGCGGTTTACAATTGAAACAACAGCAGATTGTGGAGTGTGTGTTACTCAACCCCCTTGTCTTCTATTGGGAAGAAGGTATGAACATTGACGATGTCGACCCCACAAAAAAAGTAAATGATAAACAGCATAGTATCGAACAACATAATCGTTGGAAATATTATATTGGACAAATGAGCCAGTTGGGCAGTTGGAAAAACCTGCTGACTGGAAAATCTAACTTAAAACTACTGGTTCATACAGTATCCTATAAGGGAAAAAGTGCACTAAATGAATATTTTCAATCTTGGACAGGCAAGTCATCAACATTTGACGATGACCCACTCACACACGATGTACGTACTTTGGTTGATTCAGGTAGGCGACTCACCTTCGTGTTCGCAAGAGCCGATCATGGATATGGTCTTCTGATGTCGCACGCTGGCGCCATAATCCGCTACCATTTACGCAAGAAGCGTGTGAAAATTTCCTTCATCGATCGTTCCAATCATACGTTTTCTGGACGCGCCTCACGTTTAAATTTAATCAACTCCGTAACAAATCATCTGATACAAACCTATGATTCGAAATAAATTGATAAATAACGGAGTCACATGTCAATGACAAACTCTCAATGCATCACGCGCGAAGCCAAGACTCATGCGGATATCTCACAGTGTTTTGCAGTCATGCACCAGCTACGTCCAGACTATTCACATGACGCCTTTATTCATCGGGTAATCGAACAGATGGCTGAGGGCTATCGATTGGCTTTTCTTGAAGTTGATGGAAAAGCTGTCTCAGTAACCGGATTCCGAATAATGAACAATCTGGCATGGGGTAAATTTCTATATGTTGACGATTTAGTAACAGATGGAAGTCATCGTTCGATGAATTATGGAAGTGAGCTATTAAATTGGTTAAAAATTGAAGGGCGAAAACTAAAATGTAGTCAGCTTCATCTTGATTCTGGCGTGCAACGTACTGATGCCCATCGTTTTTATGCGCGCGAGGGTATGAATATGACGTGTTACCACTATGCTATTATTTTCTAACTCTATCTTTTCCCGGCTTACAACCACAAAGTAATGCTTACGCAAAAATCTAATTATTCTTGATGAATTTTAAAATACCGATTTCCAGAAAATGTATAGCTCTTATAATGATCGCTGCTTTATACGGCATGATCTCTGAGAAATATGATCTACCTCCTTCAGGTATTGTAAGGGCCTTGTTCCATAAGGCTATAACAACCAAACCCCAAAAATCATTCCCAAAAGAATTCTTAGACACTCCTCATGAATACTTAAAAAATGATGTCAGCTCGCTCATCTCAATAAGGAAAAAACAGGACGTTTTCCGGTTAAGAAAAAAGTTAATTACATTTCTTTGGGGGGCGCAAGCAATTCCTTCATCTCTCCCTTCACAGTTAAACAAAGATATATCAGATTCACGCTATACTGATATTGAAGCGCTAGCGAGAATAGACCAGATTACTATTGAAATGGAATATGGAATCAATTCTATTGCCTACCACTTTATCCCCAGAATTCCCAACAACAAGGTTGTTATTTACCATGCTGGTCATGATCAGGATTTTTATGACGGCAAATCTCGTATAACTCAACTTCTTGACGAAGGTTATTCAGTGGTTGCATTTGCCATGCCACTTAGTGGGCTTAATAATCAGCCAACAGTTTTTATACCAAAAATCGGGCTACTAAAACTCATATCCCATGACAATATGAAATTTTTATCGCCTAAAAATGGCCATCCTCTTAAATATTTTATTGAACCAGTGGTAATTGCATTGAATTATCTTAAAAGGGAATATGCGTATACATCTACATCCATGATTGGATTTAGTGCTGGGGGATGGACAGCAACTCTCGCTGCCGCCGTTGATCCCAGAATTGATAAAAGTTTCCCTGTAGCAGGATCTCTTCCAATCTACCTGAGATCAAACTCACCGAGAGATTGGGATGACTATGAGCAAACGGTGCCTGAGTTATATAAGAATGTGAATTATCTAGAAATTTATATTTTAGGTTCCTACGGCCCCCGCAGAATGGAACTTCAAGTATTAAATCAGTTTGATCCTTGTTGTTTTGCTGGTACCAAGTCAGATACCTATAAAAAAATAGTTATAGATCGTATTCGTGATCTCGGAATGGGGAAATATGATCTGTTTCTTGATACTTCAGACAGTGGTCACAGTATTTCAGATGTTGCAATGCTAAAAATTTTGGGAGAGTTGAAGAATAGTAACTGAGAAAGCCAAATATGAGATACTCTTTCTGATTTTCCTAATGATGTATGAATGTGCAATTGTTCAATTGGTTCTTTCACCGATCAATAACATATGCCAGCATAGCATTAACTTGGATTGCTTATTTGTTGAAAACGCTACTGCAACAAGCCATCATAATTCATCTGGCTTTCGCACCTATCCTGTCAAGTCAGTATAAAATCTTTCCTCAAAGCAGCCGAAGCAGTTTGCATGAAGCAGAAAAATACGGGTAACATTCTACGCTGCTTGTCACAGTCTACTTGAATCTCATCACTGATACGCTAGCCTTCTCAGTGGCTTGTGACTATAACATCCACTGTCGGTGATCCTGGCGGTGCTCGGGGAGCGCAATACGATGGCAAAATTAATTACTGCACTTTCCGGCTGGGGTCGTTACCCGGTTCAAACCTGCGGATTATACCGTCCGGAGCGCTACGCTGACTTTCGTTCCACTTCTTCTAGCCTGATAGCTCGCGGCCAGGGTCGCAGTTATGGTGATGCGGCTCTAAATCAAAATGGCAGCGTATTGCTGACCGAGCGAATCAACCGCTTGCTGGATATTGATCTAAGTAAGGGGATCTTGCGTGCTGAAGCAGGAGTTACACTGGCGGAAATTTTACAGGTAATCTTGCCACAAGGCTGGTTCCTTCCGGTCACGCCGGGGACAAAATTTGTATCTCTTGGCGGTTGCATCGCTGCCGATGTGCACGGAAAGAACCACCATCATGAGGGCGCCTTCAGTCATCATGTACTCGGCATAGAGCTGATTCTTGCTGACGGCAAACATGTGGCTTGTTCTCCATCTGAGAATTCGGAGTTGTTCTGGGCAACCATGGGCGGGATGGGTTTAACTGGTATTGTTGGTGAAGCGACTATCCAGCTAATTCCCATTAAAAATGGCAGCATGATAGTCCGACATAGTCCCGCCGATAATCTGGAGCAACTGTTTCAACAGCTTGAAGATCCTACCATGGATGATCGCTATACCGTTGCATGGATTGATAGCCTTGCGTCCGGTCGACA
>Ga0315270_10001756_pt1 | contig 11506 bp, 11 predicted proteins | sample C1_bottom_MG_FD_204932 | JGI IMG/M metagenome (GOLD analysis project Ga0315270, IMG submission 204932) | Sediment microbial communities from Yellowstone Lake, YNP, Wyoming, USA - C1_bottom | ecosystem: Environmental > Aquatic > Freshwater > Lake > Sediment | place: USA: Wyoming | collected... | reverse complement strand
CCGTATTGGCCGCTTTCATATACTGGCTGAAGAAGAGAATTAAAAACGAACCGATTCTCCCTTTTTAAACACAAGCAGAAAAACTCCCCGCGGACACTTTCCTCAGAACGGCCGAAACGATTATCATGCCTGAATTTTGATCTTTCATGGATAAAAGGCATCAACTGTGTTTGGAACCCTTGTCAACACCCTGGCCATAGCAGCGGGAAGCCTTGTCGGACTGGCTTTCAGAGGCGGAATTCCGCTTCACTACCAGCAGACCGTGATTCAGGCCATCGGACTGGCTGTTGTTCTGATCGGCATGACCGGCGCACTGAAAACCCGGGATATTCTGGTGGTCATCTTCAGTCTGGCCATTGGAAGCATTCTGGGTGAATGGCTCCGGATTGAAGCTCGACTGAATCATCTGGGGAAGTGGCTGGAAAAAAAATGTGCACAATCCGAAGGGGGAATCGCCAGGGGATTTGTTACCGCAAGCCTGATCTATTGCATCGGCTCCATGGCCATTGTCGGTTCCATGGAAAGCGGGCTTACCGGCAACCATCAGACCTTATATGCCAAGTCTGTTCTGGACGGCATTTCCGCCATTATTTTTGCATCAACCCTTGGTGCCGGCGTATTGTTCTCTGCGATATCGGTGGGAGTTTATCAGGGAATTCTCACTCTTTCAGCGGTTTTAATGAAACCGTACCTGATTCCGCAGGTAGTGGATCAGATGTCATCGGTCGGCGGAATTCTCATCATGGCCATCGGGTTCAATCTGCTTGAAATCAAAAAAATGAATGTCGGCAACATGCTGCCGGCCATCTTCATGCCGCTCGCCTACTACATAATTCAGCAGATGATCCGTTAAAAACGCGGCATCAAAGCCGGTCGCAACGACCCGGCCTTGATCATCGTTCCGGCCGCGAGAGCCCCCCACGTTGTTTTATCGTTCAGGGTCGAGGCTTATGAACACAGGGATGGATGGAACTGATGACAGAGTTTGGAGACGGTCTGGCTGTGCCAGGCGCCCTTTCCTGAAAATGTGGGGATTCCCTGCGCCTCCAGCGTGCGGGCGATTTTTTCGTAACTGAACTGTTCTTTCCGTAAGTCACCAATTATCTCAAGAACGCTTTCCCGGTTCATTCCGGATTTGATGGCATCTGCTGCGCCGTCTTTTTTCCCGGCCATGGTTTCCGGAATGATACGGGAATCCGGGGCGGTACTCTTTTCCGGCCCGGTTGCCGGTGCTGCCGGGTTTTTCTCAAAAAAACTTGAAGCGATTTTTTCCAGTGCCGATGCAATGCGTTCTTCCGCCGTTGCCCGGCGCTCATAAATGTCAGCCAGGCTCCGCTGAGCCTCTGTAATATCACCAAGAAGTATTTTGATGGCTGGAAAATGGTCTACCGGAGGCGTTCTCTGAAACGCGTCTTTTCGACGGTTGTCATTGGGGCCCTGTCTGTCAGGGTTTTTATATCCATTGTTATCGAATTGCTTCCGGGTTCTATCAAAAGGTTTGTTTTTTCCGGTCCGTAAATTATGAAGGAAATCATCCATCACGAGGGCTCCTTTAGGCAGGGATTGGGGAATATTATCATCGGTTTTTCTGCAGAACAGATTTCATGAAAAAGAAACGCAGCATCCTTGCAATATACACGACTACAGGCGGCCATAACACAGGCTTATTAGAGAAAAATGTGTCGAGAATCCAATTCCTGAAGGTGTCGGAATCGTTGTAAAAACAACGAAGACAAAATCAATATCTTGGCGTGGGTTTGAGACTGTAACAGCAGCATCAACATATCTAATTTATCTGATGATATGCGATGACAGGGCATTCTGTCAATAACAGTTTTTAATCGGGAAACCGGCTCCGCCATAACGTACCGCCATTTTCCATGCTGTAAAAAATATCGACAATTTCAGGGCCCCCGCGATCTTCCAGGCTGCAGAAAGCGTGGCGAATTCTAAAACAATACCCGCACGTTAAAATCTTTTTATCTTTTTTCCGTCCTTGGTATATGATTTGCTAAGTCAGAATGCAGATCATTTCATTACTAACATTGATGAATGCGTAAAAGTCAAAATAGGGTAATTCGTGAACAGACCGGTCATTTTGCTGATTGCAGATAGAAATCCCCATGTCCGGGAATTTTTAAAGCGCGAGATGATGGCCGATGGATACCAGATACGGCTGGTCAAAAGCGGTCAGGAGCTCATCGATGATATTCACAATCCCGCCACCCTGCCGGACTTGGTGATTCTGGACCCGGACCTTCCGGATGCAAATGACCTGTCCCTGCTTCACCATATCCACCAGATCGTTCCGGGATTGCCGATCGTGATTCATACGCTGCAGACTGAGATGATTCATCAACTGGATGCGGTGCATCCCGTTATTTTTGTTGAAAAAAAAGGAAGCAGCGTCGATCATTTGAAACAGGCCGTCAAAGACCTTCTGGATATGGAATGATTGAATGACGAACCCATCCGAACAGCAGCCATATTATCAAACCCTGATTCGGAAAATAGATCCAAATGGCCGATACCGGAAGAGCCCTACATGAAGGAGAAAGCCCATGAGTCTGGCCAATATACTATTAGTCGATGACGAAGTGCCGTTTGTGGAAACCATGACCAAGCGCCTGAACAAGCGCGGATTTGATATTCTGTCCGCGCACACCGGGCCGGATGCCCTGGATCAGCTTTCCAGACATCGCGGCATCGAAGTGGTGATTCTGGATGTCAAAATGCCGGGAATGGATGGTGTTCAGACCCTGGAGGAAATCAAACGCAGATTTCCCATCACCGAGGTCATCATGCTGACCGGTCATGCCACTGTCGAATCCGCCATCGAAGGCATGAAGCTGGGCGCCTTCGATTTCCTGATGAAACCCTGCGATATGGATCAGCTGGTTTTCAAGGTCGAAGCCGCTGCTCAGCGGCGGCGCTCGCATGAAGAGAAAATCATCCAGGCGCGGATGAAGGAAATTACATCCCGGCAGGCTTAAGGAAACCCGTCATGCGGTTTCCCGAAGGAGGCAACAAGTGGAAGGGTTTAATGTACTTTTTGTAGACGACGAGGTTGATTTTCTGGAAACCTTGCTCAAGCGGATGAAAAAGCGGCAACTGAATGCATTCGGGGTCAACAGCGGCGAGGATGCCCTGACCTATCTGAGGGACCATGCCGTGGATGTCGTGGTTATGGACGTGCGCATGCCCGGAATGGACGGCATCGAAACGCTGAGAAAAATCAAAAAATCCAACCCCCTGCTGGAGGTCATCATGCTGACCGGACATGCCTGCCTGGAAATTGCCAGGGAAGGCATGGAAGTCGGGGCCTTTGATTATCTGATGAAACCCATCAACATCGATGAATTGTTATACAAACTTCAGGATGCGTTCAAGAAAAAATCCATTCAGATGGAAAAAATAAAACATCTCGAGGAGGTGATGATTTCCAGTAAACTGCCCCGGTCCGACGATTAACATTTCATCGTTCCAACGTTTATCCACTTAAAAACAATGTAAGGAGCAGCATCGACATGAACTTTTTCAAACAATGGGGACACTTCATGATGATGGGCACCCGCGCTCACGCCGCCTGGGAGCTTGAAGTGTCAAAAACGATTTTAGGTTCAAAAAAACGTCTTGCCATACTTGGCCTGTTTTCAATTCCAATTCTTTTAGGAGGCTATGCCTTTGCGGATCAAATCGCCGGAGCGCTCCCCAATTTTATCGGTGACAAAAGCGCTTATAGCCCGGCCTTTTATTCAACTGGGATATTTATCGCCTCCATTCTGATCGGCATCTGCGCCGGTTTGATCACCGGCTGTATCGGCGCCGGCGGCGGATTCGTGATTGCCCCTGCCTTGATGAGCGCGGGCATCAAAGGTATTCTGGCTGTCGGAACCGACTTGTTTCACATTTTCGCCAAAGCCATCATGGGAAGCGTGATTCATAAAAAACTGGGAAACATATCGGTGCCCCTGGCCCTCATTTTTCTGATCGGCGCCATGGTTGGAGCGACTACCGGAGGCGTGATCAACCGGTGGCTGTATGAAATCAATCCGGTTTTAAGCGATGCCTTTATTACAACGGTTTACTGTTTTATGCTGGGCGGTCTGGGGATTTATTCGCTGCTGGATTTTTTAAGCGCTAGAAAATCCGGCGCTGGTGGCGGCGCGCATGGCGGCAAAACTGAAGGCGCGGAAATGGGCAACCTTCCCAGAAGGCTTCAAGCCATCAAAATTCCCCCCATGATCACCTTTGATGAGAGCATTATTCCCGGAGGCCGCCAGATCTCCTGCGTATTTCTGATCCTTAGCGGCGCATTGGTGGGCTTGGCGGCCGCAATCATGGGCGTCGGTGGCGGATTTTTAACCTTTCCGATTTTTGTCTATGTTCTGGGGGTCTCTTCACTCACGACCGTTGGCACCGACATCTTCCAGATCATTTTCACCGCAGGGTATGCCGGAATCGCCCAGTACGCCATTTATGGGTTTATTTTTTACACCCTGGCCATGGGCATGCTGCTGGGATCCCTTATAGGAATTCAGGTTGGCGCATTGGTTACCAAAGTAGTTCCTGGAATTACCATCCGGGGATTTTATGCCTTATCAGTTCTGGCGGGATTTGTTAACCGGATTTTTGCCCTCCCCAAAAAACTTGCGGATCTGGAATTTATCTCCCTTTCCAAAGATACTTCCATTCTCCTGGATAGAATCGGAGGTATCCTCTTTTTCATCGTAATTGGAACTTTTGCAGTATGGGTGATCGGTACGTTTCTGATGAACATCAAAAAACTCAAAGGGGAGGAGGTAGCCTGATGTTAGCCAACAAAAAAGAATTCTTCGGCGGTGTGGGCCTGATGATCGCCTTTCTTGTGGTTCTGTACAAAATGTTTCAGCCGGTATTCGGAATCGGCCCTGAAAATCCTTTAAATTATCTGGATGGCCTCTATAATTCCATTTCCAAGGGTTCTGCCTACTACATTCCGGACCTTCAAAAGAAAGCCGCAAAACTATCCGGAAATATCATTACTGCGACCTTTCCCATGAAAGAAAAAATATGGGTCGAGGATACTGCCAACCTTTTTAGGCAATCCGGGGCAACAGTGAGTGTAACGGAATCTAAGGAATCTAAGGAATATTTGGTAAAAGTAAGCGGAGATCTTGGCAGTATTTTAAAGAACTGTCTTGATGATTCAGACCTGATGTATAAGAATGATGGTGCCAGCATTACAGCCAAGTACGGTATACACGGTATTGAAGGTGAAAAACTGGTCCTATATAATTGGTGGAATGCTCTTAAAAACATGAGTAAGGACCTTAACAAGCAGAAGAAATTTGAGGAAACCAAGTTTATCGGCGATATCAACAAGAGAGCGGTGGAATGCGCTTACAATTACTACAAAGTCACGCCCGAAAGCATCTCCGCCAAATGGGGCCTTGTTGTGTTTTCACTGGCTTTTTATGTCGTTTACACCATGTGGTACGGCTTTGCCATTCTGTTCATGTTCGAAGGATGGGGACTGAAGCTGGAACATTAATCCTGCACAGGAATACCGTTTAAAAAAGAGGGGATACGGGGATCCCGTATCCCCTCTTTTCGAAAAACGAAAGAGTTCATCCGGTTAACCTGTTCTTAGCGATACATCCCAGAAATGAAAAGAATCCGTAATTTCCTCAAGAACCTGTTTTCTTTCGATACTCAGCCCGAGGAACCCGAAAATATTGAAGAGCTTCGCGTCGCCTTTAGAGAGCGGTATCACAATTTCAAACTCCTGTTAAGCGCCAACAATCGCTCCCTTGAAGTCATGGCGGAAATGGAACAAGCCCTTCAGGGAGATCGGCCCTATGGCATGTCTTTTGTCCGGTCCGGCGCCACATCCATTTCCGTGAATGTGTTTCGCATGATCCAGAGCCTTCACCATCTGGCGCCCGACAAATATGCCGAACTGGATCTACGGTTCGTTGCCATCGAAAAAACCGTCGATGCCATCCTCAAGCAAACCCGGACCCTGCCGACCGGCCGCCTGATTCTTCCCCTGAATGCCCTGGACAAAGACATGACAGAAGTTGCGGGCAGCAAAATGGCCAATCTCGGCGAAGCCAAGAACCGCATTCACCTGAAAGTCCCCGCGGGCTTTGTGATCACCTCCTCGGCCTTCAAGCGGTTCATGGACTACAACAGCCTTCAGGTGGAAATCGACCGCAAGCTCCAGTCCATCGATTCCGATGACATCGAGGATCTTTATGCGTTCAGCGCCGAAATCCAGCAACTGGTGATCCGCTCCCGGATTCCCGACGATCTGGAAGCAGCCATTCGCGGGGCCTGGGAAGACCTGGAAGCGGAAAGCGGCGGCAAGATAACGGTGGCGCTTCGCAGCAGCGCGCTGGGAGAAGACGCCGAAGGCAGCTCGTTTGCCGGCCAGTACCGCTCGGAGCTGAATGTCAGTTTCGAGCACGTCTTTCAGGCCTATAAGGAAGTGATTGCCAGCAAATACAGCCTTCAGGCCATTACTTACAGAATGAACAAGGGCTTCCGGGACGAAGACATCCTGATGTGTGTCGGGTGTCTGGTTATGGTGGATGCAATATCCGGCGGGGTCACCTATTCCCGGAGCCCGGTCTCCAGCCGGGATGACCGCATTTTCATCAATGCCGTATGGGGTCTTCCCAAATCGGTGGTGGACGGCAGCGTGGCCTGCGACCTTTTTGTGGCCTCCAGGCAGCCACCGATATCCATCGTTCGAAAGGAGATCAGCCTCAAGGAGCGAAAATTCGTCTGCTACCCCCAGGAAGGCGTCTGTCGCATGGATTTAACGGATGAAGAGAGCACCCGTCCCTGCCTGACGGACGATCAGGCCCGGCAGTTGGCGGAGATCGCCATCCGCATTGAAAATCATTACGCCATGCCGCAGGACATCGAATGGGCGATTGCCGGCAGCGGGGCGATTCTTATTCTGCAATGCCGGCCGTTGAAGCAGATCCAGACGGGAGAAACCGAAGGCGCTGCTTTAGACCCCGAGCTGAAAAAACGGCGCATCGCCGTCGGCGGCATCACGGCAAGTCCCGGCACCGGCAGCGGCCCCGTCTATCTGGGAGACCGGGGCGTGGATGTGCTGGCCTTTCCGGAAGGCGCCGTCCTGGTGGCACGCCAGGCCCTTCCCAGGTGGGCATCTCTTTTGACCCGGGCCTCGGCCGTGATTACGGAACAGGGCGGATTTGCCGGGCATCTGGCCAATGTGGCCAGGGAATTCGGGGTTCCAGCTCTGTTCGGCATCCCGGATGCCGCAACGATTCTCAAGCAGGGTCAGGTGATCACCGTGGATGCCTCACACCAGGCGGTCTACGACGGATTGGTACCCGGCCTGCTTTCCGATACCGGCAGTTCCAGAACCCATCTGATGGAAGGCAGCCCGGTACATGAGATTCTGAAGCAGGTCAGCCAACACATCGTTCCGCTTCACCTGCTGGACCCGGACTCGCGCGAGTTCTGCCCCGCCAATTGCACCACCTTTCACGATATTACCCGCTTCATTCATGAAAAATCCGTGATCGAAATGTTTGATTTTGGAAAGAATCACAATTTTTCGGAACGCTCCAGCAAGCAGCTCCATTTCCGGGTTCCCATGCAATGGTGGGTGCTGAATCTGGATGACGGGTTCAAGGAAGAGGTGCCGGGGAAATACGTGACCCTGGACAACATCGACTCCATTCCCATGAAGGCGTTCTGGAAAGGTTTTGTCGCCATTCCCTGGGACGGGCCGCCGGCCATGGACAGAAAAGGCATGATGGCGGTGATGTACCAGTCCACGACCAACACCGCCTTGACCCCCAGCATGCGTTCGGCCTATGCGGAGCGCAATTATTTCATGATTTCCAGGCACTATTGCAGCCTGAGCTCCCGGCTGGGCTATCATTTTTCAACGATCGAGGCCCTGATCAGCGAAAGGCCCCGGGAAAACTATATCAGCTTTCAATTCAAAGGCGGGGCCGCCGATACCAACCGGAAGCTCCGGCGAGTGCATTTCATCAAGGACATTCTGGAAGAGCAGGGATTCCGGGTCGATATCAAGGAAGACCACCTGGCCTCCCGTCTGGAAAACCACGACATGGCGCACATGGAAAAGCAGATGGAAGTCCTGGGGTATCTGACGCTTCACACGCGCCAGCTGGACATGATCATGGCCAATGCCGGATCGGTGAAATACTATGGGAATAAATTAAGAGAGGACATCGGCACTCTGATGCAGGGATGTGTGGAAGCTTAGAAGCGATGATGCGGACGAAAGGAAGGAAGACCTTGACAGAACAGGACAAGCAAAACGCCTTCGGACGCCGCATGGCCGACATCCTCAATACCGGTGCGCTGAATCTGGCCATGGCCGTGGGTTACCGGATCGGACTGTTCGAGGCCATGGCGTCTTTTTCCGTCCCTCGGTCAGCTGTGGCCATTGCGGAACAAGCCGGTCTGAACGCGCGCTACGTCCGGGAATGGCTGGGAGTCATGTTCACCGGGGGCGTGGTCGAGCTGGCCCTGGGAGAAGATGGCATCGAGCGGTATCTGCTGCCCCCCGAACATACCGCTTTTCTTGTAAAAAACGCCGGAAACGCCAATTTGGCCGTCTACACTCAGGAGATTCCGCTCTTGACCGTCTGCGCCATGGAGTTGGTGATCCGGGCCTTTCAGACCGGCGAAGGGGTCCCCTACAGCGTCTATCCCCGTTTTCAGGCATTCATGTCCGAGCTTGCCAATGCCAAGCACCGGCAGGTCCTGCTGGAGACATTTCTGCCCTCGGTAGCGGACGGCCGGCTGGTGGAGCGCCTGAACCACGGCATCCGGGTCTGCGATTTGGGCTGCGGCGAAGGAGTGGTGATGCTGCTGATGGCCCAAGCCTTCCCTCGGAGCCGGTTCACCGGTATCGACAGCGATGCCGGGGCCATTGAAACCGCGCAAAGCGGGGCGGATGCGCTGGGCCTTAAGAATGCGGACACCTGCTTGAAGGACGCTGCCACCCTCAAGGACGACGTCAGTTGGCGCGGAACCTTCGACTATATCATTGCCTTTGACGCCATTCACGACCAGACGAGACCCCTGGAGGCCCTGCAGAGTGTGCATCACCTGCTGGCGGACGGCGGCATGTTCAGCATGGTGGATATCGCCGCCCACACCCGCCATCACGACAACCAAGGTCACCCGATGGGACCGTTTCTCTATACGGTCAGCCTCATGCACTGCCTGCCCGTCGGCCTGGTCAACAGCGGCGCGGGCTTCGGCATGATGTGGGGACGGGAACAGGCGACCGACATGCTGCACCGGGCCGGTTTTGTAGAAGTGCAGGTTCTGGAAATCCCCGAAGACCCCTTCAACCTGCACTTCTTCTGCCAAAAAACCGCCTAATCCGGAAACAGCGGGTGTTCAAGGTCGGACCAGCCCTCAGGCCCCTCGAAACTGCCCCGCTTTCCCTCGAAACTGAATTGCTTATCGATGATCAGATTCAGGCAAGTCTCTGCCACAGCCGCATCGTAAAGCTTGCCCTTGTTCCGGAGCAGTTCGTCGATGGCCCGGTCCTGGCCCAGCGACGGCCGGTAAGGCCGGTGAGAGGACATCGTCTCGAACACATCCGAAACGGCAAGAATCCGGGCCTCCATCCGTATCTGCTCCCCTTCGAGTCCATGGGGATATCCCGAGCCGTCCATGCGTTCGTGGTGTTGAAGGATGATCTCGGCCAGGGGCCAGGGGAACTCGATCATTTTTAAAATATCATAACCGGCCTGAACATGATTTTTTATCAGTTCGTATTCAAGGGGCCCCAGTTGACCCGGTTTGCAGAGAATTTCAGATGGAATGGTAATTTTACCCAGGTCGTGAATATTACTGGCCATGCGCAGTCCGTAAATTGTATCTGTAGAAAGATCCAACTTCCGCGCGATGGCGCAAGCCAGTTCGGATACTCGCTGCTGGTGGCCCGCTGTATAAGGGTCGCGAAGCTCAACGGTGAGCGAAAAGGCATGAATGATGCCGTCCATGGCGCGCTGGAATTTTTCCAGGTTCAGACGAAGGCTCTCTGCAGCCTTGTCCCGTTCGGCCAGGGTTTCCCGTTCGAACAGCACCCGTTTCAGCCGGGCGATGAATTCCGAAATCCGGACGGGTTTTTGAATGAAATCGCTGGCGCCGAGACCGATGAGTTCTTCATAGGTGAAATCTTCGATGTAGCCGGTCAAGATGATGACGTCGCAGTCATGCCGTTCCTTGATAACCTTGATCAACTCCAAACCGTTCATCTCCGGCATGTTGATGTCGGAGATCACCACATCGATGCGGTGCTGATGCAGGATTTCCAATGCTTCAAAGGCGCCGTTGGCCGTCAGGCATTCATAGCCGCTGTGTTGAATACCATATTTGAATATGTCCCGAAGATCCGGATCATCATCTACGATAAGGATGTTCGCCGGTCCACCAGCAGAAGTCTGGCTCATGTTGCTCCCCAAAAGTGCTTTTCTTTCGATAGATCGCTATTTCCATCAGCATAAGACCAACCCCCCCCAGGTGTCAAAGAAAAAAGGAGGGATTGTGGAACTTCGCAGCTACCATTTTTCCAATCATGGCAAAGCGGCTCTATTTAACTGCTTCCTTCATCCAGATATGGATCAGTGCCCGTGTCAGGATGTTGCGGCAAATTTTTTTGGCAGCTCGTTGTCAATGACATAGATACAGACTTCTTTGGCGCCTTGCTGGGTATAGCGGTATTTGCTGCAGAGATTGGATATCAGGAAGGTGACATCATTTCGAATGCGTTTATCGTAAGTTTTAAAATCGTCGCTTCCATAGTCCTTGATGGCCATGCGGAAATTCTTGTTGTCCATAAAGGGATCCAGGGCTTTTTCCTTCAGATTGAAGACATAGCGTTCGTGCAGGGCATCAAACAAAAAGGTTTTCGTAATGGATTTTTCCTCCATCAGGATTTCCTGAGTCAGGGTTCGTGAAGTATATTCCTTTTGCACATCCTTTCGAAAAGACAGGCGTCTGGCCTGAACGGTTTTGGCCCCCAGCAGGTGATTTTCAATACTTCTGAAGAAATCTTCCGTGATTTCAATCCGTTCTCCAGTATATTTGCAGATTTCCTCGGTGTCCAGCTCAAAATTGATTGCAAACATATAATTCTGAATGTCTTTTGAAATCTGACCCTCATTGAAATAATAGAGTGACTCCTTGACCTCCTGCAACACCGTGTAGTTGTAAATGTGAAGCAGGGAATCCAGAAAACCGGATGGAATCGATCTGCCCAGGTCCTTTCGTGCAGGTGGAATAAAACTCGTTAAAGATCTTGATGGCGTCGCGGCCTGAAAAGCCGATTATTCCCTCGAATTCAGATTCGGCGTAGACAGAGGAAATCCGTCATCCGTCCCGTCCGCAGTGTGTCGTCTGTCATCCTTCAGGGTTTTTCACGGATAATCATCGAGTATCGGTTATTTTTCTCATAAAATAACTGCTCCACTTCATAATTATGGTCGGG
>Ga0315270_10001754_pt1 | contig 11514 bp, 13 predicted proteins | sample C1_bottom_MG_FD_204932 | JGI IMG/M metagenome (GOLD analysis project Ga0315270, IMG submission 204932) | Sediment microbial communities from Yellowstone Lake, YNP, Wyoming, USA - C1_bottom | ecosystem: Environmental > Aquatic > Freshwater > Lake > Sediment | place: USA: Wyoming | collected... | reverse complement strand
AACCTTCAGGTTATGTCGTAGCCAAAACTGCTCATTCGGAATATCAACGAGAGTCAAATAAGGAAGTTTGGGTGAGTGGTTTAAACCAGCAGTCTTGAAAACTGCCGAAGGGAAACCTTCCGTGAGTTCGAATCTCACAGCTTCCGCCAGAATTTTTTACCTCGGCCTGCAGAAGGCGCCTGCATTATTATTTGAGGGTGCTTTTTATTCAGCTGCAAATTCAATTTCATTGAATTTTGAAATCCAACCTTTCGCTGAACTTTGGCTTGTGAATATTTAAAACCAAGGTCATAATAAATCACTGTTCTATTATGGCTATGCGTTATAGCCGGGAGAAAACTATGAACATGGGAGTGTTGATTTTTTATTTTAAGCAATTTTTGATATTGCTCTCGATTATTTTTTTCTTTTATGCGGCTTATCAAGGGGTAGTGGAGGACGGCGGGTCTACCAGCGTATTTACAGGTGTAGGCGCTATTGTTCTTGTTTTGATAGGCAGTTTTATAATTGATAAAATTACCCAGTCGTATTAATTCAAATATTTCTGTTTTTCCCGGAAGGACTGGTTATGTTTAGAGTATGGATTTTGCCTGTTTTGGCAGTGTGTTTGGTTGTACCCTTTGCACAGGCAAAAGATGTATCAATGCAACAGGCTACTTATAATAATGCATTGCAGAAGCTTGAACGCAGCGAGGCGGAGTACAAAGCCGATACCCAGGCTGTGGGAGATACTGAAAAATTGATCGAGAAGAAACAGAAACAACTGTCTGAAGAGAAAAAGAAGGCGGAAATTTCCAGAAAAAACTATCTGGATGCAAAGGAAAGTCTGGAGCGGGCTCAAACTGTATTGGATAACGCCTGGAAAAATTGATATATTTTTCTAGGGGCGTAAAAAAGCTGCGTTGGCAGCCTTTTTTACGCCCATTGCTCTAGTCGCTAATAACCCAATGCTCGCGCACTTTGATAAAACGTAAAGCTCACAACCCAGGCAAGCGCGAGTGACCAGGCAATTGAGAACCCCATAAATTTGTTGCTGTTGGACTCGTTGCGCAAGGTGGCGATAGTAGAGAGGCAGGGTGTGTAGATCAGGGTGAATAGCATGAAACTATATGCCTGAACCCAGTCCAGCTGGGTGGCCAGTGCGCCGCTTAATGCCTGTCCGCTCAGGCCATAGATCACCGCAAGGGAGCCAATCACAATTTCTTTGGCGACAAAGCCGAAAATAAGCGCTAGGGTAAGGTCTGGGGTAATACCCAGTGGTGCAAATAAGGGGTGCAGCCATGCTCCGATCATCCCTGCAAAGGTGTCTGCGCTTGCGGGGGCGGCTGAAGACGGCAGGTTGGTCAGCAGCCATACCAGAACGACACCCGCTACGATGAATTTGCTGGCTCGGTGCAAAAATTGGTAAACCTCAAGCCAGCCGCGCATCACCATCTGTCGCAGCGTGGGGAAGCGATAGGGGGGGAGTTCGAGCACGAAAGGTTCTGTGTTGGGGTAGTGACGCTTGAATAAAACGGCAGTGAGGATCGCAGCAGCGAAGCTGAATAAATATAAACTGAACAATACCAGTGGCGCAGCCTTGGGTGAGAATAGTGCGGCACTGATAAAAACAAATACCTGCAGGCGGGCAGAGCATAGTGAAAACGGAATCACCAGCATTGACAGCAGGCGCAGTGAACGCGAGCGCATAACTCTTGTCCCCATCAGTGCCGGCACATTGCAGCCGAACCCCATTAGCAGCATGACAAAACTGCGTCCATCCAGGCCCATCTTGGCCATGAGTGCATCCATTAAAAATGCAGCGCGTGACAGGTAGCCGGTGTCTTCTACAATTGCCATAAACAGGAAAAACAGCACAATCAGTGGCACAAAGGCTGCAACTGTGGCGATGCCGTTATAAATACCGTCCAGCAAGAGTCCCTGCAATGCGCCGGGCAGGCTGCTCAGGAGTGGCGCAATAGCTGTTTCACGCAGCCAGCCGAACAGTTCATTTACGCCAACTTGCAATGGTTGGCCGAACAGAAAAATGGCCTGAAACAGCAAGTACATAATGCCGAAAAAAATCGGCAAACCGAACCATGGGTGCAGCATGATCCGGTCCAGGTTATCCGTCAGGTTATCCGGCAAGCGCGCCGGGATTTGCACTGAATCGCGCAGTACACGACTCATTTCCTGTTCAATGTGTTCATCCTGCTCGAGCAGGTTGCGTACGGTTTCTGTCATGCCGGGTGTGCTGTTGCGCAGTGATCTGGTAATTGACTGCAGTGCTTCCGGGTAGCCGGTGCCATATTTTGCGCTAAGCAGGAAGATGGGCATACCCAGGGCAGATGACATTTTTTCGGTATCGATTGTGATCCCCGATTTTTTGCTTTCATCGGCCATATTAAGCAGGACGACCATGTTCAGATTGAATTGCTTGAGTTGCAACAACAGGCTTAATTGGCGCTCAATCTGCGTGGCATTGAGTACAACCAGGGCAAGGTCAGGCACGTTATCGTGCAGGAAGTGGCGAACAACTTGCTCATCTTCGGAAAACCCATGCATGTCATAAATGCCGGGGAGGTCGATAATTTCAACCATCTCATCGCCAAGCAGGATTTTACCGCTCAGTAATTCAACGGTGACCCCGGGCCAGTTGCCGACGCGGGAGGTGGAGCCGGTTAAACGGTTGAACAGGGTGGATTTTCCAGTGTTTGGCATTCCCAGCAGGGCGATTTTTCTCATACTTTCACCCTGATTTTTTCAGCCTCAATCCTGCGCAGCAAAATATCGGTTGTACCGATGCGAACCTGCAATGGGCCGGAAAAGCGCGCTTTGCGTATGACCTCGATTTGCTTGCCTATACGAAACCCCATGGCCAGCAAGCGCTGATGCAGTGCTTCATCGGTGTGAATAGAGAGAATAGTGGCGATTTCGCCGGGTTTCATGCTGGACAACGTCATAAATGAGAGAATGGGGATGCGATCACAATGGTTGGATTATTCCATAGCGGGCAGTCTTTTGTAAGGCAATCTCAATAAGATTAAGTTAAAATATGCAAATTTTTAAATATGGCTATCACCATGATAAAAGGCAGCATCGTAGCAATAGTAACCCCGATGAATTCGGACGGCAGCCTGGATATGGCAGCGTTTCGTGGACTGATTGACTTTCACATTGAGCAGGGCACGGATGGCATTGTCGTGGTGGGTACTTCCGGCGAATCTCCGACCGTCAATGTGGAAGAGCATGAGTTGCTGATCCAGGTGGCGGTAGATCATGCGGCCAAGCGCATCCCGATTATTGCGGGCACGGGTGCAAACTCAACCAAAGAGGCGATTGAGCTGGCGTCTTTTTCCAAAAAAGCAGGTGCAGATGCCTCGCTGACAGTTGTGCCCTACTACAACAAACCCACACAGGAAGGGCTGTACCAGCACTTTAAGGCTATTGCCGAAGCAGTGGATATGCCGCATATCTTGTATAACGTGCCCGGGCGCACCGTTGCCGACATGAGTAATGACACGGTCTTGCGTTTGGCACAGATTCCCAATATTGTCGGGATCAAGGATGCTACCGGCAATATCGGGCGTGGCAGCGACCTGTTGCAGCGCGCGCCAAAAGATTTTGCAATCTACAGCGGTGATGATGCAAGCACGCTGGCATTAATGCTGCTGGGCGGGCACGGTGCAATTTCAGTGACCGCCAACGTCGCGCCAAAATTAATGCATGAAATGTGTATTGCGGCCTTAAACGGTGAGGTTGCCAAGGCGCGTGAAATAAATTTCCGGCTGTTGGGCCTGCATTTGGATCTTTTTATTGAAGCTAATCCTATTCCGGTTAAATGGGCTGTTGCACGTATGGGCAAGATGCAGAATTATTTGCGTTTACCGCTTACGCCAATGGCCGCTGCCTCGCAGCCACTGGTTGAGAAAGCCATGCGGATGGCAGGCGTTATTTAACTTAGTCTTGAAGTATGAGGTTGAAATCTGCAGTTTTGCTGCATGGTTTCAACTTCCTGTATGTGGCAGGCGTCATCTAATTTTAGGAGCAGCATGAACGTATTAAATATTACCGCCTCTATTCTGGCAGTTGTTGTGTTGACTGCATGCAGCACGACCCCCGGCAGTGAAAATATCGAAAGCAAAAGTTTTGATTACAAGGCTCCTCCGGTCAAGGTTCGTGCGCTGGATGTGCCACCTGACCTTACTGCTTATAGCGAAGATGACAGATTTGCCATTCCGGGTGAAACTGAATCAGTAACGAGTTACTCCGAATTTTCAAAAGGCAGTACCCGCAAGGCAAGCAATGTGTTGCCACCGCTCAGGAATGTGCGGCTGGAGCGTAAGGATGGACGGCGCTGGCTGGTGGTGGATGACAAGGCCGAGAATATTTGGCCGGTGATCAAAGCATTCTGGCTGGAGAACGGTTTGACGCTTAAAGTTGAAAATCCGCAGGTCGGAATAATGGAAACGGAGTGGGCCGAGAATCGTGCAAAAGTACCCATGGATGGTTTCCGTAAATATTTGGGTAAGGTATTTAGTGGGATGCTTTCTTCCGGTGAAAGTGACCAATACCATACGCGTATAGAGCGCAGCAAGGATGGAAGCAGTACGGAAATTTATATTACCCATTATGGAATGCAAGAGGTCGCCGAGAAAGACGAAACCGGGTACAAATGGCTGCCCAGGCCCAGTGATCCAGAGCTGGAAGCGACTATGTTGCAGTTGTTGATGTCCAAGCTTGGTGGTGGTTCCGGTGTGCTTGATAATACTAAAAAACCGGCAGTAGCAGCTTCAAATGAAGAAGCTTCAGCACCCAAATTAAACAAGCTTGCTGATGGCAGTCAAAGCATTATTTTGAGTGAACCCTTTGATAAGAGCTGGCGCAAAGTCGGATTGGCTTTGGATCAGGCCAAGATCGTATTAGCAGATAAAGACCGCAGCAAGGGTATCTATTTCCTCGGCGCGGGCAAAGATGACGGGAAGAACAAGCTGGCTGCAGACAAGGCGAAACGCATTCAGGTTAATGTGCGTGAAATAAGCACTGGCTGTGAAGTGACTGTGCGTACCGGTGCCGAAAGTAGTAATGCGGATACTCAGAAAATTATCGACACCTTATATAAAGCGCTGGGGCGTATCTAGGGAAGCGCGAGTTGTCCGCATTATTCCGTTTCGCTTCATTGGGTAGCGGCAGTGAAGGCAATGCACTGGTGGTTCAGATCGGCCAGACATGTGTGTTAATGGACTGTGGCTTTAATTTGACCGAGTCGGTTGCCCGATTGGCACGTCTTGGATTGGAGCCCGGAGCATTAAGCGGTATTGTCGTGACGCATGAACATGGTGATCACATCGCTGGCGTCGCTCGATTGGCGCGAAAATACGCCATTCCGGTTTGGCTGACACATGGCACCCTTCGTGCCCAACATAAAACATTGGGGACGTTACCCAATGTAACTGAAATAAATCCTCATAACTCTTTTGCTATTGGTGATCTGACAATACAGCCTTATCTGGTGCCCCATGATGCTGCAGAGCCGGTGCAGTATGTATTTGGTGAGGGTGCTAAACGCCTTGGGGTTCTGACAGACACTGGAAGCTCGACGCCGCATATTGAACAGGTATTGAGTGGCTGCGCGGCCTTGGTGCTTGAGTGTAACCATGATGCCGAGTTGCTGAATAACGGTGATTATCCCTATAGCTTGAAGCAACGGGTGGGTGGGCGCTTTGGTCACCTCAATAACAATGATGCTGCTGCGCTGTTGGCACGACTGGATAATAGTCGATTGCAGCATATCGTGGCAGCCCATCTGAGCCGGAAAAATAACTCGCCGGAACTGGCTACTCAAGCTTTGAGTCAAGCTTTAAACTGCACAAGGGAATGGATAGGTGTTGCAACGCAAGAAAATGGTTTTGCCTGGCGCGAAATCATTTGATGCGAAAATATGGGCAATAAAAAAGCCGACGTAAGTCGGCTTTTTTATTGCCTGAAACTGTATTACTTGGCAGCAGGAGCGGCTGGAGCAGCAGGTGCAGCTGGAGCAGCAACTGCTGAAGCAGCAGGAGCAGCAGCAGGAGCTTCTACAGCTGGAGCAGGAGCTGGAGCAGGTTTGTTACAAGCAGCCAAGGCAACGGCTAAAACAGCGGCGATCAGAGCAGAACGTGTCATATTATCAATATCCCTTAAGGAAAAGTTACAAAAAATGGCTAATCCGAAAGAATAGCCAATAATCAATTCGTCATAGTACGTGCCTATTACGAAAGGCCGCTTATTCTAACCTTTAATTAAAATAAATCTAGTGCTGGATGCATTATTTTTAGTGTATCCGCTAGAAACTGAATTTTTTAAAGGCTGAAAGTGTTTGTCGCCATGTTTGGGTGTGAGGGTGACCACATTTCCATAAAGCGAGACCGCAGCAGAGCAGCGCCAGCGCTATCGTTCAAGGCCAAAACACCTCGTGGGTCTTCAAAGTGAAAACGGCGGACATAGTGTGACTGATCTGCTACCGCAAATGGCTCGCTCAAGTGCTGTAAATTTTGGGGTGTCTGATAAATAAACATGTTGTGGCTGAATGTTTGCAGCAAAGTCATCAGGCGTGGACAAAATTGCGACAATGGGAGGGTGTCATGTGCCAATAACATCAACTGATTTTTGGGATTTTCAAGCAGGAATTTATTGAGCAGTTCAAAGCGGAAAGCATCGTTAAAACCACAGTTAATGAAATTCTTATCAAAAATATATAAATTATTCAAGGCGTTGCTGCAGATCGTGTCTAGTGCGCCACTGTAATCAGCGGTGCCGAGAAGGTTTATATTTTGAGGTGATGCATTGTTCAAGATATGTTGTTCTTTTTAACGATCAATGGGAGCGACATAGCCATCCAGATACCACTGGTACATCAGCTGTAGCGCCGCATCGGGGACTATTTCCGCATGGAGTTGACGGCTATCGGCGAGGGATCTGAGAACAGGGTAAATTTCGGGATCAACCTGGTTCGCCTCCCCGTTTATAAATATGTCATTGCCATGACATAACATTTGCGTTTTAAGGTCTAGCTCAATACCATTTTCTTTCACCGATTGTTGAAAGCGTTTCAACGTCCAGGGTTTTCCCGGTGGATCAAAAAAGATGTGCTGTTTGGGTTCGCTTAAATAACTACCGAGGAAGTTGGCAATATCAGACTTGTCCCATTTGATTTGTTTGATAGCAGTTTCCACTTGAGCAAGCATTTGAGAGCTGATTTCAGATGGGTGAGACTGCGTCTTCAGGTCGGGATCTGAATACATGCCTTCCAAACGGAGGTTGTCCTGCAAATGTACCAAAAACTGTTCCCCAAGTTCCTGATAGGAGGGGGTGCGAAAACCGATGGAATACGTCATGCATTCATCCTCGGCGATACCGTTATGTGCCCAGTGTGGGGGCAAATAAAGCATGTCCCCGGGGTTAAGCACCCACTCATGCTGGGGCGTAAAATTTTGCAGGATTTTTAACGGAGCGCCTTCAATCAAGGAGCGGTCTGGTTGTTCTGAAATTTGCCAGCGTCGATGTCCGGAGCCTTGCAGTAAAAATACGTCATATGAATCAAAGTGCGGTCCAACGCCTCCATCCTTGGGTGCATAACTCACCATTAGGTCGTCAAGACGAGTATGTGGTATAAAACTGAATCGTTTGAGCAGATCGGCAGCCTGGGGTAAGACGTGATTCACACCCTGAACAAGTACGGTCCATTGAGTTTTTCCCAGCGTGGAGAAGTCAGCAGTTTCAAAAGGGCCGTGATGCAGGTGCCATTTGCCGCGTTTGCAGTTAACCAAACGTGCCTGTGCATCAGGGGTGCAGGCTAATGCAATCAGTTGCCGGGGATTGATCAGGCCAGTGAATTCCGGAATGGCCTGACGAATAAGCAAAGGCTTCTTTTGCCAGTACTCACGCAAAAATTCGTTAATACTCAGGCCGCCCAGCAAGGTAGTTTTGTTTTTCATGGATAGAATTATAGCCCAAGCATTAAACGAAATTGTCGGCAAAATCAAACTCGGCTAGAATGTTACAAGGGGGTGGCATAATGCAATTACAGGCTGGAATGGATGCACCACAATTTCAACTTCCTGATGCTGACATGGAGGTTTTCAGCCTTGCGGCGCAGCGCGGTAAGAAAAATATCGTTTTGTATTTTTATCCCAAGGATGACACTCCGGGTTGTACGATAGAAGCGAATGAATTTAGCGCGCTTGAGGATGATTTTTCCGCATTGAGCACGCAAATCGTCGGCATCAGCAGAGACGATTGTTTGAGTCACGCTTCGTTTCGCGACAAGTATGGCTTGTCCTTGATACTGCTGGCTGATACCGAATCCGTCGTTTGCAAAAAATACGGCGTGCTATATGACAAAGAAGTGGATGGACATAAAAAAGTGTCAATACAACGGTCCACTTTTTTAATCGACAAATCTGGTAAATTGCGCCATGCCTTATATGCTGTCCACGCCCATGGACATGCCGAAGAAATACTTAAATTAATAAAGGAAATGAAATGAAAATAGCCAAGGATACCGTGGTTTCACTAAGCTACGAGCTGACTGATTTGAACGGCGGAGCAGTCCTGGAAAAATCCAGTGAGCCGATAAGTTATGTTCACGGCGGATATGACGGAATCTTCCCCACTGTTGAAGAAGCACTTCAGGGTAAAAATATTGGCGACAATGTATCAGTCAAAATGGAGCCGGATGATGCATTTGGCGAATATGATCATGATCTGGTGCGTGTCGAGTCACGTGATTTGTTCCCCAAGGATATCGAGGTGGGCATGCAACTTGAGGGCGGGGCAGAAGATGACGATGATGAAGATTACATGCTATACACCGTCGTTGAAATCACCGATAAGGAAGTGACCGTTGATGGTAATCATCCCCTGGCAGGTAAAACATTAAGTTTTACCGCTACCGTAACCGGGGTGCGTGCGGCTACCAAGGAAGAGCTGGATCATGGCCATGTGCATGGAGCCGGTGGTCATCATCATTAAAATTTATTTGTACGGGCTTGCTCCATCGGATATTGAGCGGGATGGCTTTCGTTTCATGAGCAGTACCTTTTTTATGCTGCAATCAGGGAGTAATGAAATATGATGGGTATCAAATGGTTTGGCCTGCTGGTGCTTCTGGGTTCTGTTTTTTCGGGAGTGGTGTCGGCAGCTGAAGCGACGGGAACGGGGAGCATGATACCTGGGCCATTGATTAAGGTATGGGCTGAGGGGTACGCAATGCACTCGCCATCATCGGTCATCAAGTATAAAGGCAGCAATCCTGCGGAAGGCATCAAAAGTCTGGTTAACAACGAGGTTGATTTCAGTGGCATTGACATGCCTCTCAATATTAATGCGTTGAAAAAAAATGGGTTGCTGCAGTTTCCCTTCGCGTTAGGCGGCATTGCACCGGTTGTTAACTTGCCAAACGTTTATCCGGGCCAGCTCAAGCTGGATGGCAAGGTACTGGGCGATATCTTGTTGGGCAATATCACAAAATGGAACGATCCGGCAATTGTTGAACTGAATCCGCAAATTAAGCTTCCGGATGCTGGCATCATTATTGTGCATCGCGTCTCCCCGCCAAATATCAGTACAATAATTGGCGATTATCTTGCCAAAACTCATCCCCAATGGAAATCCATTAAGGGTGACGGCATGGCCGGTACATGGCCCGCCACGGCCATAGAGGTTAAGGATCCCATCGAAAATATGGCTGCGATCAAGAAAAATATGTACACGATTGGGTATGCGCCCATCCCGCATATTATGAAAAACGGATTGTCATATGCCCAAATGAAAAACAGGGATGGTAAATTTATTAGCCCCAGTGATGAAAATATCAGCGCCGCGGCAGAAAATGCCAAGTGGGATGAAGCCGATGGTTTGAATGTTGTTCTTACCGACCAGCCTGGCGCATCCAGCTGGCCTTTATCGATGGCCTCATTTGCGCTGGTTCATAAAGTGACAAAAAACTCTGAGCGTACCAGGGAAACATTGAAATATTTTAAATACAGTTTGCGCTATGGCGGGCTTAAAGCTGTGCAATACGACTATATTCCCTTGCCTGAATCGGTCAGGACTATCGTACGCGACAGCTGGAAAACAATCGTCGATGACAAGGGCGTGCCTGTATACAAAGATTGAAACAGGCTGTTTGTTTCAAAGCAATTTTTGTAGTTGATATAACAATTCAAGCGCTGACTTTGGGCTGAGTTCATCGGGATGTATTTTGCTTAAGGCGGTTAAGGCAGGGTGTTCCGCAGGTTCTGCTTTTTCTGCCTTAATTTCTGTTGCAGCAAATAAGTCTCCCTGCGGGTTTTGCATTGCGCTTTGCTGTTCCAAACTGCGGAGTTGTTTTTTGGCATTTTTAATCACCTCAGTTGGCACCCCTGCCAATGCGGCAACTTGCAGGCCATAACTTTGGCTGGCAGCACCCTCATTTACGCTATGTAAAAATACGATGCTGTGCTGATGTTCGATGGCTTTGAGGTGCACGTTGGCAAGCTGGGTAAACTGTTCGCTCAGACGCGTCAGTTCAAAATAATGCGTGGCAAAAAGCGTGTAGCTGCGATTTGCCTCCAGCAAATGTCGCGCGATGGCATGTGCCAACGCCAGGCCGTCAAAAGTGGACGTGCCGCGACCGATTTCATCAACCAGCACCAAACTTTTTCCTGTTGCGTTATGCAGAATATTGGCCGCTTCGGTCATTTCCACCATGAAGGTAGAACGTCCGCTGGCCAGGTCATCCGAGGAGCCGATGCGGGTAAATATCTGGTCGATTTCACCCAGCACTGCAGTTTCGGCGGGTACGAAACTGCCGCAGTGTGCAAGCAGGGTAATCAGCGCCACCTGGCGCATATAGGTCGATTTACCACCCATATTGGGGCCGGTAATCAGCAGCATCTGCCGTTTGTCGTGCAGCGTGGTGTCGTTGGCAATAAACTGCTCGACTTGTGCTTCAACTACCGGATGGCGCCCGTTCCGGATATCAAGCACCGCTTCATTGCTGAACGCGGGTGCGCTGAAGTTCAGTGTAGCGGCCCGTTCCGCAAAGGTGGCGAGTACATCCAGTTCGGCAATGGCGGCAGCAATGCGCTGCAGTTGGGAAATAAAGGGCGCGAGCTGATCCAGCAGTTGTTCATACAGAAGTTTTTCTCTTGCCAGGGCGCGATCATTGGCTGACAAAGCCTTGTCTTCAAACGCCTTCAATTCCGGTGTAATGTAGCGCTCGGCATTTTTTAAGGTCTGGCGGCGGCGATAATCCTCCGGCACGTTGACAGACTGCGCTTGCGAAACTTCAATGTAAAAACCGTGTACGCGGTTGTATTCGACCTTCAGTGTGGGGATGCCGCTGCGGTTGCGCTCGCGTGTTTCCAGTTCAAGCAGGAAGTCGCCGCAGTTGGTTTGTATGCCGCGCAGTTCATCCAGCTCTGCATCCAGACCATCGGCTATCACGCCCCCGTCACGCAACACAGCCGCAGGTTCCAGGCGCAGCGTGCGTTGCAACAGCGAGATGAGATT
>Ga0315270_10001753_pt1 | contig 11515 bp, 14 predicted proteins | sample C1_bottom_MG_FD_204932 | JGI IMG/M metagenome (GOLD analysis project Ga0315270, IMG submission 204932) | Sediment microbial communities from Yellowstone Lake, YNP, Wyoming, USA - C1_bottom | ecosystem: Environmental > Aquatic > Freshwater > Lake > Sediment | place: USA: Wyoming | collected... | reverse complement strand
CAGTGAGCACCTTGCCTTTGCCCGGCACCGGGGTCGGCAGGATGACATCGAACGCCGACAGCCGGTCGGTCTGGACGATCAGTAGCTTATCCGCGTCAACCGCATAGATGTCGCGCACCTTGCCGCGATGCAGGAATTCGAGACTGGTAAGGCTGGATTCAAGCAATGATGCAGAAGGATTCATGAGTGTCTATTCAGGTTTATTTTAGTTTGGGAAGTGTCATGGCTTTTACCTTCTCCACCTGCGCCTTGCGAAAGGCTTCAAGCTTCTTCGCCATCGCCGGGTCGGCAAGCGCCAGTAGCGAAATGGCAAACAGTCCAGCATTGGCGGCCCCGGCCTCGCCGATGGCGAAAGTGGCCACCGGTATACCTTTGGGCATTTGCACAATTGATAACAAGGAGTCGAGTCCTTGCAGATGTTTGGAGGGAACCGGTACGCCCAATATCGGCAGGGTGGTTTTTGCCGCCATTACCCCGGCCAAGTGGGCGGCGCCGCCCGCGCCCGCGATAATGCAGCGCAAGCCGCGCTTGATGGCAGTTTGCGCGTATTCAAAGGCAATATCGGGGGTGCGGTGAGCGGAAATTACTTGCGCTTCATAGGCCACGCCGAAATCGCGCAGTTGCGCTGCGGCATGCTGCATCACGTCCCAGTCGCTGTTGCTGCCCATGATGATGCCAACTACGGGTTTGGTTTTCATGTTGAGACCTCTTCTCCTTTACGCTGATTCAAAGCGACCAGCATCTGTGCGTCTACCCAGCCGTGACCGTGAACATTTCCCGCCAACACCGAAAATGGCCGCTCCGGTTCGCCCAGGTCGGAGAGCACCGCCACTGCCCCGGTGAAATCATGCGAGCGGGTATAGTCACTGACCGTAATAATCGTCGCAAGACCCGCTGCCAGTGTGGCTCTCAGCCCGTTTTCGGAATCTTCCAGCGCGATGCATTGTTGCGCCGCGAGACCTAACTGCTCGAGCACCCAAAAATAAATATCCGGCGCGGGTTTCTTCGCGGGCACAATGTCGCCAGCACCGATGACGTCGAACCAACCGGGGGAATCTTTTCCCAAAGCGGATTTTAGCAGGGTAGTCACGTTTTCGGGGGTAGTGGTGGTGGCGATGGCAATTTTTATTTTCGCAGCACGCAGCTCCCGAAGCAGGCGGGCGACACCGGGACGCAAGGGAATTTCGCCACGCTCAAGCAAGGCCAGGAAATGCCGGGTTTTGGCCTGGTGCAAACCAGCGATCCAGTCATCCAGCCCGCTCCGGTTCAAGTCAGCGGGGGCGTATTTTTCCATGTAGTGGCGGATGCGTTCCTTGCCGCCGGTGACTGCCAGCAATTCGCCGTACAATTCCACGCCCCATTCCCAAGGCAGACCGGCTTCCCTGAAAGCGGCGTTGAAGGCGGGACGGTGGCCATCGCGCTCAGTGTCGGCGAGCGTGCCGTCCACATCAAAAATTACTGCGCGCAGCGGATTGCCCATGTTTGTTTTCATTCGTTACAATTACGTACCCGCTATACAATTCGGCAACTGCACAGAGGTTCCCTGAAATGGAAATCACCTGCTATCGCGACCGCGAAGTGGAACGCGAACCCCGCTCCCTGCCTGCCGCCACCTACAACCTGGCGATTACGCTGCTTGCCCACAGTCTGACCGGCCACTTGTTCGTCCCGATCCGTGCCATGCAATACCTGGCCATCGTGGATGCGGAGGAATTCGTGTTCCTGGATGGCGAGCGCAAATGCTGGATAGACATCGCCTGGCGCAATTTCCAGCCGCAGCTGCGCACCTCTCTCGATCAACCGGTTGGCTACGACGCGGTCTATTACGGCCACGACGCGGCGGCCATCATGTCACGCCTGCAGGTGGAATTCCCGCGCGCGCTGCAGGCCTTGTCCGGCAAAGCGAAAATCGACGGCCCGGCGCGGGTGATCAAGTTTCCCGCGCCCCAGGTTTAAAAGGCTGTTATTCCATTTCCAAATCAAAAAGGACGCGAAGGCGAACCGCAGACAGTGCAATTTGTACGGCAAGGCGAAGCCGACAAAGTAATTTTTGATTTGGAAATGGAATTAGTCGTCTTCTCCCAGCTCCGCATCCCAACCCTTATTTTTAGCGGTGACGACGGCCTGCGCATAGAGTAGCGCGTGGCGCTGGCGCAGATCATCCGGCAACCGGCTGGGCAGGTGCGCATAGGGTTCCCAGGCGGCGTACACCCGCTCGTACAGGTTCTGCATTTGTGACCCATCCCAGCCGGCGCAGGTTTCCGATTCGGGCAGGAGGCCGAATACCCAGGCATCCCGCACCACGCGTCCCAGATGCGTCAACCCCCCGTTTTCGTCCTGGTCAACGCCTGCATAATATTGTTTCGTCATCGCGTCAGTCCCGCATAAAGTAACGGTAATTTCTCCGGCAGCCGTTCCACATGATCCACCACCATATAATTCTTTGCGCCGAAAATGCGTGAAACGTATTGATCGGCACGCGGGTCGAGGCTCATGCAATAAGTCACGACACCGGAGCGAGCGGCTTCTTCCACCGCTTTCTTGGTGTCGAAGCGCAGATACTGCGGGTCGCGCACATCCACATCCGCCGGTTCACCGTCGGTGATCACCAGCAACAGTTTCTTGGCTGATCGCTGCAACTTGAGGTAGTGACTGGCATGGCGAATGGCTGCGCCCATGCGGGTGGAAAGTTGCCCGGTCATGCCCGCCAGCCGCGCCTTGGGTAGTTCGTTGTAGGGCTGGTCGAAATCCTTGTAGCGGTAGTATCCCACATCGTGACGGCCATCCGAACAGAAGCCGTGGATGGCGAAGGGGTCGCCGATTTTGTTGATCGCATCAGCCAGCAGCACGGTGGCCTGGCGCGTCAAATCCAGCACGCTGTAGTCGTGCCCCGCGACTTTTTCGTTGGTGGATTCGGACAAATCCAGCAGCACCAGCACCGAGATGTCGCGCACTTTTCTGACCGAGCGCATCATGATGCGCGGATCGGGCTGCATGCCCATGCGTATGTCGATCATGGAGCGAATCGCGGCGTTGATATCGATCTCGTCGCCGTCTTCGAGTTTGCGGATGCGCTGCACGCCTTGCGGCTGCATCGCATCGAGCAAAAACTTCATGCGTGAAATCTCGCGCTTGTACTGCGCGGCGATGTTGTCGATGATCTGCATGTCACCCGATCGGGCGCGTTTTTCCTGTACCGTTGCCCAGGCGGGGCGCTCCAGCTGAATCTGGTAATCCCACTCGGAATAATGAAAGGGCTGGGACACCGGCTCCTTGCCTTCCGATTCATTGAAAGAAACGCCCGCATCCTCGTAGGGAAAAAATTCCGTTCCCATTACCCAGATTTCCTGCGCGTCATCGCCCGCGCCTTCCACTTCCACTTCGTTGGCGAACTCCATCACGCTGACCTGCTTGCGCACCTGTTTGGGTCCCTCGTAACCGGCGGCCAGCGATTTGCCGAAATCGAATTCCTCAAACTCCCAGAAATAGCGGTTGTCGTCGAGATAGGGCGCAGTCAACTGGTCGCTGCGCGGGTTGAAAGGAATGCCCTTGTCCTTGAGCCGGTGGGCAAGCTGGACGCCGATTTCCCAGGAGGTGTGGTGGCTATCGAGTTTGTCCTGCGCCTGGGCGAACAGCATGCGGCCTTCGGCTATCCAGGCATCGTTGTCCTGGTAGGACGGGTCAAGCAGCGCACGCGCCAGGCGGTTAAGGTAATCGCCGATGCTCGCATTCATCTCCGGGGTGGCGCTGTGCAACACCGCCCAGATCTGGCGCAGGCCGGGAAAGCGGCGGATGGCCAAGGCTTCGACGCGCGCGTCTTCAATCACTGCAATTACCGCCATTTGCAGGGGGTTGAGCGCCTCGGCGGAAATGGGGGTTCTGGTTTCCACCAGATGCGCGGCAGCATGGGCGGCAGCAGCGCGATAAACTTCGCTGGCCGCGATATCACCATGAGCGTCGTAAGCGTCCGGCAGGTGGATGAAGTAGTCCTCGATAAAGGGCTTGTAGCCTTCGCGCGTTTCAAAATCGCCGGAGGTCGGCTTCATGAAAAAATCCCGCGCCCACAATGCGCGCAGATACATGTTGATGCGGCGCTGCACATCCACAAACAAGGTGCCCTTGCGCTCGCGCTGTAATACCGCCAGCGATTCTCGGGAATCCAGGCTGAAATACTTGATCTGTTCTTCGTAATTGGTGCGGTGCGCGTGCGCGCCCCACAATGCCCAGCGGCGCAGGCCGCCCAGGGTTAGCTGCCCGAACAGCACGTCCAGTTTGTCGAGCATCGGGCGCACGCCGCGCGGCGCCTGCCCTATCAGGGTGTTGAGGAATTGCAGATATTTCTGGAACAGCAGCGCATCGCCCAGGCGCTTGGCCGCAGTCGGTGCGGTGGCGAGCATCAGCTCAATGACTACGCCGGAGGTTCTGGAGGCCAGCATCAAGGCCGCCGTCACCAGATCCCCGACCACGTCCTCGCCCACTTCTTTGGCTACCTGCGGAGCTTCGACAATCCAGGCATCCACCAGCCCGCGCCCGCGTCCCAAACCTTGCAGCGCGGAGGCGCCTTTCAGGTAATTGTCCAGCCCGCGCGGGGAGAAAACCTTGGTGGCATCCGGCCACACGCCATGCAGCAGCGCGATGGACTCGGGCTCCAGGTCCGCCAGCAGTTCCTTGTAGTCGTCGAGATTGATGCTCATGTCGCGTCTGCCTCTATTCGAGGTTCGTGTGTTCGGCGATAAATTCACGCACCCAATGTTCCGGCTGGGCGCTGCTGAAACGCCCCGCGACCTCGCCCTTCACGAACAGCAGCACCGTTGGAAAGCCTCGCAGGCCATAGCGTCCGGCGAGCTTCATGTTGTCGCCTTCATCCACTTCCACTTTCGCCATGCGAATTTTTCCCTGATGCTGCTGAACCACCCGTTCCAGCACCGGCGTCAACATGCGGCACGGCGGACACCAGTCGGCCCAGAAATCGACCAGGATGGGGCGGCTGTGCGAGGCCTCGATCACTTCATGTTCAAACAAATGCAGGTGCGTATCGAAAACCAGCGCATCCGCCGGGTGGTGTGGGTCGTGCGTCAAAGCGGGGCGCTCAGAAATAGGTGGACACGGCCGCATCCAGCGCATCGCGCATGTCCGGGTCGTCGGTGATCGGACGCACCAGCGCGACGCGGCAAGCGGCATGAGCATTTACGCCCTTGACGATCAGGCTGCCTGCATAAATCAGCATACGCGTGGAAATGCCCTCATCCAGGCCGTGGCCCTTGAGGTTACGCGCCCGCTCGGCAATCGACACCAGTTTTTCCGCCACTTTGTGCGCTACGCCGGTTTCATGCGCGACGATTTCGCTTTCGATGTCGTGCGCGGGATAGTTGAAATCCAGTGCGCCGAAGCGCTGCTTGGTTGATTGTTTCAGATCCTTCATCAGGCTCTGGTAACCGGGGTTATACGAAATCACCAGCTGAAAATCGGCATGGGCGTGGACCAGCTCGCCTTTCTTTTCCAGCGGCAGCACGCGGCGGTTGTCGGTCAGCGGGTGGATTACCACGGTGGTATCCTGCCGCGCTTCCACCACTTCATCCAGATAACAGATCGCGCCGTAGCGCGCGGCAATCGCCAGTGGCCCATCCTGCCAGCGGGTTCCCTGCGCATCGAGCAGAAAACGGCCAACCAGGTCGGAAGCAGTCATGTCCTCGTTGCAGGCCACGGTAATCAGCGGCTTGCCGAGTTTCCACGCCATGTATTCGACAAAGCGGGTCTTGCCGCAGCCGGTGGGGCCTTTCAGCATCATCGGCATGCGCACCGAGTAAGCGGCCTGGTACAACTCCACTTCGTCGCTGACGGCGCGATAGTAGGGTTCTTTGGCGATCAGGTACTGCTTGATGATGCTGGTCATATTTGTTCCTTTGCAAACAAAAAAGCCCCCGTCGCTACGGGCAACGGGGGCTTTGTTACGGTATTACCCGTGCCGTGGCGCCCTGAAGCGTTGCACGAGGGACCCCGCGCTCGCGGGGATCGGGCAGCGGAGGGGATGCCTCGACCGCATGCTGGGCGCCTGCATCCCGCTCCGGGGTCGCACCTTCTTTCAGAAGGCACTGCTCCGCCCTTTGCGGTCGCTAAACAGTCTTGCCGCGGAAAATCACCATGGATGCTCCCTGGCTTTGCTTGAAGTTGTCGTAGCCGACCAGACGAACGTGGTTGTTCGGGTTGGCTTTGCGACAGGCTTCGGCTTCCGCCAGAATGCTGGCCACATCGGTTTCGCCAAACATCGGCAATTTCCACATGTACCAGTAAGAATCCATCAGGTGCTCGGGTTCGGTGTGTTCAACCGCCGGGTTCCAGCCCTTGGACACGATGTACTCGACCTGCTTCTTGATGTTCGCCGCGTCCATCGCCGGCAGATAAGAGAAGGTCTCGAACTTGCGGCTGGCGGGGTCGCTCAGACGCGATTTGTAATCTTGCATTTCGCTCATTTTAAATTCCTTTATAGGGGTTAGGGGCTGGGGACTAGGGTCTTGGGGTTGACGCTTCGCGTCTTTATCTAGCCCCTAGTCCCTAATCCCTAGTCTCTTATTTGTGCGACACGTCCAGTTTGTCGACGGTGTCGAACTCGAACTTGATTTCCTTCCAGGTTTCCATCGCAACCTTGAGTTCCGGGCTGCTTGCGGCGGCCTTGGTCAGGATGCTCTTGCCTTCCTTCTCGATGGCGACGCCCTGGTTGCGCGCTTCCACGCAGGCTTCCAGCGCGACGCGGTTGGCCGCAGCGCCAGCAGCGTTGCCCCAGGGGTGGCCCAGCGTACCGCCGCCAAATTGCAGCACCGAGTCGTCGCCAAAGATGGCAACCAGCGCCGGCATGTGCCAGACGTGAATCCCGCCGGAGGCCACGGCGAACACGCCGGGCATGGAACCCCAGTCCTGATCGAAGAAGATGCCGCGGCTGCGGTCTTCCTTGATGTACTCTTCGCGCAGCAGATCGATCCAGCCCAGCGTGGCTTCGCGGTCGCCTTCCAGCTTGCCCACCACGGTACCGGTGTGCAGATGATCGCCACCCGACAGACGCAGGATCTTGGTCAGCACGCGGAAATGAATGCCGTGGTGCGGGTTGCGATCCAGCACGGCGTGCATGGCGCGGTGAATGTGCAACAGCATGCCGTTGTTGCGGCACCAGTTGGCCAGGCCGGTGTTGGCGGTCAAACCGCCGGTGAGGTAGTCGTGCATGATGATCGGTGCGCCGATTTCCTTGGCGTGCTCGGCACGCTTGTACATTTCTTCCGGGGTGGCTGCGGTCACGTTCAGGTAGTGGCCCTTGCGCTCGCCGGTTTCGCGTTGTGCTTTCAGCGTGGCTTCCTGCACGAAGTCGAAACGGTCGCGCCAGCGCATGAAAGGCTGGCTGTTGACGTTCTCGTCGTCCTTGGTGAAATCGAGGCCACCGCGCAGACATTCGTAAACAGCGCGGCCGTAGTTCTTGGCGGACAGGCCGAGCTTGGGCTTGATGGTGCAACCCAGCAACGGACGACCGTATTTGTTCATCCGGTCGCGCTCAACCTGAATACCCTGGGGCGGACCGCCGCAGGTTTTGACGTAAGCGATGGGGAAGCGGATATCTTCCAGGCGCAGCGCGCGCAGGGCCTTGAAACCGAACACGTTGCCGACCAGCGAGGTCAGCACGTTGACCACCGAACCTTCTTCGAACAGGTCGATCGGGTAGGCCACAAAAGCGTAGAAGCAGGTGTCGTCGCCGGGCACGTCTTCGATGCGATAGGCGCGACCCTTGTAGTAATCCAGGTCGGTCAGCAGATCGGTCCACACCGTGGTCCAGGTGCCGGTGGAAGATTCGGCTGCCACAGCGGCGGCAACTTCTTCACGATCCACGCCCGGTTGCGGGGTGATCTTGAAACAGGCCAGAAGATCGGTGGCGAGCGGGGTGTATTCCGGTGTCCAGTAGGTTTGCCGGTATTCCTTCACGCCGGCGTTGTATGTTTTTGCAGCCATGGCTTTCTCTCCAGTTAAAATCCCGCTCATGCCACCAGGGCGAGGGGAAAACAGCGTTACAAACACGACCACTTGAAATTCGAGCGGCCACTATAGCGGCGGCGAACCATAAGAACAAGCAAATAATTTTGATGATTATGATAAGATATTGCTTATCATTATTCCTGCCACAAACTACCCATGCTGCATGTGACGCTGCGCCAATTGAAGGTATTCGAATCGGTCGCCCGCAACCTGAGCTTTTCGCGCGCCGCCGAACAACTCTATCTGACCCAGCCAGCGGTCTCGATGCAAATCAAGCAACTGGAGGGCAACATCGGGCTGCCGCTGTTCGAGCAGATGGGCAAACGGATTTACCTGACTGACGCCGGGCGCGAACTCTATCATTATAGTCGCGCCATCGCCCAGCAACTGGCTGATATGGAACTGGCGCTGGACGAACTGAAAGGGGTGAGCCGTGGCAAGCTCAATATCGCGGTGGTGAGCACGGCGAATTATTTTGCGCCGCACCTGCTGGCCAAATTCTGCCAGCGCTACAGCGGCGTCACCGTCAGTCTCAGCGTTTCCAACCGCGAAACCGTGCTCAGGCAACTGGCCGACAACGAGACCGACCTCGCCATCATGGGACAGCCGCCGGAAGGCGCGGACATCGTCGCCGAATCATTCATGGAAAATCCGCTGGTGGTGATTGCCCCGCCTGACCATCCCCTGTGCAAGGCGCGCCGGATTCCGGTAAAAAAGCTGGAGCAGGAAATCTTTCTGCTGCGTGAAACCGGCTCCGGCACGCGCAGTGCAATGGAGCGGTTTTTTGCTGAGCATCAAATCAAACTCAACAAAGGCATGGAAACGGATACCAATGAGGCTATTAAACAGGCGGTTCAGGCGGGCATGGGTCTGGGCATCATGTCACTGCACACCGCTGAGCTGGAGCTGGAAACCAAACGCCTGATTGTGCTGGACGTGCAGGGCTTCCCCATCGTGCGTCACTGGCATGTGGTGCACCGGGAAAACAAGCGCCTTTCAAGCGTGGCGCAGGCATTCAGGGAATTTTTGTTGAAAGAAGCGCCCGGTCTGATGCCGGGCGCAGCAAGGGGGAAGAAGGGGGAGGGTAAAGGGTAAAAGGGTGAAGGGCAACCCCACCGGCCTTATCTGACCGGGTCTATGGTCTCGCGTCCTACACCCACCCACTGCACCTTGATGGTTTCCGGCCTGCCGTCGGGGGTCAGCCGGTGCGCAGTTTTTTCGATGACACATGCCATGGCGGGAGGCGCGAAGCGGGCTTCGGGAAAGAAAGACAACAAACCGATGACAGCGAGAGTAAGAAGCAGCGGATTCCAGAGCGCGGAGAACTGATCTTCTGACATTTGCACCTCCTTGAACTTACCAAGTTACCCTTCTGGCGCGCCACTCTGAATACCACCTATAGTGGTTTTGGCCAAAAAGTGCGCTAAATATAGTCCTTTTCAAGGCAATGTCAAGTCTTTTCAATGCGCTGTGCTTTTCCCCTAAGGTAAGTTCTCATGTTTTTTGCGAACAGCAGGCATAAAAAAAGACGGCTAATTTCCGTCTTTTTCATTCAGAATCAAAATATTAGAAATCACAGCCGTCAGGCAGTGGCGCCTTTCGTTCCAGTTCGGCAGCAAACTGCGGTCCGGGCTGCGCCTCCCGGAAACCGGTTTTCACCGAGCCCTTGAGCGCCTTCCCCGCGTAGCCGCCGGGCTTCATGTGCGCGCGCACCCAGACTACCAACTCTGCTTTTACCGGCACCGGCCCGCCGGAGCGTGTAAATGGTTGCTCGTCCACGTGGCTGTGGAGCAGCACCCGGCGATACAGCAGCCTGCCGTCTTCGCCCACCACCTCCCACCAGTCGGCATACTGCCGGCAACCCAGATCGGGGCTCGCAACCGTTACCCTGAATTGGTATGCCCCAGATTCTCCGCTAACACGAACCTCCCGTACATCCGCAGCCAGCACAGCCGGATTCTCGGCCAACGCGGATGGCAGGGCGAGCAGGAAGCAGAGCCAAGGCAGGGCCAGCCTAAGTGATAGTGCTGTAACTTCTTGCCCTGGACGGGAAGTCATTGGAGGAAGGGCGTTCAGGGTTTGATGGCCTGGTCGGTGATCTGGTCAAGCACGGCAATCATTTTTTGCACGGTTTCGGCACGATCATTGATGGCATATTGCGCGGCGAGGGCAGATGGCGCGTTGTAGCCCACCCAAACTATTCCCGCTGCATCCTCCCAGGCGACGACTTTAAGCGGCAAATCAAAACCGGCTTGCTGGTTGCTCTGCATCAGTGGGGTGCCCAGTTTCGGGTTGCCGAAAATCAGCACTTCAGTGGGGCGCAGTGGCATATCAACCTTCGCTGCCGCTGCTGCATGGTTGACGCGCGCCACAATTGCAGCGCCTTTTTCCTTGGCAGCGACTTCCAGCCGGTCCATGGTGACGGCAACACTGTGTGCGCTTTTCTTGGTGATCATTTCTGCTTGGGCAATGGCCGATAAACTACTCAATACTAACAGCAATACGGTGGTGGCAATGGTACGCATGGGGATTCTCCGTTGGGGTTGTGGGATGGCCGTAAGGACGTAGTCTCACGACCGTTATGTTAGTCGGTGCGACTGCCCCTAACCTTACATAGTCAGCCATGCTGATAGCATTGTTTGGTTAGGGGAGTATATCGAGAGGCGTATATAGACCAGAAAATATTCCATCGCGACGTCTTCGCACATTCATCTTCCGCGATGCCAATAAATATTTCCGTAATCCGTCGTTGCTTTTTTGATTCCTCTACGGCAACATGCCCTGATACTTTTTAACCAATTCTTTAGCCGGAGAAGGATGAATTACCGATGATTTCAGCGCGAGAAGCGCTCGAGCGCTTGCAGGAGGGGAATCGCCGTTTCGTGTCGGATATTCGGAGCCGCGACACGCTCGTGAGCCAGATGCGTCGTAGCGAATTAACAACGGGGCAGGAGCCATTTGCCGTTATTCTGGGATGTTCCGACTCACGGGTGCCAGTAGAAATCGTCTTCGATCAAGGTCTGGGCGACCTGTTTGTCATCCGTGTTGCTGGCAATATCGTCGCTCCTTCTCAAATCGGCAGTGTCGAATTTGCTGCGGAACGTTTCGCTACGCGGCTGGTAGTGGTTCTGGGACATTCACAGTGCGGGGCTATTCTGGCAACGCTGGAAGAGCTGCGACGTCCCAAAGAAAACCAGTCACAGAATCTGCGCTCCATCGTTGACCGCGTCCGTCCATCGGTGGAAGGCTTGTTAGCGACAGAACTTAGTCATAGCCCGGATGAGTTGATACGGCAAGCCGTGCGTGCCAATGTACGCGCTTCTGCCAATCATTTGCGTCATGGCTCGGAAGTTCTTGAGAACCTGATCCAGAAAGATGGGCTGCTTATTGTGGGCGCCGAGTATTCGCTGGAGACTGGAGTCGTTGCTTTCTTCGATGGAGTGCCGGAGGCTGACTGACAATGAATGAAAAGGTCGCGTGATTATTTCGGAAAACGAATAAC
>Ga0315270_10001752_pt1 | contig 11515 bp, 9 predicted proteins | sample C1_bottom_MG_FD_204932 | JGI IMG/M metagenome (GOLD analysis project Ga0315270, IMG submission 204932) | Sediment microbial communities from Yellowstone Lake, YNP, Wyoming, USA - C1_bottom | ecosystem: Environmental > Aquatic > Freshwater > Lake > Sediment | place: USA: Wyoming | collected... | reverse complement strand
CTGGCAAACTGTCGCCGGTGTTCTTCGGTAGCGCCGTGAACAACTTTGGCGTGCAGGAGCTGCTCGACAGCTTCGTGGAGCATGCCCCCGGCCCACACCCGCGCGAGAGCGCTACGCGAATGGTGCAGGCGGAGGAAGAGGCGTTCACCGGTTTCGTGTTCAAGATTCAGGCGAACATGGACCCAAATCACCGCGACCGCATCGCCTTCGTGCGCATCGTGTCGGGTTGTTATAAGCCGGGAATGAAGCTGTTCCACGTGCGCATCGGCCGCGAAGTCATCATTTCCAACGCCATCACCTTCATGGCCCGCGACCGCACCATGGTCGAGGAGGCCTATGCCGGCGACATCATCGGCCTGCACAACCACGGTACCATGCGTATCGGCGACACCTTCACCCAGAAGGAGCCACTGCGCTTCGGCGGTGTCCCGAACTTCGCGCCGGAAATCTTCCGCCGCACCCAGATCAAGAACCCGATGAAAATGAAGGCCCTGCAAAAGGGTCTGGAGCAGTTGACCGAAGAGGGCGCCACCCAGCTGTTTCGCCCGCTCGCCAACAACGAGCTGATTCTGGGCGCGGTCGGCGTGCTGCAGTTCGATGTGGTCGCGCACCGCCTGCAGCACGAATATGGCGTGGACGCGGTGTTCGAGCCGGTACAGGTCGCGACCGCGCGCTGGATCAGCTGCAAAGACGAAAAAATGCTGAACGAGTTCGAAAAGAAGCTGCGCGACAACCTCGCCCTGGATGGTGCCGGTGAGCTGACCTATCTTGCGCCGTCGCGGGTGAATCTTCAGCTCACTATGGAGCGCTGGCCGGACGTCACTTTCAACACCACGCGCGAGCAGGTCTAGTTTTCGAGTGCACTACGCAAAACGGCCTCCCGAAGGAGGCCGTTTTTATTTGTACTACACTCGATATTCTGGGTCGGTAATTAACCGGCCGCGCGGTCCGCACGCTTGCGCTCGTTTTCCTTGAGATAGCGCTTGCGCAGGCGAAGGTGGTGCGGCGTCACCTCGACCAGTTCGTCGTCCTCAATGAACTCGAGGGCGCGCTCCAGGGTGAGCTGGATGGGCGGGGTGAGTATGACCGCTTCGTCCGAGCCGGAAGCGCGCATGTTGGTGAGCTGCTTGCCCTTCATGGCGTTGACCACCAGATCGTTGTCGCGGTTGTGCACGCCGACGATCATGCCTTCGTACATGTCTTCGCCCGGGGCGAGGAACATGCGGCCGCGTTCCTGCAGGTTCCACAGCGCGTAGGCGACGCTGGTGCCCACGCCATTCGAGATCAGCACGCCGTTCTGGCGGCCCTTGAGCTCGCCACCCTTCATCGGTCCGTAGTGATCGAACACGTGGTAGATGAGGCCGGAGCCGGCGGTGGCGGTGAGAAACTCGGTCTGGAAGCCGATCAGGCCGCGCGCCGGGATCATGTAGTCGAGGCGCACCCGGCCCTTGCCGTCTGGTTCCATGTTGAGCATCTCACCTTTGCGCGAGCCGAGTTTTTCCATGACCGTGCCCTGGTGCTGGGCTTCGACGTCCACGGTCAGGGTTTCATATGGTTCCTGCTTCTCGCCGTTAATTTCCTTGATGATCACCTGCGGGCGCGACACGCCCAATTCGTAACCCTCGCGCCGCATGTTCTCGATGAGAATGCCGAGATGCAGTTCGCCACGGCCGGAGACGCGGAATTTGTCCGGGCTGCCGGTGTCTTCCACGCGCAGCGCGACGTTGGTGATGAGCTCGCGGTCGAGGCGCTCACGGATCTGGCGGCTGGTGACGTACTTGCCGTCCTGACCGGCGAACGGCGAGTTGTTCACCTCGAACGACATGGTGACGGTCGGTTCGTCCACGCTCAATGCCTTCATCGGCTCAACCTTGGCCGGATCGCAGAAGGTGTCGGAGATATGCGGCCCTTCGATGCCGGTGATGGCGATAATGTCGCCGGCGTTGGCTTCCGGCACTTCGGTGCGCTCCAGGCCCATGAAGCCCAGCACCTGCAGTACCTTACCGGGACGGGTCTTGCCTTCCGGGTCCGCGACCATGATGTTCTGGCCGGGCTTCACGCGCCCACGCTTGATGCGACCGACGGCGATGGCGCCCACGTAGCTCGAATAGTCGAGGCTCGACACCTGCATCTGGAACGAACCCTCGGGGTCCACGTCCGGTGCCTTGACGAATTTGATAATGGTCTCGAACAGCGGCGTCATGTCGCCGTCGCGCACGTCCTGATTGAGGCCGGCGTAGCCATTCAGCGCCGAGGCATACACCACCGGGAAATCGAGTTGCTCCTCGGTCGCGCCGAGCTTGTCGAACAGGTCGAAGGTCTGGTCCAGCACCCAGCTCGGGCGCGCGCCCGGGCGATCGACCTTGTTGATGACCACGATCGGTTTGAGGCCGAGCGCGAACGCCTTGCGTGTCACGAAGCGCGTCTGCGGCATCGGGCCGTCCATCGCGTCCACCAGCAGCAGCACGGAGTCGACCATGGACAGCACGCGCTCGACTTCGCCGCCGAAGTCGGCGTGACCGGGGGTGTCGATGATGTTGATGCGGTAATCCTGCCAGCGCAGCGCGGTGTTCTTGGCGGTGATGGTGATGCCGCGCTCTTTCTCCAGGTCGTTCGAGTCCATGATGCGCGTGCCCATCTGCTGATGGGCGGCGAAGGTGCCGGACTGCTGGAGGAGCTTGTCGACGAGCGTGGTCTTGCCGTGGTCGACGTGCGCGATGATGGCGATGTTGCGGAGCTTCTGGATCACAAAAGAGTACCTGAAGTGTTGCCTGCGAAAAGGTCGCGCATTATACATGAATTAGGCTAAATCCGGCCTAATTTCAGAACTTTAGCCTTCGGCCGGGCCGGGCCTGTGATATGCTCCCGCGCCTTCTGCAATTCAAGTCTTATGCCGCTGCTCAGTTTCCACAACGTTTCCACCGCCTTCGGTCACCACCCCCTGCTGGAACAGGTGAGTTTCGGTGTCGAGGCGGGCGAGCGCGTTTGTCTCATCGGCCGTAATGGCAGCGGCAAGTCCACCTTGCTCAAGATCGCGGCCGGAATCGTGACTCCGGATGCCGGCGAAGTGCGCCGCGAAGTTAGTACACGCATCGCCTATTTGTCGCAGGAACCCGAGCTGGACGAAGGCGGAACAGTGTTCGAGAACGTAGCGGGCGGTCTCGGCGAGCTGCGCCAGGTAATCGTGGATTACCACAAGTTGGTGCAGTTGCTGAACGATCCGCAGACTGCGGGGGACGCCGACCTCGATCGCATGCATGAGCTGCAGGAGCAGCTCGAACGCCGCCACGGCTGGCAGGCGCAAACCCGGGTTGAGCAGGTATTGACCCGCCTCGACCTGCCGGCCGATGTGCCGGTAGCGCAGCTGTCCGGCGGCTGGAAGCGTCGGGTGGCGCTCGGCCGGGCGCTGGTGATGGAGCCGGACGTGCTGCTGCTGGACGAGCCCACCAACCACCTCGACATCGAGGCCATCCAGTGGCTCGAAGACATGGTGGCGGAATACCGCGGCGCGCTGCTGTTCGTGACCCACGATCGCCAGTTCCTCGCGCGCCTGGCGACACGCATTATCGAACTCGATCGCGGCCGGCTGAGCGAATACCCCGGCGACTATGCCAATTTCCAGACCAAGAAGGCCGAGCAGCTCGCGACCGAGGCCACGCACAATGCCCTGTTCGACAAGCGCCTGGCGGAAGAAGAACGCTGGATCCGCAAGGGCATCCAGGCGCGGCGCACGCGCAACGAAGGCCGGGTGCGGGCGTTGTACGCCTTGCGCAACGAACATGCCGCGCGCCGCAACGTGCAGGGCAAGGCGCGGTTGGCGCTCGATAGCGGCGAGCGATCCGGCAAGCTGGTGGTCGAAGCCAAAAACCTGAGTTTTGCCTACGAGGGCAAGACCATTGTGCGCGACCTCGATCTGCGCGTCATGCGCGGCGACCGCATCGGCCTGATCGGCCCGAACGGCGTTGGCAAGACCACCCTGCTGCGGCTATTGCTCGGTCAGCTGCCACCGGACAGTGGCACGCTGCGCCAGGGCACCAATCTGCAGATTGCCTATTTCGACCAGACGCGCGCGCAGCTCGACCCGGAGGCACGTGTGGTCGATTGCGTCGGCGAAGGCAAGGAAACCGTGACCATCGGCAACCAGACCAAACATGTCATGGGCTACCTGCAGGACTTCCTGTTCCCGCCGGAGCGCGCCCGCTCCCCGGTCAAGAGCCTCTCCGGCGGGGAACGCGCGCGTTTGTTGTTGGCGCAATTGTTCTCGCGCCCGGCGAACGTGCTGGTGATGGACGAACCGACCAATGATCTCGACATCGAAACCCTGGAGCTGCTGGAAGAACTGCTGCTTGATTACCCGGGCACGCTATTCCTCGTCAGCCACGACCGCGCGTTTCTCGACAACGTCGTGACCTCGTGCCTGGCGTTCGAAGGCAACGGCCGGGTGAAAGAGTACATCGGAGGTTATAGCGATTGGCTGCGCCAGCGTTCCTCAACGCCGGCCGCACACACCGCAGCGCCGGAGAAGACCACCGCACCGGCACCAAAACCGGAAGCCAAAAAACCCGCTGGAAAAAAACTTTCATACAAGGATCAGCGCGAACTCGATCAGTTACCGGCGCTTATCGAAGCGCTTGAACAAGAAATGCTGGCGGTACACGCCAAGCTCGCAGACCCCGGTATATATAAGAGTGACCCGATTGTCTCCAAACAGCTCGGCCTGCGTTTGAAGGAAATTGAAATCGCTCTGCACGAAGCCAATGCCCGCTGGGAAGTACTGGAGGCGCAGCGCGGAGGGTAGCTGCATCGGCAGAAATTATTTCTGCATTTTGGCAGGCATAAAAAACGGGGCGCTTGCGCCCCGTTTTTTATTGCAGAAGAGAACTTACTTTGCTGCCGGCTTGAGCTCCGGATGATCAAGGTAACGGGAGTCTTTCACCGCCGTGACAGTGGCAATGATCGGCTGATAGCCCTTGGACTGAAGATCGATCAACTCGGCGAAGCCGGCCGGGACGACGGTCACAATCCCGATGAGATCCTTGGCCTCGAAGCCGGCACCGTGCATGGCGTTGTTGCACACGCGGAAATCAACCCCGCTCTTGGCCAGCCCCGCCATTTTGTCGACCAGACCCTGGTACTTTTCATAGTTTTCCTTGGCAAACACGCGAATCTCCGGTCCATGCAGAACCACAACGGTTTTGCCCGGCACCACCTTGTTCACGTTGGTAATGAAGTTGGCAAGCGCATTCAGGTCCTGCGGGTTGGTGTAGTTCACGTCATACACACGATTGATCTCCTTGAACGCATGCATGTCGACTTTGGCATCGCCATACGGCGACAGATCCTTGTCCGCCGCGGCCACCGGCAGGCTGAGGGTTACTATGGCAATCAAAGCTAGATGACGAAACAGATTCATACATTCTCCTCAGTAATTCGTTTAGTGGCGGGGTGTGACTGTGCCCCAATTGCCTGTATCCAGTCCTGAAATAATGTTGCGCCTCGACTTTCGGCCCTGGCTGTCCATGCGGATACAGATGGCATTTTATAGCAGGATGCAACGCAAGGGTCACGTGCTATCACGAAACATGCCCGGATTGAACAGAATTAGCGAAAGCGCCCGATGTTTTACTGGAAGTTGTCTGACACGGCAGAGCCACGGTCAATGGCCCCGATGCGGTGATGGATCTGTGCTCAGAAGCTACAGCTCAATGAGGCGATCCGGCAGCTCGTTGTGATTGACGCCGTCGGCCGGGTAATGCCGCGCAAGTTCGATGCCGACGGCGTCAATTGCCGCAACGAAGCCATCACGAACGCGTCCCTCCTTTACGCGAGCGGTAAAGTCGCGCACGACCGCATTCCAGGCGCCCTCGCCAACGTGCGCGTGGATACCGGCATCGGCGAGCAGTTCCACGTGGCGTTCATCGAGCGATACATACAGCAATACACCGGCGCGGTCTTTGGTGCGATGCAGGCCTTGCGCCAGAAACTGTTCGCGCGCGCGGCGCGCGCAGTAGAGCCGCTGCTGGTCGCGCGGCACAAGCCGGCGCTTCACGGGGGTCCAGCGCAGCACGACCGCCAGCACTGCAAACACGAGTAGTTGCAGCTCGATGATTCCGGGCATGCCGGGCGTCCATGGCAATGCGAGCAGCATCACGGGCGAGAGGATCGCCAGCAGCGCTGCCCAGAGTGTCGGGTAGTAATAATAGTTGCCACTCGCGCGCGCGATCACGGTGACGATCTCGCCGCGGGTTTTGGCCTCAACGCGGCGTATGGCGTCACTCACCTGCTGCTTCTCGTCGTCGCTCAATATGCCCATCACCAGTCTCCCGAAGCGCCACCGCCACCAAAATCCCCGCCACCGCCGGAGAAACCGCCGCCACCGCTCCATCCTCCGCTGCCAGAACTGCCGCCCCAACCGCCTCCACCAGAACGACCATCCAGCAACAGTGTCAGCAGGAAGGCGATAACGGCGAGAACCAGCGCCAGCACGAGGATGCTGGTGAGGAACCAGAAGAGCACGCCGATGACGCCACCGACCCCGGCGGCCGCGAACCAGCGACCCTTGCCCTGTTTGGCGCCCCGGGGCACAAGACGCATGAGCATGCCAAGAAACGCGAAGATGCCGAAGAGCACCGCGCCGACCGGAATATCTTCATGGAGCGTGGGTGATGAAGTCGGTGGTGCCGGGCGGTATTCACCGCTGAGCGCAGTGAGCAGCGCGCCGACCCCGGCGCGGATGCCTTGCTCGAAATTCTGCTGGCGCAGGGAAGGCTTGATAAAGCGCTCAATGATGTCGCGGCTGATGGCATCGGTGAGCGTGCCTTCAAGTCCGTAGCCGACCTCGATGCGCAGCTTTTTTTCGTTCGGCGCAATGATCAGCAGCGCGCCGTTGTTCTTGCCCTTCTGGCCGATGCCCCAGTGACGGCCAAGCTGGTAGCCGTATTCGCTGATGTCGTAACCCTGCAAGGACTTGAGCGTAACCACCACCACCTGATTGCCGGTGGCGTGCTCGTGCGCGGCGAGCTGGGTGCTGATTTCGGTTTTGAACGAGGGCGTGAGAATGCCGGCTTCATCAACAACGCGACCGCTGAGCACCGGATACTCCGGCGTAATGGCCAGCGCCGCCGTGCTGGTCAATACCAGCGCGGCGGCAATCCCGCGAAGCAGGGCGGTCATTCGTCTAGAACTTTACTTTCGGTGCTTCCTTGGTCTCCGGCGCAGCGGTGAAGGTTTCCTTTACCTTGGCGTCCGAGTACAGGAGCGAAGCCCACCAGCGCCCGGGGATGGTGCGCAGCTCGGTGTTGTACTTCTGCACGGCCTCGATGTAATCGCGACGCGCCACGCTGATGCGGTTCTCGGTGCCCTCGAGTTGCGATTGCAGGGAGAGGAAATTCTGGTTGGACTTGAGGTCCGGGTATTTCTCGACCACAACCAGCAGGCGCGACAGCGCCGACGATAGCCCGTCCTGGTTCTGCTGGAACTGTTTGAAGGCCTGCGGGTTGTTCACGATATCCTTCGGCACTTGCATCTGTGCAATCTTGGAGCGCGCCTCAACAACCTGCACCAGCACATCCTTTTCCTGCTTGGCGTAGCCCTTCACGGTTTCGACCAGATTGGGGATCAAGTCGGCGCGTCGTTGGTACTGGTTCTCGACCTGGCTCCACGCGGCCTTGGCGGCCTCGTCGTAGGTCGGAATATTGTTGATGCCGCAGCCGCTCAATGTGAGCAACCCAAGCAGGGCGAGGAGAACAGGCGAAGCAGATCTTGACATGCAATGCTCCTTGAAAGGGTCAGAACAGAGACAACAAGATAGGCGCGCGGCCATGCGCTGTAAAGTCAGGGGTGCGGACGGCCCCACAGCTCATACAGCGTGAGCATCACCTCGAACACAATCAGCGCCACGATATACCATTCGACGCGCAACATGCGCCGGCTTTGCACCAGATCGAGCGTGGTTTCGGCGGTGCGCTCGATGAGTTCCAGCTTGCGCTCGAGGGTCGCCAGACGCTCATGCAGTTCGTATTCGTCTTCGAGGCGCGCATACAGGCGTTCGAGTTCCGGTTGTTCCCAGAGAATGTCGGGTTTGTCTTCGATTTCGACGCGTCCGATCATTTTCTGTTGCACCAGCAGGGTATTGCCGATGTGGCGCAGCAACTCCTTGAGCGCGCCGCTGGAGGCGCGTGGCTGGTCGAGTTTGCGTGCCAGCGGTTCGACCGCATCGAAGGCCGCCGCCATGGCGATCTCGAAATAGGCGAGCGACACGCTGCGCGCCAGGGCGGTGGCAATTACCTGCAGTCGCGGCAGGGTGAGGGCGGTGATGTTGATGCCTTCGGCGCTCACGCCTTCGGTCTGCGGGCTCATCACCACCAGCGCATCTTCGCTTTCATGCCGGCGATAGGGTTTGTCGATGCGCTCCTTGATTTCCTTGAGGTAAGCCTTTTGTTCCGTGTCGGTGATATTGAACAGTACCACCACGCCATAGCGGAACAGCATCGCCAGACCGCGTTCGCCGGCCGGCTGCACGAGCGGTGAATATTCGAGCGGGGTTTCGTACAGGCCACGCAGATGCAGGCGTTCGCCGAGATTCAGGGCGCGCACCGGGATCGGCTGGTTGGCCGGCAGACGTTTAACCAGCTCCATCTGTTTGTTGCCAGCAACCGCAGTATTCATGTGTTTGTCCTAACGGCGACGCGATCCGCCGCCGAGCAGCGAACCGAGCACGCCGCGCACAATCTCCCGGCCGATCTGGCTACCGACCGCGCGTGCGGCGCTCTTCGCCATGGCCTCGACCACCGACTCCGGTGCGCGTCCGCGTGGCGCCGGCTTGGCGGCCGCCTGCTGTTGCGCGGCGGCAACTTTCTCGGCGCCGCGTTTATTCAGCAGTTCGTAGGCCGACTCGCGATCCACCGCCTGATCGTAGCGGCCCTTGAGTGGCGAGCGCTTCATATGTTCGGCGCGTTCGGCATCGGTCAGCGGACCGATGCGTGATTCCGGCGGGCGCACCAGGATGCGCGCCACCGGCGTCGGACTGCCTTTCTCGTCCAGCACCGAGGCCAGTGCCTCGCCGGTGCCGAGCTCGGTAATCGCGGTCTCGACATCGAAGCCCTTGCGCGCGCGGAATGTCTGGGCTGCCGCCTTGACTGCCTTCTGGTCTTTCGGAGTGAAGGCGCGCAGCGCGTGTTGCACGCGATGACCGAGCTGGCCGAGCACGTCCTCGGGAATGTCGAGCGGACTTTGGCTGATGAAATAAATTCCCACACCCTTGGAGCGGATCAGGCGCACCACCTGTTCGATTTTTTCGAGCAACGCCTTGGGCGCGTTGTCGAACAGCAGGTGCGCCTCGTCGAAGAAGAACACCAGTTTCGGTTTTTCGACATCGCCGACTTCCGGCAGCTGTTCGAACAGCTCCGCCAGCAGCCACAGCAGGAAGGTCGCATACAGGCGCGGTTTGGGCAGCAGCTGGGTAGCATCCAGCACGCTCACCACGCCGTTGCCGGAGAAGTCTACCTGCATCAGGTCTTCGAGCTTGAGCGCCGGCTCGCCAAAAAAATTTTCCGCGCCCTGCTGCTCCAGCACCAGCAGCGCACGCTGGATCGTGGCGGCGCTGGTTGCAGAGATATTGCCGTAGTCCTTCTGGAACTGCTTGGCATTCTCGGCCACGTGACTCAGCAGCGCGCGCAGGTCCTTGAGGTCGAGCAGCAGCAGGCCCTGGTCGTCGGCGATCTTGAAGCAGGCATACAGTACGCCTTCCTGCGTGTCATTGAGTTCCAGCAGGTTGGAAAGCAGCAACGGCCCCATTTCCGAGACGGTGGCGCGAATCGGGTGGCCGTTTTTGCCGTACAGATCCCAGAACACCACCGGGCAGGCGCGCGCGCTCCATTCCTTGATCTTGAGTTCTTTAAGGCGTTTTTCGATTTTCTCGTTCGGGCTGCCGGGTTTAGCCAGGCCGGCGAGGTCGCCCTTCACGTCGGCCATGAACACCGGCACGCCGGCGCGCGCGAAGTTCTCGGCCAGCACCTGCAACGTCACGGTCTTGCCGGTGCCAGTCGCTCCGGCAATCAGGCCGTGGCGGTTGGCCATACGCAAGCGCAGGGCAACGTCGCCATCGTTGCCACCGCCGATATAGAGAGTGTTGGCGTCGTTCATGGAATGCGATACCTGAATGGATTCTCGCAATAGGCTAGCACAGCGCGCTGTGGTTTAGAGACCGAGCTGTTTCCAGATCGCGAGCGTTGGTTCGGAGCGATTGAGGGTATAGAAATGCAGGCCCGGCGCGCCGCGCGCCAGCAATGTTTCGCATAGCTGCAGCGTTACATCCAGACCGAAGGCACGAATGGCATCGATATTTTCACCGTAGCCTTCAAGGCGCGCCGCGATCCAGCGCGGAATTTCCGCGCCGCAGCCTTCGGAAAAGCGTGCGAGCTGCTTGTAGTTGGTGATGGGCATGATGCCGGGAACGACGGGAATCGTGACGCCTTGTTTCACGCAGTCATCCACAAAGCTGAAATAAGCATCCGGGTTGAAAAAATACTGAGTGATGGCCGCGTTCGCACCGGCGTCAGCCTTCCTCTTGAAGTGGAGCAGGTCGTCCTGGATGGAAGCGGCCTGCGGATGTTTCTCCGGATAGGCAGCGACCTCAATGTGAAAATGATCGCCGGTCTGCTGGCGGATAAAGGTCACCAGCTGGTCGGCGTGCAGGAAATGCCCGGCCTGGTCCTGGCCCGGCGGCAAATCGCCGCGCAGCGCGACAATATGCTGGATACCCAGCGCGATGTAGCCGTCGAGCAACGTTTTGATCTTCGCGGGTGTCGAGCCGATACAGGTGATATGCGGTGCGGCCGCGAAACCCTTGGCGATGATCTCCTTCACCGTGTCAGTGGTGCCGTCCTGGGTGCTGCCACCGGCGCCGTAGGTGCAGGAGAAGTACGCCGGCTTGAGTGGGCCGAGCTCGTCAATGGTGGTGCTGAGATTGGCGCGACCTTGATCCGTTTTCGGCGGAAAGAATTCGCAGCTGTAGGTACGAGCGGTTTTTTTCCGTGAGTCCATGGCGATCAGGGTACTGAGAAAGGGGACAAGAGAAAAGAAGGGGCGCCCAGATTGCAGCGCCCCCGTGTTCTTTTCACGTAGTGCTGTTCTTTAGTACCGGTAATGATTCGGCTTGTACGGCCCATCCATCGGCACATTGATGTAGTCGGCCTGTTCCTGGGTGAGCTTGGTCAGGTGCACGCCGATTTTCATCAGGTGCGCGCGCGCAACCTTTTCGTCCAGCAGCTTCGGCAGCACGTACACCTTCTTCTCGTACTTGCCGGCGTGCTGGAACAGCTCCATTTGCGCGATGGTCTGGTTGGAGAACGATGCCGACATCACGAAACTCGGGTGGCCGGTGGCGCAACCGAGGTTCACCAGGCGGCCCTTGGCGAGCACGATGATCTTCTTGCCGTCCGGGAAAATGACGTGATCGACCTGCGGCTTGATCTCTTCCCACTGGTATTTTTCCAGCGAGGCGATGTCGATCTCG
>Ga0315270_10001749_pt1 | contig 11523 bp, 6 predicted proteins | sample C1_bottom_MG_FD_204932 | JGI IMG/M metagenome (GOLD analysis project Ga0315270, IMG submission 204932) | Sediment microbial communities from Yellowstone Lake, YNP, Wyoming, USA - C1_bottom | ecosystem: Environmental > Aquatic > Freshwater > Lake > Sediment | place: USA: Wyoming | collected... | reverse complement strand
ATATTATTTTTATCGGCTTCATCTGAATCATTACTATCTCCAACGGTACATGTTTCAACATCATAAACTGCCTGTCCAACAATTAAATGTTCTGATTTAATATTAAAAAGAATTTGTATTTCCGGACAAGGTAATAAAGAAGATTTTGGTAATACTTTGGTCACTAAAGAATCACCTTCATCGAGATAAACGATATCTTTATCTTCTCCAACGGCTAATTTTTTTCCTAATAAACATGCGTTACTCATTTTAATAGTTATTAAAAATTAATTTTAATTTTTAATAGAAGTATCCTTTTTTCTTTTTCACCTGCTTTTCTTCTTTCTCCAATTTTTTCATCTTCTCATTTTTCTCTTTATTATAATTGGATTTTTCTTCTGTTAAAAAATCAGAATGAAAACGATCATCACTGATACCATCTAATCGATTGAAAAAATTTTTATTCGTTATTTGTTTTTCTGATTCGTCAGACACGGTAGTAATGTTAGTAGTATCATATGATAAATAATCGATGAAAAGTTTTTTCTGATATTTTGGGTCATTACGAGTAACTACACCACTAAGATTACCTGTACGTACAGGAAGATTCAATGTACGATATAAATTAATTAAATCATCTACAGTAGATGCAGTTTCATAAATATATTTTCGTTCAATTTTAAAATTAACCGAAAAAATAATTGAATATTCTTCCGCTTGACCTGGAGAAACTAAAGAAGAATATTCAATTATTTTTTTCTCTTTTTTTGAATATAATCGAGAAATAACGTTACAGCATGCATTTGCAGTATCAGTTGCAAATTGTGATGACATTTCCCGAACTGAATTAATAACTCGAATATAGAGATCAATTGATTTAAAAGTATGAACAACATCATATGTATAAAAATGTTTTTTACATCTTTTAATGACTTCTAACAAACCAGTAAATTTATTAGCCATATTCACTTCATAATTATTCATTGGTATCATTGGTCTTATTTCTGTCATTTTTGTTATTTCACCAGAATCTCCATCTTCACCAGAATCACCATCTTCACCAGAATCTCCATCTTCACCAGAATCACCATCTTCACCAGAATCTCCATCTTCACCAGAATCTCCATCTTCACCAGAATCTCCATCTTCACCAGAATCTCCATCTTCACCAGAATTATCAGAATTATCAGAATTAAAAAAAGACAATTTTAATAGTTGTGTTGCACGAGGTCGCGTTGTAACGTTGTTACCCAACATAAGTAATAAAATTTCTTTAACTTTATTATATTCTTCAATCAGATCAAGATCGGTAAATTTCTTTTTTAACAATAAGTCAATGTATGATGAAAATTTGGAACCGAAATATTTTTCCATTACTTTTTTTACAATAAATTCTTCACTATTGTCATTATTACTTTTTTCAAATTCTTCAATATTAGCTTCAGTAAAAAATATACTTCCGCCAGCAAGAGCAGTGAAAAGCTCAATTCCTAAAGACCAAATATCTGTTTTATCCGAATGTTCATTTTCAAAGTCTTTTTTAAGATAATTTTCAATCGGCTTATCTTCTGGATTAAGATCAAGAGAATCAAAATTATATACAATACCTTTTATATTTCGTATCGTTTTACGAGCATGAGCAAAATCAATAATTTTACCTGTCAGACTATCAAGATCATTTATATCCCCAGTGTACATTAGATTGGAACTTTTAATATTTAAATGAAGATAATTTTGTTCATGTAAAGCTTGTAGGCCAAGAACATAATGGCGAAAACATTTTTTAATAATAAAATATTTTTCTTCAAATGGTTTATCTTCATAATCTGAAAAAGTTGGATGATTTTGGTCAGTAAATGAGCCATCGCATTTGGTCATTTTAAATGCAAACATACCATCACATTCGTCTTTATCATAAAAATGTTTACCCGAGATTAAATAATCCGATGGTATATTGGCTAATATTTGTATTTCTGGAATTGGTAGTAATAAATCAGATGATAATACCTTAGTGACAAAATTATCTCCTTCATCAAGATAGATTGATCCTTCTTCTCCTTTACCGATTGGATCACCTTTTAAAAAACATACTTCATTACTTTCTTTCATCATAATAGTTATTTTTAGAGATTTAAAAAAATTATTTTTTTAATTTTAATTTCAAAGAATACCATTATTTCAATTTACTGTCGAACTTAATTCCATGATAAATCATGGTGGACGACTTGTAGTTTTGATTAACCGGAGTATAATTACGACAGAGTCCTGGAATTCTATCATTATATCTCAGATAATATTTTGCTAGATTCATTATGTTAGTAGCACCATTAACATCTCTTTGCTTGAATGTGATCTTTTTGTTTTCTGAACGCACACACCCGGAGCAAGTGAGAAGTCTATATATTTCTTTACTTTTAACATTGTAATGTTCTAGTTTTGTGTAGCATGTACTACATCGTTGGCTTGTATAAGCCTCGTGTACGGTGACGGTATAATACTTTTTATGAATTAATCGTCGTAGACCAATTCCTAAAGTAGGAATAAAATTTTTCATTTGTTCAGTTTTACTCCAGTCACCGTAAGCAATTAGAATAGTTTTATCTACTCCATTTATTTTACCAAAAGTCTTACTTATTCTATCAATGAATTTATCCTCTGATTTCTTCGAATAAATAAACTGGCGAAGCTTCAGTCGACGAAATGTTGGGTGAGAATAAAATTGTTTTGTGTTTATATTGAGTTGAGTTTTTAGGAATAAATATTGTTGAAATTTAGCGTAAACTACGGTTTTAGAATTTTCTTCTGATAAAGAAGATTCTAATTGACTGACTTTATGTTCTTCTTTCGCATGTTTTAAAATGTATTCGCTTCTATAAGATTTACTTTCAAATTTTCTCTGAAAAGCAGAATATTGTAGTTTATTTCCGAAAGAATCAACCATATAAACTAAACTTTTCTTCCCTGGATCACACCCAATAATATTTACATTATCGTTTAAAGCAAATACTTTTTCACTTTCGTTCATTTCGATTAATTTAGGAAAATCATTTATTAAGGGTAATGGTGGTAAGGTAAGAAGTTTAGATCCTCTTTTTTCATCTTTTAAATCTTTTCGAATAAAAAGAAGAGAACAACTTATACCATCTGTTTGAATCGAATAAGCAAATTGATAACTTGTACTTCGGAAAATTTTATGGTTTGATAAAAGAAAATTAACCCACACGTTATTTTTATTATCGTTGATTTTAGCCATTATTTTACTTTTATCATTTACTAAATTTAAATCTTTGTAAAAATAATCAACCAGACTTGATGTATCAATCATAATATTTGATGGGATAATATTAGTTCTTAAAGGAAAAAATTGAAATAGTTTTTTCCCCATTCCTTCAAGAATATAATTCATGTAAAACATTCCTTTTAAGTATTCTAAAGGTCTAACTTTTACATCATAATGAATTGATTTCTTAATGTTCCCAGGTAAAATATTATTTAGATGAGTATTCATCCATAAATTAATTTTTTCATTGTCGCAATATGAAATATTATCGGAGCAACATTTTAAAATATTATTTTTAAATTTAAATCTTTCACCTTCCGAAACATCTAAAGTTTCATTGATAAATCTTCTAAAATGTGAAATAAATCTTTCCTGACAATTATTTGAAATACATGTCATCATTTGAACTACTATATTAGAAATAAAATGACTTAGGTGTTCAAGATTAACTTTTACGTGATTGACTGTAGGTTTAAATTGATTTTCATAAAAATAGGTAAGTTCTTGTAGAAGAATTTGATTATTTAAAGGTTTTTTTGAATTCGATATTCCTAATATTTTAATTGAATAACTTATTAATTCACTAGTTATTTCAATTGGCTGATTTAAATTATACTTATAAAGAATATATAATCGAAGAAATTGATAAGATGAAATCACTAAATCATTTAAATTTGAAACTAAATTATCTATTGTAGAAATTAATTCTTTATTTTTGATAACAGTTTTTAATGGAATTTTAAAACTCTTATATGGTGTTTTCTCCTTTACTTTTGAACTCATTTTATTTATTTTTTGTAAAATTAAATTCAATTTTACGTGGTATTTTTTTTGTACACTAGCTAATACATATAAAATTTTACATTCTTTTAGTGTGGATGATGTTCCAGGTCCAGAATTAGCTCTTGTAATGAATGGAGATATTTTATATAGTACCAGTATTAATGGTAGCGATCTTTTTGATACTAATATAATAAATCCTATATTTTATTCAATTCATAAAGATGGGTCAAATTTTAAAATCATATATCGATTTTCTAATCTTCAAGGAGAATCGCCTAGTGGCAATATTGCTTTAGTTGGTAATAGATTTTATGGTACGAGTCAATTCGGTGGGGTCAATGATCTAGGTGCAATTTATTCTTTATCTTTATCAGTTAATTGTTTTGACAGTAGCACTAATATAAGATGTTGGTTGAATAATGAAGAAGCCGATCTTCCAATATCGGAATTAAACTCAAATTCTCTAGTTAAAACATATTGTCACGGTTATCAAAAAATAGAGAAAATTCATTGTGTTTCTTTTCGAAATTCAAAAATTTGGTATAGTTCTATGTATATATTACCTAAAAATATTAACATTTTAATAGTATGTAAAATAAAAAAATTAATTTTCTATAAATCCATCCATGATTAATCTCTTTTTTATATATTTTTCTTCAGCATAATTCATAGAATTGTATATCAAGTTAGGATAATCCCATGTTTTATCTTGAGAATTATATACATCTTCCCAAGTAATACTTAATGAAGAACCTAATTCATGATAATCCCAATTTATTTCAGGATGGTGTATAACCATGGAATAATCAAAATCTTTTTTCTTCATTATTGAATATTGTACCGAATCATTAAAATTACCCCAATTTATTTCTGGATGGTCAAAAATAAATTGGGCTGTAATATTTGGATTTTCACTTAACTCTAAAAAATCCCATGGTATATCAGGATTTTGTTGTATAATTTCAAATGTAATATTTGGATTGTGTGTTAAAACGGTATAATCCCATGGTAAATTACGATGTTTATTAACAAAATCAATAGTAATTTTATCATCCTCACTAATATATTCATAATTCCATTGTAAAGTTGGATAATCTATTAGATCTTGTGGAGTAGCGCGTGGGTAAAAATGAAAAAACCCTACAACATTTTCTACTTCTAATTCTGGGTTATTTTTTATAAAATCTAAAGTAAAATCGGGGTCATCATATACAAGAAAAAATTTAAAATCTATATCATCTATATGATTATATTTAAGCATAGTTTTAAGAGTAATTTGTGGATATTCAAGATTTTCAATTTGTTCTAAAAATGGATTAATATTTGGATTATTTAAATTTTGAAGTGTGTATTCAATGATACTATCTAAATCAATATAAGGACTGTTTAATAAATCATTTAAACTCCATCCAACATTTGGGTTTCTTAAAACCAAATCCCAAGTAATTGGTTGAGTATCCATTAAAAAATATTTTTCAAAAATGGTGTGGTATTTTTGAAAAAATTTAGAATATCTTTGTAAATAAAAATGAAAATTTTTGTTCAAGTCCTCATTTTTTGTCAATTTATCCAGTTGTAGACCATGAAATGATTTGACATTTTGTAAAAAATATACAATATTTGGAAATGTTATATTTGGATTTGCTATTAAACCTTCAGGATTCCAGTCTACTTCTGGATGGTGTAAAATATAATCAAATGTTATTTCTTTTTTACGACTCAAAAAATAAATATTCCAAGGTAAATCAAGATTTTTATCAATAAGATCAAAAGTTATATTGTGATTATATGTTAAAACAGGAAATGTAAAACGATCTTTCATCATTCGAACAAAAGAAAATTGAAAATTACGCCAATCAACTAAATATCTCTCTTTCATTATATCTATAACTGAATTTTTAATTAATAAAAAAGCAGGATTGTTAGGACCATAAGCGTATTTTGCTATAAAATTAATATCGATTGGGTGATCAACATAATATGAATATAATGATATAGGATAATAATGTTCAGTACCTTCGGGAGATAACCCCCAATAAGTACACGTATTTAATAAATCAACCCAATCTTTGATATTTAAAACTGTCTCATTCAATTTAAATTTATCATCTGGAACATCAAAATTTTGATTAGTTTCTAGATCTTCTTCATTTGGTTCGAGATTGGCTTCACGATTTTCGTTTATTCTTTGTAATCTTTCTTGATTTAACCTTTCAAAATATAAAGCGTGTTCAGATTTTTGAAGATATTCTGGAATATCGGCAACGGATATAGATATTAACATTTTTATAGATATAAAAAATTATTATAAAAATTCATCATTATTTAATCTATTTTGTATATATTTTTCTGTTGATAAAGTCATTTTATTAGCACTCAAATGTTCAAAATTCCAATTTTTATCTTGAGAATAAAAAACGGTTTTCCATGTCATTTTACTACTTTTACTTAAAAAAGGATAATTCCAATTTATTTCTGGATAATCAAGAATCATTTTTGATTCGAAATTGTCTTTATTTTCCAAAATTTTACTCGATACTAACCAATTGATTTCAGGATGTGTTAAAATATCATTTGCCGTAATACTAATATTTGAACTTAAATTATTGAAGTTCCAAGGTAATGTCATATTTTGTTGAACAATATCAAAAGTGATATTTTTATTCAGACTTAAATTATTGTAATCCCAAGGCAATTCAGAATTTTGTTGAACAATTTCAAAAGTGATATTTGGATTGATACTCAGTCCACTATAATCCCATATTAGTGGGTAATCAATGATATTACCCCATGTAATTTTTTTACTAGCACTGATAGTATACATATTCCAGTCAATCATTGGATATTGTATGAGATCATCCACTGTCACACTAGGATTGTCAAATAAGTTTCTGGGATAATTTCTTAATTCTGGTCTACTAGCAACAAAATTTAAGTCAATTTCCGGATCTTGTAAGACATTAGTATAATTCCAATTGATATTATAATATTGTTGCATAATATTAAATGTAATTTGTGGATATGATATTAATAAAACTTCATTTAAAGAGAATAACGAATTGGAATTATTAACTATATATTGTATGACAATATCTATTTTAATATTAGTATTATTTAATAGTTCATATAAATTCCAATTTATTTCCGGATGACGTATCACAAATTGCCATGTTATTCGGGGATTAGAATTTAATTTTAAACTATTTTTATCTATTTCTGGATGATAGATAAAAAATTGTGGATAGGTATCCAGATAAATATCCACATTCTGAATGAATGTTTTATTTTTTAATAAATGTTCATACTTACCTTTAAATATTTTTGAATGAGCTAAAATAATTTCTAGTGTAAAATTTGAATTTTCCAATAATTTGTCTGAACGCCATTTTATCCCTCGATGATCTAGAACGGTATCGATGGTTACGTTAGAATTTTTTGATAAACCCGCAGCATTCCATACTATTTCAGGGTGATTGGTGATATATTCAAAGGTTACATCTGAATTTTGGCTATAGATATATGAATCCCATGGTAAATCAAGATTTTGGGAAATGATATCAATAGTCACATTAGGATTTTGAGATAATTCATGATAATCCCAATTTTTTCTTTTTAATTTTTGAAGAAATGAAAATTGCAAGTCGCACCATTCAAGGAAGTATTTTTCTCTGATTAATAGTATCGTTTCATTTTTAAGTAGCGAATATGCTGGTTCTTGTATACCATATTCATATCTAGATATAATATTAATATTTCTCGGATATTCTAAATAATAAGAATATAATGAATCTGGATATTTTAGACCCCAATATTTTGAAGTATTAAATAATTCGATCCAATCTCTATCATTGACGACTGTATCATTTAATTTAAACCTATCACTCGGAATATTAAAATCTGTGTTGGTTACTTGTTCTTCTTGTTCTTCTGGGTCTTCTTGGTTTTGTTGGTTCAATCTTTTTAAAAATAACGCATGTTCTGAATTTTTAAGATATTCTGGAATGTCATCGATGGATATTAACATTTTATTAATGTTTAAAAATTTTATTATAAAAATAGCTTAATGTCAGATAATATTTTTTTTACCATTTCTATCGGAGGAGAAAATATTATAATAGACGATAACAGTGATTTATTAACATCTGGAACTACATTAGAACATGTTAAATTTTATCTTGCAACTTTATTACAAATTAACTATGATACCATACATATTACTGTATTTAGGCAAAAAAGAAAAATTAATTTTAACCATGATGATATTCTTATAATGAATAATGATTATTTATCAATTTCATATAAAAATATTGATAATTATATCCCTTTAGCTTTAAAAACAGGTTATTTATTTGAATCAAAAATTAATAATATCCCGGAACAAAAAAATGAAATAATTTTCCCAAGTGGTACTAAATATTATGGTGATATTGATAATGGTAATATTACCGGTTATGGAAAAATGGAATATCCTAATGGTGCAATATATGAAGGTAGATGGAATGATAGTATTAGAGAAGGTAAAGGTAAAATGAATTTTTTTGATGGTGCCATATATGATGGTAATTGGAAAAATGACAAGAGAAATGGTTTTGGTATTTTAACAGAAAAGAAAGGTTTTATTTACACTGGACAATGGGAAGATGATAAGTTGCATGGTCATGGGAAAGCTACATTTCCAAATGGAGATATTTATGAAGGCTCATGGTACAACAATTTTTTTCAAGGGTATGGTGTTTTTAAATACATTACAGGCGAAATGTATCAAGGAGACCTTAAAGAAAGTAAAAAAGATGGTAAAGGAAAAATAATATTTTTAAACGGTACGGTGTATGAAGGTGATTGGAAAAATAATGAAATGACAGGTTATGGTAAAATAGTCTTTAATAAAGGAGATTTTTACGAAGGTCAATTTTATAATAATGAGCCGATTGGTATTGGTTACACTCAAATAACATTTCCTGATAACAGTGTATATATTGGGAGTGTGTTAGATGGAAAAAGAAATGGAAAGGGAAAAATGATTGGTAGTAATCAAAATGAATATGATGGGGATTGGACGGATGATATAATTGAGGGTTATGGTAGAATGATCTATGCTGATGGAAGTTTTTATTTAGGAAAATGGTTAAATAATAAACGTCATGGTTATGGTAAAATGTACCAAAATAAAACAGTTAAAAAGGGTATGTGGAGAAATGATCAATTAAATTAATAAAACCAATTGGTTTTATTTTAGATAATTTATTCAACAATACTATAAAGTGGTATATAATAACTGCCATTGGCAACAGCATTTTTTGTTCCATTATCTTTTAATGATATTTTAACGAAAGCTTGTAAATATGTACTTAAGTTTGAATTTGATGCAGCATTAACAATGGTGTTAGTTACACCGGTTAAATCAGCTGAAGTTCCTTCAAAGGAGAAGAATGATTGAGTTTGATCAGCTTGGTTTAAATATGCAAGAGGTTGAGCACCAACAGTATTTGATTGGCTCAATGAGAGAACAGGACCCCCAATAGCAGCACCATCACTATGTGCCATAATATTACTTTTAGTACCAATACCACCATCAAGAAGAAGTTCTCCAGATGAAAATGCAGATTTATCATCCCAGACTGCTGCGTCTGTACCTGTTAATTTAATAGCATTAGCATTAAGATTATTCATTTTGACATCTAAATAATGGTTAATGGCCACAGTACCGAATTCCGGATTATATGTAGTAGACATAAATGCAAAATTATCATTAGCAGCTTCCCAAATCATACCTACAATATCTCTTCCATACATTGAATATGTAATATCAGCTCCAGGCATCACAATATTAGCTGAAACATCGCCATTATCATTACCATCACCTTCTTCACCTTCTCTAGGTGAAAATATAACACTTGCTGTGTTATCACTTTCAACATTAGTAATAAGATAATATTTTGAATTGACAACAATACCAGATCCAATAGATAATTCACTTCTAAAAATTGAATCATTACCAAATAAAGTATTATTTGAAATTTTAAAATCTCGACCAGTTAATACAACAGGTGTCCAATCATCTTGGACTTGTGCATCAGGAGCTCCAAATTTTTCAATTAAACGATATTGATTTTGAAATGGTCCAGAAGTTAATTTAATATAATAATAACCTGCATAATCGCCAACATCTGTTTCAGCTAATCTAACAAATTTTCCGGAAACAGATTTAGAAGTTGTACTTTGTGTGATATGTCCAGAAAATTCTGGAAGATCATTGATAACATCAGAAGCAGTTCTATCAATAAGGATACCACTATCATGATTATCCCCATTAGGGGTTCCTTTAGGACCAGAATTGAGGAGAATGAGTGGATCAGATTTAATAATTGTTGAGTCAATAGTGGTTGAAGTTCCTGAGACAACTAAATTACCAGCAATTGTAACAGTTTGTCCAGCTGAACCAATTGAAACAGGACCATTTGTATGACTACCAATTTCAAGTGAACCAGTTGTAGAATCAATACCGCGAGAATATAATTTACCGTCGACATAAACACCTTCATTATCATGACCAAGATGAATACTTGTTGATAAAGATGTACCAATATCTAATTCTCCCGCATAATCAATTTTGTTAACTTTAAGATCACCTACGACATTGACATTATGATTGGTACGGCCGATAAAAACTTCTTGTGCTACTGAAGTACCCATATTAAATGATGATGCTGTATCAATACCATTAGAAATTAAATTACCAATAATATTGACATTTTGACCAGCTTGACCAATATTAATTTCATTATTAGTATTAGCACCAATATTAAGTGTTGAAAGAGAATCAAGGTTTTGTGAACAAAGATTACCTTTAATGCGAATAAAGCTTCCACTTTTACCAATATCAACTCCAGTTGCAGATGAAGTACCAATCAAAAGATGTTCAGAAGAAGCATCAACTGTTGAAGTTAATAATCCACCAGCAGCCACTGAACTAACACCAGATTTTCCAAGTATCAGAGAAGTGGCATTGGTAGCGCCGATATTAATGTTTCCTGTTACACTATCAAGATCATTGGTACGAATTAAGCCTCCAGTTAATGTTCCTGGAACAGATACTCCATTAACACCACCAAGTGTGACACTAGATGCTGATGGTGCTAGTGAAAAATTTTGACCAATAGGAGCATCAATACTTTTAGTAAGAAGATCTCCGTTGACATTAACATGATGTCCAACTCTACCAATAACAACACTTGTTGCTTTATCAGTTCCGATATCAATTTCCGCATCAATATCAATATTAGTCGTTTCCAAAACAGGTACAATTAAATTACCAAGAATATTAACATTATAACCTTGTTGACCGACATTAGTATTATCATTTGTTTGACCACCAATATTAAATGGTCCAAAAACAGAGTCAATATTATTAGCATGTAATTTACCAGCAACTGATGTAGTATTACTAATATTACCAAGAATTAAGGATGATGTTTTACCCC
>Ga0315270_10001748_pt1 | contig 11524 bp, 8 predicted proteins | sample C1_bottom_MG_FD_204932 | JGI IMG/M metagenome (GOLD analysis project Ga0315270, IMG submission 204932) | Sediment microbial communities from Yellowstone Lake, YNP, Wyoming, USA - C1_bottom | ecosystem: Environmental > Aquatic > Freshwater > Lake > Sediment | place: USA: Wyoming | collected... | reverse complement strand
GTCCATTCGAAGCGCTGACTGAGCACGGGCTCTCCCGTCACGTCGCGCGGGTGGATTTGGTAGAGAAAGATCCGATCCGCTTCAATCGCTGGTCCCAGCCGCGCCAAAGCCTTCCCCATGGCCTCCGAGAAGTTCGGGGTCACGAGAAGCTCCCGGGTGGCTTCCGCCATGCCCCCCATGAGCGCGTCTTTTCTCTTCAATTCCTGGTCTGCGAGCATTCGATCCGTCACGTCGCGTGCGATGCCGCAGATGCCCACGACCTTGCCCGAGGCGTCTTTGAGCGGGACTTTGACGGTGTGAAACGCGTGCGGCTTCCCCTGTACGTATCGGACGACCTCCTCGTCGACGCTCTGTCCCGAGAGTACCAGGCGGTCGGATCGGACGCTGATTTCCGCACCTTCAACGCCGAATAGGTCATCGTCGGTCAGCCCTTCGATCTCCTCGGCGGCTCGGCCGAACATCTTGGCCATGGCCGGGTTCGCTTTGACGTACCGTGGTTCCGTGTCTTTGATGAAGATGAGGTCCTGAGCGCTCTCGATGACGGCCCGGAGGAGCGCCTCGGACTTGAAGAGGGCCGCCTGCGACTCCACGCGCGAGGTCACATCGCTCACTGCGACCAGGGCGACCTCCCTCCCTTCGAAATCGATCCGCGTTCCTATGGCTTCGATCCACAGGAGCGTGCCGTCGGAGCGCCGCGCCCTGAACCTTATGCGCTGGTGGTCCCGGGCCTCCACCGCATGCGCCAGGTGCTCCATCAGCTGCTCCGCCTCGGCGTGGGGAAAATGCCACAGGGGGTCGATGCCGGAGAGGTCGCAGTCGGCCGGGTGGCCGAACATCTCCAGGAGGGCGCGGTTCGCGGCCAGGAGACGGTGCTCCCTCGGCTCCACCACGAGGATGCCTTCCATGACCCCGTCAAAGATGGCGCGGAAGTTCTGCTCGCTCTCTTTCAGCGCGCGATCGGACCTTATTCGCTCGCTCACATCGCGTGCGGAGCTGATGATGACCTGCCCCTTCTCGGTGAGGGTAAAGGAGACCTCCTCGTGGTAGGTATCACCACCTCGGAGGAGCCCGCGCATCTCTCCCGACCAGAACCCCAGCCGCCTGAGTTGGGGGAGAACGATGGATTCGATCCGAGCGAGCTCTTCCGCGGGATAAAGGTCGCTCCACTGCCTGGCCGCGAGTTCCACGGGAGCGTCATAGCCATGCAGGTGGGCGAAGGCTGGATTCATGAAGAGACAGGCGCCTTCTGGGGAAAGGAGGGCGAGCCCTTCGATGCTCGAATCCATAGCCTTGTAGAGGGTCGTCAACTCTTCCTCGGCGAGCCGCCGCTCCGTCGTGTCCAGCCGGCTCAGGACCGCGCCCGAAATTTTACCGTCCATGACCAGCGGCGTGCCCGTCAGAAGGAACCAGCGGGTTTTAATCGCATGGGCCTTCTGGTATTCAAAGGAAAACTCCTGGCGGCGCCCCTCCAAGACGGCCTTGAGGCCTTCCAGTTCCATCGCCGCATCGACGAGGCCCAATCGGTGAGAGTGATCGAGGGCCGTGAGGTAGTTGCCGCCCACCTCGAATCCCTCGGGAGACACCCCCGTACCGGCGGCGAAGTCCCATGCCCGGTTGACCACGCGGACCACGCCCTTCTCATCGAGGATGCAGATCTGGGTGGCCTGGGAATCCAAGGTGGCCCGGCTCATGGCTTGGGCCTGTTCCCGCTCCGTCACATCTCGAACCAGCCCCCTGAAGCCGCGAGGGCTGCCCTGCTCGTCGCAGACCAGGACCGCCGCGAACTCCAGATGCCGGACCGTGCCTCCCGGAAGGATTATGGGACATTGAGCGGTATGCGCACCCAAACCCGTGTGCAGGACGCGGTCGAGCACCTTGCGCACACCGCTGATCGCATTCCCATCGAGCAAGTCGTATATGTTTCGACCGCCAAGTGCTTGGACCTTCTGGCCCAACAGGGCGGCCAAGGCTCCGCTGGCAAAGGTCAGCGTGCCTTGCAGGTCCATTTCGTAATACCCCTCCCCCACGGCATCGAGAACCGGTCCGTAAGGATCCGTGGCCCCTGCCGCCGGAGGAAGCGAGTGGCGCGCGGACAGAGCCCCGGCCTCCTGTGTCTTCTTTTCAGGTTGGTCAGGTGATGGTTTAGTGGCCTTGGATCCTCGCCGCTTCATGCTGTGGCCCACCGTCAGTCGTCTGTCCGCTAGTCGCCTCGGCGGAGAGCGCAAGCCGCCCCCGTCTTTGGTTGGGAATTCAAGGTGAGTTTACCACGACCTGCCCCCGAAGGCCGAAAATGGGCGCAAGCTCATCTGCTCGACCATTCTATCCGTTTTTCTGCAGTGGGATCGGGACCCCAAAGGGAAGCCGGGAGAGGCTGTCATGGAGAGGAAGCGAAGGGCCAGCCCATCGCCAGCAGAAAGCTGTGAGGCGTTCGGTTGAAATTGGGTAAGTGGGGCCAGAGAGACCCGCCCATGGCGACTCGTCACGGCTGGGCAAGGGAATCTCGATCCGCAGCCCGCGAGGTACGATGGAGTCACTCCTTCAGGAGTGTCTTGGCCATTTCGACGATGCCCGCTTCCATCTCGGGACCCAGGGAATTTTTCACCGCGAAAAGTTGGAAGTAAAGCAGCTCGTTGAGATCCATGACGAGCGCTTCCTCTCTTCCGTCTGAAAGTTCGGCCAGCCGCGCGAGCAGCACATCGGCGGGCAAGGTCCCCTCCTGAGAAAAGCCGAGCCCCGAGAGAAGCGAGGCCTTTGGCTCCAAGCCCTTGAAGAAGGCCCCGAGGATGACTTCCACCTTGTTGCCCACCTCCACCGTCAGCGCTTGGTAGATGGTGGAGAAAACGTTGTTGTAGCTTTCGATGCGCGCTGCGAGCGCGGTTCGTTCGGCGGCAGGCAACGCCGCGGCAGAAACCGGGAGCGCCTCCCCGGGTATTTCCGCCTGGCGGGCCACGCGCACCATTCCCGCGGCCACGAGGGAGGCCACGGCCTTCTTCCCCTCCATCTCGCCCACCTTGGCGCTGAGGACTACCTCATCGAGGGTTCGAGCGCCGTTGATCTGGCTGAGAACTTGCTCCTCTTCGAAGGTCAGTGCCGTGGATGCGGTCACATCCTCGGCAAGGTCGAGGACTGCATCCGCCGGGGGCACCCGGTCCTGAATTCGCGCCCATTCGTCGATGCGCCGGGTAGCCTCCATGACATAGTTCGTCGTAGACATGGGCAGCGTAAGGAGGAAGGGCGAGAGCAACTCCCCGTTGATGAAGCTGAAGCGGCCGCGCCCCATGGTGAACACGTAGAAGATGCTGTCCTCCACGCAACCGGTCCATTGTTCGCGAAATTCGTCGAGAGTGAGGCCAGTGGCTTCGAAGAGGGCCCCGAGCGCGTCGTCGGTGCGGGAGAGGGCGTGCGTGGCTTGGACGAGATCCTGCTCGGTCAAGAACTGCCTTTTGAGGAGGAAGGCGGCCAGGGAGACCCTGGGCTCGTCGCTGGCGGCGAAAACAAGGTTTCCGTTGCGAAAGAAGAACCCCCAGCGAGCCCGATCTTGAACGAGCAACGCGCCGGACTTCTTGCTGGCCGAGAGGAAGAGAAACACATCGTTGAGGGAGAGCACCGACAGGTCTCCCTCGAACTGGACCACCTGGGCGTCGGACCGCTTGAAGTGGCCATCCATCACCGTGTCCAGCGCTTCGAAGCGGTGGAGACGGGAGAGGATTTGGGGCAGTTGGCCCGACTCGATGTCGATATACACCGGGGACAAGACCAGACATCCCGACCGCATGTGGACCACGGCCTCCCTGGCCTTGCCGAAGACCTCCTCCACCAGCTCCTTGGAAATCCGGACGGAGCCGTCGGGTTGTATCGGTATGGTTTTTCTCACCCGCGCCTCCAACTTCATGCTACAGGCGGGCCCAGAGGCTGTCAATGAACAGGGTCGGGAGCAGGAAGCGGGGGAAGCGAACGAGCCGGGGAGCCGGCGAGCCGGAGAGGGGAGGAAAAGATAGAGCCGTGGAGCGGGGTTCCTCCCCTACTTACTCGATCACCCGATCACTCCTCACTCCCCGCGCCCCTTGCCCTGATCGCACCGGTGATCTACGATGTTTGTGGAGGAAGCACATGGCCTTGCCAGAAAATCCGAGTGCCGAACGCCTGGCGGTAGGTCTCATGTCTGGGACCTCCGCGGATGGTATCGACGCGGCTCTTGTCCGCATCGAGGGCGCGGGGGCCGAAGTCTCCGTCACGCTCCTGGCCAGCGATACGCTCCGATACACTCCATCCGTGCGCCAGCGACTCCAGGGGTGCATGGGCCCAGAGGCGGGCAACGTCCGCGAGATGACCCTCTTGGACGCCTACATGGGCGAGCTCTTCGCTCACGCCGTCATGCACATCTGCAAGAAGGGGAGCGTGGATCCCCAGGCGATCTCCGCAGTGGGTTCCCACGGGCAGACCCTTTTTCACCACCCGGAGTCCATCCAGTATCCCGGATTTTCGGTTTCGAGCACACTTCAGATCGGCAGCCCCGCGATCATTGCCCAGCGTACAGGTATCACCGTGGTCTCGGGATTCAGACGGAGGGACATGGCCGCGGGGGGACAGGGTGCGCCCTTGGCTCCCTACCTCGACTACATCCTCTACCACCACCGGTCGCGGAGCCGGATCGCCCTGAACATCGGAGGCATCGCCAACATCACGGCCCTCCCCGCGGGCGCCGGCCCAGGCGAAATCATGGCCTTCGACACGGGCCCTGGGAACGCGCTCCTGGACCTGGCCGCCTACCACTTTTCGGGTGGGAAGAAGACCTACGATGTGGACGGGGCCATGGCCCTCGGCGGGCGGGTGCAAGCTCCCCTCCTCCAGGCGTTGGAGGAACATCCCTTCCTGCGCAAGGCTCCGCCCAAGTCTGCCGACAAGGACGAGTTCGGGCCCCTCTTCCTAGACGGGATCCTGGCGCGTTTCCCATCCCTCGCCTCGCCCGATGTGATGGCCACCATCGCGGCCTTCACGGTACGGTCCGTGGCCACGGCCATCCTGGAGTTCTGCGTCCAGCGGGCACGATACGAGGAGATCATCGTGAGCGGCGGTGGGGCGAAGAACCCCCTCCTCATGGAAGGCCTTCAGGAGGCCTTTCCGAAGCTGACGATCTCCGCGTCCGACGACTACGGGATTCCCTCGGGCGCCAAGGAGGCCGTCTTGATGGCGGTTCTGGCCGACGCCACACTGCATGGGTGGCCGTCGAATGTGCCCGCCGCCACGGGAGCCAATGCGTCCGTGATCCTGGGCGATATCACGCCGGGGGCGGGGTTCTTCGAAAAGGAATGAACCGGAGACAACGCATACCGATCCGCGTTCTGCTCGCACGCGTCCTTTTTCTTTTCTCTTCTCTCCCCATCGCCCTTGCTCCCAGCCTTCCCATCCTTTTTTTGGGCTGCGGCCCCGCTCCACGCAAGGCGGACTTGATCATCGGCGTGGAGCAGGAACCCGCGAGTCTCGATCCGCGCGTGGGCTCCGACGTGGCGGCGGATCGGGTCTTCCGCCTGCTCTACCGCGGGTTGTTCGAGGCGGGGCGCGATTTCCGCCCCGTGCCCGACCTGGTGGAGTCCTGGTCCCAACCCTCTCCCACCCGGTATCTCTTCCGACTCAAGCATGGAATCCGATTCAGCGACGGGCGCTCACTCACGGCCAGGGACGTCGCTTACACTCTGAATTCGATTCGCACGGGAGCCGTGGCCTCCTTTAAAAAGGGCGACCTCGACCGGATTGCCTCCGCTTCTTCGACCTCCGAGGAAGACCTGGTGATCACCCTTCGGGAGCCCTTCCCGCCCATCCTCTCGGCGCTGAACCTGGGCATCGTGCCCGAGGGCACACGCCCCGACGACCCGCCCGTGGGCGCCGGTCCCTTTCGGTTCAAATCCTGGGTCCGCGGGCTCTGGCTGGTGTTCGAGCGGAATCCCTACGCGGAGGTGCCGCCCGCCAGTCCGAGCGTGGCCTTCAAGGTGATCCCCGACCCGGTGGTGCGCTCCTTGGAGATGCGGCGCGGGAGCGTCGACCTCGTGGTGAACGATCTCCCTCCCGACACGCTGGAGTACTTCGAGGAGCATGGCTATCCCATCCACCGCGCCCCGGGTGCGAGCTACGCCTACGTCGGACTGAACTGCGCCCGCCCGCCGCTGGACGAGCCCAAAGTGCGGCGCGCCCTGGCCCTTGCCCTGAACCGGGAGGCGCTCATCCGGTTCGTCCTCCAGGGCTTCGCCCGGCCCGCCACGGGCCTGCTCTGCCCCGAGCATTGGGCCTACGACCCCGCGGGCGGTCCCCTACCCTACGACCCCGAGGCCGCCGAGCGACTCCTGGACACCGCCGGGATGAAGCGCGGCGACGGCGGCGTGAGGTTCGCCCTGGACTACAAGACCTCCGAAAACAAGGTATCCCGGCTCATCGCGGTGGCCGCGGCCCAAGACTGGGCCCGGATCGGCGTGGATGTCTCGGTGAGGTCGCTGGAATGGGGCACCTTCTACGGCGACGTGAAACGCGGAGATTTCGACTGCTTCGGCCTCACCTGGGTAGGGGTCACGGACCCCGACGGATTTCGTCTGAGGTTTTCCTCCGCGGCTTTTGCTCCGGACGGCCTGAACCGCGGCCGGTATGCGAACCCTGAAGTGGACCGCCTCGTGGAGGAGGGCGCGCGGGAAAACGATCCGAACCGCCGCGAGGCACTCTACGAGCAGGTGCAGCGCGCCCTCGCCAAGGACGCCCCCTACATCTCGCTCTGGTGGCCCGACTCGGTCTGCGTCACTCAGAAGGAAGTGACGGGCGTGGACCTCCCGCCCGACGGGAACTTCAGCTTCATCGCGCGTGTTCGGCGCAGCCCGAATTGAAACGGCCGGGCATGTCCGCCCGGCCGTCGTGGATTCATTGTCCGCCCTGACTTCTTACTTTTCACTTTTCACTTTTCACTGTTCACTTCTTCATCGCCTTGACGGCCTGGGTCATGAGGGGCACGACCTCGAAGAGGTCGCCCACGATGCCGTAGCTGGCCACCTTGAAGATGGGCGCCTCCGGGTCTTTGTTGACGGCCACGATGACCTTGGAGCTGGACATGCCCGCCAGGTGCTGGATGGCACCGCTGATGCCGCAGGCGATGTAGAGCCCGGGGCTCACCACCTTGCCCGTCTGCCCCACCTGATGGGAGTGCTCGATCCAGCCCGCGTCCACGGCCGCGCGGGATGCGCCCACCGCGCCGCCGAGCTCGCGCGCCAGCTCCTCCAGGATCTTGTAGTTCTCGGGACCCTTCATGCCGCGCCCGCCGCTGACGATGACGTTGGCCTCGGCCACGTCGAGCAATTCACCCTGGGCGGTGAGGATCTTCTCGACCACAGACTTGAGGTCGCCCGAAGTGACGCCGTGGTCCAGGGCCACGACCTCACCGGCCTTGGCGTTCTCCTTGACCGGAAACACGTTGGGGCGGAGGGTGACTCCGAAGGCCTTTCCGGCGGGGGGCGCCAGAGTGGCAAAAGCTTTGCCTGCGTAAATAGGACGTTGGAAGGTGACGGCGCCGCCCGCGGCAGAGAAGGTCGTGGCGTCGGACAGGAGCCCGATGCCCAAGCGAGCGGTGACCTTGGGCGCCAGGTCCTTGCCCATGGCCGTCCCCGAAAAGAGGAGGGCCTCCGCCCCGAAAGCCTGGGCGGCCTTGCCCACGGCCAGGCCGTAGGCGTCGTTGCTGTACTGGGCGAAGAGGGCGTCGTCGCCCAAGAAGACCTTCTCGGCCCCGGCCTTTCCGAGTGCCTCCGCGAGGCCGCTCACCCCTTGGCCCAGAAGGACCGCCGCGGCGGTTCCGCCGGTGGCGTCGGCCAGGTCCCGGCCCACGGACATGGCCTCTAGGGAGGCCTTCTTCAACTTTCCGTCGCGCTGCTCGGCGAATACCAGAATTTTCATGACATTCTCCCTTCGGGGGTCATCCTTTAAAAGCCGGGAGCGGGGAGCAGGGAGCAGGGAGCGGGAAGCAGAAAGCACGGCCTCGTGGGCCCTTTCGCTTCATTTGACTCCTCTCCTTACTCCTCACTTCTCACTCCTCACTTTTTCTATATCGCCTTGGCTTCGTCGTGCAGGAGTTTGACGAGTTCATTTACCTGGTCCGGAATCTCGCCGGACAGGATTCGGCCCGCGGGACGCGGAGGAGGAAGTTCCATTTTTTTAAGCTCGAAAGCCGGTGCGAGTGAACCGGCATCAAGACCCAGATCCGCCGCTTTCCAGGTTGTAACCTCTTTCTTCTTAGCGGCCATAATGCCCTTGAGGGAAGGATAGCGCGGCTCGTTGAGGCCCTTCTGGCAGGTGATGACGGCGGGTAGGGATGCCTTGACGACCTCGGTCCCGCCCTCCACTTCACGCTTGAGGTGGAGCGTGGTGCCCTCCATGTCCATTCCCGTCACGACGGTGACCACGGCGATGTTGAGGAGCTGGCCGAGGAGGCTGCCGACCTGCTGGTTGTCCTCGCCCACGGCGTGCTTCCCGCAGAGGATGAGGTCGTGGGGAATCTTGGCGGCGGCGGCGGCCAGGATGCGCGCGGTGGCCCAGGCGTCCGCCCGGTCGAAACCCGCGTCGCTACACAGGACGGCCTTGTCCGCGCCCATGGCCAGGGCCTGGCGGAGGCTCTTCACGGCCTCGTCGCCGCCCACCGCCATGACCGTCACTTCGCCGCCCGACTTCTCCTTGATTTGCAGGGCCTGCTCCACGGCGAATTCGTCGTAGGGATTCACCACGAAGTTGGCTTCACCCAGGTCTAAGCCCAGCCCATCGGGGGCCATCTTCACCCGGGTCTCCGTGTCGGCCACATGCTTGACGCAGACCAGTATGTTCATTCGCGCCTCCTCTGAAGATTTCATTTTAACCGAGAGCAGCAGGTGCGCGCAAGTGACTATTCACTCCCCTTCGGGAGCAGGAAGTGGGGAGCAGGGAGCAGGGCAGAAGGAGGGTTAAAGGTTGAGGGTCTCGCGTCTTGCGTCCCGCGCTAAGCGCCTCACTCCTCGTATCGCGCGAGGGCCAGGCAGGCGTTGGTGCCGCCGAACCCGAAGGAGTTGGAGAGCGCCACCCGGATGGGCATGGACCTCGCCTGATTGGGCACATAATCCAGGTCGCACTCGGGATCGGGTACCTCGAGGTTGATCGTAGGAGGCGCCACCTGGTCCCGGATGGCCAGGATGGTCAAAATCGCCTCCACGCCTCCCGCGGCGCCCAGCAGATGTCCCGTCATGCTCTTGGTGGAGGACACGCAGAGCCTCTTGGCGTGGTCGCCGAATGCCCGTTTGATGGCGATGGTCTCGATCTTGTCCCCCACCGGCGTGGAGGTCCCGTGGGCGTTGATGTAATCCACCTCTTCGGGATTCACGCCCGCGTCCCTCATGGCGTTTTGCATGACCCGCATGGGGCCGTCGCCATCCTCCGAGGGCGCGCTTATGTGGTAAGCATCGCCGCTCAGGCCATAGCCGACCACCTCGCAGAGGATCTTCGCCCCCCGCGCACGAGCGTGTTCCAGGTCTTCGATGACCAGGACGCCCGCCCCCTCGCCCATGACGAAGCCGTCGCGCCCGGCGTCGTAAGGCCGGCTGGCCTTGGTGGGTTCGTCATTTTTCGTGGAGAGGGCCCTCATGGCGGCGAACCCGCCCAGAGCCAGGGGACTCACCGCCGCTTCGGCGCCACCGCAGATCATGGCGTCCGCGTCGCCCCGCTGGATATAGCGTGCCGCTTCTCCGATGGCGTGGGACGCCGTGGAGCACGCCGTCACGGTGGCGATGTTGGGGCCCTTGGCGCCGTACCGGATGGAAATCTGCCCGCTGGCCATGTTGATGATCATGCCCGGGATGAAGAAGGGGCTCATGCGACCGGGACCCCTCTCCAGGAGGATTCGGTGCTGTTCCTCGAGGGTCGCCAAGCCTCCGATGCCGCTCCCCACCGCCACGCCCACGCGCTCGGCGTTCTCCGGCGTCACGGCCAGTCCGCTCATCTCCACCGCTTCCTGAGCCGCGGCGCAGGCGAACTGGATGAAGCGGTCCATCTTTTTGACATCTTTTCGATCCATGTAGTTCACGGGATCGAATCCCCTCACCTCCCCGGCGATGCGGGCGGTGAAGGAGGAGGCGTCAAAGAGGGTGATGGGGCCGATGCCGCTCTCGCCGCGCCTGGCTCGCTGCCAGGACTCTTCGGCCGTGAGCGCCAATGGTGAAACGACCCCGAGGCCGGTGACGACGACGCGGCGCTTCAAGGCGGGCTCCGTCTACTTGTTTTCGACGTGGGCCTTGATGTAATCGATGGCGGCCTGGACGGTCTGGATCTTTTCGGCCTCATCGTCCGAGATCTCGATGCCGAACTCTTCTTCCAGGGCCATGATCAGCTCGACCGTATCGAGGGAGTCGGCGCCCAAGTCGTTGATGAAGGACGCTTCGGGTTTCACCTGGGCCTCGTCGACGCTCAACTGGTCGGCGATGATGCTTTTGACTTTCTCTTCAACGTTCATACCGTACGTCCTCCATTAAGGGCGAATACGAAGCGATATTCTACACCCATTTGAGCCGGAAACGCAAGAGCGCTATCCACTTATGGGAAGTGAGGAGCGAGGAGTCTATTGAGCGCGTGCCGGGGATGATTCTCGGCGGGGCGCGACGCCGGGCGCGATGAAGCAAAGACGCCGACCCTTAACAGGCTGTTAACCCTCTATCCCTTCTCAACTTCCCAAATTCTCCTTCCACCTTTCGAATTTCGAATTCCGAATTTCCCTTTTCACCCCTCACCTCGCCTTGGGCTATCATGTCGTCTGGAGGCGAGGTCATGGGGCAGCGCATCGCGGTGATCGAAGACGAACGGGACATCCTGGAGACACTCTGCCACGCCCTGGAGCGGGAAGGGTACGAGTCCATGGCCTGCCCCGACGGGGCCTCGGCCCTGCTGGCCTTTCGAGACCGGGTGCCCGATATGGTCCTCCTGGACTGGATGCTTCCCGGACTCTCAGGCCTGGACCTCTGCCGCATCCTCAGGGGCGACCAGCGGTTCGCGCGAACGCCCATCTGCATGCTCACGGCCAGGGGAACGGAAATGGATGTGGTGGCGGGCCTCAACGCCGGCGCCGATGATTATGTGATCAAACCTTACCGAACTCGGGAACTGCTGGCCCGCGTGAAAGCCCTCCTGCGCCGAGCCGCCCAGGCGGCGGAGCAGAACACCCTGAGGCGATTCGGCAGTCTGTGGATGGATACCACCACCTACCGGGCGGGTAGCTCGGACGCTTCTTTCGACCTGACGCCCACGGAGTTCAAGCTCCTCGAGCTCTTCCTGCGCCATCCGGGACGCGTCTACACGCGCGGGCAGATCCTCTCCAACCTCTGGCCCGACGACCGCGCCGTGGAGGACCGCGCTGTAGACGTTCACATCGCCCGGCTCCGAGACAAAATGGGATCCGAAGGCCGCCTCGTGGAGACGGTGCGCGGGGTGGGGTACCGGCTCCAGGGGGAATGATGCAGACGTTCCCGAGATATCTTCTCCTGGT
>Ga0315270_10001747_pt1 | contig 11524 bp, 11 predicted proteins | sample C1_bottom_MG_FD_204932 | JGI IMG/M metagenome (GOLD analysis project Ga0315270, IMG submission 204932) | Sediment microbial communities from Yellowstone Lake, YNP, Wyoming, USA - C1_bottom | ecosystem: Environmental > Aquatic > Freshwater > Lake > Sediment | place: USA: Wyoming | collected... | reverse complement strand
CCGGCGTTTTGATACAGACCGCCATCAATGCTGACGTAAGAAATGTGAGCTGTGGCTGCCGAAATTAGATTTAGTGTTTCGAAATTGTTTTTTTCTTTGGTTGTAAACCAGTTTCCTTCCTTGGCCAAATGTCCAATTGGATCCAGATTGCAGAAAATTGTTGCGTTTTTCTGTTGGGCAATCGCATCAATATTTTTTACAAAATCGATTGAAAGAAAGCTCAGATTGAAATAGATTGTTACTTTTTCTAAAGGAAGATTTTCCAATAGTTTAGCTATATCGATATTTTCGTTTTCAATAGTAAAGCGGATGCTTTCGGCTCCGCGATTGATGCTGTCGATGGCTCGAAGGTTTGACTTTTCGAGGTCGTGAACGAAGATGTTTTGGCAAATTTTAAATTCGGAAGCCTTTGTATTTACGTCTGCAGTTCCTGCGAATTCGTCTTTGTGGTAAAATGGTTTTACCTGAATGTCTTCGGGTGAATTCCAGATTAGGGTTTCGTTATAGTCGGCGCCATTGAGTTCAAACTGGATTTTTTGTTTCCATTGTTTGGAAGAAACGGGAGCCCATCCCCAGCCCTTCCCAAAGGGAAGGGAGGCATGATTTTGAGCTGTCTCTTTTGCATTATCTTTTTTCATATTTAATTCCACCCTTAAGGGAGTCGAAATGGATTAAAATTAATAAATGTTACCATTCATACATCTGAAATTGTTTCTCAAATTTCAAAAATCTATTTTTTTATGTCTTTTTCAATGGTATCGCCCTCGAATTGGATAATATAAATGTCTTCGCTGTCTTTTTTCATATAGTATTTTTCGCGGGCATATTTTTCGGTTTGGTCCGGATTTTTGAGCTGCCGGATGTTTTCCTTGTCTTTTCTGATTTCCTGTTGGTAATAGGCTGCGTTGTCTTCGAGTTCATCGATTTGTTTGTCTAAAAAGCGATGATCGAAATAGGAATAGTTATCCAGAAATATCATCCAAGTCGAAAAAAACAGCAAAACCCAAACGTATTTGTTGCTTAAAAATTTGAACCACCGTTTGTCTTTATAGGAATTATTCATTTAATCAGTTGTTGTTTTAGCAGAATTTTGAAATAACACACCCCCAACCCTCTAGATTGCTTCATTCTTCGCAATGACAGGGGAGTTATAAGCGCTTCTAAATTTATAATAGGTCATTTTATATTGTTTTTTAGTCCCGATTACTTCACTTTGCTTCTACTTTCATCGGAGTTCAGTGAACTTCGTTTGCAGTGAAAATCCTTTTTTGTCAATCAAACCTATAAGGTTTTAAAAACCTTATAGGTTTAGAAAGATTGCAACAAAAATCAGGAAATAGCTCCTTCCTTCGACAAATTCAGGATGACATTATTTGACTATTTAATTTTTCATAAAATTACAAAAAAATTATAGAATTCGTTGATTTATTACGGCACGAACCACATCGATGGCGACGGTATTGTATTTGTCGTTTGGGATGATGATATCGGCAAATGCTTTTGTGGACTCGATAAACTGTTGGTGCATCGGTTTCAGCGTGGTTTGGTAGCGTGTTAATACTTCTTCCATATCCCGGCCGCGTTCGGCAATATCCCGTTTTAATCTGCGGATTAATCGCTCGTCCGAATCGGCGTGAACAAATATTTTGATGTCGAATAAATCGCGAAGTTCGGGATGGGAAAGAATCAGAATTCCTTCGACTATCATCACTTTTCGCGGATGAGTTACAATGGTATCGTCGGTTCTGTTGTGAGTGGCAAAAGAATACACGGGCTGGTTGACGGTTTTTCCTTCTTTGAGTTCCTTGAGGTGAGCGACCAATAAATCGAAATCGATGGCTCTGGGATGGTCGAAGTTGGTTTTTGCGCGTTCCTCATAACTCTCGTTTGTGGATGCTTTGTAGTAGGAATCCTGGGCAATAATTCCCACTTCGGTATGGGGTAATTCATTCATTATCTGGTGCACCACGGTTGTTTTTCCGCTTCCTGTTCCGCCTGCTATTCCTATTATCAGCATAAAATAGTTGTGTTATGTTATTGTTGGAACAAAAATAGGGATTTTATTGTGAGAGACTTTTGTTTTTTTTCTATTAAACACTTAATGTTGCGATTTTTTTACTGATTTTTTGAATCAAATTAAATTTATTTATTATTTGAAAATTTGTTTTGGTTAAGCAAAAATTTGTTATATATTTGCCACCGCTTTCAGGGCGTAGCGTAGCTCGGTTATCGCGTCCCGCGAGGCGGAAAGGCCACAAAAAAAGGTTAAAAGTTCTTATGAAATATAATTTTCGGGGTGTAGCGTAGCTCGGTTATCGCGCCTGCTTTGGGAGCAGGAGGCCGCAGGTTCGAATCCTGCCACCCCGACAAAAAGCCGAACAGAAATGTTCGGCTTTTTTTGTACAATCTATTTAGTGATTTTTCCGTTATCAAGTCACACAAGGCTTTCGGGAGTTTTTTTTCTGATATTTATCGGGATTTCCATCCTAAAATTTAGTTCTCAATCCACCAGAAGACTATGAATTGATTGGTTTACAGCCTTTCTTTTTATCATTTATACTAATTTAATAATTTCAAATTTAGTACATGACAAAAAACATATTTGATTGAAAATCAACAAAATAAGTAGTAATAAATTAGGATAAAAGACTGATATTCATTACATTAAAGAATTATTACCACATAATTTTTCTAATGAAGAACACCAGTCTAGGAAGTAAAGATACATCGTTATTATTAGTATTGCAAGGTCATTTTAAAGGAGAACTCAATCTGGCAAGGGTCAAGCTCATCTGTTTGTTTATAACAGCTTTATGCAAAATAAAGACAATTAATTATGATAGACTTGCCTCTGGATTTGACGTAAAAGCAGATAAAAACAGTTCTTACAGGAGAATCCAACGATTTATGAAGGAATTTGATTTTCCGATGAAGACAGTTTCGGTTCTGATATTCAATCTATTACCATTCAAAGATGATTTGGTACTGGTTTTAGACAGAACGAATTGGAAATTTGGCACGAAGGACATCAATATATTAATGCTAGGTGTCAGTTATAAAAATGTAGCTTTTCCGTTAATGTTCAAAATGTTAGACAAGCGAGGAAATTCAGACACAGAGGAGCGAATTGATTTGATTAAGAAATATATTGAATGGTTTGGAAAACAAAGCATTAATTGCTTATTAGCCGATAGAGAATTTGTTGGGATCAAATGGTTGGAGTTTTTGAACAATGAAAATATTCGATATTATATCCGAATCAGAAATAATTTCAAAATTTATTCTTACCAAAAGCAAGAAGAAATAAAAGCATTTTGGTTGTTTAATAATTTGAAAGTTGGTGAATTTTATCACTATCCGAAAATAGTAGAGTTACACGGACAACGATGTTATCTCTCTGGAAGTAAAACAATTGATAGAGATGGAAATATGGAGTTTTTAATTATAGTTTCGTTCAACAAACCAGAGCAAGCAATGGTATATTACAAACAGCGTTGGCAAATTGAAAGTCTTTTTAGAGGATTAAAAAGCAGTGGATTTAATATAGAAGATACTTATGTAACAGATTTAGAAAGATTAGAAAAATTATTCTCACTGACAATGATTGCTTTTGTATGGTGCTACAAAATTGGCGACTATTTAGATGAAAAAATTAAAAAAATAACAATAAAAAAACATGGCAGAAGAGCAGTAAGTGTGTTTAAATACGGATTAGATTACTTGTCAAAATTTCTTTTAACAGGATTCAAGTCTTTGGAAAACAATCTGTTTTGCTTTTTGTCATGTACTTAATAACTTAATACTAAAGTTATGTAACACTTCGTTATCTAAATATAATTACCTTTACAAGATTGTAAAAATAAATTTGCAACACTAAATACAATGAAAATGAAAAAGATAAATTTTATTCTAATGATCCTCATGTTTGGATTTATGATGAATTCGTGCAGTAACGACAGCACACAATCTTCTTACCCAGTCGCCATAAAAATGACAGATGCTCCAGGTCCATATGAAGCCGTATTTGTTGATTTGCAAGGCGTTGAAGTTACCGGAAGCGGAGGACAGACCGTTACATTGAATGTAAAAAAGGGAATTTACAACTTACTGGATCTAACGAACGGGGTTAGTACATTAATTGCTACAGACACTTTAGAAACTTCTACTGTAGAGCAAATAAGACTGATACTCGGAACAAACAATTCTGTAAAAGTCAATAGTGTAAGCTATCCTTTAAGTACTCCGAGTGCAGATCAAACCGGATTGAAACTTCAGGTACATCAAACGCTTGAACAAGGTATTTTGTATAGTATCCTTCTTGATTTTGACGCTAACAAGTCTGTCGTAAATTTAGGAAATGGCAGTTATAAACTGAAACCAGTTATCAGAACCATTCAAGCTGCTATCAGTGGATCTATTAAAGGTAAAATTTCACCTGTTGGATTAGCCACTGTTAGTGCAGTCAGCGTTACTGATGCTACCCTTTCTTTTTCAACAAGTGTAAATGCCGAAGGCAGTTTCACGCTTATGGGACTTTCTCCAGGAACCTATAACGTGACTATTACTCCAGTATCGCCTTTACTTCCTGTTGTCAAAACTAATATTGTAGTTACAGCAGGAATTAATACAGATCTCGGAACGATTACTTTGTAAAAGTTTTTAAAATAACATTCTAAAATGCCTCAGTTTCTTAAAAAAAGCTGAGGTGTTTTTTTGTGGTATAAATAAATTGGTTTTGTTAAAAGACATAATAACAATAAATAACTCCCTTTTTAAAGAAAGAAAGAGATTATCTAAATATAGAAACTAAAATATCGGGAATTTAAAACCCCGATATTTTTTTGTTTTATATATTTTTGAGGATAAAGAACGATTTATCCAGTTCTCAGTTTTAGCTTCAACTTGGTCAAAAGTATAATTACAAAGGGTAAATTTTTCAAAATCAAAACTTAGCCGAAAACAGTAAAAAAATTGAATATTTAAGTTCTATAATCCGGCAATTTTGACTTATTTTTGTACCGTTAAAAAATATAAAAAGAAACTTTCTATGTCTACTACAATCGAAAAAATGAAATGCCTTATTATAGGATCTGGTCCTGCAGGTTATACTGCCGCTATTTATGCAGCTCGTGCCGATATGAATCCAATTTTATACACAGGTATGGAACCTGGCGGCCAACTGACCACCACTACCGAAGTCGATAATTTTCCTGGTTATCCAGAAGGAATTGATGGGCCAACAATGATGGTTCAGTTACAACAACAAGCTGAAAGATTTGGAACTGAAGTACGATTTGGAATAGCAACTGCTGTTACTTTTTCTAAAGAAATTGGAGGTTGGCACAAAGTAATTATCGATGGAACCAAAGAGATTCAGGCACAGACTGTAATCATTTCTACTGGTGCAACAGCTAAATACTTAGGAATTCCAAGTGAAACAAAACTGCGTGGCGGTGGAGTTTCCGCTTGTGCGGTTTGCGACGGTTTTTTCTATAAAAATCAAGATGTAGCCATTGTAGGAGCTGGCGATACTGCTGCTGAAGAAGCTACTTATTTGTCCAATATTTGCAAAAGCGTAACGATGCTGGTTCGGAAAGATGCGATGAGAGCTTCAAAAGCTATGGTGAATAGAGTAAACAATACTCCAAATCTGAAAGTTCTTTTCAATACCGAAGTGGATGAGGTTCTTGGTAATCAAGTGGTTGAAGGACTGAGAATGGTAAATAATGTAACTGGCGAAAAACAAGAAATTGCAATCACAGGTTTATTTATTGCCATTGGTCATAAACCCAATACGGACATCTTTAAAGAGCAACTTGATATGGACGAAACTGGTTATTTGATTACTGCCGGTAAATCGACTAAAACGAATCTTCCAGGTGTTTTTGCCTGTGGTGATGTACAGGATAAGGAATACCGTCAGGCAGTTACTGCTGCCGGATCGGGCTGTATGGCTGCATTGGATGCCGAAAGATATTTGGCAACTTTGGAATAATAAATTTTATTTTTGGAAAAAAAAAGTCCCAATTTTTTTAAGTTGGGACTTTTTGTTTGTCATTATTTCGTTGGTTTCTTGTTCAAACTTGCATTATCCATAAATCGTTTGATATCGACTTTTTGCTCTCCATAAATTTTAATATCTGAATTTCCGGAAGCTTCAATACTTAGGTTCGTATTTACATTGATACTGCAATGCGAATAACCTTCGGCTATTAATTCGGCAGTTTTTATGACAAGATTATTTCCTGTAAATTCAGCATTGTTATCCAGGCGAATGACAGCACTAGTCACATCTCCTTCCAGATTTGCTTTTGATTTTTGGTATAAGTCACATTTTAAATCAATTGTGGCAATTAAAGCTTTTAGTGTGGCATTTTTACTCACTTCGATTGCTGCTTTCTCCGATTTTAAATTGAGTTCTGTTTTTGAATTATTGTCTGTCTGCAAGGTAAAATTCTTTGAATTCACATTCAAATTAAGTTTAGAATCATCGATGGCTTTAAACGTAATTTCATTCAGTTGAATTTCCTGAATAGCATTTACAATGGCTTCATTTTTTGAAGTCACCATTTTCAACTCATTGGTATACGTCACTCTTACAATCAGTTTTTTGTAATTTGTCGCTTTTTTTGAAGTGTTAATTCTTAATGTATTGGAGCTTAAATCGATTTTGATAATGTCATGAAGATTATCATCGGCTTCAATTTTTAATTCGCTTTTTTCGCCTCTATCCAAATACACTTCAATATTATCACCTACTTCAAGTGAATCAAAACTGCCAATTTCTTTTTGCTCTATTGTCACTATTTTAGAGCCTTTTATTTTTTCGTCTTTTTGTGCCAAGGCAAATGTCGAAACGAATAGGAGCAGCAACAGAACGGAATAATTTTTCATTTTTGATTGAATTAAGAATACTACAAATATAAAAAAATCATCCACTTTTGATGAATGATTTTCTTAATTTTTTGGCAAAAAGAGTTGCTTATTTTTCGTCGACACTTCCACCGGAAGATTCTTCTTTTGATAATGTTTTTGGAATTTTATGGTAACTTATCGAGCTTCCGCTTGAGGCTTTTGCTTCCAATTTTACAATAGGATAAACAGCTGTGCTGCTCCCGCTTGAGGTTTGCGAAATCACTTCGTTTGCCATTAGCTTTTCGGCATTAATTTCGCTTCCGCTTGACGAAGAAGTTTCTAATTTTAACGCTTTTCCACTTGCTTCAATACTGCTTCCGCTTGTGCTTTCCAGAGAAATAGCATCGGCTTCTACATCTATGTTTATTTGGCTTCCGCTACTGGATTTTACATTGATGTTTTCGGTTATTAATGCCTTAGAACTAGTAATTTCAGAACCGCTGCTGGCACTCAATCCATTGATAACAGGCATTTTTACATTGACTATTGGTGTTTCGGTTGAATTATAGTTTTTATCAGACTCAATTTTCAAAACACCATTTTCTATTTTGGTAATAATGTGTTCCTGCAAATTATCATCGGCTTCAACAGTTATAGATTTAGTGTCAGATTGTTCTACAATTACTTTAATCCCATAACTTACCTCGATATTTTTGAAATCTTGGTTCACTGTTCTGGTTTCGGTTGTGATGTTCCCACTTCCTTTTATTCCATTTCCAATATTAAGCGAATGTCCACAAGATGAAAACAACAATGCGATTAATGTGGCAACAATAAATTTGGTTATTATCGTGATGATTTTGATCATGACTAATTGTTTTTGATTATTACTCCGTCTTTGTTTACTGTCAAGCCTTTTTTAGTTCCTGTTTTATTAACTGTCACCACTTCTCCGTTTACTGTGACTGTTGTAGTGACAACGCTGTCGTTTTCTTGTGTATTATCGACATCGTTAAATTCATTTTCGTCATTTGGACAATTCAAGCATTTTACCTGATCATTTTCCACTTTATAGATATAGTCGCTGGAGCTGTAATGTAAATTGAAATATTCATCGTCAGAGCGATCGTAATCCTGTAAACTAGAATCTGCTTTAAACAACGTTTCTTTAGGCAAATATAAGGTAATTTCAATTTCCTGATTACGGAATTTTTCTTTTAAATCGGTTAATAAGTAATTGTCTAAAATTAATTGATTTCCAACAATTTTATACCCATATTTTATCTTTTCTGCTCTTTGTTTTGCTTCGAAAAGTGTTTTCCCTTTTGCTTCTTTTTCAATTTGAATGTAAGGTAATTTTGCATCTGTTTTGGCGATTTTAAAACTGACATTATTTGAATAGATTACATCATTTCCAGTAGAATCTAAGGTAATTTTAAAATCATTATGCTCATTGATGCTTTTCGCAAAATAATCATTGTGCTTGAATTTCACATAAAGAGTATCCGTTGGTTTCAGGTTTAAAGTCTCTTTTTGAACCACTCTTCCGTCAACAGCAAATGCTGTAGCCTGTTTTATTCCGATGGTAATCGCTAATGAAATAGAGATTAACCAAATTGCCAACAAGGTATATTTTGCAATGTTTCCAATAGATTTCAAGTTAGGTGACAATAATTTGAAACCCAATAAGGATAAGAAAAAGAATGGAATTCCTACTGCAAAAAACATCAATAATCCAAATGTCCAAATCGGATAATCTGTAAAATTTCCAGCCTCAATGAAACCTTGCCAAGGCACATCAATTACCGAAGAAGATCCTAAAGTAAATACACCGATGAACAATGCAGCCAATATAAACAGTCCAGTAATAATCAAAATCACACCAAGGAATTTAGAGAATGCTCTCAAGACAGCGATGATGAAATTTCCAAAAGAACTTCCTATTTTTTCGGCACCCGTTTTTACGCGGTTTCCCATTTCGTCATAATTGGCATTCTTGAATTTTTCGGACACCGTTTCAAATTCTTCACGAACTTTTTTTTCGATATTTGAAATAGTTACCGGTTCACCTGTCATTTCCAGTTTTTCGGCTGTTGTTTTAGCTTCGGGCATTACAATCCAAAGGATAATGTAAGCCAAAACACCAGTTCCCCAAGCAAAAAACATAATTAAAAAGAAAATTCGCAACCATACTTTGTCTATCCCAAAATAATGACCCAAACCGGCGAGAACACCACCTATCATTCCATTGTCTTTGTCACGATATAATTTTCGAGTTTTAGAAGCAGCAGCATAATTTGTTGAAGTATTTTCAGTTCCTTCTTCATCAATTCTATAATCTTCCGGCTGACCCATTACCGCAATCACTTCGTCAACATCTTTTAAGCCCACAACGTGTTTGTCTGTTTTTTGTTTTTCAGTCAACAATTCCGATACACGCATTTCAATATCTTTTATGATTTCGTCTTGTCCGGATGAGTTCGATAAAGAACGTTTTATGGCGTCAAAATAGCGTGTTAGTTTTTGGTATGCATCTTCGTCAATATGGAAGAACATTCCGCCTAGATTTATGTTTACAGTTTTGTTCATGACTATAGTTTTTGTTTTGTGATTAGGTTTACTGCATCAGACAATTCAGTCCAGGTGCCATTTAATTCGTTTAAAAATGTTTGTCCAATTTCGGTCAGTCCATAATATTTTCTTGGCGGACCAGATAACGATTCTTCCCAACGGTAGTTGAGTAATCCGTCATTTTTCAATCGGGTAAGCAGCGGATAAACCGTTCCCTCCACAACCAGTAATTTTGCGTTTTTCAAAGTGTCTAATATTTCTGAAGTGTATGCTTCTTTGTCTTTTAATACTGACAAGATGCAAAACTCAAGAACACCTTTGCGCATTTGGGCTTTTGTGTTTTCAATGTTCATGATTCTCTTTTTGTTTTTTTGATTTAATTAAACTGTTCATTTTTTGATTGCTTCGCCAGTTCGCCTTCGGCTCGGGTTATTTGATGATGATTATTTAATAAAAGGTATCGTCAGCGGATATCGGTATTTTTCGCCATTGGATGCCTTTACCGAAGCATAAATGATCAGGAAGAATTCGGTAACTTTTAATCCGACAAATATAAATAGGGCAATTAGCGCCACGATTACCATTCCGGTTATGTTTTCTACACTAAAATGATTCACCATAAAATCATGGTCATTCAGTATTGTATTTAAAGGAATATTGCTAAAAACAGTGATTATGAAAATGGGAATAGAAATCATTGCCAATACTAATGAGTATAATAACAGACTCAGTTGAAAGTTAAGCACTTGCTTTCCGTGATAATCTACAAATTCCGATTTATCTTTATTGGTACTCCAAATCAATATTGGAAAAATATAGTTCCCAAACGGGATGCAATATTGACTCAATGTGCTTAAGTGAGTAAATGTTGCCAGGTTTTTTTCGTTAGTAGTTTCCATAATGTAAATGTATATAGTAATTTCTTATGCAAATATATGGCTAAAAGAAAGTATCTTGTATCGCATAGTAGTGTATGTTAACAAAAATTTAACATTTAAAACAAATGTAATTCATCTATTTTAAAGCATAACTATCTGATATACTGCAATATATTATGTTTTTTGCTAAATAAAGCTGTTGTATGAATTTTATAGTTATTTTTACAAAACAAAATTAATACTAATGAAAATTTCGGTATCTAAGCTCAACAAATTTCTGTTTTTCAAATTACCCTCGGCCTTTTTATGCGGAGTTCGGGTAAAAGAAATAGACAATACTAAATGTGTAGTAACGGTAAAACACCGCTGGATTAATCAAAATCCATTCAATTCGATGTATTTTGCAGTTCAAGCGATGGCCGCGGAACTTTCGACAGGTGCTTTGGTTATGAATCACATTGAAATTAGTGGCAAAAAAATATCCATGTTGGTGGCTAATAATAAGGGGAATTTCACTAAAAAAGCTACCGGAAGAATTACTTTTGTGTGTAATGACGGTCAGTTGGCTGAAAAAACTATTCAGGAAGCGATTGCAACTGGAGAAGGACAAACTTTTTGGATGAAATCCATCGGAACTGACGAAAAAGGAATTCAGGTTTCAGAAATGGATTTTGAATGGAGTGTTAGAACGAAATGAAGTTAATTTTAACTTCAAAGGGGAATAAAAAAAAGCTTCGTTTTGTCAAACGAAGCTTTTTTTAAATATAATACAGAGTGAATTAATAATAATTTAAAGCCTAGAAGCTAACCTTAAGTTTCTATAAAATCTAATCTAGAATAGAATCTGTACAAATTTAGACAAACTAAATCGTGATAGTCTTAAAATTATATTAAATTTTTGACCCTTTAAGATAGCATTCTTTCTAATCCCAAATAAATAATTGTGACAATTTGACATTTTAAAAGATTTGGCAGTACTTTTGCAATCAATAGAAAAGAATAAAAATGAAGTTTACCAATTTTTTTAAAAATAACACAAGAATGACGACTGAAAATAAGCTAAACGACGAAATTGTTGATCAAACTCCGATTGAAAACAATGAAAATAATACGGATGACTTAGATACCACCATCGAAGAACGAGTAGAAGAAATATCAAAAGAAGAACAATTAACTCAAGATTTAGCCTCCGAAAAAGATAAATTTTTGCGATTATTTGC
>Ga0315270_10001746_pt1 | contig 11527 bp, 11 predicted proteins | sample C1_bottom_MG_FD_204932 | JGI IMG/M metagenome (GOLD analysis project Ga0315270, IMG submission 204932) | Sediment microbial communities from Yellowstone Lake, YNP, Wyoming, USA - C1_bottom | ecosystem: Environmental > Aquatic > Freshwater > Lake > Sediment | place: USA: Wyoming | collected... | reverse complement strand
GAACAGACATCAACCAACCGCGCCTTCCATTTGGAGTTCGATAAGACGATTGAGCTCTAGGGCATATTCCATCGGAAGCTCGCGTGCGATCGGTTCGATAAATCCGCGAACGATCATCGCCATTGCTTCATCCTCTGAAAGCCCCCGAGACATCAAATAAAAGAGTTGGTCATCGCTAATCTTGGAGACTGTCGCTTCGTGGCCCATCGATACATCATCTTCACGAATATCGACGTAGGGATATGTATCCGAGCGCGAGATCGTGTCCACTAACAATGCATCGCACTTCACAGTGCTCTTGGAGTGGTGAGCACCTTCTTGGATCTGCACGAGCCCCCGATAAGAAGTGCGTCCACCTCCACGCGCCACCGATTTAGAAATGATGGTCGATGAGGTGTACGGAGCAGCATGAACCATCTTGGCCCCGGCATCTTGGTGCTGTCCTTCTCCCGCAAAGGCGATTGAGAGCGTCTCCCCCTTTGAGTGAGGACCTAGCAAGAACACGGCCGGGTACTTCATAGTGACCTTGGAACCAATGTTTCCATCGATCCATTCCATTGTGGCGCCTTCTGCACATGTAGCGCGCTTAGTCACCAGGTTGTAGACATTGTTGGACCAGTTTTGTATGGTCGTGTATCGAACACGAGCGCCCTTCTTCACAATGATCTCGACTACTGCAGAGTGCAAGGAATCCGAAGAGTAGATCGGTGCAGTACAGCCTTCGACATAGTGAATATAGGAATCTTCGTCGGCAATAATCAAAGTCCGCTCAAATTGGCCCATGTTCTCCGTGTTGATGCGGAAGTAAGCCTGCAACGGAATATCTACATGCACTCCCTTTGGCACGTAAATGAATGAGCCACCAGACCATACGGATGTATTCAGCGCCGCAAATTTATTGTCGCCCACTGGGATAACAGTTCCGAAGTACTCCTTGAAAAGTTCTGGGTGCTCTTTAAGGGCAGTGTCGGTATCAAGGAAGATGACGCCCTGCTTTTGGAGGTCTTCGCGAATTGAGTGATAGACAACCTCGGACTCATATTGCGCGGCCACTCCTGAAACGAGTCTTTGTTTTTCTGCTTCAGGAATTCCTAAACGATCGTAGGTGTTCTTGATCTCGTCTGGCAGGTCGTCCCAGGTTGTTGCCTGTTTTTCGGTGGAACGGACGAAGTACTTGATCGTGTCGAAAAATATTCCCGACAAGTCAGATCCCCATGTGGGCATTGGCTTCTTCTCGAAAAGTTTCAAACCTTTGAGGCGCATGTCGAGCATCCACTGAGGCTCAGACTTCTTGGAAGAGATGTCTCGTACAACATCTTCGTTGATTCCACGACGGGAGTTGGTGCCAGCGGCATCGGAGTCAGACCAGCCGTACTCGTATCGACCCAAGCCCTCGAGTTCTGGATGCGCAATGGTCATCGACTTCCTCCTGTTTGTGTTGTGTGTAAAACATTGGGGATATACGTGGTGCAGACACCATCACCGTGAGCAATGGTTGCCAATCGCTGGACGTGGGTGCCAAGAAGCCGGGAGAAGGCTTGTGTTTCAGCCTCACACAACTGCGGAAACTGCGATGCAACGTGGGCAATCGGGCAGTGATGCTGGCAGAGCTCTTCGCCATGGACACGTGACAGAACACTGGCTGCGTAGCCTTCATCTGTCAGGAATTTCGCAAGTGCATCTATCCGATCAGGACTTCGTTGAGGCTCAATAATTGGCGTAAGGGTTCGTTCAATCTCGGCGGCACGGGCATTTGCAAAGGCCATGAGCGCCTCTGGACCCATCTGAGATTGGAGGAATTTGAGGGCCGATAAAGCTAGGTCGTCGTAGGAGTGTTCGAATTTTTCGCGTCCGGCATCGCTCATCACGAAAACTTTGGATGGGCGCCCCCGACCTCGGCCGTTAACGATATGTGGCTCACGGGCGACAAGTAGGCCCTCGGCCACGAGCGAATCCAAGTGGCGTCTGATTCCTGCAGGGGTGAAACCCAATTTTTCGGCCAGAACGACGGCGCTCATAGGCCCATTTTCAAGGATTGAGCGTGCAACGAGATCGCGGGTGCGAGGATCTTCTACTTCTCCCGCAGGCATCTTTTTCACAACATAAGTGTGTCGTAATTCCATCAAATACGCCACTCGAAGCCTCACCGTGTCCGGTTTACCCTCTGCCAGCACTTAGGCTTGCCCGCATGATCTCCCGCTTGGAGCGTGCCCTATCCCCGATCTTGGGCCTCCTTCTTTTCTTCCAATCTGGCCTGGTCGTTTCAGGTGGAGCAGTAAGGATTACTGGTTCGGGTCTGGGGTGCCCCACTTGGCCCAAGTGCACGAGTGGTTCATTCACCCCGGTACCCCACCAGGCCCAAGGCCAACTTCATGTCTGGATTGAGTTTGGAAATCGCCTCATCACCCTGGGCCTTCTTACAGTCTCTGTGCTCGCCCTCGTCGCTGTCGTGCTTCTCAAGAGAACCGATATCCGCGCACTGGCGATCGGGCAATTAGTCGGCATCCTGCTGCAGATTCCCCTCGGCGGAATAACGGTGTTGACTCACCTCAACCCTTTCGCCGTCTCCTCACATTTTCTTCTGTCGATAATTTTGATTGCCGCTGGTACTTCGCTTTATGAGCGGAGATCCCTTAACCCCGTCGTTCTTCCCGTCGTGAGACCTGGCGTTCGGATCATGTCCATGGCGCATCTGGTCTTGACCGCCCTGGTGATCATCGTCGGCACAGTGGTGACGGGCAGCGGACCAAATGCAGGCGACAGTTCGGCCCCCCGTTTCCACATTCACATTCAATTCATCGCCTGGATGCACGCGGATCTGGTGATCGGCCTTCTTCTGCTCACCGTCATCATGTTTATCCTCACTTCTCAATACTCAACATTGCGAAAGCGCGTCGCGATCTTTGGGCTGATCGCACTTGGCCAAGGAGCCATCGGATTTCTTCAGTACTATCAAGGCCTTCCAGAACTATTGGTCGGTGCCCATCTTCTGGGCGTGACGTTGATTTGGATCAGTGCCTGGCGAATACATCTATCTACAAAGTGACGGACAGAGAGAGCGAGATATGAGAGAGAAATTGGCGACGTGGAGCGAACTCGATGATCGGGCAGTTGCTTACGCGCGTGCCCTCGCGATGGATGCAGTCCAGAAAGTTGGAAATGGCCACCCTGGAACCGCAATGTCTCTCGCGCCCGTGGCGTACACGCTTTTCCAACGCCACTTAATGCACGACCCCAGCGACCCGCAATGGCTTGGGCGTGATCGATTTATTCTTTCCTGCGGGCACTCCTCTCTCACTTTATATACGCAATTGTTTTACAGCGGCTACGGCTTAGAGATGAAAGATCTTCAAGAGTTCCGCACATGGGGATCGCTCACGCCAGGACATCCTGAACATGGTCACACCGCTGGCGTGGAAACTACTACTGGCCCACTCGGTCAAGGAGTCGCCAATGGAGTCGGCATGGCAATGGCTGCTCGATATGAGCGCGGTCTCCTTGACCCAAACGCACCAGCTGGTGAGAGCATATTCGACCACCAGATATGGGTTTTCTGTTCCGACGGGGATCTTGAGGAAGGCGTGAGCGCCGAAGCTTCTTCACTTGCTGGTACACAGGCTTTGGGCGCGCTCAACGTGATTTATGACGACAACAGGATTTCCATTGAAGGAGACACGCACGCCGCATTCACTGAGGATGTGTCGGCTCGGTATCGCGCGTATGGCTGGCACGTCATCGATCTGCCAGATCTTGCGGACGGGAATGTAGATCGGTTGGCTCTTGAGAACGCAATCATTGCTGCCAGAGAAGAACAAGAGAAGCCGACTCTCATTCGAATGAAATCGGTGATTGCATGGCCGGCTCCACATACCCGCGGAACTGCAAAATCTCATGGCTCTGCACTTGGAGATGCCGAGATAGCCGAAACAAAGAAGATTTTGGGTCTGGACCCTGATGAGACATTCGCTATGCCGCAGGAAGTTCTCGATCACGTCCGAGGAGTGAAGACTCGTGGTGCCAATTCACGCGCGCTATGGAACGAAAAATTTAAGCAATGGGAAATTTCCAATCCTTCACGCGCCCAACTCCTGTCTCGATTAAAGCAGCGAAATCTGCCAGCAGAGTGGGAGAAAGCGATCCCGGAATTCCCCTCGGGGAAGGAAATTGCTACGCGCAAAGCATCTGGTGATGTCATTGCACAAATTGCGAAGATCCTTCCTGAATTCTGGGGCGGCTCAGCCGATTTAGCAGAGAGCAATAACACGACGATCGAAGGCGGAGGTTCTTTTCTCCCTTCAACTAGCACGATACCAAGTGCAGATCCCTACGGTCGGATCATTCACTTCGGAATCCGAGAACATGCAATGGGTTCCATTCTCAATGGAATTACCTTGCACGGTCTCACACGAACTTTCGGAGGGACATTCCTTGTCTTCAGCGATTACATGCGCCCGGCCGCCCGCCTTGCATCGCTTATGAATCTTGGAGTTACCTTTGTTTGGACCCATGATTCAGTGGGACTGGGAGAAGACGGTCCTACCCATCAACCTGTGGAACACATTGCGGCGTTGCGCGCAATTCCGAACCTCTCAGTGATTCGTCCAGCTGATGCCAACGAAGTTGCACACGCCTGGCGCGTAATTCTGACGAGCGATGCTCCAAGTGCGCTGCTACTTTCTCGGCAGAATCTCCCGGTTTTCGATCGAACCGTATTTGCGAGTGCGCGTGGAGTAGAAAACGGCGCCTACGTCCTGAAGGAAGCAAGTACGACTCCTAAGGCAATTTTGATTGCCACCGGTTCTGAAGTTTCACTCGCCGTAACTGCTGCAGAAATCCTTGAATCCCAAGGCGTTCCAACGCGCGTTGTAAGCGCGCCATGTTTGGAATGGTTTGATCGCCAGAGCCAGGCATACAAAGATGAAGTTCTACCTAAGTCGGTTAGCGTGCGGATCAGCATTGAAGCCGGTATTGCTCAAGGCTGGCGGGATTATGTGGGAGATCAAGGATTTTCGATATCACTTGAGCATTACGGTGCTTCAGCATCGGCGACAACTCTCTTTAAGCAGTTTGGATTTACACCAGAGAGAATTGTCCAAGAGGTTTTGGGGAGGCTTGCTTGATTACAGACCAAATTTCAAGTGCTGGGACATCGATCTGGCTCGATGATCTCTCTCGTAGCAAGATCACGGGAGAGGATTCCCACAGTCTCCCCCACCGCATCGCTCACAACAATGTCGTCGGTGTGACGACAAATCCGAGTATTTTCAATTCAGCTATTTCAACTGGCAGTGAGTACGCCGCCAGTATTGCAAGCCTCAAGGGGCGAAGTGTCGAGGAAGTTGTTCAAATACTTACCACCGACGACGTTCGAAGTGCGTGCGATTTGTTCGCGCCAATATTTAAATCAAGTCTCGGCATTGATGGGCGCGTCAGTATCGAAGTGGATCCTCGCCTAGCCCACGATACCGAAGGGTCAATTAAGCAAGGACACGAACTCTGGAAGATGGTTGACCGTCCAAACGTGATGATTAAGATCCCTGCAACGCTCGAGGGACTCGATGCAATCACTGCACTGTTGGCCGAGGGCATCAGCGTAAACGTAACGCTGATCTTCTCTGTGGAGCGGTACCTCAAAGTAATTGATGCTTTCATGAAGGGTCTGGAAAAACGATTAGCCGCAGGCAAGAGCATTGCCGAGGTCACCTCTGTCGCATCCCTTTTCGTGAGTCGGGTCGATACCGCCGTTGACGCCATACTGAAGGCACAGAACTCCCCGTCGTCAACAGCTCTCCTTGGAAAAGCTGCTCTTGCGAACGCAGTGCTGACTTACCAAGCATTTGAAATCCAAGCCGCTGCGCCGCGATGGAAAGAGCTAGAGAAACACGGCGCCCGAATTCAACGCCCGCTGTGGGCTTCAACCGGCGTAAAAGACCTCGCCTACGAGGACACACGGTACGTCCTTGAACTTGTAGCGCCGCGCACCGTGAACACCATGCCTCAAGCGACACTGGATGCGGTAATCGATCACGGCGTCATGCACGAGGGAAATCTTGAGACAGAGTACGCAAAGTCACAATCCACCTTCTATTCCTTAGGGGTTGTTGGTGTTTCAATGAGTGCGGTAACTGACGAATTAGAAAAAGACGGCGTCAAGAAATTCGCAGATGCCTGGATTGAATTGCTTGCCAACGTCGGAAAGGCACTTAACACATGATTTCCGCTCACGGATCGCTCACCTCGAAAGTCGATCACTTTGATCCGCGCTTTCTCTCACTGGTTGAGGCAAGCCAAAGAATTGCGGCAAAAGATTCAACTTTATGGGGGCCCGCCGCCCAAGACGAAGCTGTCGTTCGATTGAATTGGGTTGATAGCGCAACCTCTTCACGCGTTTTGCTGCCCGAACTTGACGCACTGGCCGCACGCTTTCGTTCCTTCACCAAAGTCGTCCTCTGCGGAATGGGGGGCTCCTCTTTAGCCCCTGAGGTGATTGCTGCCTCTTTCAAAAAGGATTTATTTGTCCTTGATAGCACTGATCCTGACTACGTCGCCCACGCATTGCTTGGGGACCTTTCTAAGACTGTTGTCGTGGTCAGCTCGAAGTCTGGGTCCACTGTGGAGACCGCTTCGCAACGATCGCTTTTCGAATGGCAGTTTACGAAATCCGGACTTAACCCAACTGATCACATTGTGATTGTGACCGATCCAAACTCTCCATTAGACAAGGGTGCGCGCAATCGCGGGTTCAGTGTCGTGAATGCAGATCCCAATGTTGGTGGGAGGTTCAGCGCCCTCACGGCATTCGGACTCGTTCCTGCCGCGCTACTTGGAATTGACGTTTCGGTGCTTCTTGATGCAGCAAGTGATGCAATCACGTCATTCCAAGGCCATAATTCACCCGCAGTGACTACTGCATATCTGTTGGCTTACCAATCTGGTCAGTATCTGGCATTCAATGATACGGATTCAGGAATGCCAGGTCTGTCAGATTGGATAGAGCAACTCATCGCAGAATCGACGGGCAAAGAAGGCGTAGGTCGACTTCCCATTGTTATTGAGTCCAACTCATCCCCTGTCGGTGGAGATGCAATCCGCATCGCCTTCTCAGGCAAGAGCGACCTCGTTGTCGAATGCGAGTTGGGTGCCCAGTTTATTTTTTGGGAGTGGGTAACTGCGCTCCTTGGGTACGCATTGGAAATCGACCCCTTCAATCAACCAAACGTCACTGAAGCAAAAGAACAGACGGGTTCACTGCTCACGGCTTGGGCTGGGAAACTTCCCAAGTTCATCCCGAACCACATAGACGGGGCTGTGGAAATATTTGCTAATGCCTCAACGGTTCAGGATGCACTCACGCAGGTAATCGATGCGGTTTCACATGATGGCTACATCGCGATCATGGCTTATCTGGACCGGAAAGTGGACGAAGAGTTGGCTCAATTGCGCCAGATCATGGCGGGAAAAAGTTCTAGACCAGTCACATTTGGTTGGGGTCCGCGCTTTCTTCACTCAACTGGACAGTTCCACAAAGGTGGACAGCAAAATGGTGTATTCCTGCAGATCACCGGAGAGCCCACCGCGGATATGGAAATTCCTGGCAAGGAATTCACCTTTAAAACCCTGATTGCCGCTCAAGCCCTCGGTGACGGTCAAGCATTAGCCTCTAGAGGTCTTACTGTCATCCGATTGCATCTTCGCAACCGCGAAGACGGCGTCGCTGAAATTCTCAGCGCTGCCAGAGCGATTATTTAGTCCTCGTCTTCTCCACGAAGTTTGCGAAGGGACTCTTCAAGGATTTTCTGCCCCTCAGCATCGCTTCGTCGCTCTTTCACATAAGCCAAGTGGGTCTTGTATGGCTCGTTCTTTATAGGGCTTGGTGGATTGGCCTTGTCGCGACCGGCGGGATAACCACATCGCGGGCAGTCCCACTCATCAGGGATGATCACGGTTGCATCCTCAGCAAATGAAGGTCGAGTCTCATGCCCGTTTGCACACCAGTAGGAGATTTGGAACCGACCGATCGACTCTCCGCGCTCTGCCTCGCCCATTGGGCCTGCACCGACGCGACTACCCCGAATTGCGCTTCCGCCTGCCATCTTTACTCCCTGTTGTAGTTACATCTCAATGTTAAATGACCCTGCAGCAATGTAGATTCTTACTTGAGAGCCAGACTCAAAGCTACGACTCCTGCAAACCAGAGTCCGCCGACAACGATGGTGATTCGGTCCAAGTTACGCTCAACTACAGAGGATCCACCGTAATTGGATGAAACGCCGCCTCCGAAAAGATCTGAGAGGCCGCTGCCCTTTCCTTTATGGAGCAGGACCAGAAGAACCATTAGGACGCTCGTGATCACGAGCAGAATGGACAGTGCCAGTTTCATCAATACCCCTTATTGGTTCTTGCTAGAACGCCAACCAGTAGAGGAGAAGGATAACGCACCCATACCCTATTTATAGAACTGGCCCTATTTATAGAACTGGTTTATAGAACTGGGCGATCTTGGCCAATTCCTCAGGATCAAGGCTTGCTCCGCCTATGAGCGCGCCATCTACATCAGCCTGCTTCATAATCTCAGCGATATTGGAGGATTTCACCGAACCGCCATAGAGAATCCGCATTGCCTGTGCAATCTCAGGCGAGCCAATCTCCTCGATCTCCCCGCGGATCGCGCTGGCGACCTCTTGAGCATCTTCGGCTGTGGCTGTTTTTCCTGTCCCAATTGCCCAAATGGGCTCATAGGCGATGACGATCTTCTTCAACTCGGGCTTGCTCAAATTCGCCAGCCCTGCGCGAATTTGGCGAATAACGTAAGAAACGTGAGTACCAGCTTCACGAACTGATAATTCCTCACCTACGCAGAAAATCGGAGTGAGTTCGTTGGCGAGGGCGGCTTTGATTTTGCGATTAACCAATGCATCGTCTTCACGATGAATTGTTCGTCGCTCGCTATGCCCAACGACGACAAAAGTGCAACCTAGCTTTGCCAACATCGATCCAGAAATGTCGCCTGTGTATGCACCAGAAGTTTCAGGTGATAAATCCTGCGCCCCGTACAGCAAGCGAAGTCGATCTCCATCAACCAGTGTCTGTACCGAGCGGATATCCGTGAACGGTGGCAGAACGGCAACATCAACCGCGTCGTAATCCTTGTCATCAAGGCTGTAGACAAGTTTTTGGGTCACCGCGATGGCCTCAAGGTGATTGAGGTTCATCTTCCAGTTGCCTGCCATTAACGGCTTACGCATTCTTGCTCCTTTTGTTTTGTGTAACTCTATAAACCCAGGACTTGCAGACCAGGTAGTTCCTTGCCTTCAAGGTATTCAAGGGAGGCTCCGCCGCCCGTTGATATGTAACCGAAATCAGAATCTGCAAAACCCAGTGATCTAACTGCCGCTGCGGAGTCTCCCCCACCAACGACCGAAATTCCTGACACTTTGGTCAATGCTTCTGCAACGACTTTCGTCCCTGCAGCAAATGATGGAAATTCAAAAACTCCCATCGGCCCATTCCAGAATACTGTCTTGCAGCCTTTAATCGCGGCGGCGAATTCTTTTGCTGAATCTGGACCGATATCCAAGCCCATCTGATCTGCAGGAATTGCATCTGCACTGACGATCGTCGCAGGAGCATCGGCAGCAAACTTCGGAGCAACCACAATATCAGTTGGCAAATGAAGGGTTACCCCACTTGCCATTGCCCGCGCAATAATGTCCTTGACGGTCGGAATCAGATCGGTTTCAACAAGAGAAGTTCCGATGCCTTTGCCCTGAGCTGCAAGGAATGTGAAAACCATCCCCCCGCCAATGGCTAAAACATTGACCTTGTCCAACAAGTTTGAGATGACTCCGATTTTGTCGGAGACTTTTGCTCCACCGAGTACTACCCCGTACGGCCGCAGAGGATTTTTCGTGAGCTTTTTAAGAACTTCAACTTCGGCATCCACTAAGAAGCCGGCCGCATGAGGTAGAAGTTGCGGTAGGTCGAAGACGGATGCATGCTTGCGATGCACCGCGCCAAATCCATCACCTACGTAGGCATCAACTAAGGAGGCGAGTTCTCTAGCAAAAACGCCTCGTTCGCTCTCATCCTTGCTTGTTTCAGCCGCATTGAATCGCAAGTTCTCCAATAAGAGTATTTGGCCGGGAACGAGCAATTTTGCTTTTACCGATACAGCATCTCCCGAACTCGCGTTCACAAATTCGACAGGGAGGTCCAATAGTTCAGATAGTCGCGCAGCCACCGGTGCCAACGAGAGTTCAGGTTTGACTTCGCCTTTTGGGCGTCCCAAGTGCGCTCCGATGACGATCGATGCACCACCGTCGAGCAAGAACTTGATGGTGGGCAACGACGCACGAATACGACCGTCATCGGTGATGACGCCTTCCTTGAGAGGGACATTGAGATCGCAGCGAAGAAAAACTCGTCTGCCCGCGATCTCAAGCCCCGCAAGTGAGGAGGACATTAGAGTCCGCGACCAACCAACTTGATGAGATCAACAAGACGGTTTGAGTAACCCCACTCGTTGTCATACCAGCCAACAACTTTTGCAGTTGTTCCGACAACCTTGGTCAGGTTGGAGTCAAAAATGCACGAAGAAGGATCTGTGACGATGTCAGAGGAAACGATTAGGTCCTCGGTGTAGGTCAAGTAGCCCTTGAGTGGACCACTCGTTGCTGCCGCCTTCATCGCAGCATTGATTTCAGCTGCTGTGACTTCCTTTGCGAGTTCAACTGTCAGATCAGTTACCGAACCTGTTGGAACGGGAACTCGCATGGCATAGCCATCAAGCTTGCCCTTCAACTCAGGCAGAACCAGGCTGATCGCCTTCGCTGCGCCAGTGGAGGTTGGGATGATGTTGGTGGCCGCCGCACGCGCACGCCGAAGGTCCTTGTGAGGGAAATCGAGGATTACCTGGTCATTGGTATATGCGTGAATCGTGGTCATGAGGCCACGGACAATTCCAAATTGATCGTTGAGCACCTTTGCCATCGGAGCAAGGCAGTTGGTGGTGCAAGAAGCGTTGGAAATAATATGGTGATTGGCAGGATCGTATTTGTCATCGTTGACGCCCATCACGATCGTCACGTCTTCATCGGTAGCTGGCGCGGAAATAATGACCTTCTTGGCCCCGGCGGCAAGATGCTTCTTCGCATCTGCGGCCTTGGTGAAATGGCCGGTTGACTCGAGAACAACTTCTGCTCCCACAGCAGCCCATGGAAGAGCTGCTGGATCGCGCTCGGCAAAAACTTTAATTGTCTTGCCGCCAACGGTGATGGTCTCATCGGTGTGCGAGACCTCAAGGCCCAGGCGGCCTAGGATCGAGTCATACTTGAGAAGATGGGCCAGAGTTGCGTTATCGGTAAGATCGTTGATCCCGACAATCTCAATATCTGGAGAAGTGAGGGCCGCACGGAAGAAGTTTCGCCCAATTCGTCCAAATCCATTAATTCCAACAGCAGTCACAGTAAACCTCGCTTAGTCGTTTTCCCCGCTAGTCCCCAGGAGTTGGGGGTGGGCAGTAAAAGAG